>ENA-UOXG01000417-UOXG01000417.1-mixed-culture-metagenome-genome-assembly--contig:-NODE-417-length-28774-cov-44.789443_pt1 | contig 28774 bp, 13 predicted proteins | sample MGYA00238159_ERZ761634 | MGnify/ENA primary metagenome ERZ761634 (study PRJEB28908, sample SAMN08776845) | mixed culture metagenome | isolation source: Freshwater growth medium | place: USA... | reverse complement strand
ACCTCCTCCCGCCCAACCACCGCCTCCACCGCCACCGCCCTCGCCGCCGCCGCCCTCGCCCTCACCACCTCCTCCCGCCCAACCGCCGCCTCCACCGCCACCGCCCTCGCCGCCACCGCCCTCGCCCTCACCACCTCCTCCCGCCCAACCACCGCCTCCACCGCCACCACCCTCGCCGCCACCGCCCTCGCCCTCACCACCTCCTCCCGCCCCACCGCCGCCTCCACCGCCGCCGCCTTTTCCGCCAAGGCTGCCGCCGCCGTCGCCGCCGCCGCCCCGATCCCCGCCTGGCGGCTGCACCGACTCCCGCGCGCTCAACTACCGCGTCTTCGCCGTGGTGGATGATGGCACCTGCGTGGGCATCGGTGGCTGCACGGACTCACGCATGGATGCATATGAGCCCGCGGCCACGCACGAGGACGGCTCGTGCCCACCTATCATTCTAGGCTGTGCGCACTCCACCGCAGAGAACTATCGCTCGCTAGTGACCATCGACGACGGGACCTGCCAGTACACCGGCTGCCTTGACTCCCGCGCTCTCAACTTCAACCCGTCGGCCACGTCGAACGCGCCGTGCACGTACCCGGTGCCTGGCTGCATGAACTCCGAAGCCGACAGCTACCACCCAGGCGCCAATGTGCACGTGGCTAGCCAGTGCACGTACCTGGGCTGCACCGACGGTCAGGCGCTCAACTTCGAACCAAACGCCACCACGAACGATGGCTCGTGCACGGCGGTTTTCGCGGGCTGCACGAACCCAAGCGCGTCCAATTACGCAAACGTCGGGTACAACCGTGATTGCGGCTGCTGCCGCTTGCCAGGCTGCGCCGACTCGGCGTCGCCCAACTACAATGCGAACGCCGCCTTTCACGTCGCCAGCATGTGCGCTGCCGGACGTCGGCAGCTGCATGCATCGGGTAACGCGAGCTGCCTGGACCCGGGATCGCTCAACTACGACAGTTTGGGCGCAACCCACATGAATGCGGTCTGCTCGTTCCCTATCTTTGGCTGCACCGAGTCGACGAACCTATACTATGTCGCGGGCGCCAACACGCACAACCAGTCCATGTGCGCGCCGCCGACCATCTACGGCTGCCTCGCGCCAACGGCGCTCAACTACCAGATGAACGCGACCATCCAACGCGAGGGCGATTGCGTGTACGCCTTCCCCGGCTGCATGGACCCGACGGCTTACAACTACGGCAGCGAGGCCAATGTGCCCAACGGGCTCTGCACGTACCCTGTGCTCGGATGCACGATCCCGATCGCGGCCAACTACAATGCATCGGCCACCGCGAGCGATGGCTCGTGCACTTTCCACGTGGTGGGCTGCACGAACACCACGGCGCGAAACTACGTGCAGGACGCAACGGTGTCCAGCGAGCAGGCGGTCTCGCTCTCGATGACCCAATTCACGTTGGCGCAGTTGCAGACGGCAGTCTGCGTCTACGACACGCCTGGGTGCACCGCGCCCGCGGCGGTCAATTACAACTCTCTCGCTACGCTCGACGACGGCTCATGCTTCATGTATTCGCCGCCACCCTACCCGCCACCGCCCAAAGCACCGCCGTCGCCGCCCCTGTACCCGCCGAATGCGCCGCCTCCGCCGCCCCCTAAGCCACCCTCGCTGCCGCCGTCTCCGCCTTCTCCAAAGGCACCGCCGCCGCCTCCAACAAGGCCAACCTCGCCGCCACCGAGGCCATCCTCGCCACCACCGACTCCGCCCTCGATGCCTCCGTCGCTGCGGCCGCCGCCGCCATCTGCGCAGCCGATCGCCGCCTCCGTCACGATGGCGGTCGTCGTGGCCAGCAGCGTGTCCAACTTCACGTCGACGATCCGTATCGAGCTGCGCACCGCCGTCGCGACAGAGTCGAGCGTGGCCGTGAGTGCTGTCACGCTCGAGGTGACACCCTTGGTCAATGGTGCGGCGAGCGGGCGCCGGAAGCTTCAAAGCAGCACAGTCGAGCTTACCTTCACGATAGCCGTCACGTCGGCGGCGGCGGCGGCGACGACAGTCGACGCGCTCGCAAGGCGCCTTGCGAACGCGACGACGGCAAGTGCGTTCCTTACGACTAGCTCCTACACGGCCACCGTCATCACGATCGCCAGAGTGCCCACCGCGGCCTACCCGCCGCCACCACCGCTCGCAGGTCGGTGCCTGGAGACGTGCACCCTCTCGGTTCACTACGCCTCGGATGGCGTCTGCGACGATGGCGGCCCCGGAGCCGAGTTTTCTGGCTGTTCTCTCGGCATGGACTGCACGGACTGCGGCGTTCGGGTGATATTCAGTTCTCCGCCTCAGGCGGACCCGAACGACGGGAGTAGCGCCAGCCTGATGGACCGTTTCGGTACCATCATCGGGGCGGCCGTCGGCGGAATTGCTGCGCTCGTCATCATACTCTTCGTGCTGGGCGTCACCTGCCGGGCGAGATGTCAAGGGAGCGAGGATAACGACGCCACCCTCTCGCAAGCACAATGGATGAAAGATGCAGAAGTGCAGCTCAAAGTGCACAAAATCTCTGCTCTGCCAGCTGGTCCTTCTCCGCAGAAAGAGTCACCTCCATCACGGCCAGCTCGACCTCCTCCGATACATCCTCCACCTACTCGCACAGGCGGAGGCGCTGACTTTGATCCTGAGCTGGTTCAGGACCAGCGACTGGTACCTGCGATAAACATAATCTCAGAGAATGGACCGCGGAGATTGGTGTTTTTGTGAGTTGCTCCCGGACCCGGTAGAGGGTCCGGCGCGTTCGCAGCCAATGGTGATAATTCGACACCCAAGACACCGGACCGGCGTATGCAGTGGACAGGGCGACTGGCCCTCTGCCGTTTCACACAGAGCGTCGGTATCGGTGTGAAAATGTAAAATCACAGCGCTGGGGAACCGTGACGAAACTGACAGCTGAATGTGAAGTCGTTCACCAGAGCGTTCAAAAGCCTCCACGCTTGCTTGCCCTCGCAGCTGCCTCCGCGTCATCCTCACTCATAAGTTTGCTGGTCAAGCATGGCTTTGAAGCATACATTTACAGTGGGCTCACCGCTGTCAACACCACGCACTCCGGAGCGGCGCCTACTCCTCACAGTGAGCTCACCGCGCGACAGCGGCGTGCGTCAGACAGTGCGAGGGGCGGCGAATGAACTGATGGCCGCGCTGCGCAAGACGACGGCCATGGTCGACACGTCGACGCTGACTGTTGATGAGATGCTTCAGCTGGGCGCGCGTGCCATCCTCGGCTTGCACGAGGAGCTGGCTCAGCAGCGCATGGATGCTGAACAGCTACGCGAGGAGGTCAATGCGGCCTATCGAGCGTCAGCTGCCACTCAAGCTCGAGACGCCCTGTCTGCGCGCCATGCAGTCGAGGAGTCGGAGGCGCGCGCGGCTGCGGTACGAGAGGCGACCCAGGCCCGCGAGCGCGAAGCCCTGAGCACCGTGCAACAGTTGAGGCACGCGCTTGAGCGGAGCGAGCGGGATCAACAGGAGATGCTTCGAGCCGTCGATCGAACGGCCGCGCACGCACGGCTGATGGAGCAGAAGTTCGACAAGGCGCGCGCGGCCGCCGCACGCATCCTGAAGGCGCTCCCTCCGTCGGCGGCCGAGGCGGCGCGCGAGGCAGAGCAGCTCTCGAAGGTTGCTGCAGGTGAGCAGATGCATGAGCCGGAGGACGTTGACGTGATGCTCGCGCGCGCCCTCGAGAGGGCGATGCGCCTCGCGGAGAAGACCGTGGCGTCGACGGCCGAGGCGGCCATCCTTCGATCCGAGACGGAGGCCGAGCGCGCACGCTACGCGAGCGGCCGGCAGCGCGAGAAGCTGCTGGTCGAGCAGCTCCAGCTAGCTGACTCTGAGAGGCAGGCCCTGCGGCTCGAGTGCATCGAGGCACATGCGGCGCGACGATCGCCAGAGTGCCCACCGCGGCCTACCCGCCGCCACCACCGCTCGCAGGTCGGTGCCTGGAGACGTGCACCCTCTCGGTTCACTACGCCTCGGATGGCGTCTGCGACGATGGCGGCCCCGGAGCCGAGTTTTCTGGCTGTTCTCTCGGCATGGACTGCACGGACTGCGGCGTTCGGGTGATATTCAGTTCTCCGCCTCAGGCGGACCCGAACGACGGGAGTAGCGCCAGCCTGATGGACCGTTTCGGTACCATCATCGGGGCGGCCGTCGGCGGAATTGCTGCGCTCGTCATCATACTCTTCGTGCTGGGCGTCACCTGCCGGGCGAGATGTCAAGGGAGCGAGGATAACGACGCCACCCTCTCGCAAGCACAATGGATGAAAGATGCAGAAGTGCAGCTCAAAGTGCACAAAATCTCTGCTCTGCCAGCTGGTCCTTCTCCGCAGAAAGAGTCACCTCCATCACGGCCAGCTCGACCTCCTCCGATACATCCTCCACCTACTCGCACAGGCGGAGGCGCTGACTTTGATCCTGAGCTGGTTCAGGACCAGCGACTGGTACCTGCGATAAACATAATCTCAGAGAATGGACCGCGGAGATTGGTGTTTTTGTGAGTTGCTCCCGGACCCGGTAGAGGGTCCGGCGCGTTCGCAGCCAATGGTGATAATTCGACACCCAAGACACCGGACCGGCGTATGCAGTGGACAGGGCGACTGGCCCTCTGCCGTTTCACACAGAGCGTCGGTATCGGTGTGAAAATGTAAAATCACAGCGCTGGGGAACCGTGACGAAACTGACAGCTGAATGTGAAGTCGTTCACCAGAGCGTTCAAAAGCCTCCACGCTTGCTTGCCCTCGCAGCTGCCTCCGCGTCATCCTCACTCATAAGTTTGCTGGTCAAGCATGGCTTTGAAGCATACATTTACAGTGGGCTCACCGCTGTCAACACCACGCACTCCGGAGCGGCGCCTACTCCTCACAGTGAGCTCACCGCGCGACAGCGGCGTGCGTCAGACAGTGCGAGGGGCGGCGAATGAACTGATGGCCGCGCTGCGCAAGACGACGGCCATGGTCGACACGTCGACGCTGACTGTTGATGAGATGCTTCAGCTGGGCGCGCGTGCCATCCTCGGCTTGCACGAGGAGCTGGCTCAGCAGCGCATGGATGCTGAACAGCTACGCGAGGAGGTCAATGCGGCCTATCGAGCGTCAGCTGCCACTCAAGCTCGAGACGCCCTGTCTGCGCGCCATGCAGTCGAGGAGTCGGAGGCGCGCGCGGCTGCGGTACGAGAGGCGACCCAGGCCCGCGAGCGCGAAGCCCTGAGCACCGTGCAACAGTTGAGGCACGCGCTTGAGCGGAGCGAGCGGGATCAACAGGAGATGCTTCGAGCCGTCGATCGAACGGCCGCGCACGCACGGCTGATGGAGCAGAAGTTCGACAAGGCGCGCGCGGCCGCCGCACGCATCCTGAAGGCGCTCCCTCCGTCGGCGGCCGAGGCGGCGCGCGAGGCAGAGCAGCTCTCGAAGGTTGCTGCAGGTGAGCAGATGCATGAGCCGGAGGACGTTGACGTGATGCTCGCGCGCGCCCTCGAGAGGGCGATGCGCCTCGCGGAGAAGACCGTGGCGTCGACGGCCGAGGCGGCCATCCTTCGATCCGAGACGGAGGCCGAGCGCGCACGCTACGCGAGCGGCCGGCAGCGCGAGAAGCTGCTGGTCGAGCAGCTCCAGCTAGCTGACTCTGAGAGGCAGGCCCTGCGGCTCGAGTGCATCGAGGCACATGCGGCGCGGGAGGCGGCGGATCAGACAGCGGAGGAGGCAACGAGGCGCTTCCAGGAGATGCTGGTGATGCAGCGGAACGGCTCGCTTCCTCCGCGACCGCGCTCGCCGCTGCTGCGCCCCCCGAGCCCCCCGAGCTTGCGTGATGTGGGGACCTCGATTGGCTCAATGTCCTCTTCGCCGCGCTGGGGCGTCGCAGACGCGATCGCCTCCTTGAATGCGCCGCGGACGCCGGCATCGTCACCTCGGAGCTTTGCGGCCGGTGCCCCGCAGGCAGGCACCTCACTCTTGCTCCCGCAACCGATGCGCACGTCCCCTGGGGCAGGGCACGCTTCATCGACGTGTTCACAGCTCGTGCCGGCCACGCCCTTGTTCCTGACGGGCAGTACGCAGCTGCCTGGGACGGACGCGGCCGCGGACGCGCTGAGCACTCTCGAGCGGGCGGTGCTCGAGACGGCCAAGTTCACAGCGCTGCTTGGGCGCGGCACATGATCCTAGGCACCGGGGCGCTGGTTCTTTCTGGCGCTGGCGTGCCGCCCCGAGATCGCCGAGGTGAGGCCCCAGAGATCACCACTTGAATCCTTATTGCAGTTATTCACGCAGTCGATTCACGCAGTAGTACAGTTATGTACGTTATGTAGTTTGTAGCCCTAGTTGCGTGTAGCCTGTCGGGTCCGGGTTTTGGATGACGCGCCGAACGAATTGGAATTCGGTCTCGTCGTCGATCGCGCGCGGGTGAGCCTTTGACGTAGGGCCTTTTTCAGCCCGTGGCGAGTGGCGTGGATTCGAGTAGTTCAAATTCTATTAATATTCATCGCCGAGATCGCGTTACTTATTATACCGCCTACAGTTCTGAGTTCACGCCTACACGGCCCCGAAGAGCCTGAACACGCATCTCGGTATACGATACGTAATCGCAAATCGGACACGTCCTCGGATTGAATATGTAAAGTACAGCTGTTGAGCTACAAGGAACAAGCTCTTCGCAAACTTCGATCGCAAACTTCGGCCGCAGGCGCGAAATCGCGGCCGTTACGTCGGCACCATTCACGGCCGTCCCGTCGGCACCGTTCACTTCTTCCCGGCGATCGAGTACAGCATCTGCCACTCAGCCAGTTGCTCGGCCCTCTGGGCCTCCGAGAGCGGAACGAGCGATGGCGGCGAGCCGGCGCCCGGTCGGAGCGGCGGGGACACGGCAGGCGCGCGTGACGGCGGCGACACGGCAGCTGCACGCGGAGGCGGCCCGGGCGGGAGGGGCGGCCGTACCCCCGAACGGATCTCTACGATCCCGGGAGGGCTCGGGTGGCGCTCTGCCTCCTCGGTGAGGAGTCGCTCGAGCGCCGCAGCCTTCTTGCGCAGCTCGCGCAGCTCGGAGATCTCCGGGGTGATTGCCATCTCGGGATCCGGGGTCGGCGCCCGCCCTCCGACCGTCACGTGTCTCAGAGCCGGCGGCAGCGGCGGCAGCGGCGGCGGCCGCGTAGGAAGCTGCTGTGGTGCCGGCGCCGCCGCCGCAGCGACATAGGCCCCCAACGGCCGATCGACAGGCTCGACGTGATCATGATTGCCAAACCAATTCGAGTCCTCGTACTGATCGTACGAGCCCGCGCCGCCACCGCCACCGTCATCGGCACCGCCATCGACATTGCCACCGCCATTGCCATCGCCTCCGCCGCCGCCTTGCCGCGGCTCAGACAACGCGCCGTACTCGGCATATCGCGCGTCGGAAGCTGGGGCCGACGGCGGCAGCGAGGACGGCGGCAGGCGCGCCTGGCGCGGGTCGCGGTGCGCGTCGCCTTGCACCACGCTCCGCCAGCGCTCGAGACGGCGCTCGTACTCGTCAGGACGATCGCCATAGGTGGCCACCGTCGGCACACTTGGAATCTCGTACCCACCCTCGGCGTAGTAACTGCCTTCGGGTTGGTAGTAACTGCCTTCGGGTTGGTAGCCCGCTCCCCCGCCGTACTGGTCGCCGTACTGGCCGCCGTACTGGTCGCCGTACTGGTCGCCGCTTTGGTCGCCGTAATCCTGGTCGCCGTACTGGTCGCCGTATTGCTGGTCGCCGTACTGGTCGCCGTATTGGTCGCCGTATTGGTCGCCGTATTGGTCACCGTACTGGTCGCCGTGCTGGCCACCGTACTGGCCGCCGTCCTGGTCCGCCTGGTCATCTTGGTCGAACTCGGTCGGCGCTTCCACAAGCGCCGTCACGGCGCTTGGGAGCTCGGGCGCGGGCGGAAGGAGCGGCTGCACGCTCGGCGCGACGCGCGTGGTGCTCGATCGCAGCATCACCGCAAGGCGCAGCGCCGCGAGCGTCGCCGGCAGCTCGGCGTCGCCCACGTTGCAGCAAGCAACCGCGGCCGTAGTGCACTCGCCGAGCAAGCACGGCGCGAGCAGCCGCGTGACTGGATGGCGACGGAAGGTGGGACCGAGGGCAGAGGGAGGCTCACCCCGCGCCTGCGACGCCAGCAGCGCCTCAGTACACTCCATGAGCGCTGCGTGCGCTGGACCGAGGAGCAGGCGGCCCGACTCCGCCGCCACGCCCGCACCGTGGCTGGGCAGAGGCGCGCCGCGGCCGGGGCTGGCGCCGCGGCGGGGGCTGCCTCGCCGTTGGGCGGAGGATGGAGGGGGGGCGCGGCTGGAGGTGCCCGGGACGGCGCCTCCAGATTCGGCCGCCACGTCGACGATGGTCAGGCACGGGTCGGTAGCACTCGGCGCGTCGCGTGAGCTGCGCTTGAGAGCCTTTGAGCGCAGGTACAGGGTGAAGAAGGCTGTGCCGGCCGACGCGTGCAGATTCGCCGGGCCCGCGAGGCGCGCACGTCGCCGGCTGCCGAGCGCGAGCAGTGCGAGCACTTGGTCGTGCCGCTCGACCACGTGGCGGGACACTCCCTTGATGTGCGGGCCGGCGGCGGCGGTCTCGCGGATGCGCAACGGCGGCGGCGCCGCCCCGCGACCGCTCGCGCCGCCGGTGCGCCGCGCGCCGTGTTGGGCACGCCCGCCCGTGCGCGCCGTCGTGGGCGCATCCGCGGCGCGCAGCAGGTCGACGATCAGCTCCCCGCGCACTTCGTACCACGTGACGCTGAGCTCCAGCGGCCCGGCCGCGCCGACCGACTCCCCGAGCGCCTCGAAAATCTCGCGCGAAGCTCGAGGCGCGGCGCCCCACGCATCGTCGCCGCGCTCGCCGCTGTACGCGAGCGCCTCGAGCGCCGCAGGGCTCCCGAAGGCGGTGTGCGACTTGCCCGCGGCCGATGGGCCGACGAAGAGGACCGCACAGCGCCGGCCGGCGAGCAGTCGCGGCACGAGGTGCGCGACGCCGTAGCTGTACGCCACAGATTGCGTCGCGCCCTCCTCGAGTACTGCGTCGAGCTGATACATCGCCGGGCTGGCGCCGCGAACCGAGCCTGCCACCCGGATCGCGCCGTTCGCGCAGGTGAGCCGAGCGGAGCGACGGCCGAGCGGCGCGCGCTCGGGGTGCAGCCGCACGACGACCTGGATGGGCTGCGTCATCAGCGTGTGCGCGGCCGGCCGCGCGGGGGTGCTCAGCACGGCGCTCGAGATCGAGGCGAGATGGCCTTCGGTGAGGGATTCGGTCACGGCGACGGAGGCGGCGTCCATCCAAACCTCGACCGTCTCGGTGGCCGCGCTCGAGACGGCGCGAATCGAGCCCCCGATCGAGCCGAGCGCCGTGCTGAGCATGGGCGCCAACAGGGAGCTCACAGAGCTCACGGCGTCACCCACGCCGGCCCCGACGCCCGCGACCATCCCGGCCCCGACGCCCGCGACGACGCCCGCGACCAGCGCGCCAGAGACTTCTCGCGAGCCGCCCCCGACGAGCGCCCGCGACGGCGCTGGGAAGGCCGCGAGGTGTGCTTGCACCTGCGCCTGCATCCGCGCTGCCGGCGAGTGCCTGCTGGCGGTCGCGGGAGAAGCGGTGGGAAGCACCCGGGGGCCCGACGTGGGAGCGGAGCTCACGTGCGAAGGGCGCGGTGGCGGCGACGGCGGCGCGCGAGATGGTGGCTGCTGTGGTCGTGAGTGTGGCTGCTGCGGTCGTGAAGGCGGCGGCTGCGAGGGCGGCGGTCGTGAGGGCGGCGGCTGCGAGGGCGGCGGCTGCGAGGGCGGCGGCTGCGAGGGCGGCGCGAGTGCTACCCTCTCGGCGCCAACGGCTCCAACGGCTCCAAGACGCTCCGCACGGAGCTGCGCCAGTCGCGCCTCGGACTGTGCCAGTCGCGCCTCGGAAGGAGGTGGGCGCGAAAGAGGCGGACGTGAGGGCGGCGGCGGCTGCACGGCTATCGGCGGCTGCACGGCTGGCGGCGGCAAGGGCGAGCGTTGCAAGGGCGGCGACTGAACAAGCGTACTGTCCGAAGTCGACCTGTGGGAAATGGCGCCGTGGTGAGCACTGGCATGTGCAGGCGTCCGTGCGGCTGTCGAAATCGAGGGCGAGCGGCTGGCGGCGGTGCGCGCCGGCGAGGGCGAGCGCGGTCGTGGCGGCGAGGGCGTCCGTGATCGTGGCGGCGAGGGCGAGCGAGCGAGGGCCATCTCCATGATAGAGCGAGGTGGCGATGCGTGGAGGTGGACGGCAGCTGCGTCCGCGGCGCTCGCCTTCTCGATCGTCGAGGTCGCCTCGTGAGCGGGTCGAAAGCCGCCGCCGGGCACGAACCGTGCCAGGTGCACGCTGCCACTGAACTCCGCGGCCGCTGCCTCTGCCGCCGCGGCCGCCGCCCTCGCGAGGGACGAGAAATCATCTGCCTCGAAGCTCGGAGATGCGGGCGAGCTCTTTCGAGATCGCGCCTCCTGCCTAATGAGGTCCACCTCGGCCTCGCTCACGTCCGCCTCTCTCGTGCCCGGCTGGCTCCAGAAGGCGTCGAGTAGATCGTTCACACCCGTCCCCGTGTCCTGTGAACGACCTCCACGGCCCAAGTCCACCCTGTGAACGACCCTTGCCGCCGACGCGTGCTTGCTGTACGTGGCAGGCGAGCCGACGGAGCAGGCGGGCGTGTGGGGATCGGGGGAGGCGCCAATGTCCTCCATCTCCTCTTCGGGAGATGCGATCTCGACCTCGATCTCCTCTTCGGGAGATGCGATCTCGACCTCGATCTCGGGAGGGCGTGCCGAGGGCGGGAGGGAGGTCTGCACCGCGGCGCTCGTGACGGCGCTCGTGAGCCTCCGAGCCCGAGGCGGCGGTGAGGGCGGCAGCTCAATCGGCGGCGGGCACAGCCTCGAAGGTGGCGCGGCGCTCGTCCCATGGGCATCGGATCTCGCATCGGATCTCGCATCGGATCTCGCATCGGATCTCGCATCGGATCTCGCGCGACTCCACGGCCACATCCAGCCGTTACCCTCCGCCGTCGGCACGGGCGCCGGCGCCGGCGCGGGCGCGGGCGCCGGCGCGGGCGCTGCAGGCCGGCCGTTGCCGGGCTTCGCTTGCGCCGTTTCGGGCGCGGATGGTGGAGCGTGTGTGGTCGTCGCCGTCGCCGGCGGCCCTCGCGTGGGGCTCAACCCGGCGCTCACGCTCCTCGGGAAGGCATGCGAGAGGACGGCCGCCGCGGCCATCGTCGCGGCCCTCGTGGCAAGGGGCGGAGGACTCCTACCAGCCCACAACGGAAAAGCGAGCAGCTCGATGAGGCAGTTCACGGCCGTTGGGGTCTCGTGCAGGGGTTGCAGGCTGCTCAGCGGGAGCACCGAGAGGACTAACCCCATCGCCTCGGCGAGCTTCTCGCTGCGGTGCCGTCGCCCGCCGTCGCGCCTCGCCGCCGCCTCCCCCGCCGCCTCGACCGCCGACATCAGACGATGCGCTGCGTTGAGCACCGCCTGGCTGCGCATGAGAGGGATCACATCCGACCTCGCGGGAAGCCCGATCGTCGCTCGATCAGACGACATGCGTGCCTCAAAGACCGACTGGGCGATGAGCAGATTCGCTGCCTCGCTCACGTCGGCCCGGTCCGCGGCGGCGGCGCTTCCGCCGCTCGGCCCGCCGAGGCCGAGACTGGCGAGAGCGCTCGAGGCCATCGAGCCAAGCTCGGCAAATGTCGCGACGATCGGGCTGATGGGCGCGGCGCTCGACACGGCGCTCGTCGGAGGGCGGCGCGAGGCGCCCTTGGAGGCGCTCGGGCGGCGCTCAACACGGCGCGACGCCGCCGCCGACGAGCCGTTCCGCTTCGCCGGCGAAGGCGAGCGCTGGCGCACTGGCGACTTGTGCGGCGACTTATGGAGCGCGGCCGTCTGGAGGGCGCGCATAGCAGGCGAGCCGCCCCAGGAGGTTGGTGTGTTGGTACGCTGCATCCCAGCCGCGCGCGCGGGTCCGAGGCCCTTGGGGTTGCGCCACGTCGATGCTGCACTCGGAGCTTCAGTGAAGCTCGCCGCCTCCTCCTCCTCCTCCTCCCCTCTCCCGAGACCCAGCCAGCTGCCGATGTTGAAGCCACGCCCGCCAGCGCCCGCGCGCTCACCGCCAGCGCCGCGGGTGCGCCCAGCGCCGCGGCCCGCATGATACTGTGCGTCTCTCGCGTCTTCGGCTTCGTCAGCTTCGTCAGCTTCGTCGGCTTCGCCGTATTCCGTCGAGGCGACTGCGGCGGCGAGCGGAGGTGACCAGAGCCTCGGCGGCGGCAACGAGGCGAGCACTTGTGCCCTCGTCGGCGGCGACGACGAGGGCCCGGCGCGCTGACCCGCCTGCGAGGCCTGCGCGCCCTGCGCGCACTGCGCCAGCACCTCTCCGCGCTGCAGCTGCGGCAGTGGCGGCTGATAAGGGCGCGGCGCGAGCTGCTGCTGCTTCTCCATCTCCATCTGCTCATACCGAGCCTCGAGCTCTGCAAGCCTCGCGAGCAGATCGCCACGCTGCCTTCCCGAGCTAGCGACAGCTGCTGCGGCGGCAGGCGGCTCGCGATACTCCCCGGGAAGTAGCACCTCTCTTGGCATGGGCAGCGGCGATGTCGGCTTCGACGGCGAGGTTGGAGCAGCGGCCAGAGAGGCGGAGCTGCCGCCACGGCGCTGTCGAGGCGGCGGCGACGGTGGCTCGCTGCCAGTGGGGCTCTCTCCGTAGCGAGGAGGACTTCTCCCCTTCGAGAGGACGATGACCTCGGGAGAAGCGGCCTCGGTCTCATCGTCGTCGTCATTCTCATCGTCGTAGGGCGAGGGCGGCAGCTCCACAGGTGGCGGCGGCGATTGATAACCCGCACTCTCCAAAGCACCGGCCACTGGCGTGTTTAGCTCAGGGGTGGCCGTTTCGGCAATCTCCGCGAGCGCCTTGCGCGTCTCCGGGCTCCAAGCGCCCATCCGGATCTCTTCGGCGGCCGTCTTCCCCACCGACATGCTGCGGTAAAACGAAATGGGTGACATTCGAGTTGGAGACACTCGAGTGGGTGAACTCCGACTTTGTAGCGGAGACGTTCGAGTCGGAGAAACCCGAGTGGGTGGACTCCGACTTGGGGACGGCCGCAAATCGGACGGTCGCCCAATGGTACATGACGAGGAGTCCATTTTGAGGCACGAGCGTGAGTTGGGCCGTTACGCCTCGTCTGTGACGCTATGGTGTCATCCGTGTGAACGTACACGTAAGGATACACGCGTCTGTCTCACGTCCCGATCGGCCGTATCGAACATGTAACAGATTGCGGCGTCGAGAACTTCTGGTCCATGCCTCGCGTTCCGTCCAAGCAGCCGAGGCTTCTCTCCCACGACGTCGATGCCGGCACGGCGGCCTTCTGCAGCACGTGCGCGCGGCTCTTCCGCTACTTCCCGGGCACCGATGACGATCCGGCCAGCGGCAAGCCGCGATGCAGTGACTGCACGGGCCAGGCGCAGTTCCGTGAGTCCCTGGAGCTGGTCGGCGACCGCAGCCAGCAGCCGCAGCGGCGCGGGAGCACGCTGAGCAAGATGGTGGCCTTGCACAATGATCCGCCCGCTCCGAGAGACCAAGTCGCGCGTCCGTCCGACTCCTTGGTGTCGCCCGATGATGCAGCGACCAGTGCATTGCACCAAATCGTGGATTCCTTGCGAGCTCAGAATCGCGAGCTCACGCGGCGGCTGAGCACGATGGTCGCCAACGGCACAAGGGCCGTGGACGATCCCGTCGATGCAGCGGCCACCTCTTCGGACAGCGCTCATGGCAGCGGCGGCGGCGGCGGCGGCAAGAGTGGCCGCCGGTTCGACTCGGCTGCTGACGAGCTCGAGGCCCTGAAAGTGACGCTGGGGGCGTTCATCCCGGCGCCGAAGCTAGCAACATCGCGATATGCGCCGCTATACGAGCGGCTCAACTCGCTCAGTGTCGTGTGGCGTGAGCACCAGGTGCGGCTGGCGGCGATGCACGCAGCACTATTGGGCTCTGAGGCGACCTGTGCGACGCTGCGAGAGGAGCTTGTGATCGTGGAGAACTCCCAAGCGACGCTGGGGCAGTTGGTGAAGAGCCAGAGCGCCGAGCTTGAGGAGGTGCGCCGTCGTGAGCACCTCGCCGAGGAGAGCCTCGCCGAGCACGGGAGGGCGGAGGCCTTTGCCCACGTGTCGCGAGACGAGGCGGACTCGTTGCTGCGGGGTCGGCAGCAGGCGGAAGCTCAGCTGCGCCAGCAGGTGACCGCACTGCATCGGTCGCTCGAGGATGCGCACGCATCGCTCGAGTCCTTCGTGACGCAGCAGCAGGGGCGCCGTGCGCGCGAACTCCAGAGCCGCCAGAAGCAACTTGCAGCTTGGGATGGCCAGCTACAGAAGCTTCTGAAGCTTCTGGAGCTCACAGTGCGAAGCGGTGGCGCCAAGGGGCAGGCAGCGCGCGCCGCCCTTGCGGTCAGTGACGACACAGCGAGCGCGAGCGCGTCCGGCCGCCTTAGCGTCCTCTCATCGCTCTGGCCTGAGCGCTCCGACAAACCAGCGCCCGGCGACGACCGACGAGGCGATGGCGAGGCCGCGGCGGAGGCGTTCAACACTGGCGCTGCGACTCTCCGAGGTTTGGTCGAGAGCTTGTCCAAGTTTCTACGGGACGCGATGGAGGAGCACGCGAGCGCGATAAAGGCGATGGGGGCGAGTAGCCGCGACTTTGTTGCGCTCGACCGGGCCTCATATGAGCGCCAGATCGAACTTCTCTCGACCCAGCTGAACGAGCTGCAGGCCGTTCGTTTCAGATTGAGCTCCCACCTCGAGATGGCGATAGGCGAGCGGATGGAGGCGCAGCTGGAGCTGCTCAAGAAGCAGCGCGACGAAGCGTTCAAGGCGCGCGAGCTTGCGGTCGACAGCCTGCGCCAGCACGTCGTGCGGGAAGGGCAGATGATCGTGGCGCTGCGATCGGGATTTGCACACGCGGCCGACGAGTTGAGGCTCGCCTTTCAACGGATCCCGCTCACGGACGAGTCGCTCGCAGCGAACCGTACGGAACACGAGCGGCTGCACTGGGTGGCGGACGTCTCTCGACGGCGCATGATCGACGGCGCTCTTGATCGTTGGAGGCTTCGCTTCCTACGTGCGCATTGGGTCGGATGGCGCGGGTTGGTGCTTCAGGCAAAGGTCCATTCCCTGGCCGAGGATGCGCACGCGTACAAGGTGCGCTCGTGACGGCGCTCGACGAGGTCGGAGCTCAAGGCTCTGATGGCCTCACCGATTGCCTCTGATGGCCTCATCGGTTGCCTGTGATGGCCTCACCGGTTGCCTGTGATGGCCCCTCTGATTGTGTCCGATTGCGCCCCTCATCAGGTACGCTCGTCGAGGGAGAAGCGCGACGCGATTCATGAGGCAGAGGCGGCGCTGCGGCGCGCGCGAGCCGAGGCGCGTGCCGCGGAGGAGCGTTGCGTCACCTTCGAAGCGCGCCTGAGAGAGGCGGAGCGCGCACGTATTAAGGGCGCGGACGAGGCGGCGGCGCGTGAGGCGCGAGCGACCATCGAGATCCGTGAGCTCGAGCGGCGCGCCGTGTTGGCGGAGGCGAGGGCGCGCGAGGCGGCGAGTGACGCGGCGATGGCGCAAACAGCCCTCGAGCAGGCGAAGACGATGGAGGAGCTCTGGTTCGAACAACGCGAGGCGTTGCTCAATGAGGTCGAGGCACACCGTAAGGGCGAGGAGCTCGCGGCCGACAGCGAGACGGCACGCAAGGGGCTGTGGAAGGCGCGTGCTGAGGAGCTGAGCCGGGAGCTCGCAATCAAAGCGTCGGAGGCCCACGCGCATCAGAAGCGCGCTCAAGCCCTCCAGATGCAGTTGCAGCGTGCGGCGGACGAGGCGGCCGCGCTGGAGGCCTTGCATCAACAGAAGGAGCGTGAGAGGCTCGTTGAAGAGAGGCCCCCGCCCAAGCCTCCCTCCTCGACGGTGGTTATGACGCCGCTAGGACTTGTCACGGTCCCCGCGCCCGCCGCCCGCGCAGTCGTCGCCGGCGCCGCGTTCCCATCGCCGCAGAGCGCGGGCGTCGACTCGCCAGCCAGCGCCGCCGGCGGCGAGGGCGGTTTTGCAGGCTTTGCGCGCGCGAGCACCGCGCAGGGCTTTGGCGTCGGGTGGCTGCTCGAGCCCCACGCGCGTCAGGCTAAGCTTGAGGCTCAAACGGAGCACTTTCGCTCCCTCTTGGTGCGCGAGCGGCTGGGGCGCATGCGCCTTCGTCGGCTTCACGCCATCTGGCGCGCATGGGGGAGTCTTGTCCAGACGACGCGCCGGCGCCGCGGGAAGCGGCTCGCGACTCTCAAGCTCGTGGCGGACGTGGCCGACGCTGCCGCGGCGGCAAGTGGCAAGGCCGTTCAGGATTCGCGGGGAATGGTGGCGCCGGGACGTCGGCGGGCGCAAGAAGAAGACAGCCCGCTCGCCGCTCAAGTTGCAGGCAATGGTCTAGCGTACCGTACAGTATTTTAGTCGTCCTCTACCCAAATTACACAAGGTTTGTATAGTTACGTCATGTATACGCAGCTGTGCCAGCGCGCCGAGGCCGCGGCCGGGCAGTGGGATGCCCGGCGGCATGGCGCGGCGGCATGGGCGGCGGCATGGGCGGCGGTATGCCCGGCCAGATGGGCGGCATGGGCGGCGGCATGGGCAGCGGCATGGGCGGCGGCATGCCCGGCCAGATGGGTGGGATGCCGACAGTAAATCGAACACCTGGATTCCGATGTAATTGTAAACATTCGTTGACGCCGCCTTTGGCAGCGCTGTCTTCGGCTGCGGCCTGCGCGCGCCGCCCAGAGGCGGCGCAGAGCGGCGCCATTTTACTCAGCTTGCGACACGTCCATGGCCTCCCAGTCGCCGTAGCTCCTCCCTGACTGCTGTAGAGTGCCCAGCGAGGGCACTCGGGGCACTCTCTCGCCCGAGACCCTCTTGCGCCGCTGCTCCTCCCTGACTGTTGCCCTGACTGCTGTAGAGTGTCCAGCGAGGGCCGAGTGCCCCTCTTGCCCGAGACCCTCTTGCGCCGCCAGCAGCCGCCGGCGGTCACTGAACCAGTCCTCGATCTGCTGCGGCGAGACGCCCATCTTGACCGCGAGCAGCTGGCACGCCGCATGCGACGGAAGCGGCACCTGCTCGAGGAAAGCCTCGAGCTTTTTTCGCTGCTCGGGCGTCACACACCAGCGCGGCGAGGCTAGTGGGGCGCGCTGCTCATGTGGGTTGCTTGGGGAGCCGTTCACACTCTGCTGATTGGAAGCCTCCTCTTCCACCTCACCGTTGTCCTCTCCCACCCCTCCGTTGTCCTCTTCCACCCCATTGTCGTCCTCGAGCTTCGTCGTCGCATGCGACCAGCACGAGCTATCCGACTCGAAAGACTGTCTTTCCTCGAGCTTCGATTTCGCGTCGGTCACGTCCAAGTCGAGGCCGCCTACATGCGCCTCGAGCGATTGCATGGCCGGCGGGACGGGGGAGGGCAGGAACACATATCCTGGTGGACATTGCTGCCAGTTCGCACCTCCCAATGTGAGGTTGTTCATGGCCTCGAGGGTCGATGTGGGCGATGGTCCATGCCCAGAAGCCGCAAACCTCAGCTTCTCTCCTCCTCCGCGGCTGTATGACAAGCATGGCATGATCTTCCCGGTCGGGGAGGGGTCAGTCGACTGGGGCTCCCGGTCGCCTGGCTGCGTCCCGTCCGAGCCGGGGGGCGTGAAGAATGGCAACGGCGTCAGCAGCGGCCGGCTTGTGCCCAGCATGGCCCCGCTCGGCCATGGGCTGCTACTATCCGAGGTCTTGGTCCTGGGTCTTCGCGCCTCTGTGAGCAATGCCTCACCCTCAGCTTGTATGGATGTCGGCAGCGGGCGTGCTGCTTTAGGTTCCTCGGCCGACTGCATTAGTCTTGGTGTGCTCGAGGGGTGATGAATCGGCAAGGCTCGTCGTACCCCACACCGACGAACGCAGTCCCGAAAGGCGCGCGCGAGCGAGCGATGCGCCGCCGATTTTCTGTGTGACACGTCCGTATGAAGGATGAGGTTTTTATGTCTCTTTTTGTCTGCAACCTCTTGCCTTTTCGGGGCAATGTTAGATCTTACGCTGCGGGCTTCGGCATCGGATATTTTTATCTAAGTTTCGCAGGAGCCTCCACAAATCGTCGGAGAACCCAATTAACACCTCGGCTTCATTTTTTGTTGTTGTTACAGGCGTAAGGAACTCGAAGAGCCAAGATAAACTCCATTACAAAACATCATCCAACGGCTCGACGGCCTTCTCCTTCGTGGATCGCCAGTCCGCAGGCAGACCTGTAGGCAGAGCAGCATCTGCCGCCGCGAGCCCACGGCCCTCGTTCTCGTCGGCGCCGGTCGCATCCTTCGCGGCCCGCTCGCGCGCCCGTTGCGACGCCGCCTGCCAGTCCACCGTGCGATAGAGGTGCACATACTGGCCGATGATGATGAGCAGCATCGCGAGGATGAGACCGGCCCACAGCCCTCGCACCCCTAGCCCTGCCTGGTAGGCGAGGACGGCGCCGAGCGGCACGCCGATGCCGAAGAAGCACGTGAAGTTGATCGCCGCGGGAACCTGCAGATTGGCGCCGAGGCCGAATTGCAGCTGATGACTGAGTCCCGAGGCCATCGTCGCGAGCATGGAGTACGCGGTGGTGATCGGCATGAGCTCACTCACATGCGCGAGCACTTCGCCGTCCTCGACGAAGAACGACGCGATCGGCCTGCGAAAGCTGAGGATGAGGGTCGCGCTCACAAGCTGCACGCCGGCGGCCATGCCCCACGCAGTCCTCGCGCAGAAGCGTGCGTCGGCGGGACGCCCCTCGCCGAGCAGATTGCCCACCCGATTCCCCATCGCAAGGCACACGCCGAACGCAATGATGAATTGGCACACAAAGACGGTGGTGCAGATTGGGATCGCGTCGACGGCGGGGCAGCTGTCGGTGGTGCGCGGGCACAGCCCGCTCGCCACGAACAGCGTACACTCCCAACCGAACCATTCACTCACGACCATCACGGCCGCGGGGGCTCCCTTGTTCACAATCTCGGCCCAACCTCGGCACGCCTCGCGGCGCTCGCGCCACCAGGCGGGCCACGAACGCAGCCGTTGGCGGCCCAGCAGCCATGGCGAGGCAGCGCAGAGGAGCCCCCCTTGCAAGAGCTCGACCATGGTCATCGCCCACGGCGCGCCGACGAAGCCGATCGCCGCGGTCAGAGGAAAGAGGAGCACAGCTTGGAAGAGGCTCCCTACCAAGTTGACGAGCATCGGCAGGCGCACGCAGCGCTGTGCGTTCAGGAAAGCCTGCACGTCGTTCGCGACGAACATGCCCGGCGCGCCCACGAGCCGAATCCATACAAAGGTCTGCACGTGCGCGGCCACAGCCTCCGGCAGGCCCGCCGTGGCGAGCAGAGGCCCCGCAAGGTAGGTGAGCGGTAAGGAGAGGCACACGGACATGAGAGCATGCAGGAGGAGCACGCGCATGAGGACCAGGCCCAAGCGCCGATGATTGCCCGCACCGAACGCCTGCGAGAAGAGTGGAGTCGCCCCGTAGGCCGTCGCTTTGATCATCATCAGATGCGCAAAGTTGGAGTACATGCCGCCAATGCCGGCTGCCCCGATGAGCACCGCCCCATTCTCCAGATGACCTACGGCCACGAGAGCCAGGAGCCGTGGTACAAAGTTCGTCAGGCCTGAGATGGTCTGTGGATAGGCGAGCAGCGAGAGAGTCCCAGCCTCGCTCCACACTCGAGCACAAACGCCGCGGGCATCCGCCGCGCCGATGGGGCTGAGGTGCTGCTTGGCCTCTGCCGCTGAGCCCCGTGGCACCATGTCAGCTGCCGCTGGTCGGGGCTGTGTCTCCGTGGCTGCCGCGCTCCTGCCAGCTGGGTCCTGCAGCTCCTTGTTGGCTTGACGCGCGGGAGCTCGGCCTAAGATCACAGACGTTGGGCTACGCGCGGCTGCGGCGGCAGCAGAGGCTGCTGCGGTGGCTGCTGCTGCTGATGTGGCGGCGGCGGCGGCACAGGCGGCTTGCGCTTGGCTGGCGCTGACTGCGGCGGATGCTGCTGCTGCTGCTGCTGCTGTGCCGATGCTGCGTCCCACGGAACGAATGGCGCCCTTGGACTTGGATTTGCGCGGACCGCCGTTGCCACCCGCGCCGGCGCCGCCGTCATCGTCGTCATCGTAGTTGTCCTCGCCGCCCTCAAAGGCGAGGCTAGCGTCGTGCACATCGTCGTTATAATCGTCGTGATCCTCGGCGTCGTCGTCGTTGCCGTACGACACGGGTTGCTTCGTCTGCTTCATTTTCGAATCCCTGCTGCCAACCTTGGGCATGGACGTAGCACACGGCCCGCGAGCTCCTCGACGAGCGCCACCGGGGGCGTAGGCGAGGACGTCCCGATAGAGCGCCCTTTATGAAACTCGGGAAGAACGTCGCGGATGAGAAAATGCATGGAAATTTCCGATGCAACCACCACATGACAAGGATCGGGGTATTTCTGTTCCATTCCTGGGATGTTCCTGTAGCGCACGCCAAGTTTCGTCAGCCGGCATACCGCGTCCAAGCGAGCGCCACATGCACGAGCACCTCATCACCGACGATAAATCTAATGCTTGTCCCTGCGTTGTTGGCGTACCCAGGCGCTGACTATCTGCATCCCAAGGTGCACTTCACGCCTACGGTCGTGAGCGATCGTGGGGGCTGGCACGACATTGCGGGTTGCATCACATACTACGGAGTGCATCACGTGTTTCAAGGTACCGGTTGGAACCACGCCATCTCTTCTGACCTGGTCCGCTGGCAGACGGCTCCCCACGGCCCGAACGCGGTGCATGAGACGTACGCCGGCATGGACAGCCAGAGCGACCCGTGCAGCGGCTTCATCGCCAGGGATCCTGCGACGGGTGCCGTGTGCGCTGGCTTTCGGCAGTGCAGCAGCTCGAAAAGGGCGTGGCCGGCGGCGCGCCTTGGGACGTGCCCTTGGAGCTTCGGTGTGCCCTCGACGACGATCTGAATAAATGGAACGATGCGGCTCCCGAGTACCTCTTCAACGTATCGTTTTGGCGCGCGATTCCGTACGATCCCGCGCGCCCGTGGCGCGAGGCCGACGACGGGAACTGGTACGTGCTTCTGTCGATGGATGGGTGCAACTCGACGACGCGCGCCCTCCCATGCCATGCGGGCGGCATACTCGGCATGTGGAGCTCGCCCGCGCTGCGAGGCGAGGCGGCCATTTGGACGTACGTCGGCAACGTCTTCGAGACGAACGCGACCGTGCTAAGCGACGGCTTCCTCTCAAAAGAGTTTGTGACCATCGACTACCTGGGCTCACTCCCGGGGGATCCGTATCCCGAAGCGGCGGGCGGCACGGGCACGCGCCTGTTCCTTAACAACGTGGGCGGGAATGGCGGTGGCGACGGCTGCTGCAGCGGCACCACCTCATACTTTGTGATAGAACAGCCGCCTGGGCAGCCCATGCGTCTTGTGATGCCTGGACAACAGATGGTCGACTGGGGCGCATTCTCGCTGCGCCCGCTGCCGCTCCCGTATGACCCGAGCGGCGAAGTCGAGCTGCCCTCCTCCACTCTCGGGGACCTGATCCTTTCAGGCCAGGCTGAGAGCAGCCATGGACCCGCGGATGACGCGACGAGCGGCTCGAACGTGCGCTCAGGCGGCCCGGGGGGGAGTGGCACGGTCCTCGTCGGCGGCGGTGTGCTCGCGCCTGGTCACGTCATCGAGCGCGTTGCTCTCAGCTTCCGCTACATCGCAGGCTACTGTGGCTCCGCTCCGTGCCCGGGAGGAGCATCCACCGCCACCGTCGTCCTCATCGACGCGAGCGGCGGCGTGCTGGCCACTCTGTACCGCTCGCCCCCCCTGTGCAACTACTCCTTTGATAATTTCACGCAGTACAGCCCGCCGTTGCACATCAACGTGACCGGGCTGAGCGTACCCAACGATGAGCTCGTGCGCCTCGCCATCCAGATCTCAAACAACCAGCGGAACATCCAGATACCGGTCGATAACAAGGCGGGCGGCTTCAAGGTGCGTCTCGGCTGGGCCACCACCACCACCGCTGCCTTCCCCCGTCTTCTGCGGGATGTGGAAGCAAGGGACGCGGCCGCAGCCGCCGCCCCGGCTGCCCGTCTCGGCGCCCCGGCTGCCCGTCTCAGTGCCCCGGCTGCCCGGCTGGCAGTCCCGCCGCGCCTCGATTTGCTCTCGGGCAAGGCAAGCCGCGGCTTCAGCATGGCTCGCACGCTCGGGAGCGAGCAGGTGGATCAGGTGACGGTGCCGGGACGGCGCGTGCTCATCGGGTGGACGGGGCCCGCCCCCTCCGACATGCCCTTCCTCGCAAACCTCGGGTCGGCCCAATCGATCTCACGTGATCTCGCGCTCGCCCCCGACCGATCGCTGCTCCAACGGTTTGTACCCGAGCTCACGACGGCGCGATTGACCGCCGTCGCTCCGGCGGACGCGGGCATGCGTGCAGAGGTGTACGCGACACTACCAGCTTCATGTGCCGACGCCGCGGGCCCCACTGACGCGTGCGGGATAAGCGTGTTTGGCGACGGCGTCAATGCGACGACCATCAAGCTGCTGCCCTCCGTTGGTCTAGTGGCAGTGAACGCGACGCTCCAGGGCAACACTCTCGTGCGTGCGGGGCCGCTGCCGCCCCAGTGCACGGCTGCCACGTGCGGTGAGGGTGCCGAGGACGGCTGGCGCATCCACGCGATCCTCGATCATTCGATCCTCGAGCTGATCGTGAACAATGCGACTGCCTTCGTCGTGTACGTGGCGCCCGCCTCCGATCGGGCCAAGGAGGTCGCTCTCCTCGGCAATGACGCGACATTGCCGACGTCTGCTATCAACGTCTGGCAGCTCGACGCAGTGAATAATGTATAATCGGCCATCTCAGGATGTGTGAGTCTCACGGAGTAACGTGGCTGTGCGTAGGGCTAACGGTTTGCCACTATTCAAGAGGTTAGGGACGTTACCTCCGATTTGCGATGATCGGTTTTTTATCGGCTATTAAAGATTTCATTACATAAGCTCAAACTCCAAAATGGGTCATGAAACTGGCCTTTAAACTTTGCGAGAATTTTGTTCAGCTTCACATCATTCAATCTCCAGGATCGCGGGCAATGGGCACGAGACGAGCGCTGGTGACGCCGTTGCCGTTTGCCACGCCCGGCTCGGACGGGACGCAGCCAGGCGACCAGGAGCCCCAGTCGACTGACCCCTCCCCCGTCCCGCCGGCCATGCAGGCGCATGTAGGCGGCCTCGACTTGGACGTGACCGACGCGAAATCGAAGCTCGAGGAAAGACAGTCTTTCGAGTCGGATAGCTCGTGCTGGTCGCATGCGACGACGAAGCTCGAGGACGACAATGGGGTGGAAGAGGACAACGGAGGGGTGGGAGAGGACAACGGTGAGGTGGAAGAGGAGGCTTCCAATCAGCAGAGTGTGAACGGCTCCCCAAGCAACCCACATGAGCAGCGCGCCCCACTAGCCTCGCCGCGCTGGTGTGTGACGCCCGAGCAGCGAAAAAAGCTCGAGGCTTTCCTCGAGCAGGTGCCGCTTCCGTCGCATGCGGCGTGCCAGCTGCTCGCGGTCAAGATGGGCGTCTCGCCGCAGCAGATCGAGGACTGGTTCAGTGACCGCCGGCGGCTGCTGGCGGCGCAAGAGGGTCTCGGGCAAGAGGGGCACTCGGCCCTCGCTGGGCACTCTACAGCAGACAGGGTAACAGTCAAGGTAACAGTCAGGGAGGAGCAGCGGCGCAAAAGGGTCTCGGGCGAGAGAGTGCCCCGAGTGCCCTCGCTGGGCACTATACAAGAGACTTGGAGGAGCTACGGCGACTGGAAGGCCATGGACGTGTCGCAGGCTGAGTGAATAGTCGAAAATGGAGACGCTCTGCGCCGCCTCTGGGCGGCGCACGCAGGCCGCAGCCGAAGTCAGCGCCGCCAAAGGCGGCGAGCTCTAGGCGAGCACATGCGGCGTCAAAGATTCTAGAATGTACCCACTGTATATACGAGCAGAGGTGCCGAACCGCGCCTCTCTCCCGGTCCCGCCGCCTCGGTACTCTCGCTCCGACACAATGTCAATGAGCCCTCTCTGGCGTGTAATGTAACATAGATCACTCGCTATTCATGCAAACGCATGGTAGACATGTACAGTGCATGACACACCACAGTTCAGTGTATAAACGACGTTACAATGTTATAACAATGTTAGTTTGCCCGCTTACGTTTATCGCGCAACGACGCAAGAACGATTCTGGATTGTAATCCGGTTACACTGAACAACAGTCATGTGATCGTCGGCGCTCCTGTTCTGCGCGACTATCTCGTTGTACGGACCGCGCCCTCGCTCTTGTTCGCCGGGCTCGACAACTTTGCTAGACCCGCCGCGGTAGATGCCGTTACCTCGTTATACATCTTCTTGGTTCCTGCTGCGACCGCTTCCCCCCACTGACTGAGATAACTGGAGAAGGCACTCGAGAGTACGTTGTTGTTGGTGACGAGTTTGCCAAGGAGCTGGTTTTGGAGCGACTTGATCAACCCGCCCATTGTCACGGAACGTAATTGCGTCAAATCGACGATCGGGATCGTGAGTATGGGGCTGAAGCTCCCCAGCTCTTTGGTCTTCTCAGGATTGCTCGAAAGGATGTCCGTCATGTCGATCCGTGCGTTGCGAATGGTAAAGTGCTTGATGTCAAAGCGGATCGGCAGCGCGTCCAGGAACTCGTCCATCTCCGCCACGTTCCCTTTCTTAAGATCGTCCTCGGGTCCGTTGGCGGTCAGCTGCGCAAGAGAGGGGATCGGTTTGAACGGCGGGCACGGGTCGACTAGCGGCGAGTGCGTCAGATGGATCGCCATGTCGAGCTCGCCGCTGTAGCCCTTGCCAAGGTCCGACGGGCCGAGCACTCGCATCGCGGACCCATGCAGCTTTGGGTCTGTGAGGAGAAACGTGCCCGCGATCGAGCCATTACCGTGCATGGCGATCGTCGAGTGCTTGCAATAGTCGGGGAAGAGGATGAGATACTTGACGGTCATGAACCAGAGCCCGAGGAGTCTGGGCTTCCGGCTGAGCCGCCCAGACGTGTCATCGAACACCTTCACCACGAGCAACCCATCCCGCGAGTGCTCGTGTACCGGCACGACAAACTCGGAGCCGAAGCGGTAAACAATGGAGCCATCGGCATCGCAGCAGCACTTGGCGACGGGAGTCCAGAACCGCGCACTCCTGAGCGACACTTCGATGCGCGGCGTCAGGTTCGTCACTCCGAGGGCCTTCAGATGGCGCGCCGCATCGATGCGAATGCGCAGGACGTTGGGCAGCGTGATCGACCGGTACGGCCACAGGAGCCAGCCACCCAGCGCCTCCTTCAGCTCGTTCTCGCACTGCTGCTCCCCCATCGCAGGCAAGTTCATCTGCCCCGTCCTGCCTATCATCAGATTGAATGCGACGCCATCCACCAGAATGTGTTCGAAGCAGTAGATGGGCAGGCCAATCGCGATCGTGCGGAGCTCGACCGAGCCTGCCAGATGCAACCGCTTCACCCTGACGAGGTCGGGATCTCGGCAGCCGATCTTGGGTGGGTTGCCCATGAAGAAGTTGGACGCGTGGACGTCGAGGTGCAACGTGAGCGGTCCGTACGACATCCACGGACGAATGTCGAGCGTCTCGAGTCCAATCGGGTAGCCGTGCTGCGGGCCCCACTTGATTAGCCAGCTGGCAATGGCTCCCGCAATGTACGGGCCTCGGAGGTACGTGTAGAGGGCGCACCCGATGGCAGTCGTGTAGATGAACGTGGAGCATGCGAGGCGACCAGCGGCAACGGCCACCGACGAAGAGACAGACGAAGAGGCCTCCGGGCGCAGCAGGTACAGCAGGTACAGGCAGGCGGCGGCGGCGGGCGCATAGAGAATGCAACGTGCCATGCCAGCACCACGCGCCTTTGTGGGCGCCACCAGCACAGGTTGCGGCTGCACAGAGGCCACCACAGGGTGTTGCTGCACAGCGGCCATGGCATCCCTGCTCTGGTTCACAGCGGCCATGGCATCCCTGCTCTGGTTGCCCCGAAATGTGGCCTGTACATGTCCGCTGATGGCGGCTTGGGTCTTGGCTGCCTGGGCTGGCTTGGTCTCGGCATCCACGGCTTTCAGATCGATCGGCACTTGCTTCACTACCGGCGGCACCGTGAGCGCAGCACGGTTCCTTAGCTCGGCCTCGGACGCTTCGATCATCTTCACCCATGCGCGCGGGGCGCGTCGCTGGAGGTCTTCTAGCAGGTTGGCCAGAGCCTTCTCTTGGTCGTGGGGCGCGCGAGTTGGAAAGAGCAGCTGTGCCATCTTTGCGCGTGTCTTGCTGGTCCAACGCTCCACCTCTCCCTCCCAACTCGAGGCCGCAGCATAGCGCGCCGCGGCGCGGGGCGCAAGGTCATTCTCAACGTACCACCGGATGCTCGGCCGCGCGAGTCCGAAGCCGCCCGCGTCGATCTCCGTGTAGACGTCCGTGTAGACGCCGCCATTCACCCTGTAGAGCACCCAGTTGCACAGGACCAGGCTCGCCACATACTCGCGCGCCTTGCCCTCGTCCGTGTGCGTCGACGGCTCGAAGTTGTGGATGCCATTCTCGGTGACGACGACGTAGCTCTCGGGTACCTTCTCTAGTCCACCTTGCATGGAGACGCCCCTTGTCACGTTCGCCGCAAGCTCCCCGCCCTTCGGTGCGATCGTATGCGCACGGCGTGCTAAGTAGCCACGCCACGCGGCCTGAATTTTGGTGGCTTTGGCATCTTCTTCACTGACCATTGCCTTGGCCTTCGAGCCCATCTTCGGTGAAACCGCGCGCAGATGATTGGCCGCGCAGATCACCACAGCCGTGTCGCTGCCACACTTTTTCAAGCCGACGATCTGATAGCACTCGGCCGGAATGAGGCTACATATCAGATCGATGCTGAATTCTGCCATGGTCTAAGAAAGTGTCGATGACCAAGGAAGGGGCCTGGGCGCTTGCGAATGACAGAGATATCGAATGCAAGCACTCAAAGAAACGGAAGAAGACGCTCCTCACAAAACCCACAAATAACCGCGCGCATGCATCATTTCATAATTTGCACAGAGCGCTGCTGCGCTTCGAGGAGTGGAGTGAAACTAAAGATCGGTCGAACGAGATGTGTCGTGAGAGACCGACCTCACTAGCGAAATTGAGTAGCCCGAGCGAGCGAGTACACACAGTACTTGTGTTGACACTGTGTGTTGACCGAGGGGAGCGGAGCCCTCCTTTGAGACGGTGTGGTGAGCGCTGGGGGACCGCGACGAAACTGACTGACTGACTTATATGTGTTGTGAACACACGTGGAAAGGGTGGGGCGACCTGGCCCTAAAGCGGCGACATCCCATTCCAAGCGCCATGCGTGTGTCCCACTTTGTGGACACTGACATGTGCGCTGGAGCCGGCTTGGCACTGGTGCTACGAGACGGCAAGACGACCTGGACGTTCGCCCTGTCAGTGGCACCACCGCCTGTAGAGGACATGTGTGATGATCTTTGCAGCTTACGAGTGACGTGTTCTCAGCTACTAGCATCACGTGTTTCCAAAGAGGCCGGGGTATGGTGGTGGATCAATGATCAAGCGGTTCACGAAGTGGCCAGTCAGCTATCGAAGCGCAACTTTTGTATCGTGGACGGCCTGTGCGGATCTGACCTGTGCAACGATCTCTTAGCGTACATCAGGGCGTGCGATGCGAGCGGCATGCTGCAGACATCTCAGGTGAAACATGGCATCCAAAACCCAGCGGCCCGCGGGGATCAGACGGCGTGGCTGAGCAGCAACACCGAGGGCACTCTCAAGGATTTCACGCGTCGCATCGACACCCTGGTCGCAGAGCTCAAGAGGAGTGTTCCATCCCTGCATGGCATCGGTGACAGATCTTTGGTTCATTGTGCCAAGTACCCTGGCGCCGGAGCGCGGTACATTCGCCATACCGACAATACATGTGAGGATGGGATTGGAATAAATTGTAACGGACGCCGACTGACGGCCGTGTACTACCTCAATGCGGGCTGGTCGAGCGGAGACGGCGGCGAGCTTCGCATCTGGCAACCCGTGGCAGCTCTGGAGAAGCTCGGCGCGACGGAGTCGCAGCCGCTGGCGGACGTGCAGCCTCTCGCAGACCGAGTGATCCTCTTCTTTTCGGACTCGCGCGTCCCTCACGAAGTCCTGCCGTCGTACGCGGAACGATTTGCACTGACGGTGTGGTACTATGACGACATCGAGCGAAGGGCTGCACAGCAAAGGGAGGGTGGCCAGCGCCAGGTGGTGCGGACAGCGACAGGCATTGCCGGTAAGGGGGGGCAAGGCACTCCTTGCGCTCCCTCGGCCATCCTGATCAATGAGATTCGGTAAAAGACACCGGGGTTTGGCATGATTCGGTAGCAGCTGGGGGCATATGCGCCAAGCACTTCGTGCGCTCGCTCGGCCATCATGATTAACGAGATTCGTTGTCGAGATCTCCATTTGGGGATGGATGGACCTATGCTTGGACCAGTGGTCCCCCAGTTTTTCCATGTTTTTCGTTCACAAAACGCCGTCTTGGTCGCGGTGTTGGCCCCCGCGACGGCCGCCCCCGCCTCTCCTTCCCTCGCACCCGCTGCCCCCGCCGACGTCGCCCTCACCGCCGCCGCCCTCGCCCCCCCTGCCGCCGACATCGCCGCCCACGACGGCGCCGCCCACGACGGCGCCGCCTCCACTCTCGCCACTGCCGTCCGAGCTGCCGCTGCACCCTCCGCGCCTGCCC
>ENA-UOXG01000400-UOXG01000400.1-mixed-culture-metagenome-genome-assembly--contig:-NODE-400-length-29431-cov-45.654037_pt1 | contig 29431 bp, 17 predicted proteins | sample MGYA00238159_ERZ761634 | MGnify/ENA primary metagenome ERZ761634 (study PRJEB28908, sample SAMN08776845) | mixed culture metagenome | isolation source: Freshwater growth medium | place: USA... | reverse complement strand
TGTCGGCGGCGCGAGTTGCTAGTCTTGTGAAGGGTAACGACTGGCACCGGAAGAACGGACCTCTCTTGCGAAAACGACGTCTCTTTCAACACCGAGCCCGAACAGGACGGCAGGCGCGGAATTCAGCCAGCCATCCTCAGGGACGCCGCCCGCCTCCCGGCGTTCCTCGTCCTCACCAGCGAAGGGTTCCCCAAAATCACCGCCAAGCGGTTCCCTTCGATCACCTCCGACGAAGGACACGGAGGTCAAAGCCCTCAGGAAGAAGGTCGAAGTTCTCCAGAAGAAGCTCGAGGACTACAGCATCCAGGCTGATTCCTTATGTGCGATGCGGTTTGAGAAGGAGCGAAGCGATGCCGTCAAGCAGGCCATCGAGGACACAACGGTGTCGTTGACGCGGAAGTACGCCATCGAGGTTGCAGACCTCAAGGCTGGGTACGAGAAACGAATCCAGCGCGCCGTCGATCAAGCCAACAAGCACGCGGCCGGGCCCCACCTAAGCGCCCTTGCAGCTGAGATGGCTAAGCGCGAGATGCTCGAGGCTGATCTCGCCGCGCTACAAACAGCCGCAGAAGAGGCGGCTGTTGCGCGCGAGGCTGAAACGCGCGCCAGGGAGGAAATGGCCGAAGCAAAGGGGATGCGCGCATTCATGGAGACATACGTGACGCAGCAGATCATGCGTGCTAAGGAGTTCGTCTCGTCGAACGAGGAGCGGGTGGCGCTGGTTCGGAAGTACGCCGAGGCTCTCGAGTCTGCTCTCGCCAAGGTCGACGAAGAGAAACACGCGCTGCAGAAGCGCGCGCGCTTGCTTGCACAGCAGGAGGTGGCCGTCTTCAAGCTGGATTGTGCCGTCGACGCGGCCATCAAATCTCGAGACACGATCGTGGAGGTCGAGAATGCTATGGCAGCGAAAAGGGTGATAGAGCTCGAAGTGCTAACGGCGAAGGCTGAGTTGAAACTCGACATCTCTGCGGCCTTGGCAAAGGCTGCAGCCGCGGAGCGGGCGCAGAATGAAACGCTTGCCATGATGGGTCCGTCGAAAAACGATGCGGAGATGAAGAGGGTGGCCGAGATGAGGCTGAAGGCGGTGACACTCGACCTCGAGGCTACCATCCATGAGTTTGCACAAACGCGGGAAGCGGACTGCGCGGAGAAGGCGGCGAGCCTCGCCGAGGCGAATGGCCGCGCTTCGTCGGCCGAGAGCGTGGTTGCGAAGCTCAATCCCGAGGTGCACGCTTTCGAGCTGCTTGCGCAGGCCTCGTCGGTGCGCACGCACGCCACCTCCGTGGCAAATGAATATGACTCGCGCGTCCAGGAAGCTGAGGCCAAGGCGGCCAAAATGGAGGTGGAGGCCAATGCCGAGGCCACAATGGCGTCCGCACTTGCTAGAATGGAGTACATCAAGGAAGAAGCAGCGGTGACGATGGAGGCAAACGAGGCAGAGTTGGCCGCGCGGGCGACGGCGTCGAAAGTCATCGCGGACACCACCCTCGAAGCGGAGAAGAGCATCCGATCAATCAAGGAAGAACAGGTGGCCTTTGAGGCGGATGCCGTCAAAGAGGCGGAGAAAGTGAATAGAGTCGACACTGAGGTCTCCGCCAACGCGCAGAGTGTCGCACGGATCGAGCAGGCCAATCGGTGCCTCGAGGCGTATAAAGAGTGGTCGCAGGCGATCATGAAAGCCACCGACAATGAGCTCAAGGCTCAGACGGATGAGACAGACGCACTCAACGCCGTCCTCGAGGCTAGCAAAGGATGGCAAAAAGTCGAGGCCGAGAAGAAGGCGGCGACAGCGAAGGAAACCAACAAGGAGATCAAGCGGGCCGCACACGAGTCGCGGGCCGTTGCACAGGCCGTGTACGACAAGGAAGTGTTGAATATCAACAAGGATGCCGAGCGCAAGGTGATCACCGCACAGACCACCTTGGGGAAAGCTGCCGCCGGGACGCAATCGCGATTGAAGAAAGTTCTTGAAGAGCTTGGCGCAAAGTACCAGGCGCTGCTGACCGAAAACACGAGGAAGTCGCACCTGACGATTTTGGAGGCGTCAACAAATCGCGAGACGGAGCTGGCCAAGGTGAGGTCGGAGAAGAAGCGAGCGCTTGACGCCGCACACTCGAAGCGTGACGCGACACTGGCGATGATTGAAGAGACGCGCATGACGACGATCGCTGACGCTCGAGCACAGCATGATACGGCTCTTGCCGGTGCGGCGCGTGCAGCGCTTGCAGCTGGCGGGAAGGGATCGAGCACCGACGCGCTCCGGGCGTTCGAGGCTGAAGCCTTTCAGGAGGTCAAGGCTTGCGAGGCCAGGGTGGCGGCTGCTAAAGCGGCCCAGGAGGCTGCCGTCGCCGCAGCGGCTGAGGCCAATGCGGACGCCCTCGTTGAATTAGCGGCCGCCAAGGAGGCGTTTGCGTTCAGCGTGAAGGAGGTGGAGCACACGAGAGAGCAAAGCAGACGCACGGCAGAGGACATTCGCTCAAAGGCCTCTGCTATGGTAAGCGAGCTAAAGTTGGGTGCAGAGGGGACCTTGGATAAGGCCCGCAAGCAGGCGGTTGCTGTCATGGACGCCGAGGCGAAAAGAGCTAAGGACGAGGCTGAAGCTGCTCGGAACGCTCTCACGAAGGCTGAATCGGCTCACGTGGCCGCGAGGGTCAAAGCAGCAAATGTGCTCGAAAGCCAGCTGAAGGCGATCGACGAGGCGCGAGCCGAGGCCGCCGCGCAGCTTGAGAAGGGTAAAGCCGAGATGCGTTTGTTGCAGGAGCTTGAGGCAGCTACGGCGGAAGCAGACGCAGCCAGGAAAGAGGCGAATCTGAGGCGCTCACGAGCTGAGGCGGATCGGCGCAAGGCGGAGGAGGCTCGAATGGCTGGACAGCACGAATCTATTTGCAGGCGGCCGGGTGGCAAACTGTTCTTTGAGCGCTTGCGGCAATCACAGATGGCGAGTAGAGACTCTCCGCCGTCCGACGCGCGAGTAGTGACAAGTGGAAGGCAGAGTTTTTAAGATATACTCCGAACGATATACACCAAAGACGTAGACGAGTCTAATTCCAAGTCTAATCCATGGTCTAATTGAATCCGCAACCGCGAGCCGCGAGCGAGACCGGGTCCAGAGGCGAGGTCACACCGCGACACGACAGAGAAGCGGAGGGGTGGAGTATGGCGAGGCCGCGGGGACACGGCGAGCGGAGAGTCTAATATCAAATAATGGACTACTGCAGTCTTCGTCGGCGTCGCCCGGTCTGATTTCGTGGGACCGGACGATGTCGATGTACGATGAGAGGATCCGACACAGTATTGATGTGGCTGCGCTCTGCGCCGCATACAGTATGCTGTCGCTTTCTGAATCCCATAGAATCTCGCACGGCTCAGCGCGCTCACTTGTTCTGGGTGAACGCGTTCTCCTTAGCCTCGAGTTGGGTGGACCACGACGAGCCGGGCTTACTCGAGGCCTTACTGGCCATAGCACCCGCAGCATTCTGAGCAGCGTTCAGCTTCTTCTCAGACGTGAACGCAGCCATGAACTCGAATGAGGAGAGTTTTTTGCGCAACTCGCTCACCTCGGCCGCGAGGTCGGCCTCCCTCTTTCGGCTGCCGGTGAGCTCCGCATCTGTCGACTTCAGTTTCTCATCAAGCGCGCGATTCGACAAGTACAGCGCGTTCTGCGTGCTGGCCGCATCGTCGGCTGCCTGCTTCGCCGCCGCGTCTGCCTTGGCAAGGGCCGCTTCGGCCGCCGCCTTGGTCTTCTGTTCACGCTCCTTGACGGCCGCCTTGAAGGACTCGTGCGATTCTTTCGCAGCAGCGAGCTCCGTTTGCGACATGGCGATCGCCTTGGCAGCACGCGCTTCGGCTGTTGAGAGCTTACCCTGAAGCTCTACGAGCGCCTTAGCATGGGCCTTCACCTTGGCCGCCACGTCTTTGGCCGCTTGCTCTTCGGCCAGCTGCGCCTTGGCGAGCTTGCGCTCCAGATCCGCCTGCGTGGCCGCAAGCTCTCCTTGCGCCTTGACACTCGCTTCCGCCTCGGCGGCGGCGCTGACAGCCCGTGCGCGCTCTGCCGCGGCCTCGGCGGCAGCCCCATCGAGCCGCACCGCCTGCGAACTCATCTGGCGGCGCAGCTCGTCCAGCTCGGCCTTCAAAGCGTCTCTGGCACTCTCGGCCGCACGCCTCGCCCGTTGCTCCGACTCCAGCATAGGCCCGAGCTGCTCCAGCTGCGTCCCCGCCGCTTGCAGCTTGGCCGTGAGAGCCTCACGCTGCTCTCGCTCGGCGTCCATCCGCGCCTCAAGCTGCGCCGCCACGTCACGCCTCGCCCGCTGCTCCGCCTCTAGCTGCGCCGCCGCCTCCTCTAGCTGCATCGCAAGAGCTTCGCGCTGCGCACGCTCGGCGCCCAGCACACCTAGCCAGTGCTCTGCCGCGACCTCACGCGCGCGCTCTTCGGCGCTCCTGCTCGCCTGCGCAACCGCCAGCTCCCTCTCCTCTGCTGCTTGCTGCGCCGCCTGCTTTGCTGCTTGCTGCGCCGCCTGCCGTGCCTGGTCCACCGCCTGCTGCGCCGCTTGCTGCGCCGCCTGCTGCGCCGCCTGCCGTGCCTGGTCCACCGCCTGCTGCGCCGCTTGCTGCGCCACCTGCATCGCCTGCTCGGCCGCGGCCGCCTGCGCGACCGCCGCGCTCGTCGCCTCGTCCCTCGCGGCCTGGGTAGCGCCGGTCGCTCGATCCAGCTGCTCTCGGAGATCGGCGATCTCGGCCGCCGCCTTGGCTCCCATCGCTTGCGCCGTCGCCGTCGCGGCCGCGGCCACGTCCTCGGCGGCCTTTGCGCGCGCTGTCTCATGAGCGAGTGCGCTCGCCATCTCCTTGCGTGCAACCTCGTTGGCTCGAATTTTGTCGGCCGCCGCATCGGCTACGCTGCTCGCTCGTTGGGTCGCCGCACGTTCCGTCTCCAGCTGCGCCGACAGCGCTTCGAGTTCTTTCGCCACGCTCGCGCGCGTCGCCAGCGCACTCTGCGCCGCCGCCTCCGCATTCTTCGCGCGCGCCTCGGCGTCTGCAGAGCGTGCATGCGCGGCCTTCTCCCTCGCCTCGGCGTCTGCACGATGCGCCTGAAAGTCGATGGCGGCGGCGGTCACACGCTGTTCGGCCACGGCTCGCTGTTGCTCGGCCACAGACGCCTTTTGCTCCGCCACCGCTTGCCGCTGCTCGGCGCGCGCCACGAGCGCCTCGAGCTCGTGGCGCTCCTGCGCGCCGCGCACGGCCATCACCTCGAGCTCGTCGGCCGCGCGCTGCTTGGCCTCCTGCATCGCCTCCGCCGCGTGCCGCTTGAGCTTTTCGATCTCGCGCTGCTTGTGAGCCATCGCACTGCGCGCCTCGTCCTCGGCTACCACCTTGAGCGCCTCGGCGACCGTCAGCTGCTCACGCAGTCCGAGCAGCTCCTTGCGCTCGGCAGCCGCGCTGTGCGTGAGCTCCTCGTATTCTCGCTGGAGAGCGTGCAGCACCTTCTTCTGCGTGCCAATCTCCGTCGCCTGCTGCACGAGCTGCTGTTTCATAAAGTCGTACATGTCGTTCCTCATCGACCCGACCTCCTTCTTGACGCTCCCCACGAAGGCAACGGCCTTGGCGGCGGCGGCGACGCTCGTGGTCGCGTCCGAGGCCGTCGCCGGCGGTGCGCTGCTGCTGCCAGCGCTGCCGCTGCGCGGGGGCGGCGCCATTGGCGGCGGAGGGGGAGGCGCCACCGCCGACCGAGCCGAGTCCGCCTTGAGCTCGCGGGCGGCCTTCATGTGAGGCGACGGTTGAGTGCTCGCTGAGGAATTCTCCACGGAAACGGATATGGAAGGACGTCGTAGCCCAAAACTCAGAATGCAACGCCGAGGCACACAAATGCCAGATTTGACAAAAATCTGAACTTGTCCCGGTTTCGTCGACACATTGAGGATCCCCGGAAACATCGCTTCGCGCCCAGGTGCCACGCCGAGCGAATTGATAAATAATAGCGCGGCGTTCATCATGCAGCTCAGGGTACGAGCCTGCGCGCCAATGCCTGACCCGTGGCAGCCTGGCGGCACGCCACCATGCCACTGCACTGGCAAACGTGCCTCCTCCACCCACGCGCGTCGCAAGCACGCCACGACCAGACCGCTGACTCTGATGACTCCTCGGGTGGGCTCTCCGCAGGCCCCGCGCTCCGCACAGAGCCGACGGCACGTCGAGGCGCCGACCGACGAGTGGCTTCAGCTCTCAGGCACCATCTCCATGCTCGCGGAGACCGACCTGATCGCCCTTGATGAGGATTTGCGGGATGTGCGGTGGGACCTCGTTGACGAGGAGCAGCAGCAGCAGCATCAGTGCCTCTCACCGCTCGCCGCGCTCGGTGCGCGCGCGAGCGCCTCCCGACGCCCCTTGCTGCGCGCGGCATCTGTTGCGCACGTCCACGTGCCTTGGTTGCGGCGCTCAAGCGCGATGATAACGATGATGATGGTATAGTAATGTGCCCTCTCAGTGCTGGCACCGCTCCCCTCGTGCCCTCTCCATCTCGCAGCCGAAGCTCAGCCGCTGACAGGCCTCTCGAACGCTGCGTTCGCGGAGATGGCCCGGTATGAGGACGTGCTGCGGCGCTCGCAGGCGCGCCTGAACGCCAGTTCGCCGTGCTCGCCCATCGCTGGCGTGGGCGGAGTCAGACCGAGCGGTGAGCCTGAACTCGACTTGTGGGACGAGGACGTGGACGAGGAGGAGGACGACGAGGACGAGGAGGCGGAGGAGGACGTAGAGACTAAGCGGGAGGCAGAGGCCTCAGCCCTCAAGGGGCGCCGCCGGCGCGGCGCGGCCAAGCCGCGCGCTACAAGCAGCGGCGGTGCGCGCAGCGGCGGCGGACGCAGCCGCCGGCCCGTGGGCAAGGGCAAGGCGGAGGCGGAGGCGGAGGCGGAGGACGCGGATCTCCAGTCTCCGAGGGCGACGAGGACGGTGCTCGTGCCCACGCCGACAAAGCGGCGGCCCGACCTGCTCCGCCACCTCCTCTCTGCGCCGCCGCCGCTCGTGGTCTCTGGACAGGTGGGTCGTCGCATCTCTTTCAGCACCCCCTCGCCCACCGCACCCAGGCCAGCGCCCACGCCGAGCGCCGTCGACGAAGGGGAGGCTCATCAGGAGACTCATCAGGACTTGGACGAGGATGCGGACGACGACCACGAGCGTGCGCCCTCGCCCTCCCAGCCCCTTGCCTCGCCGTTTGGCAAGTGCTGCCGGCGCTCGGCCTCGCCATTCTCGGCAATCAAGCCGCCGCCGGCGAGCCTCGATACGCTCCGCAACATCAACCTGATGGTCAACCGTATGTCGACCGCCGCCGCGAAGCGCGCCCCTCCTGCCTCCAAAGGACGCTCCTCAAAGTCGAAACCGCCTCCGCGGCGGGAGGCGGCCGCGGCGAAGCGGGCCACCGCCGCGGCCGCCGCCGCCGCGTCCGACGCGATGGCTTCCGTGACCGAGCCGGTGACCGACGCCGCCGATTCCGAGGCGGCGGCGCCCGATGCTGATACAGTCCTTCTCGCGAGCCCCGCGACCGAAAGCGCTCCTGCGCCGCTCCGAGTGCGGCCGCAGAGCTCGGCGTGCAGTTTCTCGCTGGGTGGAGGGCGGCGCTCAACGTCGCCGAGCCCAGCTATCCTTTCCCGCGCCATGAGCCCGTTCGTACCACGCTCCGTCAGCCCGCATTTCGTCAATTTCGTCAGCCCGCATGCTGGGTCCGTCGCTAAGACCGACGCTCTCCTGCCACGGCCTCCGTCGGGGCTGGGCGCCGTCTTGGGCGACGCGCCGTCCAGCTCGTCCGCAATGCCCTCGCAACTCCCCATGCACATGTTTGCCCCCACGACCGGCAGCGGTACGCTCCGCTCATTTGGCGGTTTCGGAGGCACGCTGCTCTCGTGTGGAGGCGCGGGCGGCGCCGCCGCAGAGCCCTCGGATGGGACCGCAAGGGCGGCAGCGAGGGCATCGGCGCACTCGCCTGCACCCACAGGCGAGATGACGATGATGGCGCCGCTTTCGAGCCGCTCGCGTCGCAAGCTGAAAGCGGGCACAGGGATTGGCGGCGCCGATGCCGTCGACAGCATCGCCGACCTCAGATTCGTGCCTGCGCAACCGCCCGGTACGGCGCTCTGGCCCATCAAGCGGCCCGCGAGCGCCATGTCGACGGTCTCCAGCGCGGGCTCTGTCGCAGGGCTGAATATCACCGTCAAGTCGCAGCGCACCGCCTGAACAGCCCGCCCGCTAGCCTTGCCACCGCGCCTGAGCTCGTGGCGCCGGCGCCCGTGGCGCCGATCCTGAGCTCGTGTGCAAGCAGAGGCTCACGCGCTGCGCCTGCGAGCATGCTGGACGCGATTCCATTCGTTTGCCACGCCGCCGTTGCGCAGTGAATTCCGCGCGATGTGCCCGGCATGGCGCGTGTTGGGCATCGAGAGAGGTCTACCATCCCATCTCTCACCTACGCGGTGGTGTTCACCATACTCCATGTAGTGTGGAACAGGCGCTGCCAAGCTCAGCCAGGGCGGATCCTTGCGGACTCGATCTGAATGGATCGAGACGTAGCTTGCGAACTACCTGCGATCTCGATGATCTGTACAGACGATACCAGACGCGTGTGATGTGCTCCTGGCGTGTGCTCTCCCCCTCCGTGTCTCTGTGTGCGCGTGCATCGTTCGCTCGATAGGGTACCGATCGTGCAATGTCGCGTGGCGAGCAGGGCGTCGCGGCATCGGCCATTTGACGTGTTGTCGTGTCGCTGCATGTGCCATCTTGGGCGGTGCTGCACACCGCACCACGACGGCCGTTCTGCGTTCACGCGCCGCGGTTACGCCGCTCCGCGCTCGAGCGCGATCCACACCGTCATCGTCCGTCATGTGTTCCGCAGGTGAGCTCGTGAGGTGTGGCTAGCACCCGGCACGTGTGCCGGTGCGTACGTGAGCGGCGGACCCGCGACGGGACGAGGCCCGAGGCCCGGCGGTCGGCCGCGCCCGCGGCCGTGCCCCCGTGCCGCGGTCGAACTACGCTCGAGCCTTCCCGCTTCCGGCGCTCGTTCCGGGGGTTCCTTCACGTCGAGGAGAGCGGAGTGCGCGGAGTGTTTTGGCGTGCGTAGCATAGTTATCGCGTCGCGTCGCGACTCGCGTACATTTGATTCGCGACTTGAAACCGGACGATCGCGTCAAATCGAACGCGGCCAATTATCATTTTAATCGCGCCGCGGTCGCGTCGGCGCGCGGCGCGTGTGGCGTGCAGATGCCGTGTGGTTCCCGTCCGAAGTTGGGTTTATTGCACCCATGAATTCTCCGCTCTCGCCCCCCGGGTGTGCGCACCGCGCGACCGCGGGAGCGGGACGCCGGGACCCGGGAGACCCCCGCCGGGGCCCGCCTACCGGCGCACAGAGGTTTGAAGCCTCTGTGCTCCGACGTCCCCTCCGATGCATCTGCGCAACGCCAGGGCTGCTGACGCCCGCCATTCAGCATTCACAAGCGCCCTTCACAAGAGCTCCTCCAACGTCGCCAAATGTCACCTCGGTGCCTCCTGAGCGCCTCGACCGCCTCCTCGCGAGCCACATCAGCCTGCTCGACGACAAGGAGCACGTCACTCTCCCGTGGCGTCCACGCAGCCTCCATGGCAGCCGCCAAGTCCATGCGCGCGACTGGTTGACGCGCCTCCTTCTCGACGAGGCGCTGAGGGGCGTCCGCCTCACTGCTGCGGCTGCTGCGGCTGCTGCGGCTGCCTGCAGACGGCGCCGCCACTGCAAGCGAGGTGGCCCATTCGAGGGCATCGCCCTCAATGGCCACCGCGTCCCCCTCCTCAAGCTCGAGCGCGTCCAGGCGCACCTCGCCGTAGCGTACGCGGTGGAGCGCCACCACGGGATGGCCTGCGTTAGCGAGCACTCGGCGGACCATGCGGTATTTGCCCTCGGTCACGACGAGGCGAACCGTCTGCCCTATCACCTCGAGCAGCTGCGCCTGCACGACAAGGCTCTCGCCTTCCTCGATCGTCTCCACGCCCTCGGCAAGCTGTGCCCCGAGGGCCGCCGCGTCGATCGGGTGCTCCACCTCGGCAAGGTATTCGCGCTCCACGACGAATCTGGGGTGTAGCAGCCGGTGCGTGAGATCGCCATCGCGGCTGAAGAGCAGCAGCCCCGTCGTATCGGCATCCAGGCGGCCGACGGGATGCATCGAAGATTGCCACTCTAACGGCAGCACGGTCGCTAGGTCGGCCCGTCCACGGTCGTCTCTCATTGAGGAGACGACCCCGAGAGGCTTGTAGTATGCTACGAGGAGTGGCGGCGGAGCATACTCGTACCCGTCCACGATCGGGCAGGAGGAAAATGGGACTTTGAGCTTGCCGTCCGATTTGCCCACGACTTCGCCATTCAGAGTGACCAGGCCCTTGCGTATCAACTTGTCAACGTCCTTCCTGGATCCCGCACCACGCTCGGACAGCAATTTGTCCAGCCGCACAAGCGAGTCCGCGAGCGGGTCGTTTGTGCTCATCGTGACGAACGTCCTGCTCAGGCACGCCGAAGCTCGGAAGGGTATCCAAGCCGCGGCGCGGTGGTGCTGGAGCATGGTCGCGAGCGTGATGAGCATGGTGTCGAGGTGGGATGACAAACTCGTGCAACAAACTTGCCCCAATTTGGCGCGAGGTCCAGCGGCGCGTCGGACGAATCCCATCCCACCCTCGGTCTAAAACGTACTCTACAGCGGTACGTGCTAAGACAGCCCAACTCTCACAGCAGCCCATTCATGCTCGCCAAGAAGTCCTCGTACGCGTCCCCGGAGGAGCAGTTGGGCTTGGCGGCTGCGCTGGGCACGTTGGACGGCGGCCGTGCGGCGGGCGCCGCGCTCGGAGTCAGGTAGTCGATGACCGGCGGCGCGAGCGCGGCCGCACGTGAGGGCGCGCCCACCGGTGGCCGCGGTCGCGCGATGGGCTGCCGTTGGATACGAACTGCAGCCGGCATGAGCGCAACTGCTGCAGTGCGCTCCGCCTTCCCTAGGGCACGTGGCACGGCAGGCGCGGCAGGCGCGGCAGGCGCGGCAGGCGCGGCAGGCGCCGCGGCGATCACCGCCGGTCTGGCCGCGGTGGCTGCCGCGCCTGCGGTTGCCGGCAGAGGATGCTGGCAGTGCGATGGGTCCCATAAGGGCAACGCGGCTGCTGGCGGCGGACCCAACGGCGGACCAGGCGGTACACTCGGCGGCGGAGGGCACGGCGCCACCATCCGATGCGCTGCGTGCATCCCCGGCGGCGGCCCCGGCGGCACTCCATGTGGCATGGGCCCACCAATGGCCGCTCCGTAGCCATAGCCAACAGGCGGATGGGGAGGGAAGCGCGGCGGTAGGCCGGGCGGCATCCGTACTGGCGGCATCATGCTAGGCGCCATCGCGTTTACCGGCGCCGGCCATATGCCCAGAGGCATCCCCGGAAACGGCCCAGGCGGCGGTGGCCCAGGCGGCGGGCCGGGGGGTTGCCGGTTCGGCGATGGCCCTGGCGGCGGGCCGGGGGGTTGCCGGTTCGGCGGCGGCCCTGGCGGCGGGCCGGGGGGTTGCCGGTTCGGCGGTGGGCCTGGCGGCGGGCCGGGGGGTTGCCGGTTCGGCGGTGGGCCTGGCGGCGGGCCGGGGGGTTGCCGGTTCGGCGGTGGCCCTGGCGGCGGGCCGGGGGGTTGCCGGTTCGCCGCTGCTGGCGGGAGCCCTAGAGGCGGGCCGGGAGGGCGGTGGCCGTCGGGCAACGCGACGCCCGTTTCGGGTGGTGGCGCGGCGCCCGGTGCGACCGCCACACCCGGGGGCAGTGCGATGCCGGGAGGCACGTCCTCCTCCTCCTCCTCCTCCTCCTCCTCCTCCTCCTCCTCCTTCTCCTCCTCCTCCTCCTCCTCCTCCTCCTCCTCCTCCTCCTCAATTCTCGACGCAGCGCTCGATCCAGCGACCTCCGACGCCACCAGTGGCGCGGCCGGCGCGGCCGGCGCCACGGGCGCACCCGATGCGGCGGGCGCTACGGCGGGCGCGGCTGGTAAGGGCTCGGCGCCCGGCTCGGCGCTCGGGCGCTGCCACTGAGTCTTCTTGGTGCCGTCCGCCGCCTTGTACCAGTAGTAAGTGCGACCGTCGGGCGCCTGGGCCTGCTTCCAGCCGGACGGTAAGGACGGCACTTCTGCGTGTGCGTCGGCCGCGCTGGCCATCGCTGGCTGAGTTGTGGGTGTAGGATGAGGGTGCTGTGGGTAGAGCGGCGCGTATAGTGTCGGCGCTGCCTCCGCGGTGCTGGAGGACGCAGCGGCGGCACCGAAAACGGCCTTGGCACGGCGTTCGACAAGCTCGGCTGCTTGCTGTGCCCAGGAGACTGCGGCGGGCCGAGCCGCCTCGGCATTCGGCGCGCTTTCTGGCTCGCCGTCCGGCGCCGCCTTGCGCTTGCGACCCGTGATGGCGGAGAGATCCAAAGATCCACCGCTGTAGGACGGCGCAAAGTCGAGCGACGGCTGCTCGGCCTCCCGCGTAGCGCGGCGGCGCTCTGCCTCCTGTAACACGGCGCTCAGCTCCTCGATCTTCTCGTGCATCTTCTTGTTGGTGCCCGCCTCAGCACGCAACTCCGTCAGGTGCTTGAGCCGAGCAATCTCCGCCTTCAGCGCCTTAGGATCGGACTCGAAGAGCTGCTCCTTGCGCTCCAGGCGCTGCTTCTTTAACTTTTTGAGCTCGTTTTTGCGGTCGAGCTTGCGTTGCGCGCCGGCTGGGTCGTGGTTTCGCTCCTTCTTCGCCATGGGTCTTTTGCGAGAAGGCTCGCGCCAAGTCACACTTGTGAAAGTCGACCAGTGTGAACTCTTCGGGGGTGAAGACGATTTGAGGGGGGCTGGGTGGTGTCATTCCGGTCGATTTGGCCGTTTCGCCGCGCCGCAGTGACGAGCGGCGAGAGCGGTGCTCGGTGGTCGAACAGCCGTCCACTCCCTCTTGATCATGGCGCAGTGGGGAGTGCCAAAGGGCGTTGGCGTGCTGCCGCGTTGCCGTGCTGAGGTTGCTGCGAAGGAGGCGGCACCCTATCGTTTGGATGCGCCGCAGGTCGGGCAGCATATGGATGTCTACCCGCCTCTCGGCATCGGCCGTCAGCCCGCCGCCGCCGAAGCTGCCGCTGCCAAGGCCGGCGTCGTCCCTATGGTGGTGTGTGGCCCCTGCAAGCCGCAGTGCGGCTCTCGCTCGCTCGCAGACGGGCAGGAATTCATCGGCCTCTCCCGCGAGGTGGCAGTGTACGGCAACGTCCGCACCGGCGCGATCATGAAGGGTGCCCGTAAGGGTTGCTGAGCGAGCAGATTGTCGAGTGCTTGTGCGAGATCTTGTTTTGCTGATGGATATAGGCGGTCTGGAATTTTGATTGATCGATGATGGGCTTGTGTACACAACTGCTCTTCAATGGTCCATCAAGACTGGTTTTCTACGACGATTCCAACCGACATGGCACCACTGCGCTGGATTCAAGTCAACACGGATACAGTCTCAGTCACGGCTCACCCTGACCTGCGGCTCACCCGTGTTATGTATGACCGGTCAAAGTCGGAACACGGAAGTCGCAAGTGGAAGTGAAATCAGCCCCGCTCAACGTTGTGCGCACGAACCACACGGTGAATTTGTGAATTGTTAGAACAGTCTCGGGGGCGGCCAAGTGACGTGAACTGCGTCTTTAACGTTTCACCTAATTCTGGTATACACATGCGTGTCGTAGTTGTGTGAGAGTTCAACCCAACTACATGTAGGAATCCTACGAATTTGTACGAACCCAAGCAAAGTTATAGAACCGTTACAGAACCGTTCGTGCGTGTGCGTTGGTGGGTTGGGATGGTTGTGCCCGTGTGTGTCCCGGCTCCTCGACTTGAACCAACACAAATTGAACCGACACGGCGCCCCTCGCCGACGTCGCCACATTCACGATGGTGAACCTGGACGCCAAGCACTTGCGCTTCATGAGCACTGAGGAGTTCCGCGTGCTCACGGCGGTGGAAATGGGCATGAAGAACCACGAGATTGTGCCCGCGCCGCTCGTCGAGAGCCTTTCGGGGCTGCGGCGCGGCGGAACCCACAAGATGCTCCGGACGCTCACGAAGGTGAAGCTCGTCGCGCACCAGTCCATCCCGTACGAGGGCTTCAGGCTCACCGCCAAGGGATATGACTACCTGGCGCTCAAGGCACTTGCCAGGCGCGGCGTTGTTTCGGCCCTGGGCATCCAGATCGGCGTTGGGAAGGAGTCGGACATCTTCACCATCATGCACACGGACGGGCGCGAGGTGTGCCTCAAGCTGCACCGGCTCGGCCGCACGTGCTTTCGCACGGTCAAGAACAACCGCGACTATATCCGGCAAGACCAGCACGCATCGTGGATCTACCTCTCGCGCCTCTCCGCGCTCAAGGAGTACGCGTTCATGAAGGCACTTCACACCCATGGCTTCCCGACGCCCGAGCCGATCGATGTCAACCGGCACTGCGTGATCATGAGCCTGGCGCGCGGGTACCAGCTCAACTCGATCCAGGAGCTGCGCCATCCTGGGAAAGTCTTCGACCAGCTCATGCAGATCATCGTGCGCCTCGCCGAGCATGGGCTCATCCATTGCGACTTCAACGAGTTCAACCTGCTCGTGGACGACGACGAGATGGTAACCGTCATCGACTTTCCCCAGATGGTCTCGACCTCGCACGTGAACGCGCAGTGGTACTTTGACCGCGACGTGAACTGCGTGGCCACCTTTTTCAAGCGGCGCTTTGGCTTCTGCGCGGCGGCCCTGCCCTCTCTCGTTGATGACGTGTCGGGCGCGGCGACCGTCAACCTGGACGTGGAGCTGGCTGCAAGTGGTTGGACTAAGGAAATGGACAAAGACCTTGACAAGCTCATGGAGACGATGACGGAGGAGGAGGCGCGTGCGGCGGCGGCGAAGGCGGCAGGTTTAGCTGGCGCGGGCGCGGGCGAGAGCGGTGGCGAGGAGGACGATGAGGACGACGAGGACGACGAGGACGAGGACGACGACGAGGACGAGGTCGGCGATGGGGCGGTGGTTTCGGCGGCGCAGTATGCTCCATTTGGCAACCGGAACGCTCCCGTGCACGCTGGGCAAGGGGACGCGGCGGCACTAGCAGCGGCCGCCGATGCTGCCGAAGCCGCCATTGCCGCAGAGGCGGCGGCAGAGGCTGCTGAGAAAGTGGCGAGGGCGAGGGCGGCTGCGCCAAAGGCAGGCGCGCAGGCGACCGGCGTGGACAGTCATGAGACGCAGTGGACCGAGCTCGACGGATTGGGCATGGAAGCGCTCGCACGCCTCGCCATGAGCGCCGTATCGAGCGCCAACCGCGCCGTACTGAGCGCCCGCATCCCCGAGGGCAACAGCGCCGCCGCCGCCGCCGCCGCCGCCGCCGCCGCCCCCTCCGCCAGCCCACCGGTGCTTACTTTGCCAGCGCCACCGGCGCTGCCGACGCCGCCGGCCGTGCTGCCGCCGCTTGCCGCTCGCGACGGTAGCGACGAGGGCGGCGACGAGGGCGGCGACGAGGGCGGCGAGGGCGGCGGAGAGGGCGACGAGGGCGAAGACGACGAGGAGGAGACCCGGAGCGTGGCTGAGAGCGCACGGACGACGACGAGCACCGCCTCTGCACGCTTCCGGCCCAGGCCATCGGATGGCGGCCCGAGCGCGCGCGCCGCCGAAGCGCGCGAGCGCGTCAAGGCCGAGCTGAAGAAGGGCCGGCCGAGCGCCAGAGGCTCACGCAACGAGCTCAAGGATCGCGAGAAGCGAAAGGTGATGTCGGGAATGAAGAAGGATATGAGCGGCGCGTCCGCACATGGGTGGTAAATGGAAGGTGTAAGAGGAATGTCTTGATCTGGAAGGTTCACAAGCGGTGTGAATTGATCCGCGAAGCGCTTGGAACAGCGCGGCGACTTTCGATCGTTGTGCGGATCCACAAAGCGCACAAGGATTATGGCTCTCGAGTTGGACGATGATGAGGACATGAAGTTCTCGGCGGGAGCCTCATCGTACAAGGAGAACGAGGCTGATGGCTCGCACCTTCTGCCTCCGCGCGAGCGCGAATTCCGCGAATTCCTCGTGGACTCCAAGGCGGCGGAGGAGATCGTGCGGCTGCTCGTCGGCCTCGCTGAGACCCAGGGTGAGCTTCCCGAGAACCCGGTGGCGAATTGGCGGGCGATGTACGATGCGGAGCGCGACGCGTTCAAGGGCAAGGAAAACCTGCTTGGCCCTCTCCACGGCCCGACGCTCGTCACAGGCCGGCGGGAGGAGAACATCCCCGCGCTGTTGGATGAGAACGATGCTCTGCGCGAGCGCGAGGCGAAACTCTCCGCCGAGCTGCACGAGGCTGTCAGCCAGATTCATGCGAACGAAGCTGCTGCTGCACAGGTCGTGCTCGACGCGTGGATGTATGGAGGCGCGTTTGTGTTCACGGGCCCGGATGCGGGGCTGGATGTTGGCAAGCTCTGTATGTGCTCCCGCCGCCGCCGCCATGCCCCGCTGCCTCCCACCCCGCGTCCGTCCCGTCCGCTGACCCACATGACCATGTGCCCACCCTCGCCCTTCCTGTGCAGACGCGGCCGTGTCAACCACGTTGTCCGCCAAGTTCCCCGCGCCGCCGGACGGACCAGCTGAGTGGGCCGCCGAGGGCGCAGCGCCGCCGAAGGGCTCTGCCTCAATCGAGGGCTTGCAGGCATGGGCGCACGACGTCTTCGCGTATGGATCGCCCGCGCTGCCGGGCGGTGCCGACCTGCTCACCCTCGGTAAGTGTGTCACTGGCGAGTGCGAGATCGACGTGGAGATTGCCAAAGGTCTGTGCCTGGCATGCGTCGCGCTCTCGCAGTATATTGTGCCAGGCTCCGAGCTCTACGAAGAGCCGCCGCCGCCCGATCCGAAAGGCAAGAAGAAGTGAGTGAAGAGGCTCGCTGCAATAGATCGAGCTAGAGCTGTACCGGTACTCGATCGTGGCCAGGCCCAGGCCCCAGGGTGCGTGTGGCATCCACAAGACATGGAGACTCTCTCCAGTGTGATTGTTTCGTATTGCAGATCTTGTTCGCGGCTCTTAGACTTCGATTCTCTCCGCGGAATTTTCGCCAATTTCGGCACCTTTTCGGCGTCGCGGCCGGCAAAACGCGGGGCGGCGGCGCCCGAGTGCAGCCGCATGGCCGACAACGCCACTAAGAAAGCTCGTACAGACGTATCGCCAGCTACGTGCCCGCAGTGCAAGAAGCTGGCGACACTCGATTCGGCGGCCGTACTCTGGCAGGATCAGCTTTGGGTTGTTGTGCACAAGAAGCCGCCGTGTGGCGTCGTCGGCCATCTCCAACTGCTGTCGAAGCGGCACTTTCGTGCGTGCCACTCTTTTCCAATCCCTTTGCACAATCTGCTCTTGTCCGCCTTTACCGCTTACTCACCACCAGTGTGTGTTCTGCATGCAGAGGGCCCTTCAACCATGAACGATGACGAGGCAGCTGCGGTGGGGCCGGCCTTGCGACGCTGCGAATTAATTCTTGAGCAAGTGTCGGGCTGCGATCGCGTATACACGGCGGCTCTCGGGTCCCCCAAGTCGGGCGGCCACTTCCACGCGCATATGATGCCCATCTTTGACGCGCGTCCTCCAAAGCATGTGACGGGCACGCCCTTCGACGTGTTCCTGCAGGAGAAGCTTGCGGCTGACGGCGTCGAGGGCGCAGAGGCCGATGCCGGCGAGTGCGCCAAGCTGGCCGCTGCATTCAAGGAGCGCATCTCGGCAGACGATGGGGAAGCGGCGGCCGCGGATAGAAAAGGCGATTGAGATGTTTTTGAGCGCCGGTGCGTGCGTCGGGCCTTTTCCGCTTTGGAGTTGGTGTAGCGGCACGGTAGGGGACGCGGACGGGGAGAAAACATCGAGGACACCGGGTGGACGCGCTGGAAGCCGGCGCCGGAGCAGGCGGCGCGGACTCGCGCGCCGGCAGGGAAGAAAGGTAAGGCTCGTGCGCAGCCAACGAAGCGCAAGACCGTAGACGCCGGTGGCACCGCGCTCCGCAGGGCCGAAGAAGCTGAAGCAGAAGAAGCAGCCGACGCTGTGGGACGACGAGGCCGAGGACGACGACGAGGACGGCGTGGACGAGGATAGGGAGAAGGAGCCTGACTCTGAAGACGAGCGGTTCATTGATGACGCTCCCGAGCAGTCGGAACGAAGCTGAACCAGAAATGAAGCAACTGCATTGGGCAAACATGCCTCCAACTATCCTTACCTTCAACCCTGTCGTGTCATTGTCAGGTCAGTCATCACTCAAGGTTTAACAAGCAGAGCCGATTTATGGCGGCGGTAGCGTCGGACTTGGCGCATGGCGGCGGCCACTGCGATTCTACGATGTAAATTACACAATTGTTACACAATTGGTAAATTACTGACGTTGTGACGAAGCACACTGAGATTCGGGACGATACCCAATAACATTGACGACACCGGTCTCAGGACGCTCTTGCGCCCCGATAGGTTCACACACACATGCAAGTACGGACATACATCTCAAGGCGTAACACCCGGCACTGCAGTCTGATGTCTGAACGCTCCCCGCGCTGATGAGAAGGCGATGAGAAGAGAGGACAAATGGAGTTGTTTGGTAACCAAAGCAGGTTAAACTGGGGTGGGGCATAGCACCTCATGTGAGAAATGAAGTTCGTCATACGAGTCGGAAGTTCAGGCACAGCAGATCGGTCCACCTCCCAAAATGAGGTGTTCCGATGACAACAGGGTACGCCTTGTGAGCAAAGTCTTCAAGACTCAGTGAGGTCTTAGCAGCGGATGGACCTGTGTCAAAGCACTGTAGTCCCAGCTGTCCGTACAATAAGTAGAGAAGGTCCAAAGGGTCCACACCCGCCGCTGCCATTCCCTTCGGATAGTACTCCAGCAGTATGGCATAGATCGGATGTGTCTTTATGTACTCCAGGGCTCCTGTCAATACGTGGTACTCGTGACCCTGCGAGTCTATCTTGAGCAAAAACAATCCCTGCTCTTCATGCTGCAGGATGGAATCCAGTGTTGCCACGTTAACTGAAACCGTGCTAGCGGCCCAGTTCCTTGGAAGGGCTGCTGCTCCGTTCAGACTGTTCGATCCTCCCAGACCCTTGTCTTGAACCAGCACAGCCACACCTGAGCGGTTAGACACTGCCATGTTCAGGGCAAACACGTGTCCTCGTCTCGCATTTCCTTTATCGACCGTGGTGCGTTGCTGCCGATGCTCACGCTGGAGATTTTGGTCGTGGAGATCCCGGCTGAAAGAAATGTTTTTGTGGCCCAAGTTGCGGAGCAATTTGCCATACGTGGCCGGAGTTGGCTCGAAGCTGTACACGGTGTGCCCAAGCTGTGCAGCTGGGATGGTGAGGTCCTGTCCTACGTTTGTTCCGATGTCAACAACTGGGAGGTTACGATGCCGTGCAGCCAAAGGGGTTCTCAGAATGGGAGGCACATCTGAGTTTTTGAAGACTGCCATGCCAAGAGATGCAAGTGCCCCTGAAACAAAATACCCAGACAGTGAAGGACTGTGCGGGCTCATCATGCCGTGCCTGGTGCCGCTCTGGAAGTCGTCTGTCGAAGTCTGGAAGTGCGAGCCGAAGGCTCGCGACGCGCTACAATGCTCGTTTGGAGTCTGGTTGTTCGTTTGGAGCGCTTCTGCACTGTGAACTGTGAACTGTGAAAGGTACACATGGTATGGGTACCGGTACCCGACCGATCCTCGGTTGCCCCTCGCGCTTCGGGCATTTCACCGGAACTCACCGAGATAATCTCCGAGATCATCGATATCGGGGATCATCTCTATTGTTCTGGTACATTGTACTGTCCTATCTGAAGATGGGGCCTCGGGGTTCCTCGTATCATCCCATGTGGCTGCTGGGGTGGCCCGACGAAAGGCGGCGCGAGGTTTTCGTTCACACCTGAATGGTGCGTACCTGGGATGGGGGAATTTTCGATACAAGATATCATTATATATCAATCTTGATTGTATCCTTTTGTATCATTTTGTATCATCATCATGTATCTCATATATCATGTCCCTCGTCGACACATGATATATCGCTTGAATCATCTTTTTTTCTTCGTCATGACGGTGAAATTAAATGGCTTCCCTATGTAATGACGATACTGACGTAATACTGACGTAACCCTACGCGCACTTTTTCGCGCACTGCGCGTGTCTGACACTGAGTGGCGAGTCTGACACTCCAGTACGCGGGAAACGTACTGAGCTCGGCCGTTAGGGTCAGGGTTAGCCAACGGTCGGCCAGGTTTGGGGGTCGAGGTTTCGCGGGTCGACGTTTCGCCGAAAAGGGGGGGTGGGTTTTCGGATTCACACTGAATGTGAGCGCAAATGCCAATCCTGCGGCTGCCCTTGCACTCACATACGAGGTTGAATGGATTCGCCTTGCAGGTGCGGATCACTGAGGATTCCTCCTCAGGCAGGGTCCTCTTGACGCAGACAACAAACAGCTTCATGATGTTCGCAGATGCCAGCCAGCTTCTCAAAGTCCTTTTCAGCGCCCTTGGGCGCTTTCCCGTTGATGCACGACTTGTATCTGTGATATCACATGATACAGATATGATATTATCAATAAGCTGATACCGAATGTAGATACTGAATAATACTGAATGATACTTGATGATATGATACATGTACTGAATGTAGATACTACTGAATGATACTGATTGATGTTCGCAGGAGATGCTTGCAAGGCAAGGGTAGGCCCCAAGCCTGCTCTCTTTCATCATTTCTGCTTGCTTGTTGCCACTTGAGCGTGTTTCTGTCACGCGTCATCGGATCCAGTCATGCGTTGTTAGACGGCCCCGTCCCCCGTCGCCCCGTGCCCCGACGAGTGAACCCCGAAAACCTTGATCTCCAAACCCAGACTCAGAACCCACACACAAGTGTATCCTGAGCGGGCAGTAACAGTGCCGTAGCACCGGTTGTCGTGTCTGTCGTGTTCGTAGGTATTAACGTTCACAGTCAATGTTTACACAACAACAGCACTCTCTGCTGGCTCTCTCCCTCCCTGTAGGAAACCTACTATGTAACAGGGTCAGGAACGGGCGATATCATGAGGAGCTCCACCTGCTTGTTGACCGCGGTCCTCATCATGCCTCGTTGCTGTCAGTCAGTCCCGTTGCTGGAGCGCATCGCCGCCAAGGTCTCTGAGCCGCATGCCTGCAGAGCCGCAGCCGCGTCGCAAACCGCTGCCGGCATCCGTATGCATGCATGGACCCACGGGCCTGAGACTTGTGTTTTTTACCTGCTGGCAAGGCACAGCACGGGCGCCGTGGCCGAGCAAGGCCCCTTCCTCGGCGCATCGACTCTTGCTTTCGCTGCCGGCATGCGCGACGCCGAACAGGCCGGCAACCCAGCGCGCACCTTCCTCACGATGGATGCCTTCCCACTTCGTGCCAACGCCGACATCTTCAGCTACCCGCACTACTGGAAGTACGAGACCTACACTCGCACCGATGGTAGCAACGTCTCTGGTTACGCTCTCTACATTAACAACGAGCGCACGAGCGCAAATAATCAGCTGATGGATGAGAGAGAGTACAACAAGGCTGTGGCGCCCTACGTGAGTGGCGCCGGCGGCCAGCTGGGGACGCTAGTGAGCAACCTCGCGGCAGCCGGCCTGCTGCGCTTCGTGACGGTGACGCTGGCCACATCCTTCCCCGCGGTCACGCCCTTCGAGGTCATCTTCTCGGACTCGGTGCACAACGCGCTCGAGTTGGAGCGCGCCCTCCCCCACATGCTCAACGTGAGCACCGCAGCGCACCATGCCCGGTCTGGTGGCCTGGGAAATCTCGAGCTCATCTGGAGAGGAGGCGGCGGCGAGGCGGCGTGCACGACGCTGGCCTTCCACGACGTGGCGCAAGATATGGTCTGGCCGGGCATGACGAGCTCCATTACCCTCCTCACAATTGGCTTGAAGGCTGAGTGCCGCGTTTTTCGTGGGGGGGAGCCGGTCAATTGCCTGCACAAGGCAATTGATGCCAAGCTGGTGGCGAGGGGCTACACGGTCGTTGCACGTATGACAGCCGGCCGCGTGTACATGGTCAGCGTGAGAAAGGGCGGCGGGTGAGCTCGGGTGGTGTGGTGACCAAAACGGACCGTTGAGCTCCGTTTCGGTTAGCGGTTCGTATCCGAGCTGACGGCTCTCGGTCCGAACGGAACGACTCGTTATGATTAGGCCGATCGGATTAGAGCGCCGCCGGCAAATACGATACCCGACGGCGCTCGGCGGTCGCGCGCTCGCGCCGCGCGTGCTCGCCGCGCGGCGTGGCGGGTCGCCCGGACGGCCCCGCCCGCGAGAAACCCGTACCCGTGCGGACCCCTGCACCGACGACCGTGGACCGAGCTCGCTCGGCTGTTATGGCCGACGTGACTGTGGCGCCGCCGCGGGCGCGGGGGAAGGTCCAAGGTGGCAGTGAAAAAGGAGAACATAGAGGTCTACCGGATGCGAATTGAGTTGCGATGTGTCTAAAGCATCAAGGTCTAATGTGCCTTCAGAAGACCTTCACCGAAAGTGCCCTTAGGCTTCAAGATTGAGACGTGCCCTGATGCCTCAGGGGATGATTGTGCAACACGTCGGCGGTGCCGCTCGTGATGGGCGCCTCCACCTCTAAATCTTTGCTCGGTGTCTTCTTCTTCTTCTTTGCCGCGACGGCGCCGCCCTCGGGAGTGGCCGCATCGTGTTCAACGTCGTCGTCCTCCTCCTCGTCTTCGGGCTTGGTGTCTGCCATCGGCGCAGCGGCGACGGGCGCATCGGCGACGGGCGCAGTGGCGACGGGCGCTTCGGCGACGGGCGCATCGGCGATGGGCGCAGTGGCGACGGGCGCTTCGGCGACGGGCGCTTCGGCGACGGGCGCAGTGGCGACGGGCGCTTCGGCGAGCGGCGCCGCAGCGGCGGGCGCCGCGTCCTCGGCGATGGACGCCTCGGCGGGTAGCGCCTCCCATGGCCGCACACGGATCGTCCGGTGCCCTGTTGCGTCCGCTGCTTTCGCTAGCTCCATCTCCAACATCGATGACGCGAGGCGCTGGTGCTCCTCATCCACCTCATCATACTGCGCCTTCATCTCCGCCAATCGGGCCGACTTGGCCGCCGCCTTGGCCGCCGCCTTGGCCGCCGCCGCCTCGGCCTCGTCCTTCTGCTTCGTTTGCTTCGCCGCCTCGACCATCTCGGCCGCCAACTTGGCTGCCGCCTCGGCCGCCGCAAGCTCCTCCTTCGTCGGGCCCGGCTTGAACACGTCATTGAAGACATCAAAGACGCCGCTCATGGCACGAACCAAGACGTTCGGCTCTGGGGGCGCCGTTCTGATCGGCTTGAGTGTGCCACTCTCGAGGAGCTGCGCGATGAACCTCACATTGGTTACGACGCCGTCGTCCTCGACGTCGCCGAAGGAGAGTGCCGCCGCGGCCCGCACGTACGAAGAGGTAGGGTCGAGCGCGGCATCAATGAATTCGACGCACCCCTTTTCAAACTCATCGATCGTCGACGGTGGCGGGCCGACACCCTTTGCCGCGCACACTTGGCCCCAGAAGAGTTGGTCCATCATCAGGATGCCCGTCACGGCCACCGGCTTGCGCGCCCGAAGCGCCTCGACGGTGGTACCGAGCCCGCCGTGCACGATCAGCGCGTCCATCTGTGGGAACAGTGCTCCAAAGTCTGCCTTGTCCACCTCGAGGAAGGCACCCTGCATCGTGCACCGGGCGAGCTGCGCCGCAAGCGCCGTGCTGAGCCCCATCACCTCGTGATGCAGCCTGCCTACGTAGAGCACCGCGAGTGGTTGCTTGCTCTCTTCGATCATCTTGAGCGCCACCCGCAGCATCGCGCCACGACTGACGGGCATCGAGGAGAAGGTCATCAGGCACAACTTGCGTCCAGCGTGGCGCGCCTGGGCGACAAAGGCGGTGGTTTCATCTTCCTGCCGGGCGCCCTTGAGCCCACGTAGGAAGATGAAGTCGGTGCACACCACGTGCTCGCCCCAGTCAGCCGGCCGCGTGAAGGTGCTTGGGTGCATCGGGATGATGATCGGCACACGCTGCGCGACGAGAGTGGACCACGCGCCTACGTCCACCGCATGCAACCCCAGCTGGCGACGCAAATTGGCCAAACTGATGGGAGCCCCTAGGCTCGGACTGAAGAGTGGCGCCACCACCGACTCGAGGCTCTGCTTGCAGAAGGCCATGACCGCCTGCGTCTTGAAGAGCCTCGGGTCAGCGGCCGGGTCGCTCGTCGGGATGACACCCGGCTGCATACAAAAGTTGACCATGGGCACCGAGCAGACTTCGGAACAGAGCATCGCAATGCCCGGAGTCGTGAAGGAACAGACGAGCAGGTCGACGGGCTGCGCGCTCGCCTGCAGCCGCTGAAGCTGGTACACGAAGACTGGCACCGAGTTGAAGAATCCCCACTCGGCAGCACCGTTGATAAATGCTTGTACATTCTCAAATTGACTCTGCATCACCTGCCGCATGAGCCAAATGTCTGTCATTGCGTGCGAATCCCCACCGCTGGGCAAGAAGCGGACGGCGCCCGCGCGCAGCTCAGCGACCTCGGACAGCACGAACTCGCGCCAATAGAGCTCCGTGCAGATCGTGACGAGCCAGCCATGCGTGTTGGCCAGGCCCTTGGCAAGTGCGACAAACGGCTGCACGTCGCCCCGCGTGCCACGCGTCATGATGAACAGATGCCTCGGGAAAGTGCGCGGGGCGAGTGGTTGCGGTACCACGTACCCGTTCCGCTGTAGCGATGCGGCGGAGGCAGCCACGGTCACCTCGCATGGCACCATTGGCGAGCCCACGAACGTCGGGTTGCCCAGAGCGTCCTGGATGAGAAGATGGTGAGAAGGCTGTGCGAGCAGATCGCCAAAGGAGAGCCGTGCCGTCCCGAAGGGAAATCCCACGAGCGCTCGTTTCGCGACGAAGCGCATAAAAACGCCAGACTCCTTGGAAGAAAGGCTCGCGATCGGAAGGGTGAGCGAGGTCCAGGTTCTCTTGCTGGCGTCGTAGCGTGACTTGGAGACTTGCGTCCAAGACGAGCCGGCGGTCTGGAGCTCGAGGACGACGATGACGTCGGAAGAGCTCAGTGCGCTGACGTTTATGACGTCTATGGTGATGGCATCCGCGGCCATGTTCTCCATAGAGGGTGTATCCACCACCGAATCGGTCATTCGGATGGCTTTTTTCCGGTGCTGGTGGAACGATAATAAAAAAAGAGAAAAAGAGGGGAGAAAGAGGGGGAAGACTCTAGACTGTACTATGTACATGTAGGATAAACTTAGCCCCGACGTTCAGTAGTTAGAAGACTGTTTCGCGGAATCTTTCACACTACGATTCACACACCATCCATTTGGTCAGTGGCAGCGGTCGACTGGCCGCTATACAAAACTGCATACACAGCCTTGCCCGCCGCGGCTCTAACTTTTTTTACCGAGACGGAGACGCGTACGTGAGTCGTGTGGGTGTGGACACGTCTGCAGATGACCTCCAGTTTTCAGTTTCAGTTTCAGTTTCTTCGCGGTCCCCCCACGCTCACTCCACCACCGTCTCGACGGACGGCTCCGCTCCCCTCGGTCAACACAAGTACTGAGTACTCGCTCGCTCGGGCTACTCAATTTCGCTAGTGAGGTCGGTCTCTCCTCAGCACATGACCTCCAATCCGCTCCATCGACGTTATCCTCGACGCTCGAGTCCGACGGACACCCGCGAGAATTAAAAAATTCGTCGAGGACGATCTAAGAGTAGGCGTATAGGGTCCGCTACAGTACAGTACAAACAGGAACAGTTCGGTCCTTTGTGTGGACTATCACTATCATGGTTGCATCATGCTTCATGCAACGCAAGATGCATGCACACTCGAGATTTGATTGATGCTACATGTATCGCCTCTCGGTACAGTACAGTATCGGGTGTGACTGGGCAACGGCGGCTCGACGCTCGAAACGGCGGCAAGCACGGCTGCCCCCCTGCCCCCTGGCACCTCCGACGCATCGTGATGCGGCCGCCACGGTCAGAGCGACGCGAGCACCTGCATTTGATTGAGCTCGAGGAGCTGGTAGACCCCCCCGCCCGTCGGTACGTGTGGGATGGGCGCGCGCAGCCAGCGCGCAGAGGAGATAGCCGTTGCAAAGCGCGGTATCATCTGGCGTGGTACGAGCGCCAGTTCCTCGACCCTCGTCCAGCCTAAACGCTCTGCCCACACTTCTGTTGGGTGCGTGGCACCGACGATCATGACACCGGCGATGCAGCCGCGCACGTCACCGAGATGCGGGGGCGCCACTGCGCGCGATGGGACCCTCGCCTCGGGCGGTACGCACGCGCACCAGGCGCTGGTGCCGCCCCGAGCCGCAGGCCAGGGCTTCCGACCGACATGCAAGTAGAGAGGCCGGCCTTCGAGTTGGGCGAGCATGCGCGCGCACTCGGAGCCCGATCGGGTCTCGAGAGTCTTGTGACCGTTGAGGAGGAGCCCGGCGTACGGCTGCATGAGCGAGAGGCAGAAGACGGGCGGCGCCTGCGACGGCGGCGGTCGGAGCGACGGCGGCCGCGGCCGAGGCGGTGCCGGCTGGGGCGATGACGGCCGGGGCGGAGGCGGCCGGGGCGACGACGGCAAGGGCAGCGGAGGCCACCTGCCCGACGAGGCCGCATGCCCTCCTACTGTGGAGGGCCCGTCCGAGGGCGGCAGCGATGGTGGCGGAAGCGACGACGGCGGAAGCGATAGCGGCGGCGTGCACGGAGGCGCTGGCATCAGAACGGGTGCAGGCGCCAGCAATGACGCAGGAGGAAGCGCCGCGGGTGCCTCTGATGACTGGACAGCAGCAAGAGCAGTCGAGGGTGGCGCACCATCGATCAGCAGATCGGAATCTAGTCGCATCTGAGAGTGCGCGATCTGGGCGATTGCCTCTGGAGGTCCGCGCTTGGCCAGCATACTCAACTCAAAGAGGCGTTCATGCGCTGCGTCGATCGGACGCAGCAGTGAGGGTTCATCTAGTTCGGATGCTGCCACGATGGCAGCACGGATCTCGTCTGCTCCTGACGCAGCCATCAGAGTGTGGCGCATGGCAAGCGCTGCTATCGCGCGTGCGTCCGGCATAGCGTGCACAGTGCCTATGCCACGACCGCCCCGGCCGGTGCCCCTACCACCACGACCGCCGCGGCCACCACGGCCACCACGGCGAGAGCCGGCGCCGGACGCGCAGCATGCGTGGCCATGGATCACTGTGCTAATGTGCTCGTCACGCACGGAGTCGTGCTGCTTGGAGCACGCGAGCAGCGGACTCTCAAAGATACGGTCACCGCATCGGATCCAATTCTGTGCTACAACGCCGAGCCCCCTGTTTTCGATGCCGTCCTCCGGTCTGCCGCCTAGGGCGGCCTCTCCGAAGATCCACTCGGATCGTCCGTGCTTGAACTCCGTCATCTTTGCGGACCCGGCAACGTCGGAGGCAGCGCAGGAGGGGGAGCGGAGAGCGGGAATAAAGGCGGAAGGAGATGTGATTACAAACATTGGCTGTGAATTGACTACTCTTCACTCCGGCCCAACCGCATGTGCTGGCACCGTCAGGGCGCGGTCGTGGCTCGGCCGACGTGCGTGCGTCAGGCGCCGACGTGGTCGAATTTGCAATTTCGCGCACAGGTGGCCGGAGTCAGGTCGTGTGGTCGTCGCGGCTTGCGTGTGGGTCGACTACTTGATCTTGAAGTTTAACAAAGTACTTATTGTAACTAACTATGTAATAATTTGAATGTTCTCTAGTACGCTATGATTGCCGAAGGCATTTCAATTTTTTATAACCTGAAAAAACGAAAGCCGCTCTTCGTAATATGAAACGATCAGAAAATATCAGATTTAAACACGAACCCCGCACTTCCTAGAATTCACGACGACATCACCGAACTACGGACCCATTCGCCCGGGCACTTGTATACCATGTACGGCTGAAAGATGTAGTCGCGTACAGTGCACACCACCCATGAGCCATGTCCATCTCACCCACTAGCCCGTTACATGTTTCGGATGCGAGAGATGCCTGCCTTGAGGCGAGATTTCATCGATTCAGATTCACTCACGCGGGCGTCGGCCACGGCGGCGTCTACACCCCACGTCACACTCGACTCTGCGTGGTGAGTGTCGCGTGTCCGGTCCGGTCCGGGGTTTCACCAGCTCATACTACCTGCCGAGCAGCGGACTGAGTCCGGCGTCAGGCCGATCGGCATCAGCCCTTGCCGAGCACAGCCTTGCCGAGTACAGCCTTGCGGAGCACGACATCGCTGAGCACCATTCCGAGCGACACTGTAAGCAGCACAAGCAGCAGGCCGGGCGCCCCCGGAGCGGCGCCAACTACAACGAGCAGCGGGCCGGGGCACAGGCCGCCCGCGCCCCATCCGATGCCAAAAATGACCGACCCGAGCAGCAGCGCGCGGTCGACAGGAGGGGGCGACGCGGCGCCCCACACGGTCGCCTCTCGAACGCCGACGCGCGCGGCGACCCGGAAGGACACGAAGGTCGTGGCGAGCGCTGTGCAGAACAGAACCCAGAGCGTGCCGTCGAAGGCGGCGGGACCGAGCGCGCCCGTGACGGCGCTCGGGCGCACCATGCCGCCGATGGAGAGCCCGATCGCGAAGCATCCGCCGCTCCACAGTCCCAAGTAGACCTCCCTGGCAGTCGACTTTGCTGGGAGGAGTGCGATGCCGGCGGCGAGCGCGAGCGCCAGGCCGCCGGCGAGCTGTGCGGCGAGTCCGGTGGTCGCGGCCGGTGTAACTCCGATGGGCAGGAAGGCACCGACCGTACCGCCGCTGGCAATCGTCGTGGTGATGATGGCGGCCACCATGAAGGTCGGCACCGCCACGAGAGAGCGAAAGGAGAAGCGCGAGAGGCCGCACAGGCCGTGGCCGCTGGTGCACCCATTCGCAAGCGCAGTGCCGATGCCGGTGGCCAAGCCCGCAAATGCGAGCAGGAGCGAGGGAGCTGGCGGAGCCGAAAAGTTTGAAGGCAGCAACACCTTCATGAGGGCGCCGCCTGCGAGCAGGCCGCCAGTGAAGGCAATCTTGGTGGTCTCGCGGGGGCCGAGGAGGATGGCTTTGAGAGAGCCCGAGCAGCCGGCAATACGGCCAGAGAAGAGCATGTACACACCGCATGCAGCCCCAACAAAGAGGCCGCCGATGACGGCTTCGAGGGGTCGGAAGGTCGACATCACGTACAGTGCTGCGTTCAATCAACTGTTCAATCAACTGTTCAATCTCGGCGTTCGATGTCGGCGAAGGGTTTCGGCAAAAACTCTCGAACGACCACGTACTGTGCGTGAAAAAACAGCCTGCACGATTGTCACCCTCCCAATTTTATATTCACATTCAAAGCCGATCTTACATGTGCATGTTTCGTGTTACATGTACAAGTATCCGGATACTAGGAAGGTCCCACACACCAACCCAACGTAACACACCATCCCAACGAAACGCT
>ENA-UOXG01000390-UOXG01000390.1-mixed-culture-metagenome-genome-assembly--contig:-NODE-390-length-29728-cov-40.283557_pt1 | contig 29728 bp, 20 predicted proteins | sample MGYA00238159_ERZ761634 | MGnify/ENA primary metagenome ERZ761634 (study PRJEB28908, sample SAMN08776845) | mixed culture metagenome | isolation source: Freshwater growth medium | place: USA... | reverse complement strand
GAGCGCTCATTTTTTCTGTCTGGCCGGCCGTAAGGCGGCAGACATCGGGGCTCTGCGTTCTGAGTGTCCCCTTTTCTCTTGTTTTTGTGGTTGGCTGTCTGGCGGCCTTCTCTGTTATCTTTGGGGGCACATGCGGAGCTCCTCGGGTGATTGCCCCTTGGAGGGGAGAGCGTGAGTGGGTCCCTGTCTCGAACCGGCTGTATGCCAGGTCGTTGACATGCGCAAGGACGGACGGACGCTGCGTCTCTTCAGGGGGCGGCGACGTACATACTCGTTGCCCCTTGGCTCGCCCATTTGGGGGTTCACCGCCCACGTTGGCGGGCGCGCTCCCTCCTGAGTGCATATTTGGGTCTCGCCGCACTTTCTCTCTATATGGCTGTTTCTCAGCTCTCCGTCTGCATGTGTCTCAGTTGAGGCCTGGCCTTTTTGTTTTGTTTTTGTCTTCACGGCTGTGTTGCTTACGTGTTGTGTGTATTAACACTGAAACTTCCCTTCGAAACTTATGTCCACATCCCTTGCTTCCGCTTCGCTGCGTCGCCGCCCAGGCCTCACGCGTACAACGTGCGCTGCGTCCTTTAGCACGCATGCTCAAGGCGTGCACAACTTGCTTCATCGCTTTTTCCACATTCTCGACGGCGTTGATACGGAAACCTCGCTTGGGCAGCTTTTCATGGAACCAGGCCAAGAAGCGGGCGTCACAATATCGATGCACATCCCCAAGGCAGGACTCATCCTTCAGACAAGAGAGGACATCGACGCATGGTGTGTTCACATGCATAAGCGCTGGACGACACCGACGCTGCACTTGGAGTCAAATGTGATCCTGCAGGACCACGGTGACACTGTCGTGAATCACAGCTATTGGACAGCGTTTCAAAATGATGCAATCACGGCGTACGGTACTCACGCGGATGTGCTGCAGCGTCAGCAAGATGGCGAGTGGCGTTTCCGGCGTCGTGTCATTCGGCATATCCATCCTGCGTGATGGGCATCGTCACATCGTGCAGACCGTTAGAGCGGCTCAGATCGTGCGCGGCGAGCGCCTCCGCTAGGCTCTATCCGAACGCGACGGGTGTTACGTGTTACGGTGTGTCTGACTGGTCACGCTCACAGCTGTGTGGCCTCTCGCAGTGCGTGTGCAACACGCAAATAAGAAGACCCAAACGTGAAACGAATGCGCCGCCGCGCGTCCTCATACAGTAGGGAGTAGCGTCCTCATGCGCGTCCTCATACAGTAGGGAGTAGCGTCCTCATCCGATCGCGCAGTAGCGCTGAGGCCTGAGCGCGTCATACTCGATACTCGTCGCAACCCGCGGAACGATGGCCGTGCAGCGTCGTGCATGGCGCGTGGCAGCACTCAGACCGCCTCTCAATGGTGCGCCTCCGCCTTTGCCGCAGCGACCGAGAGGCGTGTGTGGATGTGCTCGAGCACCGACTGGGCGAGCCCCCCCAGCCGCTCCACGTCCGCCAGAGGCGGCCCACCAAAGGGCGTCGACATGGGCGGCGGCGCGCGCGCTGGTGTGGGCGGTTCGGCGCGGCGCGGCACGTGGCCCAAGAGGAACCTTTGGACCGACAAGACGGCGGCGGCGAGCGCCTCAGGCACGCGCGCGCCGGCGGGGCGCTTGGGAATGCCCTCGTCAGGGAGGCTCCCCTCGCCTTCGAAGACCTGGTGAGCGCTCGCCCGCAGCGAGTGCAGGTGGGCCGTGAGCGCTGCCGCGAGCTCAGCACCGCCGAGCAGCTCGAGCTTATGGAGAGCCACCTCGCACACAATATCCTGCTCGCGCACGCACCGGCGCAGGGCGGCCTTCTGAAGCGTAAAGTCGCGCGCGAGGGTCTCGTGTAGCTGGATGCGCGCCGCACGCTCAAGCTCCATCGAACGAAGCATGTCACGCAGCGTTGCAAGCATAGCACTCAGTTCCTCACGCCGAAGGCGCAATGCCGCCACCTCGGTGCAAGCATGCCGCAGCGAGCGACGCAGCTCGTCGGCGCTTGCGTGCCGTCGCATGCGACGCTCCTTGCGCTCCCGGCGCGTCGCAGCAGCGGGCGTCTCCGCGTGCATCGCCCGACCCGGCGACTTGGGTGCCCCGTGCCCCGCCGGCGTGGTGTTGCCGGCCTCTCGCAGCACTTCCTTGCCGCCGGGAGACTTGCCAAGCGCGGCGGCCGCGATCCCTTCCTTGCCCGGTCCTTCCTTGGTCGACGCGTGTGCGCGACGGTCGGCGGCGATCCACTCAGCCGTCAATCGCACGCCCTCGGCCAGCCTCGCCTCGAGCCGCGCCTCGGCCTCCGCCGCCGCCCGGCCCGCTGCCTCGGCGCGCTCCTCTACGCCCCGCGCCGTGCGCTCCCCCGGTGCGCCCGCCGCCCGAGCAATCTTCTTCTCCGCCTCCGACACGATGTCCGCGTATCGCTCCCGCTCGCCATCAAAGGCCGCGAGCTCTGATCTGGCGAGCGCGAGCTGCGCCTCGCGAGAGTGGAGATGCGCCGCAAAGGCACGCTGGTGCTCTTCCGCGTCGCGCAGCTGGGCACGAAGCCGCGAGCGCTGCGCGTGTGCCAATTTCGAGCCCGTGCGGCGCGTGTGCGCCTCCTCGCCATCCTCGGCCAATTCGTCCTCCTCGTCCTCCTCTTCCTCGTCGTCCTCGCCCTCCTCGTCCTCCTCGCCCTCGGGCGCCTCCCGTGCCAACCGGACGCCGCCGCCCGCGCCCTCGCTCACGAGCCGTGACTCCGATCCGAGCACGCCGAGCAGTGCCTGGCACGCCGTGCGTGCCTCAGCAGGGAGCGAGGCGAGCGTACCCGCCTGCGCCAGCGCGCTGGCGAGGGTTTCCGCCTGCGCGCGAGCGCTGTCGACCACCTGGCGCAGCGAGGCGAAGTCGCTCACGCACGACTCGTATGCCTCGCGCAGGCCGTCCTCGGCCGTGACGTGCTCCGCGAGCCGCGCACGCGCCAGCGACACCTGCGCCTCCAGCGTCTCCGCCTTGCACTCGGCAGCGAGCAGCATGTACGCAGCGCCGAGCGTCGACTGTAGCGACTCGAGGCTCGCGTGCACCGCGCCCACTTCCGCGGCCTGCGGCGCCGCAGGCTCGAGCAGGCTCATGAGCCGCGGCGTGAGCAGGCGCTCCGAATCGTCGTCGGCCTTGGCGGCCATTACAAGCCGTCGGGCGCTGTCGGGATGCGGCTGCGCCTTGCGCGCGGTCGCGCAGGCAAAAGAAGAGCTTCCCGAGAAGATGGTTTCGCCCGCCATCACCGAATCGAGCAGCTCGCGCGTGCGCGCACTGAGAGCCTCCGTCATCGTCGCGTTTGGAGCCTCCGTCAGCGCGCACTGAGCCGGCCGTCTCGGGTGCCGTTTGGACGGGTACGGTACCCGTTTGGAGAAAACCTCACTCGATCGTCACTCGATCTCTCCCAGGCAAGACATCACCGCGGACATTCAATTTCGTCGCGGTCAAGCGCGGTCCGCCCCGCGCCCTCAGCGCCATAATCTCATCTCAAATATGCTAGTGAGGTTGGTCTCTCCCAGCGCGCAGGGTGTCAATATGTATTCCCTGACCCTGTCGGTGTCGCTTGCCTACATGCTGCCATGGCGGAGGTTAATGTCCTGGAGGATTCAGAACGGGGCGCTGAATAATCCGCTGCGCGAATGGCGCAGCCGGCGCGCCCGGTGCATTCCGGCGTCGGGAGATTCGGTCACAACTTCTGGCTGAACGAAACTCGTCAAAACGAGATTCAGGGCGGCCCGCCATCGCAGGGAAGGTTGAACCCCCTACAGCCAGCTCGGCGATGAGCTCGGCGACCCGGAAGTTTGCGAGCACGAGCAGCATGCAAAAGGACGGCGTTTTCCAGCTGGACGCCGTCGAGAAAGAGCTCGCCCACGAGTCGTTCACCGTGGACACCCGCGACCATGAGGATCACACGTTCTGCGGGATCATGTTCAAGGTCGAGTGCGAGACCGACCTTCCGTGCAGGTACCTCGAAATCCAGTCGGTCCATGTACGAGGCGACCTGGGTCCCATGACGGTTTGGGTGACGTCCGACACTTGGGAGCACAAGCAAGAGGAGGAGAGCGAGTGGAAGAAGATCTACGCGGGGCAGCACGAGCCGACACCACGCCTGCGCCGCGGCCAACCCGCTCAATACACGGAGCTCAAGCTGCACGAGTCCATCAAGCTCGCGCCGGGTCAGTCGTGCGGCCTGTACGTGCACTCGGGGCTGCCCGGCGACGAGGGTCTCGTATACGACAACGGAAAGGGACAGGTGACGTACCAGGACCACGTGCTCAAGGTGCTGCCCGGCGTCGCCCACCTCTCCAACCGCCCCTTTGGCTCGCGCGGCTTCTGGGGGCGCCCGTGGCGCACAAACCGCGAGTTCGTGGGCAAGCTCCAGTATGGTGTGCGTTGGAAGAGTACGCCGCCGCCCGCGCGCGCCGCCCCTGCCAGAGCGGCCCTCGCATCCGATCTCCTGCTGACCGTCTGCTGACTCACCGTCCGTGACCCTTGCCCGCCGCGCCGCGCTGCGCGCGTGCGGCAGTGTGGAGTCCCGAGGAGCACTTGAACTTTCCAATCGGGTTCCAGGACGCGGTGAAGACTATGATTATGGCGTCTCGCCGGCCCGAGTCTCTCATGTACTCGCTGCAAGACGACATTGTTTTCTTCATCATGAACAAATGCTCGTGGGACTGGTGGGGCAAGGGGATGCGCCTGCCGCCTCACCGGATCGCCGCCATGAAGGCGGCGGCCGAGGCGGAGGTGGAGCTAGCGGCACGGCGCGCGCGCCCCGCTTCCTACGGCCCTGGCAGCTATCACTCGTTCGCGCCCCCGCGTGGCGCGCATGCGCATGAGCTCTATGAGTCCCTGCTGGGTGCGGTGGCCACGCATATGTACGTCGGACAGGGTGCGGCGGGGAGCGGTCTCGACGACGAGGTTGGCAGCGCACTCGACGATGAGGAGGACGAGGACGACGAGGACGACGAGGACGACGAGGACGAGGACGAGGACGAGGACGAGGACGAGGACGAGGACGACGAGGACGAGGACGAGGACGTGCGCGAGGACGAGGCCGACGAGGACGACGAGGACGAGGACGGCGCTGAGGAGGAGGGTGCGAAAGCCGAGCCAGCGAGCCTAGTGGCGGCAGCGGCAGCACTGGCGAGTGGCGTGGAGCTGGACTGACTGAGCCCTGCAGCTCGAGGGCGCTCGCCACAGCGCCCTACCAAAGCTTTGTGAGCAGTGCCCTCGACGGCGCTCGCTCGATCTTATGTGTGAGAGAGCGGCTGTGCGTGTGACGCGAGGAGACGATAGAATAGTACGGCGATGGCCGATGCGATGGCCGGACTGAGGCGAGCATCTCCCGGCGCGACGGAGGCCCTGGGCCCGGGACCCCAACGGATAGCGGTCTCTCGGACACGGACCGGTCGAGCGGTACAAGTGACTTACAACGTGTATATGCAAACACCAAGGAGAAACATTCGGGCGCTGGGTTTCACTGCCGGGTGCGCAGCACACGCTTCCGTCGTCTTATCGTACGGTCTGCATGACGGTCTGCTCGTGGCACGTGGGGTATTTTGTGATTTTGTATTATCGGCCGGGCTATCGCCACGTGTTCTGGTCTTGAGGTTGAGCTTCAACCTCATGTTCAACCTTCACCACACGACATGCTCATGCACATGCTTCACCAATCCACCCCCGACCCCCGTTCATCCCCCGTTCATGCCCCCGTTACTGCTGTTGTAAACGCAGAAAACACTGACACCTCATTACTCATAAAGACAAAACAAAGCAAACACGCATCAAGGTATCATACTCATAGGTGATCAGGTGCGGCGACATGTACTGCGTACCACGGAAGTGAGGTATGCTGCGCCTGCGCCGTGACCCGCGCGAGGGACGATGCTGCCGCACAAGCTGGTGTGCCGTCAGCATGATGCGACGGAAGTCAGCACGAGGTATAGAGCCATCTGGGCACAGGGGGATCCTTTAGTCGAGAGCTGTCTCCCAGATGGGCTCATATGGTGTGCACGAGAGTCTAAGAAAGGGCCGACGTCAGGCCGCTCCTCGCCTCAGTCCATACCTTCGAGGCGAACTCCACGAGCTGCGGAAAGTAGGCTGCGGCGGCCTCCCGTTCGGCCGCATCTCGTCTGGCCGCTTCGCAGAGCAGATCGAGTTGGGCGCAGAGCCTCGCTCGCCCAGCGATCAGCAATGACGCGCGCGCGATAGCGCCCCGCTTGGCAAGTGTCTGGGCAAGGCTCGAGAGGGCGACAGCAGCAGCGTCTGCGCCGTCGACCACATCTGACCAGCTCAGCTGGCCGATGCGCGTGCGCGCGTGGGCGAAAGCGCCCGAGGTGGCGCCCCACGTGAGAGCGCCCCGCTTGGCAAGTGTCTGGGCAAGGCTCGAGAGGGCGACAGCAGCAGCGTCTGCGCCGTCGACCACATCTGACCAGCTCAGCTGGCCGATGCGCGTGCGCGCGTGGGCGAAAGCGCCCGAGGCGGCGCCCCACGTGTCGTCAAGCACGCGCAACGCCCATGCCCACGAGAGCGCTCCATCGGGTGGGAGGACCTCGGCACACGCCATCCAGAGCAGTGCGACACCGAGCCCGAGGAGCATGAGGGCACACGCGTCGCGCAGCACCCGGGAGGCGCTGGCTTGGGCGCTGACGCGCTGCTGTGGGTGCGATTCGGCAGCCGAGAGGCTCGTCACGTCGACGAGCTGTGAATGTGAAGAGAGGCTCGTCACGTCGACGACGCCGTCGAGATGCGACATCATGCTCCTCGGACTGGCTTCTTGCGCCGCCGCTGTCGCATACTTGTTTGCCATGGCGGTGGCCTTCGCCTCGGGAGCCGCCTCATCGGTCGTAGCCGCCTCGTCCACCGCCGACTCCGCCGCCTCAGCCTCTGCCGCCGCTGACGCCTTCTTGGCCACCTGCCAAGCTGCCTGAACTCGTAGCGCCTTCGCCATCGCCGCCGCTATCACTTCGAGCGCCATTGCCGCCCGCGCCTCCTCAGCCTCCTTGGCCGCTGCTGCCGCCACCGCCGCCGCCGCCGCAGCAGCAGCGGCAGCGGCATCCTCCGCTGCAGCCGCCTCAGCTGCCGCCGTCTTGGTGACTGCCTTGTCCACAGCTGACGCAGCGGCTTCCTCGGCATCGATGCCAAAGTGATCTCCAAGGAAGCTCTTCACCTTGGCCGCGATGATGGGCGAGGCGTCGCTGACCGCGCTCCTTACCTTGTCGAAGGCGCTCTCGATCGCCGGCGAGGCCTTCTCCCACCAGTCCTTGGCGTTGAGCGTCTCGTCCTTGGCGTTGAGCGTCTCGTCCTCGGCGTTGAGCGTCTCGTCCTCGGCGCCCACGTCCTCGTAGTCCTCCGTGCTCGAGCGCATGGAGGAAGCCTCTTGGAGGGAGGAAGCCTCGTACAGGGAAGAAGCTACCCACTCCGCCGCTTCCTTGTCCACCGCAGCCTTCTCGTGCGCCGAGTCGGCCTTCTCTGCAGCCGCCTGCGCATCCGCCACCGGCGCTGCCCACTCTGCCGCCTTCGCCTTCTCGACCTCCTGCGGAGCTGCCACTTTGGGATGCTGATCGAGCCGATAGGCACTCGCGTTGAGAGTCTCGTTCTTGGCGCCCACGTTTTCGTGCAGGGCCGCCTCTGCCAGTGGGCGGGGTGGCTCCCGGGAACACACGAAACCATCGTGAATCTCTGCCGCCGCCGCCTCCGCCGCCTCCGCCGCCTCCGTCGCCTCCGCCGCTGCCACCTTCTCGGCAGCCTGCAAAGCTGCCACTTGCTCAACTCTCAGAGCCTCCGCCACCGCCGCAGCCGCCCGCGCCCAAGCCGCCCGCGCCCGCGCCGCCTCCACCTCCTTGGCCACCGCCACAGCCACCGCTGCCGTTACGGCTGTTGCTGCCACGGCCGCCGAGGCCAGCGCCGCCTCCGCCTCCTTGCGTGCTGTCTCCGCGCGCTGGAATATCTCGTCCGCTGAAAACTCGTCGCCGAAGGCAGCCTCAGCCTCCACCTCTGCCGCGATCTCCGCCTCTGCCGCCACCCCAACTTTGCTCACCAGTAAGCTTGTCTCTGCCGCCTGCTGGATGAGGCGGAGCAGCTCCTGGCGCGTGGGGCTTTCCGACTGCGTCACGGCTTTCGTCACGGCCGACACCGTTTGCCCGGTCTGAGTTGTTAGCTTCATCGGTGTCGAAGGCGCCGCGGCGGAGCCCGATGGATGGGTGACCTCTGAACTGCCGCTTTCCATTGGGGGCTTGGACCACACAGTTCTAGTTGCCAAATTTGGCTTTCTTTGGGCGGCTTCCAGTTTTTGGGTACCCGGCTACATGTAAAGCTGCTCGATTTTGGAAAAGAAGGGTCTACACACCGATAAAGAAGTGCGTGTTCATGGCGGCTCTCGCGTCCGTACGGACCCAGGCGCGCAAACTCGAGAACGAGATCGACTCGAAGCTCGTGCAGCTCAGCCGCTTTGATGGGAGCGCGGCAGGCAGTGCCAGCTTCCCACAACTGCAGCGCGAGACGGCGGCGCTCATCCAGCAGCTCGGCGAGGTGAACGACATGATGAGCAGGGAGGCGTCGGGCGGGGGCGCAACGGGCGGTACAGCCACGGCGATGCACATGCTGCAGCGGCACCGCGAGATCTTGCACGACTTCCAGCAGGAGTTCAACAAGTGCAAGGCCTCGGTCAAGGCCTCGACCGAGCGCGACCAACTGCTCTCGTCGGTGAGGCAGGACATCCGCGAGCACCGCTGCAAGGAGGCGACGAACTCAGAGACCCAGCTGCGCGAGCGCAACGCCATCCAGGGTGCGGATCGAGGCGCCGAAGACGTGCTCAGTGTGGCGCACGCGACGCGCGAGGCGCTCGCAGCGCAGCGCAGTACGTTTGGCGGCATGAGCTCGAAGCTGACCCAGCTCTCGGCGATCGCGCCGCAGGTGGACGCGCTGCTCGGCCGAATCGGCCTGCGGAAGAAGCGCGATAAAATGATCCTCGCCGTCGTCGTCGGCCTGTGCTCCGGCCTGCTCTTCGTGAGCGCCTTTGGCTGAGAGAGCGCGCGAGGTCACGCGATACTACGTGTACGTCGTCGTCATCGCTGGCACGCTCGGTGCAGCGGTGGCGCGCGACTCAGCCCGCGGTGACCTCCTCTGGATGGAGAGCGAGCTGGAGAAAAGACTCCGTGAAACGATGCAACGTGTAGAAAATTCGGCTTCTGACAGTGGGTCCCCCAGACGCGCACGGAGAAAAATGATTGGGTCGGATACCGAGAAGAGAACACGGGGGCCGGCCGGGCCATGCAAGATGCATGACCCAGCATGACGGCCATGAGAACGGCGCGGCGCCCGCGGGTTGGCCCGGGAGTCCACCTCGAGACCTCGAACGCGCGACGGAGCCGAGACGGCAATCGGCATGCAAAAACGCGTGTAGCGTGCTGCTGCTGGGTTAGTCAAGTCTGAATCAAGTCAACCGATGAAGAACATACAGCTTCCGAGCATGCTTCCGAGCTCCGTCATCTGCCCGCCCACTCAAAACCACATATTGCGAAAAGGTCAGCTCAGAACGACACACGCACGTGTTATCGCCTCGTCGGCCAATAAATGTAACACACGAAGCACTGCCACGCAGCGGTCGCGCGCGCGCGGAGGCGCTGGACATGATAACCAGCGGGGGAGGATCCGAACCCCCGCCCAGACCCCCTCCAACGCTCCGAACCCCCCTCGCCCCTGCTACGCCTTCGGCAGGTTCGCAGGCGGCGTCACGCCCGCGGCTTCTTCCCCGGCAGATCGCCCTCGAACTTGTTCGGAATTCCATGTACGATCGTCGAATGTCCCTAATAAAGTGCTGGGATATTATGAGGCCTTTTTGGCGGCGAAACATAATTAAAATGGCCGTCTGGAAGAATCGTGTCGGAGTCGAATGGAAGCACCCAACGGCAAGGGCGTCTCGGACCGTCTTCCCGTGCCTGAGGCCGAGCCCGCGCCCGCGGCCGATCCCGTGGACCCATTGGCCGACCCTGAGGCCGAAGCCGCGGAGCCCGCGGCAGCGGGCGGGTCGGGCCTGACGGCGGACGAGGCATGCGCACAGGCTGTGGCGGAGGGCCTCACGCTGGTACCCGCCGAAAACGAGACGGGCTTCAAGGGCGTGCGGCGCGATTGGATTGCAACCAATCGCCCTGGGAGTTCCAAGCGGCGCGGGGCAGCCGGAAGCCGCTTCCGTGCGCGGTTCACCGCCGGGGGCAGCAGAGCGGAGGACCTGGGCGCATTCGACACTGCCGAGGAGGCTGCGCTCGTCTACGCTCGAAGGATAGGCAAGGATGCGTCGATGGCGCAGATGATGGCGCAACGGAGCCTAACGGCAGAAGAGGCGATCGCGCAGGCGGCCGCGGAGGGCCTGACGCTCGTGCTGGGCAACTCGGCGACGGGCTACAAGGGGGTGTGCTTTGACCGGGACACGGCAAACGGCAAGAGGCGGTTCGTGGCGCACGCGCATGAGCATGGGCGGTCCAAGTTTCTAAAGCTGACGGACACGCCCGAGGAAGCAGCGCTCGTGTACGCGCGATACATCGGCAACACGGCCGCCCGGGCCGCTGCGGCCCCGCCTCGGCGGGGTATGACGTCGGACGAGGCGCTTGCGCAGGCGGCGACCGAAGGGCTCAGCCTGATCGTCGCCCAAAGCGTGACAGGCTACCGGAATGTGTTCGCGACGGCTGAGGGGCGCTTCACGGCGAAGCCCAAGGAGAGGGGCGTGTGGATCCACCTTGGCCGCTTCGACACCGCGCAGGAGGCCGCGCTGGTCTACGCACGGCACATGGCCAGCCAGGGGACTGTCAGCGCAACCTTACGTGGTGGAGCCGCGGTCAAGGCAGCACGGCATGCGCGCGCCACTGTGGCAGCCGCGGCGGAGGCGCTCGAGCCTGCCGCGATCGTGGGCCTCGGCCAGCTGTTCATGGGCCCACAGTCCTCGCACGACGCTGACGAGTGAGAGACACACACGTCGCGAGCGCACTAGTCGCCGATCGTCTGCCGCGGCGTGCGCAACCATTGCCACACAAGATTCGAAGTATGATCAATGCGATGTGTAAGCCTTTATTACAATGTTGGAGCCTCCTCTAATTAGTTTGTAAATCAGCTCATTACACACAAGGTCGCTCGTAATCTGGTAGAGAGTAGAAGTATCCCCCCGCCACATGCCCCCCGCCGGGCCCCGCGCGACGGGCGCCGCTCATGCCTGCAGTTCGGGTGCCGCAGAGCTCTCTTGTGCTGACGGCTCCGGAGCTTCCACCGTAGGCGCAACGGGCGGCTCCTGATGGACCAGCCTCCTGAACCAGTCCTGCACCCCAACCTCAAAGCGTCGGAACCCTTCCTCCGCGGTACCGTTGAGGGCCCTCGCGAAGGCAGAGGACTCGACGGGAGCGTCGGCGCCGGCGCCGGCTCCAGCTGTGAGGCGTCGCACCGCGGTGTACTTGGCGTTCAGCCCGGCTAGCCCGGAGCGGAAGGCACGCTCCTCAATGGCAACGGCCGTCTCCTCTTGTCTCGTGGCAGCAAGGCCGCGGTAGCGATCGATAGCGTACCCCAGCACCCGTGGCACGTCATCGTACCGCACGCCCCTGGCCACTTCGAGATAGCGCGCGCCGCCCACGCGGATGCAGCATCCGGCCGGCAGAGAGCGCAGACCGAACGCGACCAGCTCGGGCTGGGTGAACTCGAGCTTATTCGCCGCGAGCGCCGCCGCGAGCGCGTCGTTGGCGATCTCGGTCGGCGCGTGGCCCGCTTCGTCGTCTCCCATTCGCCGCCACGTGGCGCCATAGAGCGTCGTCGTGGGCTCGAGCGAGTTCGCCATCTGGAGTACCTCGATGCCGAGCACGCCGCTCAAGAGAAGTGCCAGCGGATAGCACAGCCACACGATGATGGAGAGCGCCAGCGGGCCGCCCATGGCGTCGGCCGTGCCCTCGCGCGGCTGCGCGTACACGAGGGCGAAGGCGCTCGCCCCAAAATGAAGCGGCAGCAGAAGCCACAGTGTAAAGCGCAGTCTTTCCATGAGGTCGTGCCTCAGGGCGGGCGGGGCACGCCACCAATAAGAGATCGCGTACTTATCGCACGCTAGGCTGAGCACGAGCGCTAGCACGGTGTACACGTACATCATGGGTTGCAGTGGCGCGTACAGGAGGCACAGAGCAAAGAGCTTGACGAGATCGGCAAAGAGGTCGCCGATAAACATGTCGGGCGGCGCCCAGAGCGCATTCAGGCGCAGCTGCGAGTGTGCGAAGCGTCCGCGCACGTATCGAATGTACCACGTGTACGGCTGCGTCACCTTGAGGAGCTCGTGGATGAGAGCGCCCGAGAGCAAGATGACCTGAGCTGTGTCGACGGGGCCACCCACCTCGTACCTGTGGGGAAGTGAGGGCGCCGTGGTGAGCGCTTGCATGCAGGGTCGCCGCGTGCACGCCTCCTCTCCCTTCCTCGTACCAGCCCTGCGTCGGCCCAAACGGGACGCAGCCCACGATCAGGGGCAGCGCCACCGTGTTCGCGAGGTACGCGAGGCTCAGCTTGGTGAAGAGCGATCGCTCGTGCAGCGTGCGCGAGAGATGGCGCTCGTGCTCAGTGGCCGCGTACACGTAGGTATAGATGACAAAGTTGGCGACGTTGATGCCGATGGCTGTGACAGCCGACAGGCCCAGCGAGAAGGCCCAGGCCCACCAGGAGTCATCATCGCGTCCGTAGCCGATCCATTCCGGACCGTTGTGCTTCAGAGTGGTCAGAACGGCACAGCATGCGGCGCTCATCAAGACAATCATCCCCGTGACCACGTATGTGAGACACGTGCGCCGAAAGCGCTCATCGTCGTCGATCTCGAGGTTCTGCCAGAGCACGTCTGTCGGCTCCGGCGCCGGCTCAACAAGGAGAGCTCGATCTGGATCTGACGCCTCGAGATCAGCAAACTCGCTCTCGCGAAACAGGTTGTTGAGGTGCTGGAACAAATCTCGAAAGGTATTTGAGACCCGCACGTGCTTTGCCCCCAGCAGCCGGCGTGGGCGCGCGCGCGTCTTTGCGCGCTTGATGGGCCCATCGTCGTCGTCCTCCGCCTCCTCCTTCTTCTGGATGAGGCCGCTCTCTGCTAGACGCGCTTCGAGGCGTGCGGCGAGGCGCGCTGCCGGCCCAGGTCGCACCAGAGCATAGTCAGGATCGAAGCGGCTGATGAGCTTGTTGCGATCGTCTTCCGACTGGAAGACTATGAATGCTTGGCCGGTCGTCTTGTGCTCGTCCTCGCGCCCCTTGCCGAGCTGCAGGCGCGCGGCCGCGAGCTTCTCACGTGTCGCCTCGAGCTTCATTTGATCCCGCTGCTCCTGCTCGGCCGTCCGTCCGCGGCGTGCTCCCAGCTCCTGGCATCTGACACGCAGCTCCGCAATGGACTGAAGCAGCTCGAACTCGCTCTTGCAACCGCATCCGATCTCGATGTGCGAGATCGCAACGTCGCCGATGCCAATCTTGCGCATGTCAGATCGGAGCGATCCCTCTTGATCGGCGGGCACCTGCCCGCGCATGAGCCCCTCGATGAGCACCGCGTAGTCGCCTGGGGTCCACGTGTGTCGGTTGTGATCGCGTACGATTCGCACCTGCAGCCGGCGCAGCCGCAGTAGGTAGAGCGTCAGGACGACCATCACTAGCACGCCCGACCAGAGCTCATATGACTGCTTCAAATAAGGACGAATGCAGTACTCGGCGGCGGAGCGCAGGTGGACGAACGGGTTGTCGTAAGTGAAGGTGGGCTGCAGCACGATTGACGTGTTGGCATACTCCTCGCACGCGCCCATCGCCGTCCAAAGGTAGAAGGGCTGCTCGGGCATCGTAGCACTCGTGCGCAGGGCCACGTCTGCGACGCCGCACATCAGACTTCCTGATCCAACTGCTGTAAAGCGGCAGTCGTGGCGATACTTGGTGCGCCGCAGGTTGTCGATCAAGTTCGGCAAAGTGAGCAGGAAACACAGCGTGAGCGCGACGATGCCCTCATGCTTCACGACGAGCAGCAGCCGCACGGCTACCGAGCAGCCATACTTGCCAAGATCGCGATGCATCGACCAGCTCAGGAACGGGAATCGGCGCACGTCCTCGAGGTGGCCCTCGTCGTCGATGATCTTCCATACGCACGAGTCGAGGAGCGCCGACTCGGCCGCTAACCGTTCGCGCTTGCGCCTATCGAGTGCTGCCTCATACGCGTCGGCGAGAGCGGAGGCAGCGGCGGAGGCGACGGCGGAGGCAGCAGAGGCAACAGCAGCGGCCGCCGTGGCGGCAGCGGTGGAGGAGGAGGAGTCATAGGGCACGTCGGGTGCGGGCGCGTTGGCTGTGGGAGCGGCGGTGGCGGGGGCAGTAGCCTCGGTCAAAGCAGTGTGTGGCACAGCCACGTTGAGGTTCTGGACTTCGGCGCTGCTCACTAGGTGCGCGCTGGGAAGGCCCCCCATCGTGGCGGGGCTCCCATCGGAGAAGAAGCGACTCACCGCGCTTGCAAACTGCTCCACCTTGCCTCCCCAGAAAGATGGACGCACATAAGTTCCACGGTTTTGGGCATGAACGCGAGCGGAAATAGGAAAGTCGTCAGTTTCGTCACCACCCCCCGCGTTCGACACCCCAAAGTGGGGAGCAGGGGGTGGCCATCAACCACGCCCCGTTTCACAGTGTGGCGGACGGCGGAGCACATTTGCGTAATCCTAACCAGCAGCAGGTACAGAACTCACTGAGTTTCAAACTCAGTTACAGAGTACCCCCAGTTTCACTCGCGCTCTTCTACCTGCCTTGTTGACGCTGCGCTGCCTTTCCGGACGTCGTCGTCCTTTTGCTCGTTGCGCTGGTGCTGGGCTCCTTCTTCGTGCCCGTCGGCTTCCTCGTCGCATCCGGGCCGGGCGAACCATCGCTCGCAGCACTGGCCCGAGCACTGGCCGGGGACTGAGCAGGTGGCGTCTCTACATGCGCCGCCCCGGGGCCTCTGTCTGCCCGGGGAGGGATCGGAACACGTAGGAGACGACGCCGCGTGGAGCGCCCGCGCTGAATGGCCTGAAGCTTGATGGCGGCGGCCGTGCACACCGCCTCCCGGCCCGTCTCCCGCCCCTCCTTGCCGCTGCCCATCGAGTCGGACGACATTCGCCGGTGCCGGCCGGCGCTGCCGAGGCGCGGCGAGAGCGAGAGCGGCCGGTCGGTGGGCTTTCCCAAGATAAAGTCCGAGAGGGGCAGCGAGGCGAAGCGCCCAGAGAGGGCTGCGTGACCGGCCCGAATCGCGCCGAGCTGCACGTAGGGGACGAGGCACAGCGGTGCAGGGGAGCCAAGCACATGGAGCCCATCCATCTTGACCCAAACTTCGCATGTGCACGGAGCGAACGCCGACCAGCGCAGCGAGTATGAGCCATCACCAAGGTCGATGCATCGGCCCTGCACGCTCGGCGCGAAGCGTATAGTGCCGTCGCCCTCGTCGGCGTCGGGGAGTCGCTTGGTGGTGCCCTCGACGACGCCACATGTGACATTTGCACCGCCTCGCACGCATAGATTGCCCATCTTGTCGCGGGAAGGCAGCACAAGAGTGCACCCCTTGAGAGGTTCGTACCTTTGCGGAGTCACTTTGAGGCTCACCGCGAGCGCCACGTCCTCCCAAGCCTCCGCCACCCCGAGCAACGGCAGGTGGGTGGGCGGCAGCTCCGTCGACAGAGGGTGCGGCATCCCAGGGAGCACCGTCAGTTGGAAAGGCGAGCCGGGCAGAGGGGTTGAGAGCAGGAGGGACTCGCGGTCATGGCGCAGAGCCACATGGAGCTCGTACCGGCCCGCGACCCCAACTGAGAAGGCGGCCTGATGCACGTCCACCAGACGCCCGTGGGAATGCAACCGACCGGGCGTGAGGCCGCCGTACGCGAAGCCAACGCCGCGCGGGTCGGCATCAAGCTCGTGAAGGTAGACGGGACGCGTCGGCTTGGCTCGACTTGCACGGGCCGCGTCGCCCCCAAAGTGGGGCGTCTGGCGCCAGCGCTCGGCCTCAAGATCTTCCTCGCGCGAGCGGGCGCGCTGCCGTTCGCGTGCCGAGTCGAGCGCGCCCCGGCGTGCCCAGTGGTCCATGTGCTGCTGCTTGATGGCCGCGGGCAGCCGCGCGACTCGCCGGTGTACGTACTGCACATCGCCCATCGCCAACGTCACCCAGCCGAACGCGGGCAGAGCCGGCACAGCCCGCGCCGATACGGCCCCACTCCGCGCCGTGTCGGCGCTCCCCGAGTGAACTGTGCGAGCAGAGCGGGCGGTGAGGACACTCGAAGTGCGTCCAGCGGAGCTCGCGCGCATGCGGCACGAGCGCTGAGACGCCGGGCTGGTGGTGGCGCCTTCCAACGGCCCCATCTGCAGCCGCAGCCGTGTGCTACGCCCGCGCTGCACCGCCTGCACGCGCGTCGCTGCGAGCGCCTCGCGGCTTGCGCTGTGCTCCTCCGCGGTGCCTCCTGCGGCACTCTGCTTCAGCGCGCGAGCCGGCGCGGCGGCGGCACCGGTGACGTCCTTCGAGGGGAGCTGCGTGTCGCGTGAGGCGGGCGTATCGGCCACTGAGAAGCGCGGGTGACCGGCCGGAGGGCTTGTTTGGCCGCGCTCCACCGCCTGGCTTTTCTGGCTGCCGCCGCGGTCTCCGCGTGTAGCTAAACGGGGCTCAATCGACGGCGAGGCGGGAGTGCGCTGAGGCGAGAGCGAGGCCGCCGTTCGATGAGTTCCGAGCGAGCGGTGCGTTGAGATCGGTGAGATCATCTCCATCATCTCCATCTGCATCTGCATGTAGCTCGCCGATGATCGCCGCTTCTGTTCGCTCTCCACGTTGGCCTTCCAGCGTCGATACGAGCGCGGCGAGATGATCAGCCGCACCGCCTCCGCTGCCTTTGCCTCGTACACCGCCTTCTCCGCACGCTCATGCTCTTCCTTGAGTCGCGCCGCCTCGCGCGCCTCGCGTTCCGCGCGCTCGGCGGCCTCTCTAGCCGCACGCTCCTTAGCGCGTGCCTCGGCCTCTGCCTCCTCCTTCAGGCGCACGGATTTCTCGTATTGCTCCTTGATCGCCGCCTCCATTTGCCTCGCCCTCATCGACTTGAACTTCTTTTCCACTTCACGCGCCTCGCGCTTCTCCTCGGACGCCCTCGACTCTCTCCTTGATTTTCCCTCGCCCTCCTTGCCGCCCTCCTTGCCACCCTCCTTGCCGCCCTCCTTGCCCCCCTCCTTACCCCCTCCTTCCTCCTCGAAGCCCTCCTTGCCACTCTCCTTGCTGCCGCCATCACGGCCACCATCCTTGTCGTCATCGCTCCGTTTGGCGCCCTTGCCTACCAACTTGCCGTCGGCTGCAGCCACGCTTCCTTCGCCCTTCGCACGCCCCGCACCCGTTGATGTCTCTTTCTTCGAGACCTCTCCATTGGATCCCTTGGATGGCCCGCGCTCGACGCCGCCGGACGCGCCCTTCCGATCGCTTGACGCGCCGTCCTTGGAGCCACTTGTTCCCTTTGCGGGCTCGGCGCTCGACTCGGCGCCGCCCTCGGGTGCCCATCCCAGCGCGCGGCTCGTTGGGCGCGTGGCGGACTTCTTCTGAGGCGAGCGTGTCGCCTTGTCTGCGTCAGTCCCCACGACAACGCCTGTGGGCGCTGCGGCGGACGACACGTCGAGTAGCACCACCTTCAACTCTCGGCTAGTCTCTCGGCTGCCCATCTGAAGTCGGGGCCTGGCGGCCGCGGGAGGTAAGGCGGCGGCTGGGGCAGCGGTTGGGGCGGCTGAAGCGGAGGGTGGTGGCCTGGCGAAAGCGTGTGAGTCATTTGAGGCTCGTGAGGCTCGTGAGGCTCGCGAGGGAGGTCTTGAGAGGCGCCCGCTCTCGCGACTGTCACGACTCTCACGGCGCTTGGAGCTGTCCTCGCGCCCTCGCCCTTCGCCGCCGCCTGCTACGGCCGCAGACGGTGGCTGGGAAGGTAACTCAAGCAGCTCCTCGAGTGCCTCCTCAACGGTTGGCGCGAGCTTCGCACGCTCAGCGCGACGGTACGATGGCGTCTGCGACCCTTGGCTGCGGGGGCTCGACGCTGGGTATGACCCTTGGCTCCGGTACGAGAACGCGCTAGGGCTGGCACGGTGAGGCGACTGCTCGTATCGCAGTGCGAGGCTCCGAACGCTGAACTGGCACGCCGCGTCGTTGCGGCCGCTCCGGTCGGTCGTCTGTGCGCTCGACATGGCGCTCGACATGGAACTTGGCAGCGGCGAGCCTTCTGGGCTGGCGCAGCTGAAGCGGTACGTGCTCGGGATCGAGAGGGGGGGGCTGGGGGGCGGGGGAGCTGGATGGCGTTTCGGTGGACTGGCCGAGCGACGCGAGGGTGTGGCATGCGAGGAGGCGGGAGGCGGCGAGGACGATGGGCGCATGCTCGTGGTGGTAGTGGTGGTGGTGTACGTGGAGGCGTAGCTGACGGTCGAGGAGCTGCGAGCGGTGCCATCACCCTTGGCGCGGCTCGGTGTAGCAGGTGTGGGCACGACGAGGGGCATGCCATACCCAAAGCCTGCTGGGTACTTGCGCTCCTGTGGGCTCCGAGGGCGCCGCGCACGAAAGTCGGTGCTGCGCTCTTCGTCAGTGATAGCCACCTGCCCACGCACGAGCACCATGCCCTTGCCGAGGTCGAATGGCATCGTCTTTAGAAGCTTGAGCTCGCGCCCAGGTGCCATCTGGCCGATGGGGAGGGAGTCGACGGCGGCGTCCTTTGTGATCACGAGTGCCGATGCGCCCACAAGCACCGTGTCGAAGTCGCCCAACGGCTTGACGATGCCACCCTCAACCAGGGTGCTGTGCCGCTCGCTCTCCGCGTGCCGCTCCTGCGCCAGGTTGAGGCTGGGTGGGCCGAGTGGGACGCCGTCGGCTGACAGGGCTACCGGTGCAAGGGCGGGCCTGAACTGGCTGAGTGCCGTCGTCGACGATGGGTCAAGCGCGGAAGTTGGCGAGGAGGCTGCCGTGGCCGAGCTAGCCTCGCCCTCCAAATGTCCTTCATCATGCTCGCTTGTGCTAGGCTCGTTCGTGCCAGGCGAGATCCTCTGCACGCACACATCGAGCTCAATCGCAGCCGTGACGCGGCCGAGCAGATCGCGAAAGCCCACCTCGAAGACATGGGTCTCGTGCGCTACTATGGTGTGGAGCGCCGCTCCACGAACAAAGCACCGGCTCGCATGGGGTAGTGGCGTGGCCACCATGCATGTGTATGGGCTGCCTGGCAGGTCCTCACCCAGTAACGACACTTGCACCTTGCACGCTCCGGAAATGGCGGTTGTGCGAAAGCGCACCGTGTACGAGCCGTCACCGTGATCGATGACCCTGCCGTTGAAACGCCTCCCCTGGCCTGCAGCGCGCACGACCACGACGAACTTGTCGCCGCCCGTCGGCTGGCGTATGCCGTCCGCCGCGCACGCCTCTATTGTGAAACTCGACTCTTGGCCCATGGCCGCGAAGAGCAACCCGTCGCCGTACAGGTGACACGCGCGCGCCACCGTGGGTCGATCGCCGATGGCCCAGTGGAGATTCTTGCGAAGTGCGAGGTCGGCTGCCTCTGCCTCGGCCGTCGCCTGGGCCGCGGCCGCCTTGGTCGCAGCCTCAACCGCCGCCTTCTCCTCGGCCTCCTGGCGCACCTGCCGCAGCCGCACCTCCTCATGTTCCAGCGCTGCCTCGGCGTCGCCCAACGCCCTCTGACTCGCGCGCACCTTGTTGGCCGCGTCTTCTTCCACCTTGTTGGCCGCCTCCTCGGCCGCATGTGCCTTGGCCTCGATCGCCTCCTTCTTCACCAGATTCTCGTTGGCCCGAAGGACACGTTCCTCACGTCCACTCGCCTCCCCATCGAGCATCTCGAGCGTCGCCGCCTCCAAGTCCGCCTTCGAGGACGCTGCAGCTGCAATGCTCAGGTCCGCCGCGCGCTCCCGCATCTCACGCTCGACGCTCGCATGCCTCTCAACGGCCTCCACCTCGGCTGCGACGGCCGCCGCTTCGAAGTTGCGCGCCTCATCTTCCTCCCTCTTCGCGATGAAGGCATCCTTCTCGCACTGCACCATGTTCGCCTTCGCCTTGGTCACCTCAAGATTGGAGACATTCAAGTCCTGCCGCGCCTTCTCCGCGCTAGCCTCCGCCTCGAGGGACGCTTCCGTAGCCACGCGCAACTCCTCAGCCAGCTTCGTCACTTCCTCCGCCCTGTCGAGCGCCCTCTGCGTACACGTTCGCTCGAGCTCCAGCAAGCGCTCGTAATCCTCCTCCGCCGCCGTCGCCGCGTCCGCCGCATTCCTCGCGGCCGCCTCCGCCTCCGCCGCCTCCGCCCTCAATTTTTCCGCCTCCGCCTCGGCCGCGAGCGCGCGCATTGTTGACTTTTGGCTCGTCAGTCCCGCGCGCTCGACAAACGCAGCGCCCGCGTTTGCACTCACCGTGGCGTGAAACACTTTCGCCGTCTTGTCAGCCTCGGAGCGCACGCCCTCAGCCGCGAGCGTCGCGGCCTCGGCGAGCTTGCGTGCGACGTCGGCGGCGTAGCGTAGCTCGCCTGCCATCAGAGGCAATCAGAGGTCATCAGAGGTCATCAGCGGTCATCAGAGGTCATCAGCGGTCATCAGAGGTCATCAGAGGTCATCAGAGGTCATCAGAGGTCATGTCGGCGGCGTAGCGTAGCTCGCCTGCCATCAGATTGCTCTGCTTGAGCGTCGCTGCCGCCTCCGACGCTTCTTTGGTCGCCCGCTCCTGCGAGCCGGCCGCCTCGGCTGCCACTTGCTCTGCATCTCGCGCGCGAGATTGGCATGTGACGAGCATGCGCGCGGATGACCTCGCCTCTTGCTCCATGCGATCCCTTTTGGCAGTAGCGACCTCAACCTCATCAATGGCCTTCGAGATCCGTGGGCGCGATGGGGCCACCAAACCCTCTGCTCGCAGGTTGGCGAGCTTCGCCTTCTCATGCGCACTCTTAGCGCGCGTCGCCGCCGCCTTCTTGGATGCCGCCGACTTGAACGCCGTCTCATTAGCCGTGGTGGCGAGGGCAGCCTCGGCGACGGCCTTGAACTTGACGGCCGCACACGCTGTCGCCTCCCTTCGAAGCTTCTCCGACATCGCCTGCCCGCCCGCCTCTTCGAAGATATCCTTGGCTTTCGCCTCTGCGATCGATGCGAGAGCCACGCTCCTGCGCGCCTCGTCCGCCTCCTTGGTCAGCCGGACGGAAATGTCGGCGCACGATATACGCTCACGCTCCGCCTCACTGAGGATGGCCTCATCGGCCGTCACCACATTGCGTGCCTCCGCGAGCCGCACGAGCGCCTGCTCCACCTCACGCTCCTGCACGCCGATGGCCAGAAAAGCCTGCTCGCGCGCCCGCACGCTCCACGCTATCCTTGCAATGGCAGCCTCTCGATTTCGGATGCATGCCGCATGCCGCTCCTTGTAGTCGGCCGTCGCGCCCCACGATGGGCACGGTGCTGCTTCCCAGTATGGAGTCGGCTTGACGACTGGACGCAGAATCGATGCACACATCGCCGACGGCAGTTGCGAGGGTCCCGCATTGCTTTCAGCGACTGCCGGATCCGCTGCATCTGCCACAGACGTTGGCAAAGCTGTTGCCGGCGGTGCTTTTGCCATGCCGCTGGGGCCCTCCATCTGGACGGCCTTTTCAAGTTCCACCGAGGAGACCTTTTAGGCTGCGGTCTCGATTTTTGGATTTCTTTTCACCAAAGTCACCAAAACGGGGAAATAAATGCATGTAAAACACGCTGTAGTACGGTAACTCACCAGTCAGTCAGTCAGTGTACTGAGTACTCGCTCGCACGGGCTACTCAATTTCGCTAGTGAGGTCGGTCTCTCCCAGCACACAGGGTACCACACCAATAGAACACATGCGTAAAAGGCGGAGAGAGAGAGAGAGAGAGACGGTGAGCTGATCAAGTTCGGGTCCGAGAGCGCCTATGGCTCGCACATCATTCTGTAGATCGTACTCAGAGCTCCGGCAGCATATGTAGAAAGGGCAACTACCCGACCCCTCGTCACTGCTTCGCAGCCTCGCGTGGCACGAGCGGCCCCCTCCAAAAATGGTGCAACATCGCGTTGACGAAGCGCACGCCGTTGAAGAGGAAGAAGGTGAGCCAGACACCTGGGAGCGAGTGGCCGGCCGGGGTGAGCATGAGCGTCGAGATGATTGCGGCAGTTGCCACGACTTGGCCCGCCGCGAGCTGACCAAATGAGCCGACGCCCACCATCAGCCCCTCTCCGACAAAGGTGAGACCGTTGATCAGCTGCAGAGCCGCCCCAATAATCGTCGGTACGCGCGCCGCGCGCTGCACCTCAGCCAGCGGAGTGAACGCGCCCAGCAGCGGCAGTGCCGCAAGTTGCGCAGCACCGAGTACGCCGCCGATCAGGAAGCTCCACGCGAGCAACCGATCGGCCGCCGCGCGCGCAGCCGCCACGCCGCCGCCCTGCGCAGCGGGTTTGTTGAGCTCCGCTGGGACGACGATGCTTGCGACGGTAGAGAGCGCAAAGAGGATCACGCCACCCAGCTGCCACAGCTGTATGGTGACCGCGTGCGCCGCAGCGGCAGTGCCTGTGCTGTCGAGGGCCTGCGTCGTTCTGGTAATGACGAAGAAGGCGGCGTTGAGCGCGAGCGCGCGCACTTGGACCGCGCCGCCGGCCTTTGCGAGAGTCGCGAGCGACGCGCGCGAGGGCGGCCGGAGCAGCGTGCCCCAGCGCACGAGGCCACGCGCGAGCAGCAGCCGAAGATACTCGGCGGCTGAGTACACCTGGGAGACAGTGGTGGCCACAGCGGCGCCCGCGACACCGAGCCCAAGCCCGCGGAGCACCAGACCGCCCGGGAGCGTCCCTAGCCGTTGGAACATGAGAATCGGGTCGAGAGCACAGTTGAGCGCGTTCGCGATCAGGCTCACTCGGAGCGGCGTGGCCGTGTCCATGACGCCGCGGAAGGAGGCGAAGCCGACGGTGGCCATGGCCTCGGCAACGAGGCCGGGCAGCCGGCCGCGCAGGTACGGGAGCGAGAAGGGCAACCCTGCCGCGCTGCCCGCCGCAAGCAGTACGCCATTCGGCCGCAACGCGATGGCGACCATCACGACGCTCGAGACGAGCACAGCCACGAAGATGGCCTCTCCAACGGCCGCCTGCACCTCGGCATTGTCCCCGGCGGCGCGCGCCTTGGCGACTCTAGGCACCGTGACTGTCGGGATCACAGATGTCGCCCACGCCGCCGTAGAGAAGACTTGATTTGCGGCTGCCTGACCGGCAATTGCAAGCGACTCGCCCAGCTTGCCGATGAAGAAGAGGTCGACTGAATTCGTGATGGGCAGGATCAGGAAGTTGAGGATGGCTGGAATGGCGAGCGTGCCGATGCGGCGGTCCAGCGCGTCACCGCACGGCAGCGCCGCGGCACGTCGGATGCTTCGTCGCTGGTCAGGGCTTCGCTGGTCAGACTCGGCGTCGGAGGCTGGCCGGTCAGTCTCGGCCAGGGCGCATAGCCGAGGCTGTGCACGGCTCACGCGCAAGATGCTCACGTGCGCCGCATATGGGGTTTGCAAGCACTGCACAGGCGCTGCACATGCGACGAGGCACAGGAGCGCGGCCGTCTGCATATTCACGAGCGATCTCCGAAGCGACGAGATCCACGGAGACCACGACCCTGACGTGGACGTCACGAACACCGCTACAGTTAACTATCGGGCATAAACGCGGAGAGGTCTGCCAACAATCGCGACTAAAAGTGGCGAGCTCCGCGTCTCCGAGGTTCGTCAAAAGTCAAAGGTCACAAGAGTCTCGTCAAGCTTCGCAGGGAGGGGTGCGCGAGCGACTTCCGAGCGATCGCGCGCGTCGTCGGCCGAGCAACCGATCGAATGTCAGCGTGTCTCGACATTGTGATCTGCGAGGAGATGCCCTTTACCCGCCTCGACAGACTCCGCTACATCGTGGAGCACCAGGAAAACATCGAGGCTCGAGAATACATGGAATGGATGCAAATGGAGCGCGATGCGATTGCGGTGGGCGTCGGACGCCAGATCACCCCCGACGCCAAGGTTGCAAAGGCGATCTGGCGCCCGAGGAAGGAAAAGTTTGACGCGGCATTTGGCTCTGTTTGCTCCCGGGAGACGAAGAGAGCCTCAAACGGCCGCGAGTGCCAAGTCTGCCGTCTGCCCTCCGCATTGTGGCGCAATGCGGATGCCTTGCTTTTGAACTCCTGTGGCCAGCCCATCAAGGTGCCTGGTACTTTCTGCTCGAAAGATTGCTTCGAGCACATCTGAGGGCTCATGCCCGCCGATGGCGCGAGACAGGAGCGAGAGGGCGCGACGACAGGAGCTTGGCTCGAGATAGGCATGAGGGTGAGCTACCGCGGATCGCGCGCGGGCTACTTTAATCGTGAACAAATGAACCATGGCGAGGCGTGCTAGGGAGCAGTGACGACTGCCGGAGAGGCAGTGAAGGGACCGGGTGAGGCCACCGGTGACGCAAGACGCGGGGAACACGGCCGGGCAGCCTTCCAGCACCGGGGTCATGGCAGATACAGGACCACATTGTCATTCGTGATTCGACCGTTTCGACGACATAGAGTAGCATTAACCATGACTTTTAAGAGTCTGATTAATGTTCTCGGACGGATGAGAGAGGGCAAACTTGCTACCCGAAGCTTGCTACTTGCTCGGATGTATGAGGAGATGCCGTCCGGTCTATTAGCGACTAGTGTCACCCAGTGAGACACGCTCACGGCGCACCTCGCTTACACGAGATCGACTTGAGGCGCAAGGAGACCTCGTCACTCACACCCGGTGGGTGCAGGACCTCTTGGCACTGGCCCGAGCCACCGTCAACCATAAGGAGGTCGAAGTACACGGGCGTGTCGGGAGGCACCGCGTACACAACGCCCGCCTTCCCCGTGCTCGTCACCAGACCTTGAGAGCCGTACGCGAGAGCGGCGGGAATGATGAGCCGCCTCCAGCCTTTCTCTTTCATGCCGAGCGCGCCCGCATCCGCACCGGCGGGAATACGGGCCGTCGGCGTGCCCAGCGTCCACTCGTACACGCGCGCATTGGAGAACGAGGAGTCGGCCGGCGGTCCTCGGCGAAAACCACCCGTCCACACCTGTGCACGGTTGAAGTGGCACAGTAAAGAAAGTATACAGTTCAAGAGGCACGGTTCAAGTCAAGTCCACACCTTGAAGTGGCAGAAGACCTTATCGCCAACTTTTGGCTGCGGCCCGACACCCTCTACAACGTCAATGACGCGCATGCCGTTTGAAAGCAGCGTGCCCTCCGCGGTTTTTGACCATTCATCCAACGCCACGAGCTCCTCTGCGCTGAACTTGCCCATGCCTCGGCCTCTATCTGGCCCGGTCACCACTGCGGCAGCGGCGGTCCCCAGGCCAGATAGTGGCCAGGCAGCTGCCTCTGCCGCAGTCGCCGGTAGAGCGGATGCTGCCAAACCAAGCGTAACCGCACGACGCGACGGACTAAGAGGCGAGACCAAGGCATCGGCGCTCGTCCAAAGGAGCGCGATTGGGAGCAGTGAGGTTCCGAGCGACATCGGTTCACGGGACAAAATGTTCAGAACTGTACATGTATCAAAAATCGTGCGCGCTCTCCCGCACGACCCCGGCAGTCCGTTTCAAACCTTGAGGGCTTTAAGTTTTCGATTACATATTGAGGTTAACGAAACCTCCTTCGGAAAAAATGGCTTCAAGGCATTCCATTGACCTCACCATCGAGGGCGCGGAGGAAATTGCACCCGCTCCCCCCGTCGAGGAGGAGAGTGCACCTGCTGCGAAGCGGCGCAGGAAAAGCGAGCTCGACGACCTCCTCGTCGGCCGTGAAGCAGAGCTGCACCAGCCTGAAGCAGAGCGCCGCAAGTCGAGCCGCTTGGACGGAGTCCGAAATTCCAATCGGCTGCAACAAAAAGCCCTCAACGGGTACAAGGCCGCACTCTCAGAGGCCGAGCAGATTCAGTCGCGCCTCTTCCGAAAGCTCGAGGCGGTCGAGGGGAAGCTCGACCGAACCGAGGAGGAGCTCAAGGAGTTGAAAAGGGCCTCCGGTAAGGCGAGCGCGGGCGTCATGAAGAAGGCTCCGTCGAGCAAGAAGCTGCTGAAAGAGCAGCTCGAGAAGCTGAAGGCTGAGAACAAGGAGCACCGCGCGGCGATTAAGCAGCACAAGGAGATGCTCCTCGCTCAGGGCCAGGCCAGCACGGTGGAGGCTGACGCAGGGGCGGAGGCAGTGCCGCCGCTTGACAAATCGAAGTGCAAGGGCAAGGCGGTGGAGGTGGCAGGATCTTCAAGCGCCTCTGCGGATGCATCAGAGGCAGAAGGCTCGGCGGCAGCGATGGTCGACGACCTCAAGAAGCAGCTCGCCGAAGTCGATGCTGCGGCAGCTGCCCGCATCAAAGCAGCCGAGGCGCGTGCGGCCGCTGCGGAGGCTGCAGCAGCCAAGGCTTCGAAGGCCGAGGCGGCGGCTTCCAAGGCCGAGGCGGCGGCCAAGGCGGCCGCGGCGAAGGCCTCAGAGGCTTCCAAAGCCGAGTTGGCGGCGGCGAAGAGGGACGCAGAGGAGGCGGAGAGTCGGGCCGCCGCCGCCGCCGCCGCCGCCGCTGCCGCCGCCGCCGCCGCCGCCGCCGCCGCCGCCGTCACGAGCACGTGCGACGCAACTAGCAGTTCGGCTCTCTCCCGGGCGGAGCTCGAGGCCCAGCTCAGCGCTGCTATGCAGGCGGAGAAGAGGGCCACGGCACGCGCGGAAGCCGCCGAGGAGGCTGCAGCGGTGCAGGCCGTGCAGCTCAAGGCAGCGCAGGAGGCGGCTGAGCAGGCGCAAGCACAGGCGACGGCAGCCGTGCATAAGGCGGAGTCCCGAGCTGAGGACGCAGAAGAGCGGGCCAAGATGAAAATCGTTGGCGCAGAGAAGGCTGCAGCCGTGGCCGCAGCAACGAACAAAGACCTATACGGCAGGTTGGCGGCGGCGGAGGCAACGGTCAAGCACGCGAATGAGAAGCTCTCAACTGCAGAGGCTAAGGTCAGGGCAGCTGAGGAGGTGGCATCAACTGCCACTGCAGCGGCGGCGTCCGCTGAGCAAAAGCTGAGTGCACGTGCGGGGGACGCGGATGTGAATACCAAGGCTGCCTACGAGGAGGCAGCAAAGGCCAAGGCGAAGGCCGCCTCTGCCGAGGAGGAGGCGGCAAAGGCCAAGGCCGCCGCCGCTGCTGCCGAGGAGACAGCAGCAAAGGCCAAGGCCGCCGCCGCCGCTGCTGAGCACAAGCTCACGTCCCAGGCGGGTGATGCAGAGGCCAAGCTGGCAGCGGCAGAGGCTAGGGCTCAGGATGCGGAGGCCAAGCTCAAGGCAGCGGAGAAGGCGGCAGCGGCAGCAACGGCCGCCGCTGCCACCGCCGAGAAGAAGCTCGCAGAGGCTCTGAGTGCTCCGTCGGAATCTCCTACCGCACCCGCGCCCGCGCCCGCGCTCTCCCCCATCCCCGCACCAGCACCCACACCCGCACCCGCGTCCGCGTCCGCACCCGCGCCCGCCCCCGCCCTCGCGTCGGCCCCAGCGGCTTTGCCTGCTCCCGCGCCCGCGCCCGCTGATGGTGCCAGCTCTAGTGGCGGCGCCCAGTCAGCTTTGGAGGCAAAGAACGCGGAGGCGATGCGCCGCTTTCTCGACCGCAAGAAGAAGATGGAGGAGCAGAGACAGAAGTGAGCGTCCGACGAGGCCACGGCATCACTCGACGGCGCCGGTTGCGGGAGCGTCGTGCAACATGGTAAGAACGGGGCGGCTATGATATGCGTGAGTATGCCTGAGAGTGTTGCATGCGGTTTGTCCCATCTCTGAGTATTTGCGTAGGAGGGACAATGGGCGCGGGTCTACGCAAAAAGGTATGCTAGTTCGCTGACATGCATGATGCAAGTTCTGGTCGAAACAGCAAACACATCTGGGGGTATCCCTCTCGCCACGTGTACGCTGCCGATAGGCGTGAGTTACTTACTTACTTACTTACTTAGCAAACACATCAAATTTAATTGAAGTGGGATTTGATGATTTGCGGCTAAACCCTAAAGCGGCAAGACGCCGACGGCAAACAACTTTTCTCAGCCGTCGGGCGGAACAAAATTCGCAAGAGGCGCGGCTTCTTCCGCTCCTAAGTGATCACAAATGCCAACCCTAGCGCGGCTCCTCCAGCTCGCCTGCCTAACGGCGATCCTCGCACCCGCACACACGCAGAACGCAACCGACCCGTTCGCGAACATCACCTGCGCTGTCAACATCTCCGAGCTCGACCTGTGCTCCCTACCGGAACCTGCCGAGGAGCAGTGCGGTGAGCTCTGCGCGACCCCCCCCGCTGCCGAGGAGCAGTGCAGTGAGCTCTGCGCGACACCCACCGCAATCGAGGATACGTGCGATGACCTCTGCACCCCCACGCCCCCGCCGCCGCCGGCGTGCAACCCCCACGACGGTCTGTGTGGGCCGCCCCCTCCGCCAGCGTGCATTGACATTCTGTGCGCGCTTGCCAACCCCCCGCCGGCACCAGTGGGCTGCGGCATCGACGGCATGTGCGGCCCGCTCCCTGACGAGGATCTCGTGGAGTGCACCGGCATTCTGTGTGCGAAGCCCTCACCCCCGCCGGCACCAGTGGGCTGCGGCATCGACGGCATGTGCGGCCCGCTCCCTGACGAGGATCTCGTGGAGTGCACCGGCATTCTGTGTGCGAAGCCCTCACCCCCGCCGGCACCAGTGGGCTGCGGCATCGACGGCATGTGCGGCCCGCTCCCCGACGAGGATCTCGTGGAGTGCACCGACATTCTGTGTGCGAAGCCCTCACCCCCGCCGGCACCAGTGGGCTGCGGCATCGACGGCATGTGCGGCCCGCTCCCTGACGAGGATCTCGTGGAGTGCACCGGCATTCTGTGTGCGAAGCCCTCACCCCCGCCGGCACCAGTGGGCTGCGGCATCGACGGCATGTGCGGCCCGCTCCCCGACGAGGATCTCGTGGAGTGCACCGGCATCCTCTGCACGCCGCCCTCGCCACCGCCGCTCACGTGCCTCATCGACGTCTTCGAGGCCCAATGTGGCTCACCGCCGCCCTTCGCCCCACCGCCCTCGACGCCTCCACCCCTTCCGCCCTTTCGGCCGTCGTCCACTTCGGCCGCCATCCAAACGATCATTACCTTCGCGGCGGTGGTGCCAGGAACGATCACCACCTTCGACCAGGAGGGCTACAAGGCTGCCCTCGCGCGCACGATGGTGAGCCAAGGCGTCACCGCCGCGATGATCCAGCTCAGGGTCGAGGCAGCGTCAGTGCGTGTGACAAGCCAGATCATCGACCCTCCAAACGCTGCTGCCGTCTTCAACAGACTTGCGGTGGTCACGGCAAGCGCTCAGGCCCTGTCCGTTGCCCTCGGCGGCATTCCCATCGCCAGCATTGCTCAAGCACCCGTCACCGTCAGGATCCAGGCGGCGCCCCCGGCGGCGCCACCCCCGGCGCCCCCTCCGCCGCCCTCTTCCCCTCCGCCCTCGCCACCGCCTCCTTCGCCCCCGCCCTCGCCGCCGCCCTCTCCCCCTCCGCCCTCGCCACCGCCTCCTTCGCCCCCGCCCTCGCCGCCGCCCTCTCCCCCACCCTCGCCTCCACCCTCCCCGACTCCTTCGCGACCACCGCCAAGTCCGCCTCCACCTCCCCCCCCACCGCCTTCACCGCCGCCCTACCCTCCGGGCAAAGGACCCATCCCACCACCCCCATCTCCACCCCCGCCATCGCCTCCGCCCTCGCCTCCGCCCTC
>ENA-UOXG01000375-UOXG01000375.1-mixed-culture-metagenome-genome-assembly--contig:-NODE-375-length-30157-cov-42.361238_pt1 | contig 30157 bp, 20 predicted proteins | sample MGYA00238159_ERZ761634 | MGnify/ENA primary metagenome ERZ761634 (study PRJEB28908, sample SAMN08776845) | mixed culture metagenome | isolation source: Freshwater growth medium | place: USA... | reverse complement strand
CAAGTCAAGTCAAGTCAAGTCAAGTCAAGTCAAGTCAAGTCAAGTCAAGTCAAGTGATCAACAAATCACAACGCTCTGCGGGACACCTGAACTCTCTGCAAACATGTAACTCATTGTGTTCCCCCCGATGCTCCAGTGACCCTAGCCACCAGAACCTGCTCCGAACATTGCCATTGCCCCGCATTGCCACGCAAGCACGTGTCGTGTGGCTCACAACGGTGTCCTCACTTCATCCAGCGCGGCCTCCTCCCCTCGCCACCTTCACCCGGCCGCCCGTACGCCGACGGCTTGGTGCGGCGCGCGCCGTCGCGCGCCTCCTGCCACGCTCGCGCCTCCTCCACCGTGAGCCCCTGTGGGATTTCGATCTGCTCCTGACCGAGCACCTGGGCCTGCTGCATGAGCTGCGCGTGCACGTACGGCGGCTGGAGCATCTCCTCACTTGGCGAGCGGAAGTTGAGCAGGGCGGCCGGGCAGAGCTGCGCCGTCTCGAGCGTCTCGCTGAGCTCCTTGAGCGGCTGCCCACGCGCGATCGCGAGCTCAAAGGCATGGCCGGGCTCACGCATCGAGCTTTCGACCCAGGCAAGCACGGCGCCCACGGTGGCGCTCGAGCTGAAGGTGCCTTGAAGCACCACCCCATCCGGGAAGCGCACGCGGATCATGGCTTTCCGATACACGCGCTTGCGACGCGCTGCCTCGAGCTCCCGCGTCTCGCGGGTCTTAAACTGCTCCTCCTCTTTGCGCTTGGCTGCCGCCAGGTCGAGGAGCGCCTTGGCCTCGGCGGGCGTGATCTGATAAAAGTCATCGCCCACCTCGTCGAAGCGCATCGGGGCGCCGCCTTCGGGCGCCACGAGCACCTGATGAGGGGCGCAATCAGGCAGGCCATCAGCATGCGTTCATCAGCATGCGTTCATCAGCATGCAATCATCAGCATGCAATCATCAGCCGACCTCGGGCGCCACGAGTACCTTGGCGTCGAAGGGACCCGCGGGCACGGGCGGACCTCCCGAGGCCGCAATCAGCCTGCAATCAGCATGCCATCAGCAGGCCATCATCAGGCAATTACCTTGACGTCGAAGGGGCCCACGGGCACCGGTGGACCTCCTGAGGCCGCGCACGCGATCGCCTCGTCGAGCGCTGTGCACGCGGCCTCAAGGGCGGCCGTGGCGCCCGCGCCCGCGTCGCTCATTTCGGCGTACTCGCCCGTGGCGTCGAACGTAAAGCCGCACGCGCTGAGCAGCGCGAGGCCCTCGAGTAACCCCCCGAGCGCCTCGGCGATTTTGGGGTTCGTCAACCGCACCTTGCGGTACTTGGGGTCGTCGGGATGGTCGCGCACGTTGCCGATGAGCTTGCGGATGATGCCGAGGCATGCGCCGCCGCCGCGCATGCCCGCCAGCGCCATGCCGAGCGCGGGCGCGTGCTCGGCGCTCGCCTCTGACGCCTCCGCTAGCATCGCCATCCGCTCCACCGCGGCCGCCGCGGCACTGCCACCGCCGCCACCGGGCATCGATGCGGCACTCTCATCGGCCGAAAGCACGCTCACCGCCTGCTCGATGTCGCCGTTGCATGCGACGAGCGTGCGCACCGCCGCGTCGGCTCTGAAACCCATCTCCTGCAGCATCTTGATCTCAGACGCGTACTTTGCCTCGGGCGCCTGAGTCGTGCGGCCCGGCCCCGCGAAGCCGCCCGAGGCACCCGATGGGCCACGCTCGACTGCCGGCGCCGCCGGCGCCGCCGGCGCCGCCGGCGCCGAAGGCGCCCGCCTTGGCTGGTTGCCACCGGCTGCACGTGCCTCCGCTGCAGCGATCGCGGCGGCGGCGGCTGGCGGTGGCGGCCGCGCGGGCTGCCGCGGCGTCGAGGAGGACGAAGCCGCACCCGCCTTATCGAGTGATGCCATCCGCGCCTGGCGTGCTGCCTCCGCGTCCGCAGCCGTGCCGAGCGTGTGGCCGCCGCCCTTTTTCTCCCACTTCTTGTCCTTGCTGCCGCCGCCAAAGAGGCTGGAAATGCCCTTGGCCATGTCCTCCATTCCCTTGCCGAGCGCGTCGAGCCCCTTCTCTAACTCATTCTTCTTCGGCTCGTCGTCCTCGCGTTTGTCTCCCTTTTTGTACACCGACATGCGCGCGCTGAGAAGCAAGCGCGGGCGAAGGAGTGGCGAAGGACGGAATTTTGTTCTCAGGGGGATGAGAACCATCGGTGAGAGCAGTTTAACTTCACCTTCTTTCAATTCGTTTCGACGGGGCCAACCCGCTGCACAGTCCGCCAAATCTCGTCAACTTTTCCCCACAGCAGATTGCACAGGCCCACATAACATCCTTCTCTTTCAGTCCCTGGTCATGATGTTCGCTGCTGCACTGAGGAACGCGACGGCGCTGCGCCTCAAGGGCGTGCGCTACGCGGCCGAGTTCTCGGGCCGTGCGCGGGTGCGCAGCCGCCCAACTCTACGCCGCGCCGCTCCGCCGCATTCCACCTTGGCGTTGCGGCACACGCGATTCAATTGGAGGGCCAGAGATGCTGGGTGACGCCCCATCTCTTGGGCCCCGTGCAGCGCGCGGCCAGCCGCCTGACGCGTCGGCCGTCACATTAATGTGATTATCCGTCGCAGACGACGACTCTCCTGGGCTCAAGCCATAGCTGCTGGCGCTGCGCCCATGCAAAGACCGCTGCCTGTTATCTCCCTGCTCTGTGTCTCTTGGCTGACGCGCTCGCCGAATCGGCTCGTGTCCGCAGTCGCTCGGCATCCAGATGTCCGTTGAGGCCACCGCCCTCGGCCTCTTCATGGCCTTCTGGTGGCGCATGTCGCACGCGCAGGAGAAGGCTTTGTACGACAAATACTACGCTACACTGCGCGCCTCCAAGGAGTCGGCCGAGTAGAGCGGTCGCATTCGCGATAGCGGGTGGTAATCACATGGCCGCGCCGAGGCAAAATGGCGTGGCGCGGCACTGAACACAGACCAAACTGTATTATATTGGCAACGCTCTGTGTAGGGGGTGCATTGCGTGTGCGTGACTGTGCGGCGGTTCCGCCTGCGCGCTCGTTGCGCGCCAGCCCAACGGACCGGTTCGTGATTCCGCAGCGGGCCTCCTGCGTTAGCCAAAATCCCTCGATCTCTGAGACTACATGAATCGAGATATGTGATCTCGGCCGGATCCGATCGGCGTAACGTAAAGTTACCCCCCCGCGCCTCGCCCGCGCCGCGCGCCGCGCGCGGCCGCCCGGCGGCCCCGGCCCGGCCCGGGGCGACACAGTGGCTTAAGGTAACACAGTGCTTGCCCCAGCCCCCCGACTACCGACCCCAATCTCACTGGGGCCTCATGGCACCCACTTTTCGGCCTCCTTGCGCGTCTGCTCGTCCTCGGGCGTCCGCGGCTTTGCTGCGAGGCAGCGCTGGCGCCATTGCTCCGCCTCTGCCTTGTGGCCTAGCTTGGCATGCGCCATTGCCATGAGGAGTAGATTCTTCGGGTAGAAGCCCGGATCTATGGCCTCGGCCGCCTCAAAGTGGCCGAGCGCCTCCTCGAAAGTCGCCGTCGGAGGCGTCGCGAAGAGCGCCGCGGCCGCCTTCTTCTCAAGCCAGCCGAGCTGCGATTGAGAGAGGGAGCGCGGGGGCTCAGCGCCAGCAGTGAGCATGTCGCATGGAGCGCGCAGCAGCAGCACAGGCGAGCACGGCATGCGACGCACGCGTGCGCGCACCTTGGCGACTTCGAAGCACCACAGGCCGAGCAGATGGCGCGAAGTGGCGTCCTTTGGAGAGAGCTCCACCGCCTTCTCAAAGTGCGCACGCACCACAAAGGAGTTTTTGATCGTCGTCGTCGTGCCCTCAAAGTGGCCCACCTCGGACAGCATGATGGCCTGCCACTTGTGCGCGGGCCCACAATCTGGCTTCAGCGCGAGCGCGCGCTCAGACGACTGAACGCCCTCCCGAATGAGCGCCTGCTTTGCGGCTGACTTGGGCTTCTCCTCATCTGCGAGCTTCTTGCACACCCGGGCGAGCCGCCAGAGCAGCTCGGTATCATCGGGCGCTTTGGCGAGCGACGCGCGCAACAGCGTGGCAAGTGGCTCGTACTGGTTGGCATCGAAGAGCCGGTCAGCCTCGGCCGTAGGCGGCGGGGCCGCCTTGGACTGCGAAGGGGTCAATGCGGAGGTGGCGGCGGTGGCGGCAGCAGCTGCCAACGCGGCTGCGGTGCAGGAGAAGAGACCAGAAGGTGTTGGAACGGCGATGGCGGCGGCTGTGCGAAGCGTACGAGTTGCGACGCGGAGTAGCGGCGGCGCGCTGCAGCAAACGAGGGGCCGAAGGAGTCGGCGCATGATTGCGGCCGCGGCGAGACAAGCAAGTCAAGTCAAGTCAAGTCAAGTCAAGTCATGGATGCCGTAGCGGCGGCGCAGGCGCAGGTCGCAGAGAGGGAGCAACAGAGTGTGAGGGTGCCTGTAGGGTGTGCCACGCGGGATGGCGACGGCGCGGGCGGCAGCGGCAGCGAGGCTGCGCTCAAGGCTGCGCTAGCGCTTGAGGGCGGCGACGGCGGCGTCGTCATGGGCCGCGAGGGTGTTGTCGGTGTCGAGCTGGGGGCGCCGTCGGCGGCGCACGAGGCTGATGACGATGACGATGATGAGGCGATGGCGGGCGACGAGAACATCTCGATGCAGATGGCGGAGGGCAGCGGCGGCGTAACGGCTGGCATCAAGAAGAAGAAGGGCAAGCGTGGCAAGCAGAAGAGTTGCGCTCAACGGAAGGCGCTGGCAATTGCTAAGCGACGACTGGCGGAGGGGGACGCGAGCGGGAGCTGATTTGAACGGCGCGAGAGAAAGGGTATCCTTACCGCGTTGCTCACGCGACTGCAGCGAGGGCTTGATCTCTCGTGTTGGTCATCTCAACGAGCGTGACGCGGCGCCAACCGGCCTCGAGCTCTTCAGTCTATGTCTCCCCTCTTCCTCTTCCCCTATCCCTTTTTTATGCTTGACGCCACGGTCGATCTCGAGCCGATTTCCTCTTCGGCGTAAGAGTGGCGCTCATCGGCTCGAGATCGGCCCGTTACTTCTCACCTACCTGTTCTCCGAGGGCACGTATGTCAGCATTTATGACGTGTCGCCTCTAGATGGATCCCCCTCCGCCATCTCCATCGACTCCCGTCCTCCACTGCTGGCTTCCGGAGCACATTCGATAGGCTTCCGTACATGGTTGTCTGTTGTTTATGTATAGACTTGACTTGACTTGACTTTCAAGTCAAGTCAAGTCAAGTCAAGAGAAGTCAAGTCAAGAGAAGTGGGTCCAGATCAACTTTGCTACCCGGTACCGTCACCATTTCCATCGATTCATCCGCACGTGAAACGGCCAGAGAGAACGCAGAACTCCCACGGTTGTGGTGCCTCTCCAATCGACATTCCTGTCGACTTGTTTGTCGCCATGTCCAGTGAGCTCCCCCTACTGGCCAGCGCGTACTACTCGTTGTTTTGCACTTTCCACGACTGGTATGAGGCTGCGCTCGGCGAACAAGAGCCGCCAGGGCTTGTCATGCGGCCCGTGCGATCCGCCGACGAGGAATGGCCGCATGGCGCGCTGCTCCCGGCCGTCATCTGCTTGCTGCGCTCGCGCCGCGCGCGCATCGAGCGCGTGCGCTCGATGCGCCGCCGGCACATGCTGTACACGTCCCATGGCACGATGCTGCCTTGCAGCAGCTCGCACTTGTCGTGCCTCGCGCAAGGGCGACGGTCACTCGCCGAGTGGGGCTTCTACTGCCGGCTCGCGCACGGCGTGCTGCTCGAGGCGACGACGGAGCTCGAGCGCGCGCGGCTGGTGCACGGCCTGCGCGAGTGGCAGCGCACCGCCAAGTTCATCGCGGCCCGCGAGGCCTACGTGACTATCTGGGGTGTGCTCTCGTTGCCTCGGCGGCTCTTCCAGTGGTGGTCGCTCTGCGCGGCGATGAACGCTCGAAAGGAGGGGCAGGCGATGAGCTACGCGCTGAGCTGGGCGAGCAGCGCGGGGCCGCGCGTCGTCGTCGCCGTCGCCTTCCGAGTCCTTAAGGAGTCGGCGCGCACGCGACGCGCGGTGCGGCGCGCGGCGGGCGCCCTAGTGCATCGGGCGACCTCTCAGGGCTGGCGCACTTGGCTGGGGGCGATAGCCACTGACAAGGAGCTGAGGCTCGCGTACAAGCGGGCGCTCGGCGAAGGGGGTAGCGCCAACCGCCGGCGCCGCCTCTCGGCCGCGCTCGTCGCCTGGCGTGGCCGTTACTCTCTCAACGGAGCCCGAGCCCTCCGCGCCGCTCGGCATTTCGTTCTTCTGGCCGCCGCTCGTCTGCGGCGCGGCTGGTGGGTGTGGCAGGCGACGGTGCACGTGAACGCGAGCCTGCAGCAGCTCATGTGGCGGGCCCTCTTCAGCATCGGCGCGCGCCGCGCCTTTGTGCGCTGGCGTGCGACCGACGCGTTTTTGAGCGCGTGTCAGACGCTCGCGGCGGCGGCGCATGCATCGCTAGACGGCCGTTACGCTCGCCGATTTGTATGGTGCTTTCGGCACTGGAAGGCGGAGCGGCTCATCCTGCGCGAGCGGCGGCGCACGCTGCGAGCTGTCGTAACCCAATGGCAGCACCCCGCCATGGGCCGCGCCCTCTCTGCGTGGTGGGCGATCGTCGGCCCTCGTCGCGCGGGCGAGCGCGCGGCGCGCACGCTGCGTCGTCTCGCTGAGGGGCGTGCGTGGCGCACGTGGCTCGGTGACGTGGCGCTCTTCCGAGCCTACGCACGCCTACGCCACCTCGGCGCGAGCTATTTGGGGGGCTGCGTGGCCAAACGCCTACGGAGCGCGCTCAGGCTCTGGCGCCGCCGGTGCACGGTCGACAGCTCGCGAGGCCAGTGGGAGCAGCTCATCCGCACTGGGTCGGCGCACAACTGGCGGGGCTGTGCCCTGCAGGGCTGGCATGCGTTCAAGGCCGTCGCGGTACGCGCGCGCGCGCGGAGCGATCTCCTCCGGCGCGCCTTCCAGTCGCGTGAGCGCAAGGCGCTGCGTCGGGCGCTGCTTGGGTGGCGATGGAACTTGCGACTCGCCCGTGGCGGCCAACGGCTCGCCAGTACGGCGCTGTCGGTGTGGGCCGGGCGGGGCGTGCGAAGCTCGTGCTGGCGTGCGCTGCAGACGTGGCGTGCGCTCGTCGCCTGGCGCCTCGGCTTGCTCCGCGCGACGATCCACTGGCGCTACCCAGCACTCACGACGGTGTTCGAGCGGCTTGTGGTCACGTGGAAGCTCAGGCGGACTGAGCGGGCAGCGACGCGCTACGTGCGCGACATGCGCCGCCGGGCGGCGATCGATGAGTGGCACGCGTGCCGTCTGGCGACGATGATGGACGCCTCCATCCTGCAGCACGCCGTCTCGCGCTTCAGGTTCTGTGGAAAGCACCGGGCGCTTGCCACGTGGCAGGAGCGCACGCGCGAAGCGCACGAGCTCGCCCTCGACCTCCGGCTGGCGGTGCTGCGCAACTCGACGCTGCGCCGGTACTTGTACCGGATCCGTCGGTTCGCACGCCTGGGCAAGGTGCTCGAGCGCATCGCGACGGAAAGTCGGCTCGATTGTTGGCGCCGTTACGTCGCGCACGACCTCGTGTTGATGGCACGAGCGGTTGATGGCCTTCCAGGGATGTCGCGTCGGCGGCACCTGCGCCACTGGCACATCGTGACGGTCGCCACCCTCGCACACCTCGGCACCGCCACAAGAGCCGTCGCGCGATGGCGCCTCCGCCACGTGGGCATCGCCCTGAGCTCGTGGGCCCAGATCAGCGAGAGCGCGCGTGCGGCCCACACGGCCATGCAGCGCGTGCAGCAGCGGTGGGTGCGCCGATCCGAGGTAGCGGTGGTGCGCAACTGGGCTTCCCAGTGCCAGGCCGTCCGCGAGGCTCTCGCGGCGCTCCGGCGCGCGATTGGCTCTTGGCGGCTGGGCAAGCTCGCGGGCGCGTGGCGATGCTGGTTCCAATTCAAATATGAGAGGCTCGAGAGCTCGAAAAAGATGCGTGGCGCTCTCACCCGTCTGCTGCACCAGAACGTGTCGCGCGCGCTCGAGTGCTGGCGCGAGGATGCGAAGGCTCGGCTGCGGGCTGAGGCGCTCGTGGCGAAGCTCCACCCGACCGGCCGTCAGCTCCAGCGCGCACTGAATACGTGGGGCGCCGTGTGCGCTGGGAGGGCCCGGGTTCTCAGCGCGTGCTCGGACGCGCTGCGTCACTATGACGCACGGCTGCTCCGGCGCATCGTGCATGCTTGGGCGTCGACGGCGAGCCGGTCGGAGGCCCTCTTTGCAAGCACCTGCATGCGATTCCTCGCGGCGGGTGGTCTGAGGAAAGGGTGGAACACGTGGGCAGAGGTGAGCGGTTCGGCGGCCGCCCGTCGCGACGCGCAACGGGCCGTTCTCTTCCGCATGCGCAACCAAGCGCTCGTCGCTGGCTGGATGGCGCTCACGGTGGCGGCCAGGACGGCATGGCGCCTGACGACCTCAATGGCCAGATGGCGCCAGCAACTGCTCAACAGCGCATGGCGCTTCTGGGCCGACAGCTTCGTCGAGCAGCGACGGAGCAAGCACGAGCGGATGCTGCTGGCGGCGCACAGATTCGCAGGCTGCATGATGCCGACGGCCTGGGCGTCGTGGAAAGAGTACTTGAACATGCTGGCGCAGCGCCGCCGCCTCGTGCTCCGCGCCGCCGCGCACTGGTCCGGCTTCACGCTTCCGGCTCTGTGGGATCGGTGGGTAACTCGTACCGCCGAGCGTACTGCGAGCGGCCAAGGGTGGGGCATTCGAGTGCGCCGGGCCTTTGTGCTTCTGCGTGAGTGGAGGCTGTGGATCCGGTCGAGCCGGATTGCATCTCTCAACGTGTTCGCGCTCAGCCTCGGCCTGTGCGTGCGTCGCTGGCGTGCACACGCGGCCAAATCTCGTCGCGAGCTCGCGCTCGTCGCCGCGGGATTCTCCGAGTGGCGAGACGGCGTCTGCGCGCACGCGCTCGCTTTCCTGCGCGTCGCCGCACGCGCCAATGCGCTGCGGCGCAACCGGTACGCGCGTGCCGACTCGCTGCGCCTGATGCGCGCATTGCTCGCCTGGGATGCCTACGTGGAAGCACGGCTCGACTTGCTCAAGGTCTTGCGTGAGGCAGCAATCCGATGGTGTGGTGGCACGATCGCGCACGCACTCTGGCAGTGGCGCACAGCGGCCAAGATCGGCACGGTGGTGGATCTGGTGTATCGGCGCTGGGTGCACCACGAGCGCGCGCGTGCCCTCTCCTCCTGGGTCACCTTTGCGGTCGAGGCCGCGGCACTGCGCCTCGCGCTCATGTACCTGCTCAGCCGCGACCGCGCGCGCGGCTGGCGCTCGTGGCGTGCGGCGATCGAGCAGGCAGCTGTGGCTCGCGCGACTCTTGAGGACGGCGTGCACTACCGCAGTGTGTCGGCGCGCACGTACGCCTTCGTGCGCTGGGCGCAGCTCGCAGCTCGGAAGCCCAAGACACGACGTGAGCTGCGGCTGCTGAGGGCCGCCTTTGTGGTGTGGCGGGAGGTCGCTGATGACTGGAGCGACGGCAGCGACCTCGCCACGGGTGGCATGGCGCGTCAGGGCGGGCGCGCGCTCATCGCGGCCGGCAGCGCGAGCACACGCGTGGTTGTCTTCGGCGCCAACGCCTTTGGGCAATTGGGTGATGGCACGGAGCGAGAGCACTTGCGCCCAACGGTTCTCGCGGGTCTCTCCGCGCTGCGCGTCTGCGCGGCCGCGTGCGGCGACTACCACTCGGCGATCGTCACGGCAGATGGCGAGCTCTACACGTTCGGCATTGGCGAGTATGGCGTGCTTGGGCACGGCAACGACGAGCGTTGTGCACGCCCCCGCCGGGTAGATGCGCTCGCCGGGGAGGCGGTCACGTCTGCCGCATGTGGCTGGCGGCACACGGCATGCCTCACAGCCGCAGGCAGGCTGTACACCTGGGGGCATGGGGGCTACGGCCAGCTTGGCCATGGTGGCAACATCCACTTTGCCTTACCGCTGCTGCTTCAGCCCACCCATACTCACGGACGAGCAGCTGGCATGGGCGGCGGCCACGGCCACGGCATGGGCAGCGTTGGCATGGGCGGCGTTGGCATGGGCGGCGGCACGGGTGGCGCATGGGCGCTCGTCTCATGCGGGTGGCGCCACACGGCTGCTCTGGCTGAGGGAGGTGTCGCCTTCTCTTGGGGCGACGGCGAGCACTTGCAGCTGGGCCATGGTACCCGGGAGACCGAGCCACGCCCGAGGCTCATCGAGACGCTCGCGGCCGATGCCCTTCGCCAGCTCGAGTGTGGCTCACACCACATGGCCGCAGTCAGCTCCACCGGCCGGCTGTATACATGGGGCTCAGGCTCGTTTGGGCAGCTCGGTCACGGCGAGCGACGCGCTGAGCCGTTGCCGCGCCTCGTGGTGAGTCTCGCATCGATCGAGGTCGTCCGCATCGCGTGCGGTGGGCATACGTGCGTGCTCGGCGCCCAAGGCGAGCTCTTCACCTTTGGAAACGGCAAGCACGGACAGCTCGGCCATGGCGAGCGACGCGCCGAAGCGAGCCCGCGTCGCGTGCAAGCTCTCCGGCACGCGCGCGTGCTCGGGATCGCGTGCGGTGACTTCCACACCCTCGCGCTCGCCGACGACGGCCATGTGTACACCTGGGGTGCGGGTGCTTTTGGGGAGCTTGGACACGGCGATCTCGCGCACGTGAGCGAGCCCTGTCGGCTCAAGGCCTTGCGCCGCCATGAGCTCGTCTTTGCCGCGTGCGGCGCCTCGCACAACATCGTGCTCCTCGACGACGAAGGTGCGCTCGGTCCGAGCGATGGGAGCGACGACGAGGACGAGCGCTACGGTACGCGTAGCGGCTACGAGGAGGACCGGCATTCATCCGCGTAGGAGCGACGCCGGACGAAGCAGTCAGAGGACGCGGGGAGGGTGCGGGCGGCGGTTGGGGGGGGGAGCAGAGGGACACACCGGTTTTCTCAAAAGGCGCGTTGCTTTTCATGCATTATGGACCGTACTTCGCTTCTGTTCGTACAGTATACTCCCAGGACGGCGCACGTTACTTCCGCACATTGTTCTTAATCTTATCTCTTTCCACCCGGCCCCGTACACTATCTTTATAACACGGGGTCAAACACGCGACGGGGGACTGGGCCCGGCGCGGCGCCGCGCCGGACGCGGAGCCTGCCGCTCTAGACTGCTGAAATCTCTGCACAACCACAAGCACAACAACGCGCCCCGCCCTCGCGGCTCGGCGGCGCCGGCAACTGTTGACAGTTGAGCGTTTAGGTATCGAATACCCCCAGTGGACGCCATGTCTTAACGCCGTGTCTACGACGGGCGCCGCGAGTCTGTGGTTGAAGTCGGTGCGGTGCGTTCGCTCCCCGCGCAACATTCGACGAGATCCGAGAGCACTCGCGAGACACGACCCAGAAGCAGAGCAACTGCTGCTATTGTCCCAGCGTAACCACGTCTTACGGACTTCTTTCCGTTTCGGCCGATAAACTCTCGTGCTTGCGCGCTCGCTCGCCGTCTCCTCGCGCGCTGTTCCAGGCTTGATCAGTCTCGAGGCCATTATTCTGGACGGAATGCGAAGGACACATTGATGATCCAAGACTTGCGTGTCGAACTTGTCCGGTCACTTCACCTCGAGCTTCATCGAGGTCATGCAACGAGCTCCGATGACGTTAGTCATCTCACCCACTTCGACTCTTCCTCTTGAATCTTCCAACGTCCCGAATCAGATGAGATCGACTGCTTGACAGATGTGGAAATGGAACGCCACGAGCCAGGTGTGCACATCTAGCTCCACATGAAGCTCAGCACGCTCCAAACAAAGCTCAGCACGCGCAACAACGGATCATCGGAAGCAACACCAGTCGCAGCACGAGCAGCCAAAGCTGCTAAAGATGCAACTCCATAGGCAGCCAGCGGGGTCGCCCCAGCGGAGCCACGCTAGCCCGCCCATCGTGATCGCGATCTCGAGCGCGAGGACAAGGATGGCGATCCATCGGCGATCTGGATCGGCCGAGCTGCAGAGAACGGCTGTGCCCAGCACGGCGGGTACGAGGAGGAAGGTGAACGCGGGGCCGAGCACCCCGAGCACGAGCAGCCCACGAAAGAAGAACGTATTCGCCTCGGTGATGCATGCTCCGAGCACTCCGCAGTGGTGGTCGAACCCCACAGCGCATCGACCGCACGTCGAGCAATGGTGCGAGGAGGCCTCCAGCTCGTCGTCGACCTCGCAATAGGGCAGCGTGAGCCCACAGGGCAGCGGGCAGCACTTGCGCACCTGGCGCTTCTCAGGCCGCCAAACGAAGCAGCGCACGCAAAAGGTGTGCGCGTCATCGGAGCGCGTGAGGTTATGCCATGCCATCTGTCCCTCGACCTTTTCGCCCGCGGCCAATTTTTGGAGGTAGTCGACGGCCTCGCGCGGCAGTGGCAGGCAACTGGTCTTGCTGCGCGCGATGCGCCCCTTGGCCCCAAACAGAACGACAAGCTGAAAGCTCACCGCAAGTGCCACCAAACTGTATGTGACCGACAATACTGCCACCGGAACTTCGCGTGGCAGAGGCGTGTCGCCCCACTTCTCCGCGAAGTTGCAAAAGCCGTGCGCGGTGCCACCGCACACGCCGCAGATGGAGCCGATCACGGCGACGCCCGTGAGGCGCTCTTGCAGCAGCGTCCAGTATGCCGGCCTGGGCAGCGATGGTAGGTATTTCAACAGCGACGCGCCGCCATCCGCGGGAAGCGGCGGGAGCTCCTCGGTAGGTGTGTCGTCTTTGGCATGCTCGCAAGCTGGTTTCTCGGTGGGCAGCACCTGAGTGCCCTCGGCCACTGGCTGCTCGGTCACAGGCGAGGACGCAGACCTGCCGGGTGAGGAAGCTCCTCTTCTTGGTGAAGCCAGCTCATGGGCAACACTGGCATCTTCCTTGGGCTGAGGGATTTCGTCGAGCTCGATTCGATTCATCAGCGTGCCCTCTGCCCACGCGGCCACTGCATGCGTCTTGCTCGTCTCGTGACATGAGCAAGACAGAGGTCAATGTGTGATCCACAGGTGTGAACGAGTCTGTTTTTCCAGGGACCGTAGAGCCTATCAGAGCTTAAATCCTCTTCTGCCGCATATCCCACAGCCACGGCTCGCCCGCGTGCTGCCACGCCTCCGCGGCCGCCGGTCGTCGCCCCTCGTCAAGCGCGCGCAGCATGGCCTCGAGCTTGGGCACGTACTCGGAGAGCGGCCGCGCCTCGTAGTCGAGCGGCACCGTGTTGCGCGGCATGAAGTACGACTGGAAGGCGGACGAGTCGCGGATCGGCGGCCGGCCGCCGCCCCAATAGGCCTCTTTCGGCGGTAGGAAGAGGTGCAGCTGACCGATGGGCGCGATCGCAGCCGCGGCCATGCCAAACGACGAGCCGCCAGTGACGAGCACGTCCGCACCTGCCATGAGTGCCACGTCGGCCTCGACGCTTGACGGGGCGCGGCAAAAGGCCGAGAGGGCCGGCCATCCCACGCGCAGTTGCGCCTCGTCCGCCGTGAGCACCGTGTGCACGGCGCGCCGGTGTGGCAGCTGTCTCGAGACTGTATGGTTGAGAGCGAGCAGGGACCCCTCTTTGACGGCGGTCACGGCATCGCCTGTCCGCAAGTGCCACACGATGCTGATCGGCCGGTCGCGTCCACCGCTGCCATCGTTGCTCCTTGCGTGTGCATGCAACCAGCCCGTGCGTTTCATTCCGTCCTCGAGAGCCCTCCGAAATGTGGCGGATGACGTGGCACGATGCCAAGCGCCTGGCAGGTGCGCGTGGCAGTAGTAGCCGCCGGCGCAGCTGCGCATCGCCGTGTGCACATGGTAGTGGTGGCGGCACTGGCGCTCCCTCACAAACCGATCAAACGAAAGGCCCAGCCCAAGCCGGGCCAGCTTGTCAAGCTGCTGCAGCGCGGCGCGTCCGCGCGCGTTCATCAGTTGGCGTGCCTCGCGCGCGAGCGTGGCTGGCGAGACGTCCGGTGCGCCCTCCTCCCCAAAGCCGACGCGGGTCAAGCCGCCCAGCCCCAGCGCGCCCGCCTGAGACGACCGATTGAAGCTGAGCACACGCCACGGCCAGCGCTCCTCGCGAGACGCTGCACTCATGATGCCGGCTGCGGACGTGGTCGCAACGGTGACGGCGCTCGGCTTGGCACTGACACTAGCACTGGCACTGGCCCTGGGACTTTCGCCGCGCCCGCGCAGGCCATCCCAAAAGTCATCGTCCAGCAGCAGCGTCGCGTTTGTACGCAGCGCCGCGTCGATCCCAAAGAGCAGCGCCGCGAACGAGTGACCCCACGATTCCGGCCGCAGAGGAGACGAGCCGAGCAGGGAGATGGCGAGGGTGCAGGGCCGCACGCCCTCGAGCTTTTGTGATCTCGCGGGTTCCGGTCGCACCGCCGTCGTCGAGCTCCTGCCTTCCCATCGTGATATCGTGTAAGGGGGCTGTGACCTGTGTGGGGAAAACGGATAGGAGAGACTTGTGCGAAGGGGACCCCCCTATCGACTTCCAAAAAAACAAAGAATTACCAGCATACTTATTACTGATAGTAAGTCCGAGCCCGGTGAGTCGTCGCGTCGCCGTCGTTGCGTCTCTCCTTGATGTCTGATGTCTCTCGTCACAGTTTCGTGCTTTCGTCACAGTGGTCTCTCTTTTTATACGTAATGTTTGCGTACCCTTGGTGGTCCGCGGACACAAGCTGTACTACGGCTCACTCTGTTGCCCTGCGGTCGCGTCCTTGAGCAGCGTCGCGATGTCGGACGCCTTCTGCATGAGCACCTTGACTGACTCCTGGAAGAGGGTCTCGGGCGGCAGCGCGCCGGTCGACTCGACCGAGAAGATGAAGTGGTCCTTGACGCGCGTGAGGAGCACTCGCTCGTCCCACCCCGGGTGGCGGATGCACTCGCGGCACATGGTGCAATTGCGCGGGCGCGCCACCGTCGCTGTGGGCACGCCCGCCAGGTCCTCGATGTCGAAGACGTTGGTGGGGCACATGCCCTTGAGCGTTGTGGCGTCGTCGCCCGTGACGGGCTTTGGCAGCGTGATCTCCGGAAGGAGCCGGTATGAGGCGGTGCACACGGGCGACCACTTGGCGTGCGTCTTGCCGATGCCTTTCTCGCACCACGCCTCAAGCTCGATCTCCTGGCCGGGCCGCATCTTGGCGATCAGGATGTCGTCGTGCACCGGCGCGATCGGCGCGTCACGGAAGCGCTCCTCCTGCTCGCCCTGCGGAATCCATTCGAGATCGCCCGAGGTCACGCGCGAGCCGAGCAGCCCTGCGTCGCTCGATGCGCCGCTGCCTGCCGTGCTGGGCGCGCATCCCACGACTGCGGGGCCGGGACTCGCGCCGCTGCTGCGCTGCTTGGTGCACTTGACCTGCAGCCGGAACGAGATGACATTGTACTCGTTGGGGTCGTCGGGCGGGTCGCCGCGAAACTGGAAGACGCGCGCGTCGGCGCGGATCGGGATGAGACCCAGCCGGTGCGCGAGCACCTCGTCCTGGATCATCGACGTGTTGTTGAGAATGAAGACCTTCTCGATGGCCATCGTGGGCACCTCGGCGAGCAGGATGCGCCGGAAGGCGTTGGCGAGCGCCGCATCGATGCCGATCAAGTCGAACACTGCCTCCTCCGCGCTCAGCGACTGGATCTCCACGCGGAAGTCGCGCCGGAAGCGCTCGATTGAGAATGAGTTCTCGAGGCCGCTCGCCGCGTAGGCGCTGGCGGCCTCGACGGTGGATGTGTGCTCGGGCGCGGCGTTCTTGACGAACATTCGCGTGCGCTGCTTCTCCAGGTGCGCGGGCAGGCCACCCTCGGAGACGTGCTTCATGGCTGCGTCGGGGTGGTTTATGGAGGCGACGTGCAAAGTCCGCGGTTCATCATAGCGCGCCACCGCGACACGGTGGGCGCGCGCATGCATTTGAGGGGGAAAGGGGGGAACGGGGAGTGTGCTTTTTCTATGTCCACGTGCCTTGGCCGACACGCGTGCGCGCGGCCTTAACGCGCGGCCTCCTCTCCGCGCGCTCCGTGTCGGCAAGCGCTGCTTGATCGTCCAGACGTCCACCTCGAAGCAAGGGCCTCGAAGCCCTTCACCAACACGAGCTCGACTGCAAGAGGCCGAGCGCGAGGTTGCCTATAAACGGCTGTAAACGGCGCATAGGCGGCCGTCGGCCCGAGGCGGATTCGTTGCGGCCCATTGGGGGCGGCGGCGCAAGTAAAGAGGAGGAGCAGGAGGGAACGGTAACCGAGCCGGCCGAGGAGCGCATGAAGCACCTCGCCGCTCACCCGACAGCCTTCCGTTTTCTCATCGACGACGGCCGGCGGCAGGCCCGGCTTCCTTCCACGCCGGTCTGAGGCCAGGTGGCTGCCGCTCGGTTGCATGTACACCGCCGCCGCCGCCACGAGGCGGAGCAGCTGGACCAGCAGTGCGAACCACGCACCGGTCGGCGTCAACGCGTCCGCCAGCAGGCTTCGGACGACATCCTGACGTTTGGAAGTGTACGGCGTACAAGCCGGCTTGAGAGGTAAAGCAGTGTCCACCAGGGCGCTCGTGATGAGTCACTGTGAGGGACGCCTCGCACTCCGTGCATGTGACCTCAAGGCAACCGGTTACATTGTCTTCTTTTTCAGGCTCTGAGCAAGGGGAGGCAAGAGTGTTAGGAGAGAAGGGGAGATAATTCATCACGTGAATCAGTGGTAGACTTACTGCCGCCGTTGCCCACTTGCTCGCCGTGGCTGTCGATGGTTGCCCTGCCGCCGGCCCCGGTCTTGCCGCCGGCCTAGTGGAACTTGTGCATCAGTGCGGCGGCATGCTCGCGCGCTGCAAGCTCGTCGAGGAGGATGTCCGACATGGCCGCCGCGTCCACGGCCCTCACGTCCTGCGCCAGCACGAGCTTGAGCCCGGCTGTGAATAATTAGCTGTGAAGGCACGGCCGGTGTCCGCCCTCGACGGGTACTTCCTGACACGCGCGAACAACGGGCGTGTGAGTTTCATGTTCAAGGGAAGCACATTGGGCAATCAGGGCAGCAACGCACAGGTCCTTGGCGATCTTGACGCCCGCGCCGGCGTCCCGAAGGTGAGCGGCGAGAGTGCGTGATCAAGGTGGAGGGCACTCATGGGAGGCAGGCAAGGGGCCCGCCATGGCCATGGGCGCCATCCGGCTGGGCGGTGACGGTTGGGCGTGGGGCGAGAGTGCGTGATCAAGGTGGAGGGCACTCATGGGAGGCAGGCAAGGGGCCCGCCATGGCCATGGGCGCCATCCGGCTGGGCGGTGACGGTTGGGCGTGGCAGCGTGATCTGCTCCATGGCCGAGGAGATTGTCTACAATCATTCTTGACCTGCTGGCCTCGGGCTCCCCGATCCAGGAAAGCCACTGTAGATCAACTTTTCCGTGCTCTTGATCGACCTCTCCCGATGCTGGTACCATTGGGGCATATCCGTGTCAAAGCCGAGGCGCGCCTGCTGACGCGCGTCCATGGTCAGGTGGGCGCGGCCTGCGCTGGCCTCGCTGAGGTGGAAAAGATCACGGTGAATGCGCATCAGGACGTCGAATCCAGTAATGATATGGAAGTTGCGAGCGTGAGGGGCAGGTTGCCTTGTAGTTCTTGGCGACGGAGCCTGCACACACGCAGAGGAGTATGGCAATGGGTAAGAGCGAGGGCAAGGGGGAAATCCGCGCAGCTCAACTCACGCCAGCGCTGTATTTTGAACTGGACGAGGTGACGATGCCGGGTGCGGGTCCGCCACGGTGCTGGACTCCATGTGCCATAGGCGGCAAGGGAGATCTTGACGATCTTGTCGCCATCCTCGAAGCTGAACGCATCCTCCAGCAGGTGGTAGTCCACGAGGAACCTTGTGACACCCTTGAGGAAATAGTCGATGAAAGTGAAAGGGACGGAGAGCTGGCCTAACAAGGAGGACACGCTCGCCTTGGAAGTGCGAAGTTCAGCCACATGCGCGAACTCGCTGAAGATCAACTCGTTGGCGAAGCGGTAGGCAGCGTTGGCGTCTCCAGCTCCCACTCGGCGAGACCCGCATCTGCTTTGCCTTGATTTGACTTGTTTTTATTTGATAAATGAAGAGTGGATTCCTCATCAACTGTGATGAAGACGATGAATGCATCTTGATCGAGAACACTGCAATACATTCTCCGCGTGCCCTTGGGAATGCTCTCTGCATCGCAGAGCCACCCGGCCAGCCCGAAGAGCGGCCTGGCAGCCAGAGGCCGTACCAGCAGCAGAGGGAGCCTGCGACGTAGCTTAAGCAAGCCACCGTCGCTCAGCACAGTGTGGGAGTGGGACGGCCGCGACCTCGTCGATTCTGTGCCATCCACAGATGACGTGATGACGGAGCTCACTCCCACAGCGGACGATCCGATGCGTGGCTTGCTCGCCGTGCGCTCCGGGTTCCCGTGGCTAGGCTTCTTGGGCCGCCGTGCATGGGCGTCGCGCTACGCGGTCCTGCAGCCCGCAACGTCTTCGGCACCGCCGCGACTGCTGCTCTACCAATCAGGTGCCATGGATGAGCTCCACGAAGAGCTTCTGCTGCTCGCGCCGCTCGAGCTCGAGTGCCTGCCAGCCGACACCACGGCCGAACCCTCGCGCTCGCGCTTCACCCTCTCCTCCGGGGGTTGCAGTCCGATTGAGCTGTCCGCGCCGTCTGACGACCAGCGCATGCGATGGATCTACTTTCTGGGCGAGAGCATGGTACCGCCCTCGCCCGCGCCGCCCTCGCCGCCGCTGGGCGCGCCGAGCAGCGCCACCGGCCGCGTGCAGCTGCTGAGCGGCAGGGTGTCAGACCACTACCGAATGGGCAAGCTGCTCGTCGAGACGGAAGATTACCTCATCATCGAGGGTCACAACCTGCAGACGGGCCAGAGCCACTCGCTCAAGCTGCTGCACAAGCACTCGAGCTCCTTCAAGCTCGGGCGCGATGGTCTGCAGGCGCGCGCGTGCTCTCGGCTACTCGGCCAGTGCCTCGAGGAGCTGTACGAAGGTCCGAACCACGTGTGCATCGTGATGCGCTGGGGCGCTCACGAGCTCGATGACCAGCACCTGCTTGCAGCGGCCGTGCTCGAGGCGCTCCGCTTGCTGCGCGAGGTGACGCCCGAGGCGGAGCTGCCCAAGGACGGCCTGATGCTCCAACGGGCGGACGCGCACAGGCTGCTCGGGCGAGCCGTGGCGCTTGACTCCCACTTACGATCCAACCTCTTTATCTGAGCCCACAATCCACAGATCGCGTCCATAGCGACCATACCATAGCGACCATACCATACTGTCCAACCATTAGTGAACCATAAGCGCATGTGCATGTGCATGTGCACGCTCTGTGCCGGAGCGTGCGGCTCTCCTCGGCGAGAGGCTGATGTAACCTCTTGCTGATTGCATGTCTGATTTCGCGGCGAACGCGGACGCCGCCGGGCACACGCCCCACAAGCACACCCGACACCGCGCGCGCCGCCCAGCGGAGTCCGGAGACGCGCGCCGCGCGCGCGCGTGAGTGTCCCCGAAGCCAGAGTCATTGATACTTTTTCTTGTCTAAGCTGTTACTTGACAACAATGCTGATTGTTATTTGTTTTCCGATCAACGGCGGACGGCCCGATAATGGTTAATGCGAAATGCGAAAAAAAACCATCTGTCAGTTAGCAGTGGCCGGTGCCAATAGTTTTGTCGCGTCTTTCCGGGCGATCTCGGCCCAGCACGGGAGCGACGTGGAATCGTGGTCTCCGGCCTTTGTGACGTCCTCACGGACCATCGCCGTGTCCGAATGAATGGCGAAGGCGACACGACTAACGATAGCGCCGTGGAGCCGGGATGCCGGTACCGCCGTAAGATACGTTTGTCGCGGCGTGTTGAAGACCTCTTTAGCCGCGTAGCATGGACTCGGAGATCTCAGCCCCCAACGACGTGGGTCAGAGCTTGAGCCAAACCTCCCCGCTCGCGCGCGATTGCCTCTCGCGCGACTAATAACGCACGACGCGATGGATTCGGAGAGGCCGCTAGAAGAGATCCTCCTCCTTGTGCGTCTCGATCGTGCAGTCGGAGGTGGGCTTGGCGGCGCATGTGAGCACGAAACCTTTGGCCTTCTGCTCGGCTGATAGGAATCCACAACCTGAGAGGTCCATCGTGCCCTTGACGAGCTTACCGGTGCACGCCGAGCAGGAGCCTGCACGGCATGCATAGGGCAGACCCGCAAAGTCGGCCGCGTTGCCGAGCTCGTCGATCGCGTCAAGCACCGATAGGTTGGGCGGGCACTCGAACTTCTGCGTACCATCCGGGTTGATCAGCGTCACTGTGAACGTACCCTTGTTGGCCGCCGGCGCCGCGGGCGCTGGCGGTGCTGCTGGCGCCGCCGCCACCGGAGCAGGCGCGGGCGCGGGCGCGGCGGCGACGGCCGGCCCGCCGGCGGTCGGCATCCATTGGCCGCCAACAAAGCCGGCAGGCTGCGCCGGCACGGCAAAGGGACCGGCGCTGCTCGGCACTCCTGTGTTTGGGTTGACAAAGGGGACTGCCGCGGCCCATCCAGCCGCGCTCGGATTCCACTGAGCGATCTCGAGACGATCCTGATGGAAGAACATGTCATAGCGCCTGCGCAGCTCCGCCTCGCTGCCCCAAGTGCTCTGCCCCTCCTTCATGAGCAGCCGCTTCACCTCGGCAATGGGCACCGTCGAGGTGGCAGTCGCAGCAGCACTGCCGCTGAGAGTGGCAGCAGCTCCGCTCTTTGAGAGCGCCGCCTTGATGCTCGCGGCGACTACTGGCTTGAAAATGGTTTCAAGCATACCTGCCTCATTGAGCAGCGCCAAATTATGTACGCTGCCGATCATCTCGGAGTCGCATGTCTGCATGATGGGACCCATAAACTTTGGCGCGATGCCCGTCTTGGTCTCAAACCAGGTCTGCAGCTCGTCGGCCATCATGCGCGACCAATGGACGGCGCTGCGCGCGCCGATCCGCGGCGCTTTGAACGTTGGCACCGTGAAGGCCGCCGCGGCGAAAGGCAGCAAGAGCAGAAGTGCGTGTTTCATCATCTCGTGAAAGGCGTCTTCGCACAAAAGACGCCGTGTCGAGCGAATCCGTAACCAGCTTATGGGCAAAGGGTCGGCTCAGGGCTGGTACCAGATGTTATGTTCAAGATGCATGCATAAATCTCAGCATCCGCGGGTCACCCGATATCTATCTTCTCGAACAACTTCTCGAACGCTAAATTGGAGGCTTGCCTGCGCCATGCGGAAGATGTTCGAACCATCCACGGCCACGATCAAGCAATACTTTGGTGGCGAGCCAACGCGCCCGCTCGCACCATCTGAGCGCAAGATGCTGCAGCTGCAGGAGAAGCAGCTGCAGGACGCGCGCACCCAGCTCGACCGCCAGAGCGCAGCGCAAAAGGAGCGCCAGGACAAGGTTCGCAAGGCTGCACTTCGTGCGGCGCAGCGCGGCGTTCAAGAGGCGCGCGTGGACCGGTGGGAGTGGCTAAGAATCAAATTGCGGCTGGGCGAGGACGTCGTCGCTGGCATTGACCGATCAAAGGCTCCTCGTGGGGCTTCGCCCAGGCGGGCAGAGCTTGCGCCGACGTCACCCGGAAGCCCGAGCCAACGCAAGAAGAAGCTGCGACCACATGAGACGCAGACAGTCGCGTTCTGCTCCAAGGTACACGGCGAGGGGCTGCGCACCGCCCTGACACGGCAGGCCACCTCCTTTGTCATCGAAGCGCACGACGCGAGCGGAACGCGCCAGCATACGGGCGGCGATGCCTTCGTCGTTCAGATCAAGGGCAGGTCGATGGTGTCGAGCAAGGTGTCCGATCGCGAGGATGGCTCCTACGTCGCCGTGTACCGCACGCCTGTGAGCGGTGCGTACCTTATCTCGGTCACGCTGCACGGCGCCCACGTAGCCGAGAGCCCGTACGAAGTCACAGTCCTCGAGCCGAGGCCGTATGCGGCCCACTGCGTGCTGCGCGGCTATGCGCTCAATTGGGCCGTGGCGCGCGAGGTGATGCGCTTCGAGGTCGAGTTTGTGGACGCGCTGGGGCAGGTGGCGCCCGCGGAAGAGCTCGATGTGTACGTGGAGCGCGTGCGCCCAGCTGGTGCTGCAGGAGGAGGAGGTGCAGCTGGAGCGCCGCCTCGAGCGCCGCCCTATCCGCCCGCCTTCCCCAAATTACCACAAGGCTTCCCATTGACACTCCTAGAGGGTGTCGACGCGGCCATGCACGAGGTAGCGGCCTATCCGGCGGCCACGTGCGTGCAGTCGCGCGTGAGAGCCCGGGCGGCCCGGCAGGAGGTGCAGCGCCGGCGCGTGCAGCGGCGCGACGCCAACGCCGAGATCGCACGCCAGATTGCGGCGGCTGCACGCCAGGAGGACATGGACAGGGCAGCTGCTGAGGCAGCTGCGACTGAGAGTCTCCTCGCCGAGAACAGCGCGCTTACGCAGATGAAACTCCGGATGGGCCTGCTTGTTCCCTCGCCACGCAAGGAGACAGCCCTCTCGCCTGACCTCTCGCCAGCCCTCTCGCCACGCAAGCAGGCTGCCGCCGCGCGCGTGCAGGCGCACACACGTGGCCACCTTGCCCGCAAATCCAAGCCACCACAGCAGCCGACGCAGCAGCCGACGCAACTGCCGACGCAACTGCCGACGCAACTGCCGCTGCCGCAGGGGCACGTTGCTGCTAAGGAGCACCTCGACGGTTCTGCTTCGGCAAGCGGGATGCGACGAGGCTTTTCGCCTCGAAAGGGGGATTCGACGGACGGATGGGCGGACGGGCGGAAGGAGTTGACGCTCTTGGCGAGCCCTACGAGCTTGGGTCACGACAGTGGGCGTGAGGCTGGCGGCGTCGGCGGCATGTTCATGCCTAGGGCGAGCGGCAGCGTGCTTGGGAGCGACCCGAGGCAGACCAAGTGGATCCCGGCATGGGGCCAAACCTTAACTAGCGAGGACGGCGGCGCACCGTCGAGAGCCCAGGCGCATCTTGGCAAGGCAGACTCGCAGCATCAGAAGCTTGTGATGCAGCCGTCCTCCTTTGCCACCCTCGCTGCCGCCGCCCCGAGACCGGGGTCGCCGGCGGTGAAGACCTCAGTGAATACCCCGCGCTCAGCGCGTCTCGACCCCCTGACGCGTCAGAAGCATAAGGAGCTCTGGGCACGCCGCCGCCAGACCACCGCCACAGCCCAGGCGGCAGCGCAGGCGGCGGCGCAGGCGGCGGCGCAGGCGGCAGCGCAGGCGGCAGCGCAGGCAGCGGCGCAAGCGGCGGCGCAGGCAGCGGCAGAAACGGCGGCGCAGGAGGAAGCTTCTGCAGCGCATCTGATAGCTGCACAGAGCGCGACGCAGGAAGCCGCCGCAGCGCACGTGGCAGATCTTAGCCAGACCGCAACGCCCACATTGCCTGCAGACTCGCCACCTCTTTTGGCGCCTGCGACGCCGCCGAAGACGTCTCCGCCCCGAATGCCTCCACTCGTGCTTCCGCCGCCCCCATCGCCGCCGCCTCCGCCGCCGCTGCCGATTCGCTCCGACGCGCCCCGATACTCTGCCGAAGTGGAGGTGGCGCGCGCGAGGCACCGCGCGGGCTACATGCTGCTTGCCGGTGAGCTTCTGCTGCTCGACGAGGCGCTAGGAGGCCAGCACCAGCACAAGAGTTGGTCAGCCTCAGATCGTCGATCGGATGTTCGTCGAGGAGCCGATCGCGCCGCCCGCTCGCCGCCCAGCGGCAGCATGGCAGCCACCAAGGCACACGACGCCGCGCATGGGCCAAGCTTTGCCGCCGAAGTCGCCGCCGATCCAAAGGGCGTCGGCTTTGCATATGGGGGCGTGGAGCCGGGCAATCGACCACCGCCGGGGAGCCCTCGCCTCTCGACTCGCCTCGACCCTCGCCATGGCTTTGGGGGCCAAGGTGGATCAAGCCCCAGCCCTACGCCGCTGGTGAAGGTGCACGAGGTGATCTACTCGGTAGGACGTGCGGGCACGTACAAACTCCACGTGGCGTTGCGTCACCAGCAGCGTGTGCTGCCCGGCTCACCCTTTCTGTTGCATGTGGTCCCGGGTAAGGCTTCGCCGCGCTGGACTTGCATTGCTCCCGAGGCGCTCCCACTCCGCCTCGGGAAGCCGGGCGCCTATTCGGTGCAGTTGGCCGCACACGACAGCGTGGGCAACCGATGCGTGCTTGGAGGTGCGCCGGTGGCGCTGACGTGCACATCTCAGCCTGAAGAGTTGCTCGTACATTGTCGCGCTGTCGACCAGAAGGACGGCACATACATGCTGCACTGGGAGGTGGTGGCTCCCCCGTATGCGGGCAGCGTGGAGAGACCCGCGGGAGGCTCTAGCGGCGGGTTCATGGGCTGGCTCACGGGCTCCGGAGCGGCGAGTGAGGTCACTAGTGAGTCAGCAGCCGGCGAGGCGGAGGTGGTTGTGGCACGTGAGAGCCGTGAGGTACATGCGGCTCGCCACAGCGCTGTGGCCGTTGCAGCTGCAGCTGGGGGCACGGCGAGTCAGGGTGGGGCTGCGCATCGCGCGGCTCTGAACGTGATGTTGGATGGCATTCACGTGCTTGGGTCGCCGTACCGCATGCTACGGCTATGAGCACTCGAATCACGAAACACGAATGAGGCGCCGATGCCGGACGCGCGAAGGCGAGCGGCGGCTACGGTATAACTCTAGTGGTGTTACTGTTAGTGCTGTCGTGTCGCGTGAGGTTCCTGACTAAACGCGATCAAGCACACCCATGTACATCTCTTTGTCAACATCGATGCACGATTGCAGGCGAACCGCGAACGCAGATGATGATGATTGATGTCATGCAACTTTGAACTTACCTCTCAAACACGATGAGTGGTATGTTACTCGTCGAGTCCGCTGCTGCCTGTGCGTACACGCATGTTTTGCTGCAATGCGCTGAGGTAAGTGTGCTCTCACGAGTGCCCTCTCTCCCTGTCTCACGGGCTTCGCGCCCCCGCTCGAACGTCTCCCCTTACTCACATGCCTATCTCACGCCCTCACACGTGTGCTCCACGCTCCGCGCACGTACTAGGTTGCACTCGTGCTGCTGTGCGCCAAGGTGCCGCGTCCCGCGTGAGCGGTCCTAAGCATCTGGCGCGGTCGAACCGCGGTTCACTCTTGCACCCACCCCTGAATCGGTGCGCGGCACTGGGGGCACGCATTCTTACGCTTCAGCCATCCGATGATACATGGCTCGCAGAACTCATGGCGGCAAGGCAAGCGTACAAGGGTGAGGTCCGTCGTTGGCTCGTCAAGGCAAATGGCGCATGGCGCAGCCTGCCGGGTGACGCGCATGAATGTGCGTCGCGGGAGCGCCTCGATCACACGCGCGGGCACGCTGTCCTCCTCATCCTTATCATTGTCGTCTGACGCATCGTAGTCGTCGTAGTCGTCGGAGCCATCGATCATGTAGACGTCGTCGTAGCCACCATGGTCCTCCTCATCGTAGTCGTCTGACTCATTGTCGTCGCTGCCATGGTCCTCCTCATTGTTGTCTGACTCATCGTAGTCGTCGCTACCCTGTGCGGCCCGGCTCTGCTGAATTCGCATGAGAAGCCGGCGAGCGAAAAGGTGGATCTGGAGTTCGAAGTGCCAGGAGTGACCGTTCGCTTGCAGTGTGAGACTCTCACCAGCGAACGGGCCGTCAGGAATAGCCTCCATGTCGCCGACGGGCGCGTCAACCGTGGCGAATCGTGGCGATCGTCTCGGCATCTTGTTGTGTAGGGGCGAGCGCACCGTTCACCGACGCACGAAGGGCGCGAGCGTGCTCGAGCGGGAAGTGGAGAGGCCGCACAGCCGGCTCTCGCGAAGGGCGCCTTTCCGTGAGTATGTGAACACCTTTTTTTTTTTGAACACCTTAAAAGATAGTTTCCTCACTTCATGCCGCCGACACACCACTGATGACCACTAGATGACCACCGGTGTCGGTCTGTCGGTGTGATTTCCGAACACCGAGCGAAAGCACTCGAGTCTCGACAATGTGACAGTGCAGCTTCACGATCGTCAGACATCGTGATCGCACACACAACACTGATAGAAGCACACCCGAGGACGGTGCCCGGTACAAATGCCCGCTCGAAATGCCCCGGCGCTGCGCGAATCGTGCGCAAAAAGGAAGACGTGCGACCACCTGAACCGAAAGTCGACTCGCACTCGGACTCGGGGAGATGGAGGTGCTCGGGGGAGATCGGAGTTCGGACGCGCGCGATAACGTTAGCAAAGTTTCCCGTTCATCCGCTAAGTAACTATACCGTGTGGGTCATACCCTGAAGTGAACCCTGAAGCCAGCGGGTCCGCTCTGGAGTTTGATCACATGACACGTGTCTAGCTCGAGCTAGCAGCTGTAAAGGTGAACCATGGCTACTGTGCATGCACCTGGCGAGGTGTCAGGCCGCGTTCGGGCAGCCAAGGGAGCCACGCGGAGCAGGGCACCGTCGCCTTCACCAGTCGTGACACCGCCTCGGCCCTTTGCTGCGGAGTGCAGTCCGCACTTGCCGCATGGCTGCTCACGAACTACGCCAGCCGCGACTGAGCCGCAGGCTACCAGATGGCACTGGCATGGCCGCCGTCTCGAAGGCCCGTGTGATGTGCACGTGTGACGATGGCTCGAGTCTACTTCAGCAGCTCCCGAGGCACTGCCCAAACAGGGGAAGGGCGCGCGGGTAGCGTGAGCACAGTGACGGGAGGGCTCGGGAGGGGGGGAGGGGGGGAGGGGGGGAGACGCTCCGCTCACCACGCTGTACTCGTTGATGGACACAATCTCCGCCTCGTCTCCGACGAATACAAAAGTACCGGACGCGTTCTGCGCGCGCACGACCGCAGGCGAGCCCACGTCCGGCGCGGGCAGCGCCACGAAACGCCCCGACTCGACGTGTACGATCTTCGAGTCATACAGGTGCGCGTACTGCTGCCGAAAGACCTGTGTGGGCTCGCCCGTGACGCAGGGCCGGAGTACCAGCGGCCACTCCTTGCCCACGCCGCCCTTGTCCACAGCTATGCAGAGGGAGAGGGAGGCGTTGGCCACCAGTGCGAAGGCGCCATGCACGCCGTTGCATGGAGAGCCAAGGGTGCACTCGCTCTGGTTGAGGGGCATAAACGTGAAGCGTGCGCCCGGACGTGGACCCACCTCGGATGCGCATGAGACGGCCTTCACCGCCATCCCCGCTTCGGGCCACGCGGCGCTGCATGCGGTGGCCGTGCTGTAGAGCGCCACGTTATCGAACTCGGTAAAGTGCCCAAATTGCACCGTACCCAGAGCGGCGAATCCGCTGCTCCCTGCAAAGGCGACGTTGAGCCCCTGCGCCCCGGGCACGGGCATGTTATCCACCCACACGGACGCACGAGTGCCGTTCACGTCCAGCCGGAAGCGGTGCCATGCGCCCACGCCCAGCGGGCTGCCCAGCGCGCCGGAGGCCTGCGCGGGCGACCGTTGCACACCGGCGGTGGACCCGGTAAGGTTCCAATGCCCAGCGACATCGAATGAGAACAGTGCGCCGTAGTAGTCGCCGTACGCGCATTTGGTGGCGGCGGGGCAGCCCAGCCGTGCGCCCAGCGTGACGCTGCCGTTGGGTTCCGTCAGGCGCACGTCCACCGAGAAGGAGGTGTCCACGAGGTCGCGGGAGCCGATGATCGTGTGTGGCCGGTTGTCACCACCCCACGCAATGGGCACCAGCGGCACCATCTGACGCATCACGACGCCGTGGGCAGGGTCGCTGGGGTTGGGCGGCTGGCACTCAAAGATGCCGTTCTGATCCGACCAGAACATAGCCTCGCTGCCGGGAGCACAACTCTCAAAGTCGTCTGTGAACGCTGTGGGGAACGGCGCGACTGGCGGCGACGCAGGGAAGGCGCCCTTGGCGCCCCCGGGCAGCGTGGTGAGCGTGTACATGCTGTCGGGCTCGATTGTAAGGGTGAACTTGCCGCCCACCACCGATACGGCAGGCTGCTGCTCGAACTCGGATGTGGCGTCGCCCGGCGCGCCAAAGGCCCAGTGCGTGCGCCATAAGTACAGGGAGGCCACCTTGGCTGGTGCGCCAGTGAGCGTGAAGGTGGCCGTCTCCGTGGCGACGCTGAAGTCGGCGAGGGCGGGCCGGCAGCAGGGCGAATGGTCGCGGGACATCTTTTCAATGACGACGGTGAACTCGCCCGTGCCAAAGTCCTGCAGGGTCACATAGGAGCCTCCAAGGGCCAGGAGGCCGCTGCCCGTGCCTGGCCCCGTGCCGTTGGCAAGGTAGGAGAAGTTGCCCACTCTGGTGAACTGGGTCGTGTGCGCGGTGGCCCAAATCATGGCCAGGGAGCCGAAGGCACCGCTCCAGGGTTGAAAGGCGGTCATCAGCCCCGCTCGCCACCAGTTGGTCCCCTTTTGGTAGGCGGCGATCAGGTTCCAGTTGATCGACGCACTCATGTTGCCTCGCACAAAGTTTTGATTGAGCACGCGCGCCCAGCAGCCCGCGCCGACGGCATTGTTGTACGTCGAGTCTTCCTCGGACGCCCATAAAGGCATGCCCGTCTTCTCCGCATCAGGCCCACTTACCATATTCGGATAATGCGCCCCAAGGCCCCACAGGGCGGCCGCAAACGCGGGGTCCGAGTTGACGTCCTTTGCGACGGATGGAAAGTCGTTGTCGTTCGCGATGAGCTTGGTGTTCCTATACCCCGCGCTGTCCAGGGTGCGGCGCAGCACCTCCATGTAGGACTTATTGTACGCCCTCTCGTTCCAGCAGCCGAGGTAGTCAATGTCCAAGCCGTGCACCTCCTTTGCCCCGCGCACCCATGAGGTGATGTAATCCGCCGTCTGCTGGGGGCGGTCGTACGCGTTGCCCGTGCAGTCGTGCAGCGTACCGGGGGCGCAGGACACCCACTGCGGAAACGCCCACGGCAGGCCGTACAGCTTGATCTCAGGGTTGCGCGCCTTTGCCTCCTTCATTAGAAACCACTCGTACCCACGTGTAAAATCTGGCGTCGCCCATGGGTCATGCATGTGGCTCGACTCCGCGCCGTCCGTGCTCTGTGCGTCGCCGCCGATCTCCACCTTCAGGATCTGCAGCGCCGCGCCGTAGTTGGGCTTGAAGAGGAGGTCTAGGATCGTGGAGCGCTGCGGCTCCGGGTACGAGGGAAGCAGCACAGAGGTGGCGCCGCCGCCAGAGAGGCCGCCGATGCCGTGGAAAGGCCGCGCGGGTCCGGCAGAGTCGTCGATGTGGTACGCGGATGGGGCCGCGGCCGCGGCTGCAGCACTCGTAAAGGTGAAAAGGGCGAGCTGTAACGTGATGGTCCGGCCCATGGACCTCATTCTCGTCGTGTTACATGGCTACCGCAGAAAGAAATTGGCTGTGAAAGGAAGATATCAACTGTGAATAAAAATAAATCTCGCATGCGCCATAAGCCACTTACATTGATGAGCGCGCTGGCACGACCACGCAGCAGCTCAATCGCCCCCTGAGGAAATGGCACGAAGCCTTCATCGGACGCTGAAAACATAGCTTTCACACGGGCCGATGAAGATGCGTACGTACGACAGCCACCTACGATTTCTCTATACAGTTACACAGCCCACCAGTCACTGTACCCACAACGGTACATGGAGCGGCTCCGCGCGCTCAGATACGAATAACAGCGCGAGCCGTGCCGCAGTGCTGTGATGTCACTGGGCCAGCAAATCACAGATCGCTGTGTGGCCACTATCATGAGCGAGCGAAAACGCGGTCTTGCCCGTGGCGGTCTGCACTTCCTTACGCGCGCCAGCGCTGAGCAACATGTGGACGCAGTGCTGCTGGCCCGCCTTCGCCGCATACATGAGCGCAGTGTAGCCTGCCTCTGTAGCATGCGAGGCGACGAGAGCAGCGTCGATGTCCGATTGCGGGAGCACGCGCTCAAGCACTGTTGTCAGGCCGCCAAAGCTGGCCGCCATGAGCATCGTAAAGTTGTCGATGCTCACCACCTTGAGCGAGGCGCCCGCCTCGAGCAGGACGAGAGCGACCTGCTTGTGGCCATCTTGGGCAGCGAACATCAAGGCGGTCGAGCCGTCGGATCGCGCCTGATTTGGGTCTGCCTTTGCCTCGAGCAGGGCGAGAGCGACCTGCTCGTGGCCATCTTGGGCAGCGAGAATCAAGGCGGTCGAGCCGTCGGATCGCGCCTGATTTGGGTCTGCCTTTGCCTCGAGCAGGGCGAGAGCAACCTGCTCG
>ENA-UOXG01000357-UOXG01000357.1-mixed-culture-metagenome-genome-assembly--contig:-NODE-357-length-30848-cov-56.456760_pt1 | contig 30848 bp, 5 predicted proteins | sample MGYA00238159_ERZ761634 | MGnify/ENA primary metagenome ERZ761634 (study PRJEB28908, sample SAMN08776845) | mixed culture metagenome | isolation source: Freshwater growth medium | place: USA... | reverse complement strand
TCTCGGAGGCTGCGGCGACGGCCCGCTCCGTGCTCATAGTCCTCATAATCCCTACACACTAGAAAAGGCTCTTGCTTCACTTACCGGTAAGACCACGGGGAGCCGGGACACACACGAGACACACGGAACACGCGGACGCTTACCGGTAACGTCCGGTACCGGTACCGGGTAAGCTGCTACGGTCCATGTTTGTGCCACATGTCCCATGATGTCCCAACGGCGCGCCCAACACGGCGCCCACTGGTGCGCCCAACACGGCGCCCACTGCCCATGCCACCGCCGCGGCGGCTCTGCGGCACCCGCTCTCAACCCGAGGATAAATCCGCCTCGCGCGCGCCACTCCACGCGCACGCGTGCAGCGCGCACGGCGCTGCTCCCGTCGGAAGGCAACGACGACGAGGGTCTGGACGCCCTCCTCGACGAGGTAGCTTCACAGTCAGGAGAAACACCGCAACAACGAATGGGTCTGCTCCCCACGATTGTCTTCATCGTCGCTTCAGCCGCCACGACCGCCTTGTACAGCGCGCTGCTCGTCGCGCTGCACTCGCTCTCCGAGAAGCACGAAGTGACCATCGGCCAGTTCGCCGCCGCCATCGGCTACGGCCTGCTGCTCGCCCTATGGGCCGGCGCAGAGGCTGGCTTCTTCGTCATGCGGATGCAGCCGCCCTACGACGCGATCGCGACGGGCGAGGAAGACTTCAACAGCGAGGCCGAGGGCGATGAGAAGCGCAGCTTCTCGGAGGGGAGCGCCGTCGGGCGTTCGGAGCAGAGCATCCTTGGCGTCAAGCCTTCGCACCTGCCCGCGCTGCGCATGAGCGCCGAGTTTGTCGCCATCATGGGGTACATATACTTTTGCGACCGCACGACCGTCGTGGGCAAGGGGCCCAAGTATCAGTCGAAGACGGCGTTCTGGGCGGTCAACTTGGCCATCCTCGCCGTGGCCGCGTGCACGCTGCGCGGCGGGCACGGCGCCGGCGGCTCCGGTCGCGGCGCGCTCTCAGACGAGCACGAGAAGCCCCTGCAGCGCGATCAGACAGAGGAGTGGAAGGGGTGGATGCAGATCATGTTCGTGCTGTACCACTACTTCAACGAGACCGAGATCTACAACGCGATCCGCATGTACATCGCGTGCTACGTTTGGATGACCGGCTTCGGCAACTTTTCGTACTACTACGTCAAGAAGGACTTCACGGCCGTGAGATTTGCGCAGATGATGTGGAGGCTGAACTTCTTCGTCTTCTTCGTGTGCGTCACGATGAACAACGAGTACATGCTCTACTACATCTGCCCGATGCACACGTTCTTCACGTGGGGGGTCTTCATCCCGCTCTACGTGTGCCACCAGTACAATGACAACTTCACCGTGCTCTTCGTCAAGATCGGCCTCACGCTCGGCACGGCGCTCGTCCTCTACGACGTGCCTGGCGTCTTCCACAGCGTCATGGACCCGTTCGCGTTCTTGCTCGCGTTCCACGACCCGCTGCACCCCGAGAATTCGCCGATGCACGAGTGGTTCTTCCGCTCGGGCCTGGACCACCTCGTTTGGGTCTTCGGCATGTTCTGTGCCTTTGCGTTCCCCTTCCTCGATCGCAAGATGCGGGCGCTCGAGGAGTTGCCCACGGCGGCGCGCAACTGCGCGCGGCTCGCGCTGCTGGCCGTGACGCTCGCGGTGACCGCCTGGTGGTACTTTAGCTACTTCGCGCTGCCCAAGCGCAGTTACAATGTGGTGCACCCATACACCTCCTTCGTAGGCATCTTCACCTATCTCGTGCTACGCAACCTGACCGCCGGGCTGCGCAAGCGCCACCTGCACCTCTTCGCATGGTGCGGCAAGATCACGCTCGAGACGTATATTCTGCAGTTCCACGTGTGGATGCGCACGACCGGCCTGAACGGCTCGCCCAAGTACCTGATGGTCTGGTTCCCAGGCTCGTACTGGCTCAACTTTCTCGTCGTGACGGCCGTGTACATCTTCGTCTCGTATCGCGTCTTCATCATCACCGCCGAACTCAAGGACGTCGTCATCCCCAAGCAAGGGGGCGTGGCGCTCATCTGGCGCTCCATGCTGATCGTGGCGGTGCTCGGCGCGCTCTACTTCGTCGCCACGCTCGCCGCCCCCGCGCTCGGGGTGCCGCTGATCGCCGCAACCATCCCGAAGCCACCCTGAGCATCGCGGTGTGAATTCACACGCCCTGAGTATCGCGGATCAAGTACTCAGGGTTGGAAAGTGGAGGATATTCATTTGGTGACCGTCACATCAGCGTCGCATCGCAACTGTGCTGACTGCAGTGCGAGAACCGCATGGGCCCCGGGGCGTGCCAGGGGAAAGATATGTTCTACGAGAGGTCGTTCGATACCATATGGGGTAGCGTGCCCGCGGCCGCGCTATTTTTCTTCGCTTAAACCTTATACGCGATGATACGATTACACGCGACGGTCGCAGTACGGCGTATGCGAAAAGTCTGAAAAAGTGCGCACGTCGGTCGTCGTCGCGTCGCGTCCTCGCGACTCACGTCCGGCCGCTACGAGAAGTCGAGAACGCTAACTTACCGACTTACGCCGGACACGGTGACGGTCACCGATAGTCCGGCCGGTCTCGCAACTCGCGAACAGCGGTCACGTCAGTGCGCATAAGCATCACTCTCGCGGTCTCGTGTCTCGAGAGCGAGTGAGCGAGAGCACTCTGAACCCAACTCGCCCGAGTCGCGACGGTTTCGCCATCACACCGGCCGATAGCGGTACACGACATCGGTGGAGACGGGAATCCCATGCTCATCCATCAGACGCACGTGCTCCTGCACCAGTCGGGCCGTCAACGGCCGCGTCGTTGGGCCATTTGTGGACGGCGCTTGTGGGGTCATCGACCTGCTGTTCCATCCGCGCGACGACAGCACGACGATGGTCCGCGGCGTCGCAGCGGTCTTCGGCCGTGGTGCCGGCGGCGGGGCTGCGGCATGCGCCGGCGTCCTCCACTGCTGCAGAAAGCCCCGAGGCGTCGGCTGACGAGCGCCGACTGCAGAGGAAGCAGGAGCAGGAGCGGGAGCAGGAGCGGGAGCAGCAGGAGGAGCAACAGCAGCAACAGCAGCAGCAGCAGCAGCACCACCACCACCCGCCGCCGCACGCGCGGGGCTGCCGCCGGGGCTACCGCCCGCCAGCCGCGCGCTCCAGATATGCTCCAGGACCGTCTCCCCTCCCCGCCACGAGCCCTTTTCGGAACGCTTTTGGAGCAGTGAGGCCTCCCGCGTGAGTTTCATCTGTTCACGGATGGCCTCTTCGCCGTGCGACCAGCCATTCTCGATCTCTCGACGCTCGCTCGCAGACAGCTGGTGGAGGCGCCGGCCCGCCAGTTGCTCTCCGAGGGCCGGAGAGGACGACGGTGATGGTGACGAGGCAGGCGCGTGGGTGTCCTCAGCAGCGGCGGCGGCGGGCGCGGCGCTCGATGCGGCGCTCGTCCCGCCACGAAGGGGTTGCCAGGATCGAGCGTCCGCGGCGCGGTGCCGCGGCTCATCGGCGCGCGGTCTGGCCGCCACGTCAGCGCCAAGGGCCAACAGCACCGACGAGGCAGTCGCTGGCACCGCGGTGGCAAAGGAGGCCCTCGTGTATCTCGAGGTGTATCTCGAGGGCGCGCCCGACGCGGCGCGGGGGGAGCCCGCGCTCGTGAAATCTCGATGTGTATCTCGATGTGTATCTCGGTGTGTATCTCGGGGGGAGCCCGCGCTCGTGATCGGCATCCGAGGCAGAGCCTCGCCGAAGGCGTCCGTTCGCGGCACGCCTCGGTAGATGGCCGAGGCCTGAAAGGGCGCGTCTTTGAACTCAAAGTGGCGCGCTCCCCCCTGCAGCGCAGCGAGCGCCTTGCCGAATTCTGGCGCGTGACGAAGCGCGCCGATCAGCGCGGTGCGAGCGCCGGCGCATCCGAAGACATGTAGCAGAGCGCTCTCAGAGAGCGCGGCGAGCGCGAGGAGGGCCAGGCCGCCCCGTCGCTGCACATCCTCCTTGACGCCGTGCAGCCGCATTGCCGCCACGAGAGCCTCGACGCTGCCGGGAAAGTGGAGCACCTCCTCGGCCGCTGCCCCGTTCTGCTCGCCCTCGCGAGGCGTGCACAGCACGACGAAGGCATGCAGCACGGCCGTGGCGTGGCTTGCGAGGGTCGCGTCCGCCGGATGGCGATGCATCGCCGCGAGGGTCGCGCCGAGGCTGCCGGCCGCTCGCACCGCCGCAACGCCACGTCCGCCGTGGACCGGATGAGCCGACCATCCGGTCGCGGCGCGACGCAGAATCGCCAACCCTGCGCGCTGCGTCACGAGCAGGGTTGGGTGCAGGCGCATCACGCCGATCACGGCGTCGAGCGCGTTCCGGGACTTGGCGCGCTCGGCGCCCGCCGCGGCGCCCGACACCGGTGGCGGCGCCATCGCAGCCGCCGCCGCCGTCACCGACACCGCCGACGCTGCCGCCGCCGCCGCCGCCGCCGATGCCGAAGTGAGGGCGGCGCCGCCAGCCTGGTACAATAGAAGGGCGTCGACCTCTTTTGAGATGGCCTTCTTCGGCAACGGCTCCGCCGCAGCCGCCTCCTCCGTCGCCGCGATGGACTCGATCACACGCGTCGTCTCGAGCAGGGCGGAGAGCACCTCTTCGCTATCTCCGAGCGAGATCGCCTCGAGGGCGCGGAGGGCCTCGTGATGCAGGCCGAGCACGCTGCTGCCTGGCCGATCGGACGGGTGCGCCGCGAGGGCGCGCACGATGAGGCCGACCGCGCCACGCTCGAGCACGAACGCGCGCCCGCCGTGCTCGCACACGAGGGTGATGAGCTTGCTCATCAGCCGCTGGACCTCGGGATGGGCGACTTGCGCGACCGCCGCCGGCGTCGCTGCCTCGACGTCTGCGCGGAGCCTATCCAGGGTCACGGGCCTGCGCGTGCGTGGTCTGGCGACGTCTCGGACGCCGGCTCCACCCACGACCGAGGGCGGGTAGTAGGTGGCGGTCAGTACGGACGTGGACGGCGGCCGCTCGTCGAGAGCATGCACGAGACGCTGCAGGCAGCGAACCGTTAGATCGGCCGACGCAGGCCCAAACTCCTTGAGCACGACGCCCGCGGCATCGCTGCTCCCGGCGTCCACCGAGGCGGGCGTCGGAAGCGGCGTGCCGCACGAGCTGATGTGGCCGCACGCCCAGCCTTGGCCCTGGCACTCGTATGAGCAGTAGTGCACCATCCGGCACCGGCTGCAGTCGACCCACTCGAACTGCCGCGGGCTCTCCGCGCCACAGTAGGCGCAGCACGACGTGAGCTCCGAAAAGCACTGGCGCTGGCGCCGCGAGACCGTCGGGCGGTCCTCTGGCTCCGACTGCTGCGCCGTGGCAGTCCGCGCCAGCGAGGCGACCTCGGCAAACCTCGCGGTCGCCTTCTGCTTGTCTCCGGCGGCCAAAGCACGCTCGGCGTCTCGAATGCCGTCGTTCGCCTCAGCCCCACCGATGCCGTGCTCGAGCACGCGGTAGGCCTTCGCGCGCGCAGACTCGAGAGCCACTACGGAAATCGAACGTTCCATAAACGTCACTTCCGAATTGCGAAAGAGAAATCTGCAAGGGAAATCCGCAATCCATGTACGGTTGCGAGACAGTTCACAGTCGCTCGCCGGTGTTTTTGATACGTGACGCAAGGTCGGAGTACGTCCTCATGTCGTAATGATGGCATTCATCAACATAATTTTCCAACTGATTGTGCGACATCGGAAACGGAGTGTGGGAGGTCGTCGACAGTGGCCGCGACTCCTCGTGTACCACGGCACTTTCATCAGGCCGCGTCAAACCGCACCCATTAATGAACACCGTCGAGATCACAAGCGCTGAAGACCAGGAACCTCGACGCCTAACCATCGAACCGGTCGTAGATTTTCCACCACGGTCAGTCAGCGGCACGCCTGTAAGCAAGCAGCCGGCGCTGGACCTCACGAAGCTGTGCAGCAACTTAAAGACTGGCAGTGACTTGAACTCGCTACTCGAGGTCTCCCAGCTCCTCCACCAGTCCCGTCTGAAGAAGTCGTACGGAATGTCTGAAACCATGGTCATGCTCAACTTCCAGCTTCCATCTGCTACCGACGAAATGTCTGTGTCCAAACCTTTGACCGTTCGCAAGGGTGGCATGATCGACACGACATGCGTGAAGGATGTCATGGCGTCCTGCGCGTCCGCGGCGGAGGTGCCCGTCAATTGGTTTCATGTGAACACATTTCATTACGACGACACCCTCAAGAGCTCAGAGTGCCCTGACCTTAAGGCTCTCATCGAGATCGGCGAGGCGCTCGGCATCACCAGCGGCGTCATTAAGAATACGATGAAGAACTACAACAAGGGGATGATCTGCGCGGAATCAGGCCCCGATTGTGTAGGCATCGCTTTCGTCGACCTCGTGCGTGTGGACTCGATGGGCCAGGAGGTGCCCCCCCCGAAGCACCTCGTCCGAGCTCAAACCACAGGTGTGTTGAAGGGCCAGGAGCACACTGAGACGTATCAAATGGGTGGCGAAGACGAAGCAAACAGCAAGGTGTCACACATCAAGACCATCGTGCAGCAGCCCATCGCGATCTTCTATTCCTCAAAGGCGAACACGTGCCTGTCGGTGCGCACCGCGCCAAGCGGCCTCGAGACGCACATGTGCCACTGGGGTGGCATTGTGAAGCAACTGGAGAGTAAGACCTCGCTCGTGCATAAAAAGATGGACGCCGCGTACCTGATGTTCCTCCTGATTGCTGAGGTAATCAACTCAATCGAGCCGCTGCTCAACACGTACGGAGATGCGCTCGACGGGCTCGATTTCCTCTTTGACGAGTTCGAGCCCACCGTACGGCGCAACATGATGTCTCGCAGAATTCAAAAGGATCTATGGGTGATCAGGCGCTGGGGCTGGCAGATGAGTACTACTGCGCAGGACCTCGCGGTGGACCCGTGGGACGTGTTCACCGATCATCAGGAGAAGCCGCTCAAGATGCTCTTGACGCAGAGCAACACTCTCGCGGAGACCGCAAGAGCGTACATTACGAAGGCGGACTCGCAGGAGGATTTCTTCAGCCAGACGCAGGAGCAGACGACCAACAACCTGCTCTTCAACCTCACCATCGTCACAATCGGCATGTTGCCGCCCCAGTTTTTCACGGGCGTCTACGGCATGAACTTCGTGAACAAGGAGAATGGGGATCCCGGCATCCCGGAGCTGATGCACCCTTATGGCTACCAGATCTTGTGGGGATGGTGCGTGCACATCCCCGCACCCCGCCCCCCCCCCCGCGCAGCCCCCTTGCATCCGCCATGCATCTCGCCCGCATCTGACTTGCCTTCTTCTACTAAATTGCCCTGATGCAGCATTGGCATTTGGATGTCGTTCTGGTTCCTCCTGATGTGGTCGGGCAAGAGATTTAAGTCCCTCGACACTGTGAAGTACTGAGTGTACGCAACCCTTCACGATGAGGCCTCCTGCACAGACACGAGTCCACTCGCCTTCAGCCAATTCTCGTTCAGGCTAGCTCACTGCCACTCGCACTCTATGCATCAAGTGGCCTCGGGCCTCAACAACGTACCATGATAGCTCATGATCGGATAACGATGGCCTGCGGTTAGGCTCTGCAGTGTGGACGTAAACACCGCGTGCTCCGTGCAGAGTGGAGTGTTGTGTACAGCTGTACCGGCGCGACGGCGGACGGGGCTCGAGGGCGCGCGGCGAAGGCGCCTCGAACGCAGGGTCGAGGGACGAGTCCCTCGGAGGGAGCAGCGGAGCAGGGTGCGTGCTGCCTGGTCGGGTCGTGCGTCGTCGGCTCCTGGGCGAGTCGACGCGCACGCGTGCTCTGCTGCGCCGCCGCCGGTGGAGGGCGGACCGGCCGGGCGTGTACGGTGAAACGACAAAACTAATCTGAACGAATCACAACTATTACATAATGCATACAATTCGCTCAAGAGGCACACGCCGCTTCGCCGGTCACGCGATGTACGATGGAGTCCGACGCGCGCACTCATCGCCGCGCTCCGTCGGCCGCCGGCCGCTCGTGTCAGCAGAAATCGCGCGCCGATTGACGTCACAGCTCACACAGTCCACCGCACACATGCATGTCACGTGGCCTTCCGAATCTTACGCGCGGCCGTGACTCGATGCGCCTCTCCGTGCCCACCTGTTTCCGGTAGTAGCCCTCTGCTCAGAGCAGCAGCGAGCGGCCCGCGGCGCCTGTGATCTCGCCCACCTTGGCGTACACGTCCTTGGGCTTGTACGCGACGCATCCGCGGAGCATCGCAGCGCCCGACGGGTGGGAGACGACGGCGGCGTAGGGCGCCTTGTCGGTCTTGGAGAGCTTGAGGTCCGTAAAGAGGCGCGCGAGCGTGGCGCGCGAGTACGGGTCGAGGTGCTCGGGGGGCTCGAGGCTCGAGGCGGCGGGTGTGCGGTGCAGGAGCTCGTACATGCCGGCAACGTCGAGCATCCGTTGCGTGTGGAATCCGAGGCAAGCAAACGCCTTGGCCGGCGTGTCGCACGCGTAGAGCAGCAGCTGCTGCACGTCGACGGTGTCGTCCACGCTGAGCGCCTCGAAGAGCACTGCCTTGGTAGCGCCGATGACGTCGTACGCGCCCGGCGGCACCGGCGGGCGCCCCTCTTGTATCCAGAGCGGCAGCTCATCGTATTGGGCTTTGCTCAGCTTGAGCCCGACGCGCGCGGGCATCGTCGGGTCCAGGTGCTTGCCGGCGAGCGCCGCAGCCGCGTTGAGCATCTTGACGATGGCGCCCTCCGAGGGCGGCGGCAGCGCCGCGAGCGCAAAGAGCACGTCGGCCCAAGCGACCTGCGGCGAGCCCGGCGGGCAGAAGAGCGCGACGAGCTGCTCGTACTGGCTCGGCCCGAGGGGCCACCACTGCTCTGGCAGGGGCGGCGAGCTCGCGTCGAAGCCGGCGGCGCCGAGCCGGCTGAGCACGTCCTTGAGCGCGCTGCCGGTGAGGAAGGCGCCGTCGGCCGAGGCCTTGAGGCTCTTGGCGAGCCGTTGCAGCTGAACCACCGTGAACTGGTCGGCGAGGGGGTCCTGCCGGGGCGGTGGCACGGGCGGCGGCGGCTCGGGCGGCAGCATCAAGAGGGATTCGTCAATGATGAGCTGGTCGCCCTGCAGCTGCAGTGAAAGGGGGAGCGTCGCCTCCGCTTCGATGGCGCTGCGCATCAGGCCCACGAGTGAATTGCCCGCCACCGACTCGGCCTTTTGGCGCTGCCCGAGCCAGCCGTCGAGCTGCTTGAAGGTGCCCGCCACCTGCTCGCGCAGCCCTTCGACGGCGCCGCAGCCGTAGCGCAGGATGGCGACGAGCCGACGGCGCAGCTTGGCGCGCTCGCCAAGGAGGACCGAGTGCAACAGGGCCACGTACTCCGCAAACCGGAGGGCCTGGGCGTCGACACCGGGACCGGGCGCGGGCGGCGCGGGCGGCGCGGCACCTTCAATCGGTTCGCAGTGCGACGCAACGAGTGCGCTCACTGCTTGCGCGAGCGTCGCCTGCGGCGAGACGGCCGCCACCGGCGCCGCGCCCTTGGCGTCCTTGCCGCCCTTTGCGGGAGGCGCGCCCTTGCCGCCCTTGGCATCCGGAGGCGGGGGGGGCGGCGCGCCGTCGCCGGGAGGTGGCACGTTCATCTCGACCGCCTCGGCGACGGCCACCTCGGCGAGCGGCGGCGGCGCGAAGGGCAGCGTCCGCTCGGCCTTGAGCGAGAGGTATGCATGCACGAGGCCGCACGTGCTGCTGTAACGGTCGGCCTCGGCCTGCACGAGCGCGAGCAACGCCTGCGTGAGCTGCAAGGCATGCGAAGGCAGCCAGCCGTCGGAGGCCATCGAGGCGAGCATCGCCTCGCACTCCGCGCGCCGCCGGTCCGAGTGCGCGTACAGCGCCTCCTGCAGGTCAGACGCGATCATGTGCAGCTCGGCCTTGCCGTGATCCACGAGGCGCAGCTCGATGGGCATGGCGTTGAACTTCTGCTGAGCGTTCAGCGCCTCCGCTTCGCGCTGGTCGGGCCCTGTGAGCAGTTCGACGAACTCGTTGCGGCAGGAGCACACGCGCTGCAGCGCGTGCCACTGCAGCTTGCGCATCGTGCCGAAGGTGCTCGACATGGCGCTCACGTACGCCTTCTCGAGGGCCTGCCACTGCGCGAAGAGCACCTCGTGCGACTCAGGCGCGAGGGCGGCTGGGGCGGCCGCGACAGCGCCCAGGGCGTCCTCGGGTGGAGGCAGCCCTGCGGCCGCCGCCTCGGCAAGCTTGGCCGCCTTGGCCGCCTCCTCCGCCACCTTGGCCTCCGCCTCGGCCGCCGCGGCCGCCGCGGCCGCCGCGGCCGCCGCGCCCTCCTGCAGGAAGGCCTCGCGCGCACCGAGGCGCTCGCGCTTGAGCTGCAGCTTCTCGGCGATCGCCACGCCGATGCGCTCCGACACCTCCTCAATCGACGCCTCCCCTCCGACCGAAGCGAGCAGGTTGAGCCCGTAGCCAGGCGCAGGCGCGGGCGTCACGCCCTCGCTCGGCCCATACCACTCCGCGAGCGCGGCCTCGGCATCCTTGTAGGCCACCAGAGCCATTGGCAGCGTCGCCTCGGCGTCGGCCGCGCCCTCGACGTGCACGAGCCGGCCGTTGATGCCGTCAAACGTGGGGCCGAGCTCGTCCTCCGTCTCCTGGGGAGGTTCGAACTCGAGGTGGTAGATGGTCCCCGTCTTGGGGTCGAGCCGTCGGCCGAGCGCGCGCCGTCGCGCCGTCTCCTCCGGCAGGTCGAGACGCAGCACGCAGTCAAGCCCGGGCACACGCGGCGGCTTGGAAGGATCGTCCGCGGGAGGGGGCGGTGCGACCTTAGAGCCCTTCTTGGGCGGCTCCTTTGGCGGCGGCTCGAAGCCCGTCAGCGCCTTTTCGAGCAGCAGCGCCTGCGCCACCGTCTTGGGAAAGTCATCGAGCACGAACCCTGCGTAGCTCACGTGATCGATCGCCTCGATGGCGCCGACGATGAGGCCCACTAGCACGTCGTCAGGCACGGGCCCCGGCAGCGCCGCGGCCGCGCGCCGCGCGAGCTCGAGGGGCACGTGGGCGGGCGGCTCAACGGCCGCCGCCGCCGCCGCCGCCGCCGCCTCCGCCGCCTCGCCCTCCAAGCCCGCCGCCGCCGCCGCCTTGGTGGCCGCGAGCTGCTCATCGTAGCGCTTGCATGCGGCCACCGACGCGGCGACCACCTCGGCGGGCAGGATGGCGAAGAGCCGGTGAGAGGTGACGAGCTTCTGCGCCTGCAGCGACGTGCCGCTGTACGGCCGGCCGAGCAGGGCCACCTTGACCATCTGGTCCGGCAGCGACGCGTGCTCGCTCACGGGCGGCGGCGGCATGCAAGCCTCGATGCACTCGAGAACCATGCGCCCCGTCTGCGCGCAGCCCGACTCGGCGGGCGCCGGGTGGAGCGTCGCATCCGACGAGAGCACCTCGGCCACCGCCACGTCCGCCGGCACCCTCACCAGCGACAGCGCGGGCACTGACCAATCGGCCGCGCCGATGAGATATGTGTCGAGCTCAGCCGCATGAAGCATCGCCTCAGTCTCCGCGAGGGCTGTAGCGGGCGCCTCTGGCAGCTCCTCGATGTGCGGCGTGTCGACGTCGATCGGCCCGTCGAGCGGCACGCCCGCCTTGAACAGCGCGGTCCAGTCGCGCATCACCTTGGGCGGCATCAGCGGCGCGGCCGTCGCGCGGAAGTCGACGACCCGCCCAGCGAGCGCCACGAGCTGCTCGGCGATGCGTCGACACGTGGCCTCGTGCTTCTGGCGCGTGACCGCCTGGCGCGCGGACTCGTTCTCGGCCGCCGCCTCGCGCTCGCGCGCGAGCCGCTCCATGTACTCCTGCCGCGCGTGCTCGCCCAGCGCGCGGTCGTGCGCGCGCCGCGCGAGCTCCGACTGACGCGCCGCCTCGGCAAGCTGCTGGTCCCGAAGCTCGCGATTGTGCCGCATGGCGTCCTTCTCCTTGCGAGCAATCCAGAGCTGCTCGCCGATCTGGCGCTCCTCCTGGCTCTGGCGCGCCAGCTTCGAGAGCACCAGCTCTTCACAACGCTTCTCCTCGAGCTGCGCCTGCGCCGCGTCCTGCTCGAGCATCACCTTGCGCCGACGCATCTCCCGCTCCTTGCGACCAGCCTCCTCCTCTAGCCGCTTGACGCGCAGCCGGCCGAGGTACTGCTTGGCCTCGGCGTCCATCGACGCGGCCGAGGGGAGCATTGCCTCGAGCTTCATCAGGTGCTCCGCCGCGCCCACCTCGACGCGCATCGTGTCGGCGGCCGCGTCGTCCGAGGACGGGCCGTCGCTTTGCAGCCGGCGCAGAGTCGACTCGAACTCGTGTACGCCCTGCTGCATGTCGAGGGTGTGGAACTCGTGGGTCTTGGCGAGCGTGGCCGCGTGCTTCGTGCGCACCGTCAGCTCGAAGCGCAGCTTCGCTTTCTCGTCCTCCTTGCGTCGGGTCAGGTTGATTTGGTGCTTGGCGTAGCCGTCGGCCTGCCACTCGGACATCAGCCGCTGCCCCTCGTGGAGCTTGGCGAGCTCGAGCTGGCGCCGCTGCGCGACCATGGCCGTGTACTGCTTGGCGCGCAGCTCGTCCAGCTCCTCGTCGCGCCGCTGCTGCTCGATCATGTGCTCCGTGAACTTGGAGAGGGAGAGCGCCTGCGCCAGCTGCTTCGGGTCCTGCACCTGCTGCTTGACGAGGCCCTCAAAATGATCCGCCTGCATACGCTCGTGCGTGGTGAGCATCGGGCGCGTGGCCTTGAGCGTCGATCCGAGTAGCACGGCCTCCTTTTTGCCGCGGCGCACCACCGGCTTGCCGCCGCCGCCGGTCTTGGCATTCTCCAGGCCGAGCTTGAGCTGGTACATCATGTTGATGCCCACGCCCTTGGTCTCGGTCATCAGGTCGTTGGCGAGCTTGGAATTGAATTTGACGCCGAGGTCGAGCAGCGGCTGCTGGATCGCAGTCAGGTTGGCCACCTTGACGCTCGGCGCCTCGCTGTCCTGCAGCTGCGTGCCCTGCGGCAGCAGCCCGTGCTCGTCGAGCAGCACGCCGAGCAGGTAGCCGTTGCACAGATCGCCCTCAAAATGGTCGATCTGGCGGCACGATGACGGCAGCGTCTCATTGGCCCAGGCCTTGAGCAGCTCCATTTGGGATCAGACCGAGTGGTCACGACGGTGTTTGAGAAGCAAGGCAGTCTGCTTTGCAACCGACTTCGCTTCAAAGTGTGTCTCGTTCATATGAATACTTGTACACAATGTAATAAGGTGTATTCTGAGCGGGCAGTAACAGTGCCGTAGCACCGGTTGTCGCATCTGTCGTGTTAACGTTCACACAGCTCTGCCGCTCGACCCCAACAGTTAAGCGGCCGTGAACCACCGTGTGAAGAGACAGTAGCCCGGCCAGGGGGAAGGTGTCTCCCGGCCGTTTGGGATATTGGGCACATGGGGTACCATATGGGGATACCTATCGGGAGATCTGCTGCTCAAGGTTTCGAGATCAAAGGGGAAATCTCGAAGCTACAATGTAGTCGATGCGCATCCTGATTAACCCCTACGGGAGATACACGTGGCAGATTGTGTGCTACTCGGCACCGCTGCACCTCGGGGGGGGTCTCGAAGCGCAATGCAGGGTCGCGCATGTCGTCGTCTCGTCATTGCGTCTCGTCGAATCCTCCGATGAGAGATAAGTGGTCCCGCCCACGGCCCAGCCCACCCACCGCGATGTAAGCCTGTAGCCTGGCGTGGTCTAGCTTTAGCAGGGACCGGGTACTTATGTCGCCGCTCACCACGAGGCTGCGTTTGTGTAGCTTTGATGAACAACGCGCGACCAGGTTTACGTACGGTAAACGGCACATTCATTCACAGCACACCAACAGGCAACACGCACATTCAAACCCGGCTATACCCGGTTTCAAACCGTCCCTGCACATTCACTGGTCCCAAAACGGCCAGAAGATCTGTTCGAAGATCTATCAGCACATCAGTTTCGTCGCGGTCACCCGAGCGCTCCGCACACCATCGTCTCATCAAAGGACGGCTCCACACCCCTCGGCTCAACACAAGAATTGAGTACTCGCTCGCTCGGGCTTGCACGTTTTGGTTGGTCGCGCGCTGCCGGGGGGTTGTGCTTGTGGTCCCGAAAATTGAAAATGCCTCAGTGGAGGAGTTTCCGCCCTGTGACTTACTTACTGGTGGGGCTGTTGCCGTCAAAGGTGCGGCTGCTGTCAAAGGTGCTGGTAGAAGCCATGTACTTGCTGGCCTCGTACGTGCTGGTCAACACATCGTCGCCTCCAGCACGAGGGGATGGCACCGAGGGCAGTCGAGCAGAGTCGCAGCCGGCGTGGAGCGAGGTCATACGGCCGGGCCGTTCAAAAGTCGTGACGGAGGGTGTCTTCGACGACCGTGGGAGAGTGAGCGCCAGATCGATCGAGTCGGTCATGTCCATCGTCCGGGTCAAGGTGGGGCTGTTGCCGACAAACGTGCTGGTCGAAGCCTTGTTGGGGTCACAGGTGCTGCTCGAAGCGGCGTCATCAAAGGTGCCGTCGTACGTGCTGACGAAACCGGCCGCTGCAGAGGTTTGCTTCGACATTCGCCGGAACTTGGATTTGGTCGAGCTGCTGGACACGCAAGGCGAGGGGGCGGCGTCGGCACGAGGGCTGAGCGCAAGCGACCCGCCGAGGATGCTCTTGGAGGCGCCGTACGTGCCCTGTGAGGCGTCGTACGTGCCCTGGCTGTCGACGGCGACGGGCGCGAGCACCCTCCGGCGCTGGAGTCGCACGAGCGGGCGCATGTCGCGCGCACCCTTGAGGATGCCGTTTTGGATCCCAGGAGACGCGATCGCGTCCGCGATCGCCGGCATGTCAGGCCGTTGCTCAGGGTCGCGCCGGCAGCACTGCTTGGCAAGGGCGAGGATGCTGGCTGGGCACTTGTACTCGCGCCGATCGGTGTCATCGATGAGCACCTGCACAGGGGAGACTTCGCCGCGCTGCACCACGCGCACGATGTCCATCGCGGTCTTGCATTTGAGCGCGTAGTAAGGCGGGCGCAGCGTCGCCATGTGCACGAGCAGGCACCCAAACGACCACACGTCGAGCGCCGCCGAGTGGGCCTCGCCACGCGCCACCTCGGGCGCCATGTATGGCGGCGTGCCATGGATCCCCTCGCCCTCGGCGGCCGAGCCGGGCTTGCCCTTGGCGGACGAGCCGAAGTCGGCGACCTTGGCCACCCACGAGTCCGAGAGCAGCACGTTGCCAGGCTTGAGGTCGCGGTGAAGCAGGTTGTTGAAGTGCAGGTACGCGACGCCCTTGGCCACGTCGCTCGCGATCGAGAGGAGCGAGGCGCGCCACGTGCGGTACTCCCTGTACTCGGCGGTGCTGTGCAGCAGCTCAAGCAGCGAGATCTCGAGCAGCTCGAGCACGATGCCCACGCGCTGCACGTTGTCGGTGGCGATGCCGAGCATGAGCACCACGTTCGGGTGGCGCAGGCCCATCATGGTGTCGTGCTCCTGCAGCATGTCGGCCAGCAGCGCCGCCGAAGACTCCCTGTCCTCGCGCAGCTGCTTGACCGCGCAAGGCGTCGCCTTGAACGAGCACGCGTGCACGGTGCCAAAGGTGCCCTCGCCCAGCTTCTCGAGGATCTTGAGATCCTTCCACGGGATGGGCTGGATCTTGCTCGACTTGGTCGCCTGGACGATCATCTGGTTGAGCGCAAACGACTTGGCCGCCCATCGAGGAGTCAGGTCGCTTGGTATCGACGAGAGCAGATTGTTCTTTGATGGGTTGTGCTCATCAAAGGTCGCCGAGGCGAAGGCGGGCGCGACAGGATTGTCCTTCTTCACAAAGTCGATGGTAGCCTCGGCTTCGAGATCTTTGTCCTTCTTCAAGTCGATGGTAGCCTCGGCTTCGAGATCCCTGGCGGGTCGGGCGGCGGCATCCGTCTGTCTGGCGGGTTGGGTGGCCTTCACAATGTCGACATCCTCGTCCAGCGCGATGCCGTGGGTGGCCGCCCCTAAATCCTCGTCCAGCGCGATGCCGTGGGTGGCCGCCCCTCTCTCGTCGGCAGTTCTCGAGCTCGTACTCGCGCCAAAGCCCACCTGTGCTCGCAATCTGCCGAAGGCATCGGGGGTGTTGCCGGCGCGGCCGACCGACTTGGCCCGGCTGCGCCGGCAACGCCTTACCAGCAGTATGGCTGCGATGCCGCCCAGAAGCGAACCGGTCCCGACGGCGATCAGCACTGTGAGCACGGTGCCGCCGCCGGCATCGGGCACGGAGAGCCCGGGGTTAAATAGCGTTGGCGAGGGCGGTGGTGGCGAGGGCGGTGGCGAAGGAGGCGGCGGAGGCGACGGCGCCTCGATCTCGAGAATGTTGTAGGTCCAATCGACTTTCACGATTTTGCCGGCGCGGCCGACCGACATTGGCCCGCGTGGCGGGGTTTCGCGAGACGCCGTCATCGACGTTGGGCACACCCGAAAGCTTCGGCTCAAACCAGGTGGCGCTTCTCGACGAGGTGCCCGGCGCTCTCGCGCTCCTGGTGGCCGCGCTAGACAAGGCGGGTGCATCCCGTGCGGACGACCTCGGGCTCATTATCGCCGGTATTGCTGTGGCACGCGGTTCGAGCTACCGGCTGCTCCTCGAGGCGGGCACCGTGCCTTCGCTCTTGCGCCACCTGCCGCACAATGCATCCATGGGCATCGCGCTCGCCATTGAAATGATCGCAGCAAACGAAAACGGTCAGGATGCGCTGTGTAAATGCAATGCACCGCCGCTGCTCTTGGCCGCGGCGTCGCAAGCTTCGAACTCGGCAGCTGCGAGATGCTTGGCGTCTTCATTAGGTCACTTGGCGGCGCATGCCAGTGCACGGGCGGAGCTCGCAAGCCTCGAGCAGCGTGCCGCCAGCGACGACAAGGCGCTGGAGCTCTATGCCATGGCCGGGTTGACCGCTCGTGGCTTCTTTGCAATGAGGGGGAGCGTGATGCAGCTGTTACAATCGCTGTCGGCGCGTTCGCTGTCTCAAGGCGCGCTGTTGCTCATACAAGCTGTTGCAATCTCAGGCTCCCCAGAGCAAAAGTATCAACTGATCACGAGCGGCAGCACATTCGAGATGCTCGTCCAAAGCGTCGAGGGCGATGTGACCGGCTGGGCATGGAGCGCCCTCTCGCAGCTCGTCGGCTCAGACCAGGGCCGCAAGCGCGCGCTCCAGCTCGAGCTGCCGCGCCGATTGCCCGCGGCGCTCAAGAGCAACTTCAAGGTGGCGTACCAAGCGCTCGTGGTCATTGATCGGCTCTCAGTCAGCGCCTCCAAGGCTGCCGCAGCGGTCCTGGCCACTGATGGGGTGATCTCCGAGCTCACCCGGCTGATTGCTGCGAGCGGGGAGGACTATGAGGCACGATACATGGCCAACGCAGCGGCGAGCACGATCAAGAACGTGGTGGAGAGCGCGCCAGTGGCGTACGAACTGACGCCACTCTCCGAATGGAGCCTCGCCATGCAAGCGGCGAGCGTGCTCGAGCGCGCAGCGGTCGAGGCGCTCGAGCCGACGTTGAAGCTGCTGTCTCTGCCTAAAGTTGCGGATGCGAGTACAGATCATTTGGCTTCCCTTGCGTCCGTGCTTGCGAGGAGCGCTCACGGCTGCAGCTTGGCGCGCATCGCGCTCGGAAACGTGCTGCAGACGGACGTCACGGTAACCACCTCTGGGCTGCAGGACGCCTTTCTGCTTCGAAACCGTCTGCTCTCGGCATGCTACGACAATGGGCTGTGGGAGCCGGCGCGCGACTTGGGTGTCGAGCTCATGGCGGTGCTAGAGTTGGGGCAACGCGAGCCGGAGAGGTGCAGCGCGGCTCTCATTGTGCTTCACAGCTTACCCGACTTTGAGAGTTCTGTTGCGCCTGCTTTGATGAGTAAAGGCTCGGCCGTGCACGTGCTTGTGGGACTGCTGGACCCCACCAGTCTCGATATTGCGCACTTTGCGCTCCGTGCACTCTGTGTGGTGGCAAAGCTGCCTGGAGGGTACACGGCACTCGCAGATGCCGGTGCTCTCCAAGCGGCGGTGCAGCTCCTTCGCGAGAGGATGAGTTCGAGCTGGAATTGCGCGGACTTGCTGAGCGCCATCCTGAGCGCTGCGGACAGCGCGGGCGGCGACGAGCGGCGGCGCGTCGCTGATGCGGTCGTCGCCCTTGGCGCGGTGCCGATGCTCCAGGCCCAGGTCATGAACGACCCGCTCCTCCGGCGCTCGACCACCGCCGACTGCTGCACGCTGCTCACGCACCTCGCGCGGACCGACGCGGGGGCGCGGGCGCTCAAGGCGCTGATCGACGCGCGCGCCGTGTGCGCGGTGCGCAAGGTGGTGGCGACGACGAGCCACGCGCGCGCGGCGGCGATGGGGACGGGCGGGCTGATGACGGCGGTGCGCTCCTGGCTGACGGCGCTCGACAGCATGGCGCCAGCGGAGCGCGAGGCGACGCTGGGGCTGGTGAGCGACCTCGGCGCGGCGCGCGACGTGTCGACGGAGACGCACGTGCTGCCTCTGGTGCCGCTGATCGTGCCGGTGTTGCAGTCGGTGCTCGACGGCGGCGCGTCGGCGCGCGACGCGTCGGCCGTCGCGGCGGTGAAGCTGCTGGCGGCGCTGAGCGCCGAGCAGGCGGGGCTGCGGGCGGTGCACGGCGCGGGCGTGCTGCCGCTGCTGCTGCCGCTGATGCGCGCGGGGTCGGCGGCGGGCGAGGGCGCGTACCTGAGCGAGGGCGGCACGCTGCTCAAGCGCGCGCTGGTCGACGCGGAGGCGCGTCCGGCGGGCGTGCGTGTGGTGGAGGCGGTGGTGGGGATGCTGCCGGCGGCGGAGGGCGTCAGCTTCGATCCCTTTGACGCCGCGGAGGCGCGATTCGCTTCGGAGCTGCTCATCACGCCCTCCAATGAGGCCTCCGCCACTACGGAGACACAGATCGTATGGCCGCGCGATTCGGTACGCCTGCAATATGAGGCGCCGCCCGGATCGCGCACCCGGTGGAGGGCGTGGGCACAGGGCGACGTGGGCACTGTCCTTCGAAGCGCTGGCCGGGGCGACTGGACGGTCCAACTTGAGAGCGACGCGGGCAAGCGCGAGGTACACGTCCCCGGCCACGAACTACGCCTCCTCCACGAGCGCGCATTCGCAGCGGGGGACGTCGTCATCGCCACGCGGAGCCTCCAGCACGCCACCGAGGAAGGGTCCGCGGGCGGGCGCGCCCCGAGACCCTCTGCATTGCTACTGCTACGGCGGGCCCCCGACGACGACACGCGCAGGGGCGCCAACTGGCACGCATACCAGTGGCATCCCGGGGCGCTCACAGTCGTCAACGAGGGGGACGTGGCTCGCGCCCCGTGGCAGGCCCACAGCCGACAATCGGGGGGCACGCCGCAGCCGACGGAGGCTCGAGAGGCGCTCGTGGCAATCGCGCAACGCGTCTACGCGCAACTGGGGGAATGGGAAGGCGAAACGGTATCGGCCACACGGAGCGCTGCCGCTCGCGAGGGCCATCACATCGACGCCGCGGAAGCGAACAGGGCGATTCAGGAAGCAAAACGGCGCTGGCAAGGGGGTCGGTCGTGCATGCGCATGGCCACGCTCAACCACGGGGGCATCCTTGTACGCTTACGCGAGACGACCGCGGCCATACCCGGGCAGAGACGCATGGCGACGGCGCCAGGTTGCGCGGACGCCGCTGCACTAGCATGGGAGGCGGACGGTAGGCTGTGGCGCACGATGCACACTCTCGCCGCCGGGAACGACGTCGTTCTCCTGCAGGAAACACATCTCCCGGAGCACGACCCGGAGGGCCTCAGCGCGCGGGTGATACAGTTGCTCACGAGCGGCGAGTTTTCGACGTGGCGCGTGGCCGCGTCACCCGCCCCGAAGGATGACACATACGCGGGTGTACTCATGTGGTGGAACACCGCAACGGTCGAGGTGACCGAGACACTGACGCTGATGCCGGGCAGGCTCCAACGCGCACGGGTACGCGTCCTGGCAGACGGGACGGACCTGATCGTCGTCAACGCATACCTCCCCACCAAGCACGGCACTCCGACCGTCCGCCAAGCGGCTGCACTCGAACAAGCCCGGGGGCATCTCCAAACGGCGCTCGATGCGGCGGATGACGCAGGCGACGAGATTGCCATCGGCGGTGACCTGCAGGCCCAGACGGCAGCCACTCTAGAGGCACGCAAGGACAAGGGCAGCGGACACGAGTACGACTCTTGGCTGGACACGATGTGCACGGAAAACTGCCTTCTGAGCGTCGGCGACGATGAGCCCACCTATAGCGGGGGAGTAGACGGCCCGCGGACGACCATAGACCACTGGCTTGTCAGCACGGGGCTCGCCGACCGATCCGCGGCGGAGGTAGGCGCGGGCGCCGACGGGCTCGCGGGGCTCGAGGACGGCGCGCATGGACACCACTCCCTGCAGCTCAGCATCACCCTGCGCACCGCCGAAGCCGAGGACATCGAAGAGGAATGGGAGCAGCGAGAACCACAACTCCCACCCATGGACGAGGATGAGTGGGCAGCGTTCGAGGCGCAGGAAGGGGAAACGGCGGCGACGGCAGAGGACGGCGTGGCCGGCGCGGGGGCACCCACATTCGGCCACGCCGCGCGACGACTCGTAGCCATCGAGGAAGCGCTAAAGGGACTGGTGACCCGTATCCAGGGACTCAGTGATAGATCGAGTGCGCCCCAGGGTACCAAGATCGCGCGCCTCCACGCCAACATGCTCCGTTGGCGTCGCTGGCTACGCGTGTGCGACGGTAACGGGAAGTTTCCGGACACACATGCCATGTTCAACACGGAGGACTGCGCTCAAGTCCTCGGCGACGCCCCTAACACCGACGACGGCCTCCGCAAGGCCATCCTCGGCAGCGCGCTGGGAGGGGCACGACGGATTGCGCTTCGCGAGGTCTGTCGCACTCGATTCCTTCACGCCCGCGAACGATACGAGGGCGCGGTGGCGGAGGGTGCCATCGACAAGGACCGAATTCGCACTCGTCTCCTCGCCGATATCCAGAAGGCGATCGAGGAGGGCCGCGATCCGCGCTGGGAGTGCTTCAGGGCTGTGGGCCGGGCGAAGGCGGCTCTCGCGGGCAAACGCACCGCTCCCCGGCTGGACCAGCCAGGCATGCGCGCCATCAAACGCACGGGCTCAACGGTGGCGGAAACAGGCACTGGACCGGTGCTACGCGCGATACACGACGAGAGCGTCGTGATGCATCAGGAACGGGGCGCCAGCGCGGCTGGCGCCCTGAACATCCAGGACCGCATGGCAGCGGCGGGGTTACCGGCACCGTGGCCACACACGGTGCACGAGCGACGCGATGACGAGGAAGTCACCGCAGGGGACGCGCGACACGCGGCGGAAGAGGCACGACGCCAGGAAGCGTGGACACAGTGGCGAAAGAACACAAACGGGGAGGGCAGCAACGAGCGTGACCCGTGGGAGGCGGTACGTAGCATCCACTATACGCCTCTCGTCGGACACCTTCGGGCAGAGATGCAGACGCTCATGACGGATGCCAGTATCGACCGCGGCCTCCAGCGCTTCCGCGCGCGACAGGGCGTCGGGGTCGGCGGGTTCTCTGGTATCTGGATCGCGCGCGCCAGCGCCCCCACTCGACCGCGGTACGCGCAGGCCCTCAGGGACACGGCGGCGGACGTCATCGTCGCTGCGGATGCCCTCGAAAGGGCGGGCAGCCCACAGGACAGACGCGTCGCTATAGAAATGATCCGCGACGCCGCGCCGCAGGGGTGGACACAATGGATCATAATGCTTCTCACCAAACCGGGCAAAGCCCTGGATGTGCTGAGCAAACGACGCGATATATGTCTGCAACCGCACTCGCTCAAACTCTGCGCCAATGCGGTCGCGCCCCACTACGCAAAAGTGCAGGAACACGTCCAACCCGAGTCAAACTCGGGATTCCGCGAGCGCGGAGCGGCCACGGCCGCGGCACTCTGGCTCGGACTGACCAAGGAAGAAGCAGCCTCAGAGCGCAAGGGATGGTACTGCGGATACATCGACAAGGGGGGCTTCTTCCAATCGTGTGTCCGGAGGGCCCAACGGGTCGTTGAGGCGCGATTCGGCGTCCCAGTCACCGTCACTACACTCATTATGGCCATCCATGAAGCCCTCACGGTCCGATACGACTCGGGTGCGGGTATCACACACGGCACCGAATCAAATGTGGGGAATGGCCAAGGGGACACCATAGCACCCATGCGGAGTATGATCCCACTCGCCATAGAAACGCGGGCGGTGGAATGGCTCGTCGCGGGATTCCAGTTCGTGTCCCCAGTGGGGGTCCAACGCACGCGCACCCCGCAGGGATGGTTTGCCGATGACGGCGCATTTGTCGTCGACTCCCTCCACGCCCTCCAGCAGGCGTTCACCGTCGCGTCCGCGATGGCACGGGTACTGGGCTTCACGGTTGGCATTGATGTGGACGCCAAGGGAATACCCACCGGCGACAAAACGGGCTGGATGGGGAGCGAATGGCGGAAGGGCGTCTGGACAGAGGTAAGCGACGACGTCACCATACGACTCGTGGACGGTAGAGTCGTGCCGCGAGTGCAAGGATTTTACAAACACCTGGGCATCCGACAGACGCCCATCGCCGACTGGGCGACGGCGCGACAGGTCGTCTCGAACCGATGCGGCGGCATCGCGAGCGCACTCTCCCGCCTCGGTATTCTCACAGCGGAGGAATACGTGGACACGATAGACGCCGCTACCACCACGGTCGTCGCCTACTACGGGGCCGCGTTTCCCGTCGGGGAGAAGGCCTGCGAGCGCATTGATGCGGCGAAACGCCGCGGGCTCGCGCGCATGGGGCACGCGGGCGAGCGCACGTCCAGATGGTTGGCACACGCGCCGCGACCGCAAGGCCTCGGCATGGCGATGACGTGGCCCCACGCAGCCGCGGCATTAGTGGTCGAGGTGGACCGAGCGCTCAACATGCCCGAAACTGCGCCGGCACACGTCGCGATCGCGAGCAGAATAGCCAAGGAATTCTGGCGGTGGGGATGGCGACCCAACAATGCCGCGCGCGTTCCACTCGCGTGGAACCCCACGTGGATACGCGACACGCTCACCGAGGAGGGCATCGTCGAAGCGTGGCAACTATACCTACAGACGGCCAAGGTTCGTACGTGTACAAGCGACGGAGGCAGCGGAGCCGTGGACGCCCTCGCCGACCGCTACCGCAAGCCCGACGATCCGGGGGGCGCGGACGCCCCGGTATGGGAACGCGAGGGGCGCACCTACGGCAGGCGCCTGGCTCGACTCGGGGGCGTACTACGCAAGCACTACTTGGCAGAGGACGGCGGCTGGCGCACCATTGCGGACCTTGGGGAACACTTAGGACGCGGTGGCCGTATCGTCGGCGGCCGCAGGGTCGGCGCGAGGCTCACCCCGGCGGAAGCCCGGGAATACCGAACGCTCCTGCAACAATTCCATCCCGACGAGAACGAATGGGCACGGACGCAACCCCACAGCAGACGCGAACGGCCACCGGAGGTACGCGCGGTCGGAGTCCTCGGCGCCGGGCCCGGTGCAACCGGTGGCACCGACTTCCTCCTCGAGTTCAGCGACGGCACCACGAGATGGGGACGGCGCCCAAGAGCACTAGCGCCGGGAATCCCGGCCCAGCTCCACGCCGCGCATGAAGCCTACCTGGCGAGCGGGGCACACACCGTCGAACAGCACGCCGCAGATCTGCTCGACGACTCGCCCGGCGCCTTGTGGCTCGCTACCACGGCCCCACTGGCAGTCGGGGCACGGCATCCGCGGGACATCCTCGCGGACGCCCACAAAGAGCTGGGCAGCAAAGTGCAGGTGCTCGCCGAGTTCATCGTCCTAGTCGCACAGGTCGAGCCGGGGACCCCACTCGCACAAGGCCTCCGCAGCGCGGCGACGAAGGCCCACGCCCTTGCCGAACTCGCCAGCCACGCGGCGTCGCCCGAGCAGGCATCGCCACACGCGCGCGCCGCACTCGAGGAGCGGGCGGAGACCGCGTGGGCCTGGGCGGCGGCGACCGATGCCGCAGCGACGAACATGGAAACACCGAAGACGGATAAGACGGAGCGCGCAGCGACGCTGCACGTTGCGGAGCGGGCGTACGCGGAGTGGATCGCGGCCAAAGCGCGAGAAGCGACCGGTATATACGCGGAGGCGCTCGCGACGTGGGGGCAAGCGCTCCCGGAGCATGGACTAGCATCGGTCGGCAACGCCGAGGGAGCACACGCAGCGGCGGAGGCGGACGCGAGGTCTCCGGCCATACGTTTCCGACCTAGTGCACGCCCGGAGTGCTTCCTGGGCACACTCATGCCGGCGGGAGAGGACGGCAGGAGACACATGCGACCATCCCTGGAACTCACCGAAGCGCAGCGCGACGCCACGGCGACGCTACCCTCCACAGTGCCCATACCTACGGAAAACGACATACAACGGGACCCGAGGGTCGCATGGGACGACGCATGGCGCATGTGGAACCCTACGCCACGGCGACTGGGGTGGAAACTCACGGCGGAGCAACACGCACAGGTGCAACGGCAGCGGCTCGCCGCGGTCGCACGCCGGGCAGCAACGCACACGGCGCATCCTCGCCCAACAGGGGCCACGATCACGGGCGCACAGGCGGAGGAAACAGCACCCACGGCGGAAGAAGCGAGTTCACGATCCCACGGCATCAATCGTGCCCGCCAACAACTAGCGGAAGCCCTAGCCGCGGAGGATCGGGCCGACGCGGCAGCATGCGATGACTGGTGGCCGGGTGCCTGGGATGCGGAGGAACTGGCCGCCGCGGAACAAGAAGCGGAAGGGAATCGGGGGGGCGTAGACGCGGAACCGTGGGATGACATGGACGATGTGGAAACGTACGATGACGCGGGGGTGACGGCGGAGGACTACCTCCGCGAAGATGTGCTACATGCTACCCCACTGGAGCAGGCGGGGGGCCTGACCACCGAGCAAAGGAGGCTCGTGGCGGAAAACCACGTACACGCCCTCGAGGGTAAACAGCGGCGCGAAAAGGAAGAGGCGGAGCGGGCTGCCGCCACGCACGCCGCCGCCACGGCGGCTGCCGAAGGGGAGTGGCAGCGACGGAACACGGAGGCCCTCGACGCGCGACGCGCGGCGGACGCACGCGTACGGGCCACGGCGGACAACGTACCGATATCGTGGACGACGGAGTACCGGGACGCCAATGCCAAGGACGCGGCGCGCGCGGCGGCGGCGCGCCTCAAGGCACTGGCGCAGGATGCGGAGCGGGCGGCGCAAGAGGAGAACGCCCTCCGCGCACGCGAAACTGCGATGCGCATCGACCAGGCGCGAGCGACACTTGCGCGGCGGAAGATTGAACTCGGCGAACAGGACCGCATCACGGCGGCGGAACGAGACGCCCTCGACCGCGCGGAGCGCGACGCCTCAGAAGCTCACACGGCCGCACAACACCACGCAGCGCAACAAGCGGCCCGAGACGAAGCAGCTCGAGCGGCGCGAGCACGGGCGGCGGCGACGGCGGACAAGCTCCGCGTCGCACGGGAGGCAATCGGGGACTCGCTACTTGCCCTCGCAGGGGGGGACGAGCGCGCGCGCCGATCCGCGCAAAAGGCAGACGGGGCGGCGAGGGAGGAGGCAGACTACGCCAACGTGGATTACTGGGACACGCTCACCTCGGAGCAGAGGGTCGCGATCCTCGCCAGCCCGACGCTACGGCTCTGCGTGCGGCACCGAGACATGGAACAAACGGCGGCGCGGCGAATGACGGACGTCGGCGTCGAGATCAGCATGGAGCCCAAGGAGCGCAGGAACATAAGCACACCGGAGACAAAGCACGTGGCCAACGCAGGCCTCGCCATCGAGCGTGCGTACGGCATCCAATATGCGTACGCAGTTGACGGTAGCAAGGACGAAGTGGAAGCCTGGGGCGAGGGCGCCACCGGGGAACGGGCGGCGGCGTGGGGCGCGTGGGATGGCATCACGGCGTACGGGGGTGCGCTCCCGCCGGGGACAGGCAACCAGGAGGCCGAACTGTACGCAATCGAACGGATCCTCGCGCGCCACGGCAGGGGCGACCGACTCCTCATCATGTGCGACTGCCAAGCGGCGCTCACGACGGTGGACGGCACCTGGCAAAGTGGCCGGGTGGGCACGGGTAGCCCAGCGGCGGGAAGAACAGGGGGCCTCCTCGTCGAGGCGATCACGCGGCATCGGCTCAGGATCTCCAGTCGGACAGACGACACACAGCCAAGGGGGTGCGTCTGCTTCCTATGGGTCAAGGCCCACGGGGGGGGAGTCGTACCCAACGTATACGCGGATGCCATTGCCAAGTCCTGCCTGACGGCCGAAGTGGACTACGCCACCGTGAACGCGCCATACACGACTCTACCGCGGGCATGCCTATACGCGACCCAACCCACCCCACGAGACGACACGTGGGAACTCGACAGCGCGAAGTACTCCTGCATCGCGGCGGACAGGTCGCTGCGACGCATCATCATCGAAGGCATGACGCGTCACGTCCTAGCTCGACTACCGCGGAGGTCCCGGGCGCACTGCGACGTGCGCGTGCTCGGGGACGTGATGCACATGCAGGGACGCCCGGCGGGAGCGACGCCGGGCGCGACAGCCCGACGCAGCGTCACGGCGCCGACCGAGACCGGCGGCGCCCTGCGACTGCGCTCTGATGATCTCCGACAACGCGACACGGCCTGCCCGCTGTGCCTTACTCCGGGGCCACTGGAAGGGAGCCACGTCATGCGTTGCACCGCGATACCGCCGGCGCACCGCGACGCGGCGATGGCCAAAGTATACGCCTCACTCGACGCGGCCGCGAACGCCTTGCCCTCAGGCGCATGGTGCTCGCCCTCGGAGAACACCCTACAGGCGTGGAAAGACGCAGCCTCCCGTATCGGTCAACACGGCGCAGCGGCAGCCCTGGGGCCGGCACCGGCGGACCAGCACTCGCACCCACCGACCACCGCAAGTGCTTGGGCGAGCCGGGGATGGAAACGAAAAGCCGACAGGCATGCGCTCGACATGAGCGAGGGCGCGGCGGGGGTCGACAAACGGCTCGCGGCATGGTGTGCCGTGGCCATACGCAGCGCACACCGGGCCGCCCTCCGAGCGGCCGAAGCTGAGGGCGCTACTGCGGAGGTCGCGAGCGCGTGCGCGGAGGCCGTACGCAAACTCGAGGAAGGTCCCCTGGGAACGGCGGACCGGGCGGTGGGCCAAGCAACGGTCGACGACGACACGGGAGCGCCGGACGGGGACGGCTTCGTCTATCAAAACCCGAACGAGGGTGGCATCGAAGCGATACGCATCAGCTTTGCCCAACTCCAGCCCCACACCCAAGGGGCGCACGTGCGCGAATGGGAGGGGCAACGCTCGTGGCTCCAGATGGCACGCGCACAAGCTGACGAGCGCACGTGGACGGCCCATGTCCACAGGGGGTTCCGTTCCGAGGGCGGAGCCGCGGGGCGAAAGGTGGAACACTCGGTAGCAGTAGACCCCCACGGCGCCGTATACACCATCGCCACACCGGCTCGTTGGCCGTGGTTGGTCGAATACGAGATAGACGGGCGCGACGCCGCACGACAGGACGGAACTGACGGGCAACGAGTGCGGATCAGCATCCAGCTCGGGCTCGCGGAAGGCGCGCTCAAGGCGCGCGTCTGCGCAAGGCACGTACGGGCGGACGGCCTACGACATCGGGGCGACGACACAGCCATCACGGCGGAAGTCGAGCTGGCGGGGGATACACGGGGGATGGGCCTGCGGGCGATGTTCTGGGACATCGCGTTCGGGGCCCATGTGGAGGTACCGGGCGCACAAGCAGCGGTGCGGCGCGCGGCGGCGGTCGCCGCCCAGCGCGGACTGGGGGACCCGGGTGGCGCGCAGTGGCACATCCTGCGATGCGTCCTGGGCGGGGAAATACCCCCCCCCACCCCACGGGAACGCACGGAGGCACACCGGGCGAAACGCACCGCGAGCGACGACGCAGTGGCGGACGCCGAGACACGAGTGCGGGACAAGTATGGTGAGGCACCCGTCAAACGGGCCAAGACACAAGTGAGCGATGCCGCGGAGTGCTTGGGTGCAGCAGCGGAGGTGCTAGGCGTACCCGTCGACGCCGACTTCCAGTTGATACGGCGCGCATACTTACGTGCGGCCGTCCGCACGCACCCGGACAAAGGGGGCTCCGGAGACGCTTTCAACGGACTGCAGGAAGCATATCAGCGACTGGAAGGCGCGACGAGCGACGCACGCCAAGGCGCCGCCCAGGAATTGCGCGACGCGAATACGGCAGCGGCACAAGCCCGACGTGACGCGGTGGACACGGCCGCGCAAAGGGCGCTACGGCTCGAGAGTGAAGTCAAGAAGGCGCGGGCGGAAGCGCGCCAACGGGCGGAGAAGGCGTGGATCCCGCCGTGGAGGGACGCCGCACGGCACCTCCGTAAGGCGAGCGGAGCGTTCATGGACCTATGGACGGAATACCAACGGCGAGTAACGCGGAGCTTGAACGAATACGCACGCAGTGTTGAGGGAGGGGGGTACGAAACACACGGCGCACGCATGGCCGCCGCAGCCGTCACACGGAAAGCGGCACGACGACACGAGCGGGAAGCCATGAAGCGACGGGCGGTGGAACACATGAGACACGCTGAACAACGCGCAGCACACGCGCGTCGGCAGGCAGCGCTTGCGGCGGCTGAACGGCTGAGGCAACGCAGCGCAGAGGCGATCATGGAGGCCGCGCGTCTCGACAGCACCGTCCTCATGGAGGAGTTCCGAGTCCGAGCCCCCTACGCAGCATGGAAGGGCCACAAGGACAGCGCCCTCGACCGCTACGAACTCTACGAAATATCGGAGATCGATGCACACTGGGTCACTTTGGTACGCTCCGCGGCGAGCGCCGCGGAACGGCGCGCGCCGATCGCGCAGGCGGGCTGGAACCGCTTCCAGATCCCTTGGGACTGCTTCACGGGCGCCACGAGGTTTGGACCGGACCACAGGGGCTTCGAAATTGTACCGCGGGGCGCAGCGCCCGCGACGTCGGAAGACGACACAGAGGAGAGCGAAGACGAACACCGACTCGAAGCGCAGGAGGAACGAAGGGCGGTGCGTGCCGCCACACAACTGCTTCGAGCCGCTCGCACCGCCGCCCGCGGCGCCGCACGGGTGCTCCGAGATGCGGCGCGCCAGGACGGGGGGGATACGGCGGCGGACGACGCACTGCGCCACGAGGGGGCTGACGACGCCAACGGGCCGGAGGCGGGTACCAGCGACTCGGACCCGCCAGATGACGCACACGCCGATCCGTACGGCGGCGGGGCCGAGACGCCCCCCGCCCGGCGCAGGGGCACGTGGAATGGCAGGAACTGGGCCAGAGAAGCGTGGACTGGACCGGTCGCGGCGGCGGAATATGCCGAGGCGTGGACCGGAGGCGCCCCTCCGTGCCTACCCGGATCCGCGGCTGCGAACGCCGCGCGTCGGGCGGCGCAACGAGCCTCCCTTGAAGCGAACGAACTGGGCCACGCCCGAGCGGTGGAGATCGCGGCTCAGGAAACGTCACGCCGGACGCGCCGGCTGTGGGCTGCCACAGAGGACGCGGCGGCGACACGCGAACAGCAGAGCGCCACGGATTTCCTCGCTGAATTTGTCCGACAGTGGCAGGAACGGGAACCGCCCGATACACAGCCGCTCGACACGACGGGCGCCACGCAGGCCGCTGCAGCCGCAGCGGCCGACGCACTACAGCGGCGCCATCCCGCGAAGGACAAGGTCGCCGCCGCCGCCCGTAAACGAGTCATGGTCGACGCGGCCCGCCTCTTCGCCACCTCCGGCGTCTCACGGGACTCCACGGGCGACACGGCAGCCACACGCGCGCGAAAGCTGCTCCGCCGCAACGATGGCCGATCGTCCCAAACACCCGAGGACGTCATACAGATCGTGACGACAGTTCTCGAACACCTGCCGAGCACACGGGGCCCGACGGGGGCACCGCTCCACCCCGCGCCCGGGGTACACCGCGTGAGCGCACAACACACCGTCGCCGACGACTCCGCGGTACCGACCACGCCGGACACGACACGCGACGCTGCGGAACACGTGGAACGTGAGCCCCCCCCATTCATCACTATACGCGTCGGCAACCTGCGCGCGGAGTGCACGGAGGGCAGACGCCCGGAGGGGTCAGAGGACCGGAGGGTGGACCGAGGGACGCCGCTCGGAAACCCATTCCCCATCGATACGACGGATGACGGCGCTCGGGAGTCGGCATGTGCGGCGTACGCAGCCCTGATCCAGGGGGACCCGGGAAGCCTCAACGTACAGGAAATCGCCGCACCACGCGGGCTACGTGTCGACCGTCGTTACACGTCGCGAGGCGCGATCCGGGCAATGCACCATGCGCTCCGTCAACTCGAACAAGACGTGACGGCACTCCGGCCCGGCAAGTCCATACGACTGATGTGCCACTGCGCTCCCAAGCGATGCCACGCACACGTTCTCGCGCACGAAATTCAACGCCGACTACAGACGCGGGGCATACACATACTAGTAGAGGACGGGGGATGGGGAAGGGCAGAGACATACGAGGATAACGGTCGCGGGGACGACGATGTGAGCATACACGACGAGGACAGGGGAAACGCGGACAGCACATGCGGGGCGAGAGCGGACACCGGAGGGCGGGCGAGCGCGACGCAAGACCCCGCGGTACCGCGCGGCGCCCACACGGACGCGGCGGATGGCCAGCCGGAGCTGTTCCCCAGGCTCCTTGCACGGCTCAAGGGGCACCGCGACAACAGGCTCCGCAACGAAAGCGCGATC
>ENA-UOXG01000353-UOXG01000353.1-mixed-culture-metagenome-genome-assembly--contig:-NODE-353-length-31012-cov-52.827632_pt1 | contig 31012 bp, 15 predicted proteins | sample MGYA00238159_ERZ761634 | MGnify/ENA primary metagenome ERZ761634 (study PRJEB28908, sample SAMN08776845) | mixed culture metagenome | isolation source: Freshwater growth medium | place: USA... | reverse complement strand
GTCCAGAAAGCTAGTGCGCTAACACGATAGATAAATCTTCGTTGTCGCGGAACTATCAAAAGCGAGACGTGACACATGGCGTGCCTCACGCTCACACTCATGCTAATTACAGCTGATCCAGGCCATCGCCGGTTTGACATACTTGGGTCTGTGGGACCGCGCTGCAACGACTTCGAGAGCTTCGGCAAGGGCGACGGCGAGAAGCGCGCGTGTGGCCTGACAAAGCTCATGTCTCCCTGCAGGATCTTCTCTATTGGGAGCAGCCAAGTGTGGGACTTTGAGGCCGAGATTGTGGAGCGTACCCCGTGCCACGTAGACACGTTTGACTGCACCGGGGATCCTCAGTTGATGCCGCCTGCCCAGCTGCGCAGCCGTGTAAAGCTGCATCACGTCTGCATCGGCGCGAGCAACGTAACCAGGTACAGCGACAACCTTCCAAGGGTCTTCCTCGATTGGCAGTCCATGCTAAACCTGGTGAAACTTGACAAGTCGCCCGACTTTCTCAAGATGGATGTGGAGGGCTTTGAGTACGACGTGATTCGGTCGATACTGCGCAACTCTCCGCCCGAACTCCTTCCTACACAAATCGGCTTCGAGCTGCACTACAAGACCCAAATGACCGAGCTCTCATGGTATGGTCGTGAGATATCTGCAGCGGAGATGGCTCTTTTTATGGAACATCTCACACGTGTGGGTGGGTACTCGCTCATCGATCGGCACGACAATCCGTATTGCCCGCACTGCTCCGAGCTACTTGTGTCCCGAGTCCATCAGAATATCAGCAGGTTAACCAAAAGTCGCTCGCCAGGGGCGCACGGCCAGCTACACAAGACATCGAGGCCGATGGAGGACATCCTCGGATTTGCGAAACACGCGGTTGGAGCTTGAATGATCGTTGACGCCAACCTGCTCCTCGCATAGAGGACGACGAGGATGACGAGGACGACGAGGAGGGGTCCAACGGTTTCATCGGAAGGTGCAGCGGAAGATCGTCATGGGTTCTGTCTGCGCCGGCATCGAGGATGAGCATCGAGGCTGAGCACTACAGGGGATAAACAGGGGATTATGCTCGATGGGCGGTTCGGAGGCATGCAGGGTGCACATGCCATGCTACGGACGGTCTCTGTGTCTGATGCGGTGATGAACGATCCCGACATGGGCGGTTCTCGCCGATAAAGCCTTCAATTGCAACCGCCTTCGGATCACAGCCGTTTCACAGCGAATGATGAATTTTTGTCATGCTTCGAGTCGTGACAGCTCTTGACTGCTGCTTCGGCTTTCAGCGCGGCCTCAACTGTCCCTATGCGTTGGATTGTGCCCATCTCACTCGGCGTGGCAGGCGCGACGGGCGCGCTGCTGCGCGAGACGTACGCCAACAGTGCACTTTTCGGCACTCCCTCCTCGAGCAGCACCATTGACACGGGCCTGGGACGCGGCGGCGGGCTCATCTCGATTCCCGCTGGCGGATCCACGGCCCTCTCTGGCACTCTAACTTACACACAGACTGGTTTCTACTCTTTCGAGTGTGCGTTTTCTGGAGGCCAGATCGTCCTCGTCTGGATCTCCGATCATTTGATATGTCATACCGATCCGCCGTTTGGGAACTCTGTGTCGAGCACGGACGGTACTGTCGTCAACCCGCTGCCCAGCAAGGCTGGCCAACAGCTTCCAATCCTCATCCACATCTACAGCGCGTCGCAGGATAGCACCGGCAAAGCAACGAGCCTGCCCGACGCCTCACTTGCCGTGCGCTGGGCAGCACAGTCGGCGCCGCTCCCGCTGAGCGCGACAAACACGACGGTGCATGTGCCCATCCCGGCGGAGAATCTCTCGGCAGAGTCGTCGGCAGGAGAGAAGCAGCGGCGCGCGCTGCAAGATGAGCTCAAGCAAGGTTGGAACACTTGGTCGTACAACATGCTTGGCATAGTGCGCCTGCCGCACTCGATCTCGCTCACGACGGCGCTCTGCAAGCTCTCGACCCAGAGCTGCCTCGAGGAGACACACATCGAGGATGATCAGGCAAGCGTGCGCGTTGGCGTGTTCGCGACAGACCAGAGCTACTGGCAGTTCTACCTGGGGTACCAGGGGATCAACGTGAGCATCTCAGTCAGCGGTGGCAATGATGACCTCCACGTGCTTGCTGAGCCCATGAATTGCGCCGCGAGCTCGCCATCCGCCGCGAGCACGCCACCCGCCGCCTCTGGCGCCAACTGCTCGGACTTCGCGCTGGTCGTGCTCCCTCGGTACATGTGGTTCCGTCTGGGCACCGTGTCCGCGTGGCCGTCTCGCGCGGGCTCTCTTCAGATAGCGCCGCTCGGAGTGCCCGGTATAACGGTGATCCAGCCCACGACCGACCCGTCGACCGAGCTCAAGTTACCTGACCACATCGCGACGTGGCCGGCGCACGTCGCCTTTAGCTTTGGCGCCGGCGCCGTCGGGCTGCGCGAGGGCGACGGCGCGCCACCCTCGCTGCAGGAGGTACGCCAGCACGTGCAGGCCATGCGGGATGCGGAGCTCGACCGGTACAAGGCCTATGGCGACCTTGCCGATGTGAAGGAGGCTGTGCAGGCAGCGACGCTGTGGAATTACATCTACCACCCCGCCGAGTACGGGCCGGTGCTGCCCGTGTCGCGCTCGTGGAATTATGTGACCGGCGCGGTAAACAGCGACTGGCATTACGTCATCTTCGATTGGGACAACATCTTCGCGAGCCTGATGACGAGCCTCGACCCCCGCAGCAAGGCCATCGCCTACTCCAACTTCATCCAGGTGATCCGCTCGAAGACGGCCGCGGGCTTCGTGCCCAATTACTCCGCGGGCGGGAGCAAATCGGTCGACCGGACGGAGCCGCCCGTGGGCGCCAAGGTGCTGCTTGAAATGTACAACAAGTACAAGGACGCGTGGCTCGTACAGCTGCTATTCGAAGACCTGCTCGAGTGGAATTCTTGGTTCTTGACCGCGCGCGCCCTCGGGCCGTTGGGCATCATCTCTCTCGGCTCGGACACTTACGAGGGCTACGTCGACTGGTCTACGGGCGAGATGCAGGGGGCGCGCTACGAGAGCGGATTGGACAATAGCCCGATGTACGACGGCGAAGACTCACTGTTTGTCAAGAACGTCTCGCACGAGGGCGCGAAGCTCATCGGCCAAATGACAATCTACGACGTGGGCATGGCCTCCATGTTCGTACAAGAGGCCGAGGCCCTCGCCACCCTCGCACCCATTGCAGGCAAGTCTGAGCTCGTAGACGAACTCATAGCGCGTGCGGCCATGCAGCGTGCGCTCATCGCCAAGCACTTGTGGGACGATGCACCTGGAGGCCGAATCTTCACCAACAAGTATTGGAATGGCACGTTTGACCGGCGGATCACCCCCACGAGCTTCTACGCGCTGATGGCGGGCGCCGCCACCGACGAGCAGGCGAAGACGATGATCTCCAAGTGGCTGCTCAGCCCGGAGCACTTTTGCATCGCGCCTAAGGGCGACTTTATGGGCAACCACGACGATTGCTACTGGGGTCTGCCGTCAATCCAATTCTCCGACCCAGCCTTTCCACCACTCGGCTACTGGCGCGGCTATGTGTGGGGGCCGATGACGCAGCTTGTCTACTGGAGCCTGCAGGCGTACGACCACGTGCCCGAAGTGCGCGCTGGGCGTAAGGCGCTGTGTAAGCAGATGACGGCACTCATGCTCAGCCAGTGGCGGCAGCACCGGCACATCTGCGAGAACTTTTCGCCTCACAAGACGGCCGACGACCACGGCGGCGATTGCTCAGGAACCAAGTTTTATCACTGGGGCGCTCTTGCTGGGATGATCACGCTCGTGGAGGAGGGCTTCTATTGATGTATCGATTCTTCGGGTATCTTGATTGAGTTCGGTACGTTCTTGAGGCGTGTAGGACAAGGGACGGGGCGGTGGGGTAATCACTACTAGGGTAATACCCCGGGAGACACCCGCGCGCCGGTCGCCGCGCGTAGCCGCGCGTGCACCTCCGCCCTCAGCCGTCCGCCCGCGCCGCCGCGTATAGTCGGCGGGTTATACGTTTTCCACGCCCGGCCAACCTCCTGTGGTTTGACAACGATGACATTTTAGACTTTTTCGTGTTTACTGATTAATACGCCTTGAAAGCCGTGACGTAAGCCGAGCGGTAAGGGAGCCGCCCCGCGGCGCGCGCGCGACACCGGTCACCGCAGCGGGGCGCGCGCGGCGTCGCTCAGATTTCAGACTACCCCCCCCCTCCGCAGTACTCAGATGACAGATCTCACACTCACTTCCAGGTTGGAGACTCACAGCAGTGAATCGACACACCGCACTGCCCCTGTGATGCAGAAGACTGTGCACCGCGTTGGTCACCGCAGCACCGCATCGCAAACACCCTCGCCGCGATCCGGCCAGTGCGAAATGGCTCGTCGTCCTGGCGCTGAGGAAAGCTGCTGCTGCATGTCGCGTTTCACGTTGTTCAAGGGCTGCTTCTTGTTGACCGTGGCCGCAGAGGAAGCAGCGGCCTCACCAGCTACCTCCTCGTTACCTCCTCGCCTTACAGTACTGACCGCGGCGCGATTGAGGAGCGATTGTACCACACTTCGTTTAGATTCGTTGGAGAGTTGAACGAATCGAGCTTCGTCAAACCATGGGACTGCAGAAATTGAGCATATGTGTTACGGGAGCTGGCCCAAACCTCAATCAGCAGAACAGACATGGAATGACGATGCCAGTCGAAGCCCTTTAGAACTTCCAGTTCACCACCTTCAACACTGCGCGCAGGAGTACGAGCATACGAGCATACAACGGGCAAGGCTCACGCAGGCTGTGATGAGGGGGGGGGGGGGGGGGGGGGGGGGGGGGGAGGGAGGGCGCACTCAAGGCTCCAAAAGTCTATATGCGTAACTCCACAACCTCGAAGAATTTCACTCACGGGCGTACAGCGGGCCGCATAGTTGCCTTCGTTATTGGCTTTGCCACAACAGCCATCCGCCGTCCGCTGCTTGTCTGGAAGTGCAAAGCGCAATGTGCTTACGCGTTCACAAAGTGCAGTCTCAATACGATAACTGCCGGGTCGTCGGGTCATCAGTTTCGCAAATGAGTAAGGATTCGCCTCGACAAGAAGACCTGTGTTCACGTGCGCGTGAACGTGGGTCAATCAGTGTCGCGAAAGAGTTCAGCACATTAGTAGGAATTGCTTTGATGAGCTGAGCTGACGATCAAAGCCATCAGAGGCCATCACTGGCCATCAGTGGCATTGGTTCATCTCGATGAGCCGACCTTTCCATCCTAAGAAGCGCTCAAAAAAAATCGAGTTGGAATCGTACACAGTTCCCTGGACTGCACCAGCCTCCACAAAGAACCCTTTACGGGAAGACGCATGAAATGCGGTGCCTTTTCCAAAAAAGGTGTCGTACACGGCCTGGACATCAAATAACCACTTATCATTCTCATATTGAGCACGATAAGCGGCGCGCTCCATATCAGGGTTCTTTGCCCTTACCAATGCGAGCACTGCACGATCATGGGCGGTCTTGACAGTGTCTCTAATGGCAAACGATGCGGGCGGGTACAGAACCAGGGGGCCGTCTAGTTGCAGCAAGTGTGTAGGCTCGTTTGCAGTGGAGCGGGTAAGGAAACGTTGTGCCGTTGTAATCAGTAGTTGTCGTAAGCGTTCGGCGTTGTCGTCCAGAAGCTTGGCACTTGCAAGATCGACAGAGCATGCTGATGCACCTTGCTCGCAAACGAGAGTCTTAGGGGTAGGGTAGGACGAGGCACGGGCTCCAAAATGTATCGCCATGTCAGTGTAGTGCCGATCCGAACACCGTGCAGCTGAAAGACTCGCATTTGCGCCATCGCTGCGGCGGCTCCTTCTGAAGTACAGGTCGACGTCGCCAAAGGATGGGCGGGCAGCACTTGCCACATATGTGTTTTGAAGCGCCTGACAGTAGTCACTACCGCGTTCACAATGAAGACTCTGACAAAGCGTCGTCGGCGTGCTCAAGCACAAGTCGAGGGCATGCCGTCTAGGGAAGCTACACGCAGTCGCATCTGAGGTTGGAGGCGGATGAATGCAGCCCTGCGCAGATTCGATTCGAACAGGTTGCTTCACCTCTTTTGCTATCTGAGTATCTGACACGCATCGGAACTGTCCCTGCAGCCTCGTTTGCATTTGAAGAGACTCAAGCCGTGCTGGCCGCGGATCAACTGCGCCAAGTACAGCTGCGCGTGCATGCTCGCCACATCCCAATCGTTGCCAACGCCGTGTGTCCGCATCATGACAAACCGATCTCGAATCAGTATGCTGCAGTCGATGCGAGATGCGGCTGGCTATGTCTTTGCATTGCGAGCGCAGTGATTCACTTCCAGCGAACACGAATGCCGCTTTTAGCGTTGACCACTCGCCTGATTGCACGATTGCGGTACAACCAGTTATATTGGTACACACGGCGAGAGCTGCACTCAGAGTCGTCGTCCGGAGTTGGCATGCATCCAAGACAGCGCCGTCGCTCGCCGGGCATGCAAAGTCTGCGCCTATCATTGAGATGCAGCCACTCACGCGAATGCCTGGCACAATTGCGACGGTCTCCGCTGTGGTCGCGAGAACGCCGAGATACAGCATCAGCATTTTGCGACTCGCTCGCGCGGTGCCGGGAAAAGCCTCTCCCGTAAAGTCCCAAAATTAGGTGCCGGGTGCGGTTCGGAGACTCCGGAAACCGGTTCAAAACATCGGGGGAGCCGGGACACACACCCGGGTACCGGTACTGTGTCTGCGACCGTTCTGGTGAGAACGCCTTTCTCAAATCGACGCGTCGATCTGGACGCGCGAGATTCATACATCGGCGACAAAAATGGGTCGCTCCATATCAGTCCATCTCGCCCTGGTCGTGAGTGGAGCCGGATGGATCGCGCCTGTGCGTATTTACGCTGCGGCTGAAGCGTCGGCTCGTGCGCGCGCCCTGTGCACATATCCGCTAGTGTGCTCTGGCAACGAGCCTACACGAGATGCCAGCCCCGATGTGATGCACATTCCGCTCGGGGAGGAGACCACACGAGATACCAGCCCCGACGTGATCCACATTGATCCGCTCGGGGAGGAGGCGCGTTGGTTTCCGCCGGGCGCAAACGAAGAAGTCATAAAATTACGCTTCAAGGAGCTCGCGAGGCAATGTCACCCTGACCTTACATCTGGTCCCGAGTCAGTCGAACGGTTCAAGCGCCTATCCAACGAGTACTCTAGGCGCCTGAAGGATTGCAAGACGCAGAGGGCGCGAGAGGACCTCAAGACAGCGTGGCTTTGGATCGGAGGCCTGGCTGCTGCAATCGCAGTGGCGTTCAGCAACGAGTCGTGGACCATTTTACTCGCTCTCGCCGTCGGTGCCGGCACATACAGCGGCGTGTTGGAACAGGGGGACGACGCCCTTTTGGGTCTCAAGGGTCGCATCCGCGGACAGCTCTCAGGGGCTGTCACACTGGCCCAGGAGGCGTTTGTCAAAAGAACAGCTGCGAATCCGCTGTTGCTTGAGAGCGCGGCCGCCGTGCAGCAGCGTCTGTGGGAGGCTTCCAAGCGAGCGGCTTCCCTCGCGAACCGAGCTGAGCGGCTGGAACACGCAGCCGCAAGCGCACTGAACGCTCAGCGCATGCAATCAATGGGCACGGCGCACGTGCCGGTGGACCTGAGCACTTTTACGAGGACCCCGGATGAGACCACATGGGCGCTAGCTGAGGCTGAGCATCGTTATCAGCAAGCACTCGTTCGCTTCACTGAGGCGCGTGCGGACGCCGAGGCCGCGCACATCGAATGGACGCGCATTCAGGCGTACGGCGGCGCAGAGCAGGGCTTCAGCCGATAAAGGCGGTGGCTCGCAGAGAATATTGGCTCTCGATACCCAGGCGGCTTCACGTGTGGTCGCGAGCATGAGGCCCCGCGACGGACGCTCGGGACGGCGTGCGAATACAACGGCGCCGTCGGGGTGTAGACAAGAAACGTAGCTGGTCAATAACGTATAGGATGCGCGCGTGTTTTCTCGTTAGTGAACGAGACGACGCACACAGCCACGCACATGTACACACAGCCTCGGCGGGCGCGAGAGCCGTCGCGAGACAACAATGACGCTATGACATGCGCTATGAGCTCCACTGCCGTCTTGAAGTCTCGCGACGACGATGCAACACGTTTGCAAGCGTGCGTGAAGAACGCCGCGGCCCGCGCGGCATTTTTCCGGTTCGCAAAAGACGGGAACACACGACGCCGAGACGCTCACCGCGCACGACGGTGCCCCCGGCGCGAGAGTGATCGTCGGCGCTTGTGTTCCTCTTGCTCTGTGCCCCGGCGAGTTTTCAGAGTTTTGGGGCCGTACCGGTACCGGGCACCACTCGTTCAGGGTACCGGTGTCTTTTTACCGGTAAACTTTCGGTAAACTTTCGGCGTCTCCGACCGCGCGATGTCACGAGAAGACAGCGAGAGGCTCACTTCCTGCTGATGCTCAGTCTCTCCGCGACGGTGGCAGCGCCGCCGAACATCTTCTTCATGCTGACAGACGACCAGGACACCATGCTTGGCTCGATGGAAGGGATGCCGTTCACGCGCGAGCTCGGCCGTAGCGGCGTCAACTTGACCAACTTCTTTGCGCACACTCCAGTGTGCTGCCCGTCGCGAAGCGAGCTCCTAACTGGCCGCTACTTTCACAACATCCGCGACGCGAGCTATAACACTTCGGCGAATACCAGCGCCGAAGTGCATTCGGGTGACGATTGCATGCACGTGAACGCAACGATGAACCACGGTTTCGAGACGATGACATTTGCTAATGCGCTGAGAGACCTTGCACGCTACCGGACGGGCATGTTTGGCAAATACTTGAACCAGGGCGGCATGAGGCACATTTGCGGCAACGACCCGAAAGGCCACCAGCAGTGGAATGTCCCAGTCGGCTGGGATGACTACATGGGCGCCTGCCCTGACACTTGCTATGTGAACTGCACTTATAATATCAACGGCACTGGGAAGACATTCGACAATCCCGATCACAAGCGCGGCTCAAATTACGGCACCTCTCTCATTGGAAACGCGTCGCTGGCATTCGTTGAAGCGGCCTTGCAGGCTGGAGAGCCCTTTTTCGCGTACGTCGCCTCGCACGCGCCTCACGGGCCAGCAACTCCTGCGCCGTGGTATGAGAATCTCTATCCGGACAGCTATGCGCCGCGAACGGCCGCCTATGACGTGTACTCTCCCGACAAGCACTGGGTCGTCGCGACGCAGCCCAAGATCACGGATAAGTTTGCGCAAAAACAAGACTCCTTCTTCCGAGACCGCCTGCGCTCGCTTCGTTCTGTCGACGACATCATACACGACGCACACTCTCTGATCGATACGTACGGCGCGCTCAACAACACCTATTTCGTGCTAACCGGCGATCACGGGCTGCATATGGGCCAGTACCGGCTCGGCTACTGCAAAAGGCAGCCCTATGAGTACGATCTGCGCGTGCCAATGCTCTTCGTCGGACCAAGTATTGTCCCCGGAACGCTCGCGCTGGTCGCCGGCATACCAGACCTTGCACCTACGTTTCTCGAGCTCGCAGGCCTCCCAGAGGGCGACCCCCGACTGTCGTCGCCGATGGATGGGCGGTCGCTTGTTTCGCAGCTCTTGGGGCGGTCGCCCGAGCGTGCGAGCAGCCGTGGTTTAACAATAGCCGCCGCGCTTTCGCAGCAATCGCCGTGGCGGACGAGCTACCTGATTGAGTACTACGCCACTACGAACGGACTCGGGCACGACGAAGATGGTCACCTCGAGGACTCGAACAACAACACCTTCATCGGCCTTCGCGTGCTCAACGCGAGCCTCGACCTCGCCTACTTTGAATTTACGGACGTGAACACTGACTACGCGTTTGAGCACGCTCACTTTTGTGAGCTCTATAACCTGACGGCTGACCCGCACCAATTGGTCAACATGTGCAGCGGCGCGGGCCCTCCACCACAGCTGCAAGCAGCGCTGCGTTCACAGTTGTACCGCGAGTGGTCGTGCCGTGGGTCTAGCTGCCAGTGACGAGACCCTCTCGTAAGGGCACGCACCACGCAGCCGAGCACGCATATCGTTAGCTAGCGGGTGCTCCGTGGCGTGTGGTGGGTCGGGTGGTCGCCCCCGGGCGAGTCGTCACGTGAGAATAACATCTCTCTATTATGTACATATTCTCTATCGGTGCGCGGCGAGCATGTATTTTGAACGATCAAGCCGGCGAAGCCCGCCGCGGTCGTCTCTCGATCTAGCATGTCCGATCTAGCAAAATGACTGCGCACAAACGCCTCTGTATGGTCTACAGGGCGCGGATTATGCGTCGTCCCCGCCGCGCGCGAGCCGCCCTGGCGTAACTTTCGCGGACCGGACACCGGCGCGGTACCACATCTGCTTGACCAGACGCATGCGGGACAAGACGCTGACCGTGCACATGGCGTCGAGCTGGGCGAGTCTGGATGCTCATTGAGGAGCGGCCCTGGCAGAATGCTTCACCAACCAATCCAAGGTGATGTCGATGTTCACCGCATTCTTTGCCGAGATTGAATAGCAGCACACCTCACGATTGGCCAGCGATTTAAGCTCGAGCGCCTCGATGAGTCCGTCCGCACTCATGCTGGCGGGCAGGTCGTTCTTGTTGCCTAGAACGAGGGTCGGAATGCCTTGGAGCGCGGGCTTCGAGAGCAGCTCGTGGAGCTCGCTCTTTGCTGTAGCAATGTTGTCCGCATCTGCCGAATCGACAACGTACACGATGGCTTGCACGCCTCGGCAGTAGCGTTCCCACATCGAGCGAAAGCGCGGCTGCCCGCCAAGATCCCAAAGTTTGATCGTCACCTTGCCTTTGGTCACCTTGCGCATGTTGAAGCCTACAGTCGGGATCAAGTCCTCGGAGAAGCTACCGTTCGCAATCACGTTAACGAGTGTCGATTTTCCGGCGTTTTGCAAGCCGACGAGGGTGAGTTCCATCTCCTGCTGGAAGAACAGGCTGCGAATCTTTTCCAATAGCCATTCAACCAATCCGCCAAACATACTCGGCTGAGCAAACATATCGTTCCTGGCGCGGCTTCGTTCGCCAGGCGGCCGTCAGGCACGAGGACGCGGCGGAATCCAGCTTTTGCCTTGCCGCCTTGCAGCCGCCCAACGCAGGGGCGGCAAAGTAGACTTGGCGTATGGTGCTCGACACAACGCTTCGCAAAAATGGCGCCATGAAGCACAAGAACCACTATCACTATGGACGGAGGTGTGTCCGACACAACCCTTTCAACACAGGCCGTTCATCGGCGGCAAGTCGTTCGTCGAGTTCAAGACGACGCGCAGCACTGTGAAAGAGAGAAAGATTTCCCCGAAGGCCCCGCGAAGCAAACCCCGAAAAGTCGAGCGTTGCCTCTTGGTTTCAACACTGTGGAGACACTGTGGTGTAAGCGACACAATAACGGAGTCTGATATGAGTACTCTGTACTGAGAGAATAGCCTCGAAGAATAGCCCTGTGTGCAGGTGTGCACTGTGCTCCTGAGGGGGAAACGCGTTGCACAGCGGCCTTCCAGGCTCACTCCCCCAGGTACACTTGCCAGCAAAAGTCCTGCAGGCTCGGCACCTCGAGCAGCGCCGCCGCGTACGGCTCGTGCGCTGCGAGCGTCGCTGTGGAGAGCTGCTTGTATTTGGGCAGCAGCTTAGCACGAGTGAGCACAGTGCCGGCACGCTTGGGCACGGTGCCGGTGGCAGCGCCGCACCCGTTGCCGCCGCCGATTGCCTGCTGCAGCTGCTCGCCGACGGTGGCAAAGGTGACCTCCAGGAGCTTCTCGAGTGTGATCCGGAAGGCGTTCGAGCCAACGAGGGTGCGCACCTCGTCGAGGAGCTCCTGGAGCTGGTCACCATGCGCGACCGAGCCGTGCGAACGATTCAGCTCTTCGATTAGGAAACCACGCACCGCCGAATCGCGTCCCACGTCCTCTGCTGGCAGCGCGGCGGCAGCGGCGGCGGCAGCGGCAGTGGCGCCGCCGGCCTCATCTTTACCACCGCCGGGGGGATTGCTGTGTCCGTTACTAGCCGAACTGGCCGCACAGCCGCCGGCTCGAACGCCCAGCACGGCGCCGGCTCGAGCGGGGCGGCTCGAGTGCCCAGCAGGGCGCCCGCCCGGTTGGTGCGGCTGTGCGTCATCCTCGGCGTCGACGTCGGCGTTGGGCGCGCTGGAGCCCCGGCCGGCCTCGTGCGGCCTCAGTCCGAGCTCGAGCTCGGCTCGAATGGGCGCGAGCACGGTGAGGGCCTCTGCCGCGCTCACCTGCGTCGTGCACAGTGCAGAGAAGAAGCTTTCCTTGCTCGTGTTGGCGGCGGCCTCGCTCGCGAGGTGCGCGCGCACGCATGCGGTGACTTGCTGCTCCAGCGGCTGCAGTCCCTCGGCTAGCCACCGCTCGAGCGACAGGAAACGCTTCTTTGTCAGCTTCGACAGTGCGCCATCAAGCCGCGTGCCGTCCGCGGCCGCCTGCGCCTCGTTCAGATAGTGCCGGCCGATGATGTTGAGCCGGATGCGGATGGCAAGCACCGTGAGCACGAGCGCGTACTGCGCCGTCAGCAGGCGCGAGACGACGAGCACCTTGAGCTCGTGCCAGCCCGCCGGCTCTGCTGATGGGCCCTCGGCGCGCAGCCGCTCCTGCAGGGCGTCCGTCATGATCAGCCCGGCGATCTGCTCCTGAAGCCGAGGAAGTGCCTCGCACAGCAACCGGTCGGCCTCGCGCTGCGTGTCGTCAAAGTGCTCGCGCACGCGCTCCTCCTGCGTGGCTGAGCTGCGCGCTCCGCTGGAATTCGCACTGCCACCGTAAAGCAGCTCGTTGAGCCCGAGCGATTCGACGAGCTCGTCGAGCTCACGCTTCTTGCGGTAGAGATAGTACACGCCGTACGCCGTCGCACCACCCACTACTGCCGTGGCCACGATCTTGCGTTTGTGTCGCCAAGCCCAGTTGAGCATGTTTGCGTCGCAATTAGCGAGAGAGTCACCGCGACCGACATCGTCTTCTCTGTTCTCTCGCCTCCTCGTTCACGTTCACAGTTCATGACAGGTTTTTGAAAGTTGACGGACAAACTAAGACTAAGCGATTGGCAAACCTTCGCGTGACAGTCATCGACACCTGTGTGGAAACTCAGTCTCAAAGTGCGCCTCAGCGCGGGCAGATATCTCATTCGTGTCGACCTAACTCAGTGCACTCAGTCCGCGTGCGCGTGCTTGGCGCCCGGCAGCCCGGCGCCATCGTCTGAGTCGGTCTCGTCGGGTTCGGCATCCGGCTCCACTTCGCCGGGCGTATCGCCCGGCGGCGGCGCGCGACACGGGAAGCAAAGCATCGCGCCGCCGATACTGCGGGCGGGCGCGAAGCCGTTGGCGCGGCGCGAGGAGAGAGGTACAAGCACTTCGGCGAGGTTGGTGAGCAGCCCCTGGTTGTAGATGTTGGCAGGCACCTCTACCTTTTTGGTAACCTTTTCGCCGCGCTCGATCTGCTTGCGCTGCATGCGGTGGCGCAGCTCGTCCTTGAGATCGCCCCACTTGAACGTCTCGTTGGTGGTGGTGCCGCACCAGATCAGGTACATGTGGTAGGCCCAGAAACCCCAGAGCGCGAAGCCAATGACGAGGCAGAAGATCCCGATCGCCATCGTCATGTTGTGATGCACAAAGAGGTACTGCACGCCTTGCAAGACCGTGACAGCCTGCGGCGTGCCGGTCTCATCGTAGTAGTGCGCCTGATCGAGCCGGTGGACGTCGAGCGCGAGGTGCTCGATGATGCGCGCGTGGATGTACGAGGAATAGAAGCAGAGAATGGAGTGGTAGAGAAGAAAGAGCATAAACCAGCGGTAGTTGCGCTCGCCCACGCACGAGTTGAGCCACGGGCAGTGGTGGTCGAATCGCGCGACGCACTTGTTGCAGATGACGCAGTGCTTCGAGCGCGCCGGCCGGGGCACCTGGCAGGTGCGGCAAAACCTAGGCTCGTAGAGCACTTTGTCGTATGGCACGCGCGAGAAACGGTGCAGGTTGGCCGCGGTGATCACGCCCGGATCGCAAAAGGACGCGAGTACGAAGATGAAGAGGCCCCCGGACATGACGAGGTACGAGTTGTAGCGGTGGATGATGTGCAGCCGCGGGTTGGGCACGAGCGGCAGCGACTTATTGTAGAAGAGGTAGAAGCCACCCGCCATGAGCGCGACGTAGAAGAGCTGAAGCAGTGGGTTGGGCCTATAGCAACACACGTCCTCGGCCCGCTGCAGCGCGCGCTGGCACTTGGGTCCGCAAAGGCGGCGCGTGATAGGCCGCAGGCAGTAGCAACCGCACATCCAGTCGTGCAGTTTGCCGATGACGCCCGTCGACGAGGCGCCGAACATGAGCACGTACAGCAAGAACCCGACGCCGACCGCGACGCCGACTGCGACGACAGCATTCGGAACTCCAAGCATAGGAAGTATCCTCTTGCGGAATCGCGATATCCGAGTCGACGTCAGAGTCCCGTTCTGTGCTTGCTATGGAGATACCATTTGAAGTCTCGCTTTTCACACTCCCGAGGTCCCTGTGGTGGGGGGCCGAAGCGAGGATCGACGCGAGCGTCATGCTCCACCCCAAGGCCGTGCCGGCCGAGGGCCGGCGCAACGAGGGACCCGTGGCGCTGCCGGCCTTGTGCATCTCGTACGCCGGCGGCGCGGGCGAGGTGGAGCTCACCTCCGACTTGCCCACCGCCTTGAGCAGCGTGTCGAAGACGCTCAGCTTCGAGGAGGCGCACCTGTGGCACTGGGCGATGACGGACAAGCAGCCGCGCGTGCGCGTGACGGGCGCGGCCGTCACGCTGCGTGCGGGCGAGCGGTGCGTCGTAGAGCTCAAGTCGACGACGGGCGAGCTGCACTCGGTGCAGGCGGTGCCGCGGCTGACGGGCAAGATCTCATCGCGTCCTAACGCCACGACGGGCCAAATCGAGCCGGATGATTCGTGCCGCACGATCGCGGGCGGCCACGTCTTCGTGCGCCTCTCGCAGGTGCCCGGCGCCGAGCAGCTGCCCGCCATCGGCGAGCGCGTCGAGTTCCAGCTCGCGCCCAACCCCGAGCGTGCCGAGAAGCTCTGGGCGGCCGAGGTGGTGCCTCTCGATCCGGGCTCGCTCGCGACGCAGGCGGTGAGCCGCGTGGTGATGCCCGCCATAGGGGGCTACTCGGCGGGCCAGGACGCTGACGACGGCGCGGCCTCCGAGCTGCCGAAGCGCGACTTCTCCCCTGGCTGCCGCCTGTACGTCGGCCGTCTGCCGCCCGACACGACGCTCCGCGAGCTCTACGAGCTCTTCGCGCCCTTCGCGCCCAACCCGAAAGACCTGGTTCACGTGCAGCTGCCGTGCGACGTCGAGGGGCGCCCGCGCGGCTTCGGCATCGTGGAGCTCGCAAGGCCCGAAATGGCGAGCGCCGCACTGGAGAAGCTCGAGGTCGTCGAGCTCCGAGGCTCGCAGCTCGTCGTGCGCTCGGACGACCTGGTGGTCAACCAGCACTCGGGCTGCCTCGTCTACGTGGGGAATCTCGACCCGCGCACCTCGTTGCAAGGGCTCAAGAACCACGTCCTCGGAGCGGGCGCCGACCCGACGAACACTGCGGCGGTGCACGTCGTGATGAATGAGAACGGCCGGTCGGTTGGTTACGGTTTCGTCGAATTCCGCACGGCGGCAGCGGCGGATGCGGCGGTGTGGATGCTCCACAACAACGTCCTCGACGGCCGGTACCTCTTCACTCGGCTCGATTGCGACGCGCGAGAGCAGGACGAGGCTGAGGCCAAGGTGCGTCGCGACGCGCAGGCTAAGAACGTACAACTCGTCGCGGCCGTCGCCGCTTGGGTAGATGCCTCGGCGCCGCTCGTGGAGTGGGGATGGGCGGAGCGCTTCCGCTCGTGCTGGGCGCCGCAGTACGAGCCGATGCTCGCGCCGCAGCTGCGTGATGACCGGCGCAGCTCGATGGTCTACCAGCAGTTCCAGGCGCGCGTGCGTTCGCTCGTGACGGCGCGCATGGAGGTCGCACAGCTCCCTGGGTTGTATGAGATGGCCTACGGCAGCCGGATTGAGCCGCGCGCGCTTGGGTACGCGTCGCTGCGCGAGGCGCTGCACGAGGTGCAGGGCCTCTCCCTCGACGCCACTGGCCCGCGCCCCACCATCACGCCCGAGTTCCACTATGAGCGCATGCATAGCGGCGGCGGCGTTGCCGGCGTGCGCGACCGAGGCGGCGAGCGGCGCGATCGCGAGCGGGATGACCCGCGCCGCGACCGTGAGCGTGATCGCGATGGCCGCCGTGACGAGCCGCGCCGCGACCGAGACCGCGACCGCGACCGCGACCGCGACCGCGACCGTGGCCGGCGTGACGACTCCGGGGGACCGCGGGGAGGTTCTGATTCGCGCGATCGGGGGCGGCGCTGACCCATGCCCCGGTGGTCATGCGCTGACCGAGACCCCTTCGCGGCTCCGCGCGGCGAAGGTGGATCGATCAGACCTCTGACCTGCTGCACGTGAGCTGGACAGAGTGCATTCCGGTCCGGGACGCGTGGCGACGGTCGGTTCCCTCCCGGACCCGCGGTCGAGACTGCGGTCATCGGTGTCCCGATGAGCGTCGGTGTACATTAGTCTGCACTTTCGCCGAACATCGCAGCATCCTTAGTTATAACCACCACAGGTCTGCCTCCTCCTCGTTCTCACCGTCACCGTCTATCCGAATAACACCTTCTCGGCTATTTTTTCGGGATAAAACGGAACCGAAGGAGTTTCAAACGTCCAAGTCCTGGGAACCTTGAGTGCGACGCCGTGGAGTCCCTTGTGGGGCTTGTCTGCGTTGCAACGCGATTGTTTGCTTTGGCTAACCAGGTTAGGTGCCCTGCGTCTGCGTACCACAAGATGGGGAGGGGCATGCAGTTGCTCACGACACTGGTGATCACGGCAATCATAGCAAAGGCAGCGGGGCGCCAGAAAACACTCCTGGAGATTCGAGATCTGGGCGCTCTTGAAGGATGCGGAGATCTACTTGGCGGCGACTTTAGCTGTCCAGGTCACGCAAATGGTTCCGCCCTTGCATGTCAACTGCTTAACCGCAACATGGGCGTCGACCTATGTTTTCAAACTCCAAAGTGCGCAGGCTTGTTATGGAACACTGCAAACGGATGGGTGACGCTCAAAACACGCCCATCAAATCGTCAACACAGAAAGACGGCATCTGCTTCCAGCAACGATGACAGTGATGAGGTGTCGCAGCAACAGGCGCGTGGTTGTCAAACTATGTTTGAACGATTTCCGAAGAGCACAGCAAAAACTCAAGAGTGGGTGACGTGCGATGCGAACACTGCACGCAGTGCGAAGTCGTATGAGTGCTCACGGACCACCAAAGGCGTTCGATCAGCCAACTTGCCGCTCGTGAAGCAGTGCGTGCGCACTCTTCTGGGCATATTTACGGTAGCATCGGAATATCAGATCCGCAACCGCTTCCGTCGCCACTTCCGCTTTTCCAAGCTTTTGCAGGGTGGTCAACTCGATTCGCTCGGCTGCGGGATCAATCCCGTGTTTGTGACGGCCACGCCAGGTCCGGAGTTGCACGAGCCACCAGATGTGGTCGTTTTGCAAACTAGGGAGTCCATGAACTCAGGCAAATCGTTTCACTGGCTGCGTTGGGCGACGGAACATGCTCCTACGGCACACTACATATTCAAGATGGATACAGACACACAAATCTGTGTTGACGCCCTGCAGACACAACTGGGATTTGCCTTCGCAGCAAGAGCACAGTGGTTCGGCTTCTTCATCACTGGCAGCGATCTGAGCCCAACAGCCATCAATCTGTGGAAACAGCAGATGGGAGATGGGCTTCGCCCGGGCCAAGGCTACATGAGCGGCGCAATCTATGGGTTGAGTTTTGAATTGGCCTCCAAGATTGCGACGTCGCCTTGGGCGGCTACGCATGTCGAAGGGCATGAGGATGTACAGATGGGACTGATGGCGTACCACGTCGCGCCCGACGTGTCACACTATCATTTGGCCTGTCTGTACGATGGCAGCGTGTCGTGCTCTGTGCGTCACCGTCAGTTTAACAAGCTGCACGCGAGCTCCAAGTCCTTGTGCGACGAACAACCTGACGCCACGATCGCAAGTTGTGACTGCATGGTCTGGGTGGAGGATGACAGAGATCCCGTGATCGGCTCGCTGCAAGGTCGCGAATTCTGCGACCTTGCGCACGGGTTCGGATTGCAGAAACCGAAGGATCCACGGTGTGCACCGGGCTGCAGACGCGTGGCCCTAGGAAAGAAGCGTGCTGGGTTCCCAAAGCAGGAGTTTTGCTTCGGGAACATGACCAGAATTGCGAAATGAGGGCGGGGGAGGGGGGGGGAAGCCGGAAGCGACTCACAGGAGAAACCGCCGGACACGCTTTTTCCTTTTTCGTATAGGTCTCGCGTCTTCTTTGTGCTTCACACACTTAGGGATGTTTAGAAGAACTGCCCCCGAGAGTACTGCCTACATACACAGTTTTGTGTTTTCCCCCGGTGTCTTTTTGTACCGTATTCACACAGGGCAAAATGCGCGCGGGTACCCTCAGCCGCGTCGAGCACGCGGCTGAGAAGAGCTTCCTGCGTGACGCCTTCGAACAGCTCGATGAGGTGCTCAAACGAAGGGCGGCGGGCGCGGCGGGCGCGGCTGGCGCCAGCGGAAGCGGCGAGGAGGCTTCGGGGATGCATGAGCGCCAGAGGCAGGTCCGTGAGGCCGACCAGATGATCCAGCGGTGGCTCGCCGTCTTCGCGCGCCAGCACCTCGCCGACATTTGCACGCGGCTCATGAAGGCTGCCAAGGAGCACGACGTGCCCGTGGCGCAGCAGGCCGAGGCGCGGCTGCCGCACTCGGGCGACGCACCCGAGGACCCGTCCAAGTTCCGCGACGAGAGCACCACCTTCTTCCTGCTCGAAACGCTTCGGCGCGTGCTCCGCGCCGCCGTCGACACCGGCGGCGGCAGCTCGGGCTCCGCCAACCTGCCGTTGCGCAACGTTCCCGAAGGCCTTCTCAGCTTCTGTTTCGAGCGCCTCTCGCTCGAGCACCCGACGGCGATCCGGCATGTGGCCGCGCGTTGTGTGGGATTGCTCTCGCGCGCACACCTCAAAGCAACTGTCGACAAGTTCCTCGAGAAGGTGCGTGCGGCTGCGCGAGCGCTGCCACCGCATGCGCCCCTGGAGCCTCGATCGCTTGCTGTCCTCTGTGTGCCGCTCCATGCGTGCGCGCGTGCCTGACCGCCCGCAGGCCTCGCGTCTCGCCACCGACAAGGAACAGCGTGAGTACGTCGCGTTCGCCAAGGCGGCAGAGCACCTCGAGATTTCGACGCATTCTGCTGAGCAAGCCTCGGCAAGCGCCAAGTTCCTCACGGTGGTGGCCAAGGCGATGGCGAGCATGTCACGCGGCGTGCTGCGCGCGCAGCTGGCCGCCTCGCTCCGCACCCTTCTCTCCCGCCTGATGGATGCCCCAACAAAGGCGCTTGCGCGTGAGTGGCGCGACTTTTGCTCTGCGGGCGGCGCAGAGGTGGGCGCGTGGTGGCAGGCGTACACGGCCGTGTACGAGGCGGCTTTCAAATGGGCGAAGAAGCCGACGCATGCACCCTTCAGCTACCAGCTGCTCGTCACCATGCTCGCGCTCGCGGCGCTCCCCGACTCTCACCCAGGCGGCACCGCGTTTGCGACGGGCGCGCGCCGCTCGCGCATGCTATCGCTGCTTATCGGCGCCAAAAAGGAGCCTCTGCGCTCGGCGTGCGTATCACTCGCGGCGCAGTACGTGTGCGCGCTGCCGGCGGAGGCGGTACGGGCCGACCTGGAGAGCGGCAGTAGCGGCGGTGGGCGCGACAGCTCCGCGGACGCACTGTCCCTCCGTGCCCTCGTGCAGTCCCTGCTGCCGCGCAAGGCCGTGCTGCTTGCGTCGGAGGCACCGCACGTGGAGCAACTGCTGCTCAAGCTGGCGACCGCCCAGCGTGACGCGCAGTACGTGCTCACGCTGGTGCTCGAATCACTCGCCATGCACCAGAGCGGCGCCTCGCCCTCGCAGCGCTCGCTCTTGCTGCGCGTGCTCGCCACCCTCAGCGCTGAGGAGCCTACCGCGGTGCAGCCCCATCGCCAGGCGCTCCTGGCGAGCCTGCGCCCGCTGCTGCGCCTCGAGGCGCAGCAGCACCTCGCAGCGGCGTCGGCGGCGGCGGTGGCCGCGGCGGGTGGGCCGCCCGTGCCGGAGAGCGCGGGGAGTGGCCTGCTGCCCGCGCTGATCGCGGCAGTGCCGCGTCTGTGGGCCTTGGAGACCGACGCTGAGGAGTGTGCTGATCTCGCGTGGATGGCCCGGCTGCTCGTCTCCGAGGAGGCCGAGACGCACATAGCGGCTTTCGAGTGCCTGCAGCTGCTCATGGCACTCCAGCGTGCACGCCTGACGGTGCCCGTGCTCACCGCCGTCGCGCGGATGCTCCTCGGCCGCGACGGCGCGCGCCCTCTGCAGCTCTCTCGCGCGCTCTATTACGCGACCTTCCTTGTGCACCGAGCGGTCGAAATGCTCGGGGCGGCGATCGAGGAAGAGGCGGCGCTGGCGGGCGCATACCATGAGACATGGCAGGGGCTGCGGCAGGTGATGCAGGCGGCGGCGGTCGCCTGGGTGATGCACTCGCTGCCTGAAATTTCACAGCAGGCGGCCGCACTGCTGAACGCCTTCGATTCGGACGCGCTGCTGCGCCACCTGCCGCCGTCCCACGGCCGTCCAGCTCTGCGCTCGCTTCTCCCCGAGGCTTGGGGACGCGCCAGCACCAGAAAAGACGCCACCGCCGCCACCGCTCCGACGCAGCCTCTCGAGCCTTCGTCCGCGGCGATGCTCACGCCACTGCGCAGGGAGTCGCGTCGCACCGCCTCCACGCAGAGTGATGTAGAGAATGCCCTCGATGAGCACTACGAGGCGCTCTTTCCAACCATTTCGCTCTGCTGGATGCGCCTCGCACACCAGGCGGGCAGCGGCCCACGCCCTCAGGCGGACGACCAGGCCGGCGTTGAGGCGCTGCAACTTTGGGGCACGCAACTCGCATTCGTGTGCCGGTACGCGCGCACGCCGCTCGCGCCCTACTACACGGCGCACTCGCTCTCGATGCCGGCGGGCGGCGGCGGTGCGGACGCGGCGCTCAAGCCGATGCTCGACCGGCACACGAGCACGAGCGGCGCGGCCGAGGAGGACGTTGAGCACATTTTCGCACGCTCACTGCGCTGGCTGCTCTCGCCCACGGTGCCGTCGGAGCAGCTGCAGGCGCTGCTTAAGGCGCTGCGGCTGGCGCACCCCTCGATGAATGCGCTCCTCATCGGGCAGCTCAAGCGGGCTGCTCTCGAGCAACAGCAGCAGCAGAGCGCGCAACCATCGCGGGGGCTCAGCAGGCGCAAGCTTGTCGCTGCCGCTGCCGCGCCCGACCCCTACGGCGACGACCTGTACTATCAGCCAGCAGTGCTCCAGCTGCTCGCCGAGATGTACGCCAAGCGGACGGCGGCTGAGCTCGCGCGCACCGATGACAAGGGTCAGCTGGTCCACAAGATCGAGGTGGCCACCCTCGAGAGCATCTGCCGGCTCTGGCTGCGCGACAAGGCGGGCGGCGCGAACAAGGTGGCGAGCCTCAGTGGCGCCCCTCTCGGGTATGCGGCGCGTCTGATGACGTACTACCTGCAATACGTCACCGCCGCTCTGCCCAACGTGCTGCCGCCACCCCCGGCCACGTCGTCCGTGCCCACGCGCCTTGAGCTCGCGGTCCGGGAGATCGAGGTGCCTGGTGCCAGGCCAGGATGGTACAAGGAGGATGAGACGCCACCACCAAGCGCGCCCACGACGGCGTCTTCTGGCACGCCCAAGGGTAATGGCGCCGTCATGGGCGCGACGCGTGAGGAGCACGCAGGCGCGCGCTCGCGGGTGTCCGACTCTTCCACACCGTTGACGACGCCAGAGGTCTCCAGCGCGATGGTGCGCTCGACATTCGATTTGTTCACGCAGTGGATGAGAGTCGCGCTCGACAGCAGCGGCGCCGTCCATGACGCGGCGGGTCGCTCGTCCCTCTCGCTCATGGGTGGCGCCGACAGCTGCGTGGCACTCGTGGACCCGCGCGACAGCAGCCGGCTGCGGCGCGTCGCGCCCTCTGTGGAAGAGAGCGTGTTGCATGCTGTCGAGGCGCTAATTGCGATGCATGCCACCGCGCACGTGCTCGGCCTGCTCGGAGAGGAGAAGGAGCAGGCCCACGGCAAGGGCGCAGTCGGCCTGAGGGACGGCGGCGGCAACCTCCGTGGACAGCCTCCCACGGTGTCTATGGATTCCATCCAGGAAGCGGCCGACGCGGCGGGCTTTGCAATCGAGGTGAAGCGCTTCCTCGAGCCCCTTCTTGGTTGGGTGCGGCTGCAGCGCCCGACGTACCTCGCCCTCGCCACCCTCCTCCACCACCATGAATCTCTGCTCGAGGTATTCCTACGTACCGCCCTCAAGGGCGGCGAGATTCTCACGCCTAAGCCGCCCTCCAGAACCTCCAATGGCGACGCCGACGTCCCCAAGCCGTTGCTCGTTCACGCCTACTTGTTTGCGGTCGTGAGCAACGTGGCCAGCGACATGGAGCGCTGGCACAAGGGTATCGAGGCCCGTCTGCTCTTCCTCTCGCTGCTCCATCAGGTATCTGGCAGAGACGGCCAGCGAGCGCTTGGCGCGTCGCTGGCGCAGGCGCTCGCGCACTCGCCGCATACGCACCTGATGCCGCCGCACAGCCATCAGCTGCCTCTCGCTTCTGCGCGCTCGCCCTCTCCGCTTGTGTACACCGCCGCGCCGTATCGGTACTCGTCGGCCCTCGCGCCCCTCTTTCTGCGGCTCCTGCCTGACCTGCTGTCCGAGATGGTTCGTCACTTTCGCATTCTCACCGTCGAGGATCGCGAGGCGCTGCTGCAGCTGCTGCTGCCGTGGCTGCGTGCGCTCGCCAGCGTCTTCGACAGTGCGGCGCCGGACGCGGAGGCGACGTTCGAGGCAGCGCCTGCCGAGGCGACCGTGGCTAAGGGTGAGCCGGGGAGCTGGAGCCGAGAACAGCTCCACGTCACTCTGCTGGTGCCTGTGCTCGAGTCGCTGCTCAGCCTGTCGCGGCTGACCTCCTCGGTGGCACGGCCCGGGCTCACCGCGGAGTCGGCGCACATGGCCTTTATGGTGGAGGAGGCGTGGGCGGCACTCGTATCGCCCGGCTCAACCCCAACGCTCGTGCCGGCGCTGATAGGTATGCTGCTCTCGGCGCATTCGGCCGCGGCTGCTGCGAAGCCTGCGGACGCCGCCGAGATTGCGCTGTGCGAGCAAGTCCTCATCCTCGTCACACGCACGCCGTGCGCCCCCCTGATGCTCGGAGCTGTCGTCTCGGAGCTACGGAATTACATAGTGAACGTAGAGCACTGCCCCGACGTGCGCGCGCTCGAGGTGAGCGAGCCTGGCGTCGCCACGAGCGCCGACGCAAGCAGCGCTGCCCTCTGGCTCAATTGGCGGCGCAGCGTGCCGGCGGCGCGCGAGCCGTTGCGCCCGTATGAGCTCGCGGCGATCTCGATGCTCACGCAGCTGCCGTACGAGCTCCACGCACTCCTGCCGCCGCACCTGCCAAAGCTCCTCCACGTGCTGACCGTCTGCTGCGGGGAGGAGACTGCGAGCGCATCCCTCGCGCTTGCATCCGACCGCGCGGCCGCAGAGGGCGCAGCATCGACACTCATGAGCGCGCTGCTGAGCAACCTGACGCCTCGGGGGTATGCGAAGCCGATTTCGCAGGCGGAACTCGACGCGCTGCTCAGCCGCGCCGCGGCGCTGCGCCCGGGCCTCGCCGCCGTGCGTCCCCTAGTGCAGCTGCTCTCGCCCGTGCGCGCGACGATCGAGGAGGAATGGCGGCTGCTCGCGCTGCACTGGGCGGTGCATGCGCGCGACCCGGACATGTCCCTCGCGTCGCTTCGCTGCTTTGCGCTCCTCGGCACACGCTGCGACGCTGCGCTCATTCGCACACTCACACTGGTGCTTTGGGGAGCACTGCGTGAAGCTGCCACTGCCAAGGCCCAGCTGCTGCTCCGGCTGCTGCGCAACCTCGCCGCGTGCACACTCGCCACCGGCGACGAGGACGAAGAGAACGCGGATGGCGCGGGTGGGCCGCTGCCGGCCTCGACGTGGCTAGAGCTTGCAGCGACGGCGGCCGCGATGCTCTCCGTGCGTTGCGAGTCGCTCCTCACGGAGGCACTCCTTCTCCTGGAGCTCGTGCTGCATGTGTGCGAAGATGGCATGCCGCGCGACGTGCACCGCGCCTCGTCTTTCTCGAGATCTCTGCGAGATGGGAGCGGCACCACGGACTTCTCAACCAGCGCCATCGCTTCTGCCAACGGCACCAGCAGCTTCGTTGACGCCAACGGCATGCTCTCGCGCCGCCCCATGGCTGCCTCTAGCCTGCTGCCTTCGGGCCTGGGCGACGTGGACGTTAGGCGCGCCGTGCTGAGCGCACCGCCGCTCAGCCAGCTGCTGTTCAACCTACGAAAGGTGTGGAAGTATGACGCTCGGTACGGCGCGGGCTCATCCGGCGTGGGTGCGGGCGCTGGTGCACAAACGCTAGGGCGCACGTCTACCGTGGCCGCACCGGCGGTCGACGAGTACATTTCCGCGCGCTTGCTCAAAGGAGTCTCCATGGGCGCTGTGGTGAGCACCGAGTGCCGCTGCCTCACGATACGAATGGTCGAGAGGCTCGCCGTGTGCTATTCAGATGATGTCGAGATGGTGCCCACCAACACGCTCACCATCACGTCGCTGCTCGCGCGCGCGCTCGAGCTCATGCTCGCGCTGCCTCGAGCGCTGCCGGCCCACCCGAGCACCGGCGCGTCGGGCGTCCAGGTTGGTGGAGGCGGCGCCAGCAGCGGCGGCGGAGGTGGCGGCGGCAGCGGCGGCGGCGGCCCGGGTGCCGACCGGACGGTGCGGGCGGTCGCCTCAGACGCTGTGCGATTCCTGGAGAGCAGCGGCTCCGTGAGCTTCGAGCGGCTCGTCGACCTCTTCAACGAGTTTGCCGAGTGGAGCCCCGAACAAGATGTTACCACCGCCGAGCCCATGGCCTCAAAGACACCCTCCTTCAGTGTGGGCTCAAGGACCCCCTCCTTCCCCTCAAAGACACCCTCCCTCAGTGGAGCCAGACGCGGCGTGGGAGGGCTTGGGACTGCACACGAGCGAAACGGCAGCCTGGGGGGCGGCAGCAGCGCCGTCGTGGGCTCGGTGGACGCGTCCAATTCCACGTGCCGCACGCGCAAGTCGGGCTTACACGCGATCACACCGAAGGAAGAGCGGAAGAGGGAAGGCCTCGAGCGTGCCCTACCCGGGCACGAGGCATGGCATGCGTCTCGCTTCGATGAGCGATTCTTCGAGTCGTTCGCGCTCGCCTTCACCTCGACGTCCGAGGTTGACTTCACCCTTCGGCTGCTCACCGAGTGGCTTGACGCGGCCTCGGGCCCGTTGCTTGGCAATAGGCTGCACCCGCGCCGCCCCTCGGACGCGTGCTCGGGCCCCGAGGTCGCCCTTTCCACGCCCAACGCGGCGCACAGTTCGTCGCCCAGTCGCGTCGGTCGGTATGCAGAGCACTCGCACTCAGAGGCACGACACGCCCGGCGCGTGCTGGCGTCGCTCCTCCGGCTGCTCTCTGCATGCGTCTGCCAATATGCGCCCACGGAATGCGTGCCGGAGCAGTTCGCGGCGCTCGCACCGCTCGTGATCGCGCACTTTACGCACTATACACATCAGCATGCTCATCAGCGGGTGGACCCGCAGGAAGACGTGGCGCTCACAGCCGAGCGGCTGCTCTCCGAGATGCTCTCTCGCGCCCCCCCGGGCACCGACCCCAAGATCTTCTCGCTCCTTTCCACACCGGTGCTTGCAGGCCAGCCGGCCGGCGCAGGCTGCGGCGGCGGCGGCGGTGGCACTCAGCGCAGCAGCAGCATCACGACGCGCGCGCAGCTCGCCCCTTCGCTTGCATGGGACGCATGCCTCGTGCGAGCGGACGAGATCGAACTTCTCTATCCGTCGCTGCACGAGTGTGCCGATCGACTGCAGGCGTGCGTTCTTAACGTGGCGCCCAACGTGGCGCCCGCCGCGCCCGACGAAGGCGCGAGCGAGCGCGGCTGGCCGCTCGACCTGCCGCGACCGTTACTCTCGGAGCTGCCGAGCTTCGACCCTTGTTCACGCGAGGGGATCTCGCGCGGCCACGGCCATGGCACCGACGGTGGCGGCGATGATCTCGAGCGCCCTGGGCAAGGGGCATCTGGAGGGCTGTCGCTTGAGGGCGCACCACCGCCCAAGACGGCGTCGAGATGCCATCTGAGATCCGCCGAGATACCAACAAGATCCTGCGGCGAGACGCCATGGGCCGAGCCGGCGCATGCGCTCGCTACGGAACAACCTGCGCCGACGGAGCAGAAAGCCAACGAGGTCGAGGCGGTGGATGCGCCGGAGGCTGCCGTTGAGGCCGAAGACATTAAGGGGCAGGAGAACAAGGAGGCCGAGGCGTCTGCGTCGCCGCCGCCACCTTCGCCGCCGCCACAGCTAAAGACGCCCTCGGACAGGTCCAGCTCAAAGGAGCTGGACGCCAGCTCGGAGGGGCTGGATGCGTGCTCGGAGGAGCTAGACGACCATGACGAGTATGAGCGTCCAGCTCATACTCCTCGAGTCGGCTCCGCCGCCGAAAGCGACGGCTCGTGGATCTCGACCATCGGCCCGCTCGCGCGCCTCGAGGAGTACGAGGCGGGCGAAGTCGGTCCGCCCATGGACGAGGGCGATGGGGAAGACGAGGAGCTCATGGTTGGGCTCGATGGCACCGATGACGACGACGACGACTTTGACGACGATGGCCTCGACGGCACGGGGCAACCCTCTCTATGATGGGCGTCCTCTCGCTATGAATGGCACTCGAGTTTTATACTTCGTTTAGTCAGCTTCATTACGACTTACGACTTTACGAGTCACATCAGACTACCGTACAGCCGTATCTCGTATACAAGGGTAGTTCCGAACGGCTCTGTACTAGCGTCTCAGTAGCAAGAATTGGCAAAGTACACGACTTTGTTTCAACTCTCAAACCTCAATGCGTCAAACATGTCATCTTCGTGCGCGGAGACGTGCGCGGTATACGGTACCGTACGGGCCTGTCGCGTGTCGGCCTCGCGCATGAGGCACGGGCAGGCACGTGTCGTCCACCTCTGGATCGTCTGCACTGCGCGGTTTTAAGCGCGGTTCTTGTATGGTCCCGTGCGACGGCGGTGGGGCTGCGAGACCGTGTGCTGGTGCGCGGTGCAGCGTGCACACGACCTTTTTGCGTGTCAGGCTGTCAGTGTCACCATCCGATCTGTGTTGTGCTGTACGTGTGTGCACCATCCGATCTATGTCGTGTGCGACCTCGATGTGCGACCGCTGTCCCATGTACAAACAAATAGGAAGAAGGAACGCCGTTAACAACACGACACTTTAACCATTAACGGCCGAGAAGGACAACCACAACGGTCAACGCCGCGGTTTGATGTCTGTTATCCAATCGAGTTATCCAAGTTATGTTCAATGTTGTGTTATGAGTCGTAGTGTTTTAAAGGAATAAAGCTTAAACACTTCAACCGTCAGGGTTTGAAAGCAACAGTGTTTGGTCCTTAAGCTTAACGTTAGGAAGCTCTACCGATCGACACGATTTTTAAGATCGACACAACGAAACACGACATTGAATCCACATTACGACATTGGACCCATGGAGCATGGACCGGTACGAGAATCATACGAAAACGTCGGCGATCGCGACGGAAACAATCCCAAACATCCTCAACTAAAACGATGGCCGAAACGATCAGGCCTCGCCTCACTCGTCACTCCTCTCCGTTTTCCCCACTGGGGAGTCGGCCCGGCGCGCGCTGGCGCGCGAGCCATGGGGTACCGTAACGGTACGCAAAAGCGAAAAGGAACAAGTACCTTGCGCCCGTCCCGTATGGACTTGCAATTTGTGTTTGTGATGGCTGATGTCCATCTGATCTCGTTTCATACCCGCCCGCTGTGGTGTGCATGCTGATCGGCTCCGAGCAAATGCACTTACCGCCCATTTGTCTGCTTGCCCTTGAAGAAAACCATTCTACCGCCTTCTTGTGAAGCTGTCGCGTACCACTTTAATGGACTCCTTGGGAGCAAGAGAGGCCATATTACGATCGGGTCGAAGCGCGGGGTTGCAATGTCCTTCAGGCATCCCACACCACGAGATGAACTTGGAATTCGACGGATCGCAGTAGTCATAGCTGCACCTGTCGATGTGATCTGGCCAGATGGCGGCGAAAGTAGGTGAGCAGCAGATTATTGCGTCCTTCGGCTTCTCCCTTCCCCGCAGGCATTCCGCAGTGTTACAGAGAGGCGGCTTGAAGTGCTTTGCGACCGCTGCTGCAACGTCTGGTGCAACGCCCCTATCATCCATTGTAGGGTCCTCAGTGGCTGATAGGCATCGGCTCTTGAATAGTTTGCTCCATGCAAATGTTGGCATCGCTCTGGATGACTTACAAACGTTGTGTATGGTTCGATTTGCTTGACGCAGGGAATCGACATGTTTTGGCAGGCTGGAGACTTCCTTGGACTTGCGGAAGACCATGAACGAGTATTCGAGCCACGATCCCCTCGATGCATGGCGCAGAACGGTCGAGGCTTGAAGGTCGAACGTGTATCCTAGTTCAGTTAGAACACCTAGTATTTCGGATGGATCTCGATTGTTAATGTGGGCTGTTCCGCCTTGCCACGGCGTCGCCAAGGCCCAGCTCATGATGATGCCCTTCGTATTATGCATGTGTAAGTTGGCTATGTAAGATGCAGAAAACTGAGATGGGATGTGCTCTCCCACTTCAGTGCTAAACACCCAGTCAGCCATCGGCAGCGTGGAAACCACAGTCGTGAGGTCAGCGTAATGCACAATAGGGATGTTCTTATCAAGCTGATGGCGAGCCTGCCTCGTGTACTGCTCCACATTCTCAGCACCATCATACCCCATATAAGTCACGGCATATTGACGACCCCTTGTGGACAACCAATGGCCGAAGGCCCCAGTTCCGCAGCCGAGGTCTAGAACCGCACTGCCGCTCACCAAACTTGCGACGGCTGAAGCAGCGCTGTGACTCATCGGGGCATGAAACTTTCCTGGCCACTGCCCAGTGAGACACCAACCACCAGACTTCGAAACTTCGCCAACTGAACAGTAGGCAGCACCAAGCTCAGCACGCATCGCCTCCGCGATGCACTTTAAGTCGTCTGCGCAGGATTTTAGGCCATGCTTCTTGGCGGTCTCACGACGCTCAATTGCTGCCGCCAAGGCGGCTGTGAAGAGGACGAAGCGACGCATGGCACCCTGCATGGGGACGCGCGGCGCCTCTTCTCTTTTTGGGAGGCTTGTGACCTCCCTCGTCGCTCTCCGGGCAAGTGTGAATGAATTTGAGTGTGAATGACTGACGTGGTTGCAGGAAACACAATCTGTTACAGGTTCACGAGGGAGAGTTGCAAATCGTTACATTGCCGCTGTTTACCAGCGGGATTCCGAATAGGTGGGTGTCAGGGTATGATTGGGTGACCGAAAAGCTCTTCAGGCATACCCCCATACACTGTGGACGGTCTGGTGGCCGCCCGACAGAGCATACCCCCGTACCCCTGACGGCCACCTACCATAAATGGTATGTTACGGACGCGAAAGGCCGGGGAGCATATTAGAGCATAAGGGAGCATACCCCTACCAGTGTCTTGATACATGTACCTGTGCTCGGGAGCGGTGTGTGGGTTAGCCACTCGCAGCGAGGCCGTGTAGCCCTTCTGCAGCAGAGCGTGCCTCATCTTGTGTGCACATCTCTGGCGTGTGCCCAAGTGTGCCTCGTCTTGAGGATCGCCTTGCGCGCCGTCTCTTGCGCGTCGCGCTTGTCACGCACTCCGTTCCGCATCTCGCGAGGACGTCGCGTGCGTATGCCCGCTGCCGTGCCACTCTGAGCTCCATGCACGCGCGACATGCTGTGGGCATTCAGCGCAGCAGAGAAGCAAGGGGCATTCGGCGAGCGCACCGAGACTTTGGGGCGCCACCATCACGCCATCTTCACCATGACCTCGGCGGGAATCACACGGCACGGCTAAGCAAGGTGCCGGTCGTTCGGGTCGCGCCAGCGTGCAGCAGCGCCTCGACGACGTTGGCCTCGCACGCGTTCATGCTTGTCCTGCGAGCAGTGAGAAGGAGCGCGACATGTGGTTATCAGGCTGTAGAACAGGGGGAGAGGATGTGGCGTGCATATGCCCGCTGCCGTGCCGCGCGGGCGAAACTCTCAGCTCCATGCACGCGCGTAGCACGCGCGACATGCTGTGGCTGCTGCCGTGTGCGCACGCCGCAGCGCAGCAGGGGGCATTCGGCGACGCACCGAGACATCCGGCGAGCGCAGGACGAGCAAGAGGAGAGGACGGCGGCGCCCCCCGGACGAGCACGCGGAGAGGGCGTCGGCCGGCGTGGAGAGGGCGGCGGCACGACTTCCCCATCTCGTGCTCGCATGCCGAGCCGTTCATTCATACATTCAGCGCCGATCCTTGCGCCACAGTCCGCTCGGCGCAGCGCCAACGGAAAACTATGTCCCCTCCGGCATGCAGGACGGCCATCGCCTGTGCCCTGATCTGCCAGAAACGTTTGAAGCGTGATGAGCTCATGCGAATACATCAATAAGTGTCGGTGCAGGAACTGTGCATTAACAAGGTGTGAATAGGTCTCTTAACTCGGGCTCAGGGTACTTTCTCGAGGCCCTTGACGTTTGCCCAGTGCCCACGAGTGGTACCGGGGTGTACGGTGCCCGCGGATCGCTCAATTGGCCTCATAGGCCCGAATACAGGTTGGTAATCCAGGTTGACGGTGTAGTTAGAGTAAGTGGGGATTTGGCGCGGGGGATGGTGTTACGAGCCCAAATCGTGCGCAAGTGCACCCCCCTAAGCACCAATTCCTTC
>ENA-UOXG01000328-UOXG01000328.1-mixed-culture-metagenome-genome-assembly--contig:-NODE-328-length-31990-cov-42.614279_pt1 | contig 31990 bp, 23 predicted proteins | sample MGYA00238159_ERZ761634 | MGnify/ENA primary metagenome ERZ761634 (study PRJEB28908, sample SAMN08776845) | mixed culture metagenome | isolation source: Freshwater growth medium | place: USA... | reverse complement strand
ATGCTGTCAGATCGTGACGTTTCAAAAAGTCGATTTTTTGGGCTGACCCCTCTATCTGCTCTCTGGTGGTGGTGCGCGAGCTGCGACGTCGAATGATGACCACTGAGGCTGTCGACAGCTCTGCGGCGGCAATAACTACGTTTATCGTGGAACACGATCTGGGTCCTGGGTGTGAACTCTGATGTGACCTTGAGTGTGAAGAGTTTCACTGTTAACAAAAGAGCCCCAAAGAGTGAACTGCACGTCCGTGTGCTTTGTAGGCTGATCACGCTTGCGCCAACGACGACGCGAGTGAGCTCTGAAGCTGCTGCTCGGCCTCTAGCAACTTTCTGATCCGCGATCGCTTCGCGTCCGGCGCGCCACCCGCGGCCGCCTGGCCTACGCGTCCGACGAAGCCTGCGAGCGACGTCGAAAGGTCGGACCGTGCAGCGGTTGCCGCGCGCGCTGCGCCCTGGCCTGCGCCGGCGCCGGGCAAGGCTGCAGCGGCGCGCTCCGCCATGCCGCCCTGGCGGCGTCGGCGGATGGCCGCGGGCGTCTCCGCCGGTGCCTGGAGCTGCTGCAGCACGGCGAGCCTCTCCCGCGCTGTCGCTCCCGCTGCGCATGCTCCCGTCCTCGATGGCTCCGTGCGGTTCCTTGCCGCCGTCGGCTCCGTGCCGCCGCAGCACGCGCGCGCCGTGCTGAGCAGTCGCTCGCGAGGCAGCCGCTTCGCACCTCGCACCGTCGCCACGGTCGAATGGAGTGGGCGAGTGGAGCTGCCTTGACGGCTACTCGAGCCGCGCACCATGGTGCTCTCTCGACGGCCTCGGGATTTCGCAGCGCCCAACTCAGCGCCCTCGTCGACAGACCGAGTGGCCTCTGCGACATCAAAGTCGAGTGCCTCGTCGTCTGCATCGTCGTCCTCCGCCCGAAGAGCCTCTTCGTCCTCTGTGTGGCCACGCATCGTATCGAGCGCCCCCTCGGGCTGCTCCTCGTCGTCGTCGTCGCCGCCGCTGTAGTCGTCGCCGTCCACCTCCTGCTCGCCCTCTTCCTCGTCATCAGACAAGGTGGCCCACTCGTAAGCATGGGCTGCCGCCGCCTCCGCCGCCTCCGCCGCCTCTGCCATCTCCGCCGCCTCTACAGCCTCTGCCGCGAGGCCCCACGCCGAGATGGTCCTCGCTCCTCTCACCTCCGCCTCCTCCGCCTCCATCGCGGCTTCGTCTTCGGACTCCTCCCGAACGGCGAGCGCCTCCGCAACGTCGGGGTCCGTCTCAAAAAACTCTTTGGCAAAGTGCGCGCCCTCTTTGGTCCTCGCCTCCATAGCCGCGCGCTCCGCCTCTGCCATCCTACGCGAGCGCGGCCGGTCGGCAATGGCGAGAAGACGCTCGTTCGGGTACGCAATCGCCTGGGCGGAGGAGGGAAGCGTCTGCAGCGGTGCGCGCGCCAGCGTCTGCCGCTTGGCGATGCCAGCAGCCGTGCTCGCACTGCTGGATACCTCAGCCTCATCGACGAAACGCACGGATTGACGAAACGCACTGCTGGACGCCTCGGTCTCCGACGAGGCACTGCTGTAAGTGTCGGCAGCAGCGGGCGCTTCAGCGTCGTGAGCGAGCGACTGGAGTCGGAGCTCGTCCTCGTTCCAAGGACGGCGCGGATGGAGCGCATGCTCGAGGGAGTGGAGAGCCTCCGCTTGGAGCGTGCCGCCTGAGCGAAGGGCGCTCGTGAGCCGCCCGAGCTCCTCCATGCGCGCCGTGCCGAGCGAGGCCGAGTGCGCGCCGTACCGGGCGAGAATGCTCGGCTGCGCCAGACCAGTGGGCGCGCCTGGTGCAGACGCGGCGCGGGCCAACTTGTCGTGAGCGTCCTCGACCTCATCGCGTGCGGCCGTGCGCAGCTGCTCGAGCTCACTCAGGCACGTCGCGACGAGAACCTCGCTGGCCCTTGCTGCTTCGACCTTTCGAGCTACCTCCGTACCCATCGAGGGGGCGCCCACCATGGCGCCCATGGAATGAACGGCGGCAGCGGTTGTGCTTGCGGTCGGAGGCGCTATGGTGGGCGCTGTGGCAGTCGGCCGAGGCGGCAGTGGAGTCGCGTAGACGCCCGTGGCCTGCGAAAGCGCCTCGCGATAGGACACCCGCGACAGCTGCTCACGCAGGGAGACCCCGGAGGCTGCGCAGAACGGGGCGGCCGCGGACATGGCAGTGCTGCGGGCGGCGGACGGAACCGCCGAAGCCGGAGCCCCATGAGCTTCGGGCGCGTGGGAGAGCACGTCGGCTTGGGCGTCGTCCCGGGCGTCGTCCCGGGCGTCGTCGTGGTCGCTCGACGGGGCGGCGGCGGCGGCGGCGGCGGCGGCGGCGGCGGCGGAGGCGGCGGCGGAGGCGGCGGCGGAGGCGGCGGAGGCGGCGGCGGCCTTGCCGTCGGCGATGGCGGCGAGGATGCGGTCCGATCCCTCCGCGATCACCTCGAGAGAACGCGAGGGCATGTGCGGGAGCAAGGGGTGCCACGGCGGGTTACGGCGCTCGTAGCGCAGCTTGCGCACCTGCTCGGAGAGCGAGGCAGTCCATGGTCATCAGGGGTCATCAATGGTAATCAGTGATCATCAGTCATCAGCGCACCTGCTCGGAGAGCGATGCGTTCGTCTGAGTGAGGGCGTCATTAGCCGCACTCAGCGAGTTCACTCTTCCTTGGAGCTCCGCCGCCTCCTCGCGGGAGATCTCGAGCTCGAAAGCGAGCTTCGCCGCCCGACGTGACGGCTCGTCGTCGTCGCGCGTGCGACCGCCGTAGACCGCGCGGCGCTCGAGCTCCGAGCGTGCGGCGTCGAGCTGCTTCTCGAGATCACTCACCTGGAGCTCGAGCTCATACGCGTAGGCCTCAAGTTCACTCGTCACCTGGCGGAGTGTGCTCACCTCCTCAGCCAGCGCCCCGGCGTGCCTGGCGGCGCTCGCGTTCGCTCCTCCATGCGCCGATACAGCGCCGCCGTACCGGTACGGGTGTGCCGAGTCGCTCATCGAGTGGTTGAGTCCGCTGCCGCTCCACTCAGAGCGCTGCTCCGGTCGGTGGCCGGGGCGGCGCTCGGCGAGGAGGAGCGCGGCGGTGGCGGACTCGTACTCGTCGGCGGAGGGCGACGACGACTCGCCCTCCCTGCTCTCATTCCGGCGTTCCCATTCCGCGCCCTCCCGCACCCAAGCGTCGAGGCGGGCGGCCACGCTGCCGCCCCTGCCGCCGCCGCCGCCGCCGCCGCCGCCGCCGCCGCCGCCGCCGCCGCTTCCGCCGCCGCCGCCTTCCCGAGCTCCCCGCGGAGTCGTCTTCTTTTCGCTCGAGGCGCGGGCACGCCGACGCACGCCCGCCAGCCACTGCTCCGCCACAGTCTTGCCACCACCGGCTGGTGAGCGTGGCACCATCCCGGCAGTCGAGGCGCCCAATACGGCGCCAGCTGCCTCGGCGGCGGCGCTTGCGGCGGCGCCTGCGGCCGACCCCTCGTGTGCCGTGTGCAGCGACGGGAACTTTCCATCCTTGCCGATGGCATCCTTGAAGCGCATGGCGCGCAGCTGCTTGCCCTGCTGCTCACACGTGAGGCGCAGGCGCGCGAGCTTCTCCTTCTCGGCCGCCGCCTCGTCCTGCACCTCCTTGAGCTCGCGCTTCAGCGTCGCCACCTGATGAGGGAGGCAATCAGAGGTCGTCAGAGGCAATCAGAGGCAATCAGAGGCCACCGTGAGTTCGCGCTTCAGCGTAGCCACCAGCTGCTCAGCACCACGCCGCTTGCTCTCAGCGGCCGCGCGTTTCAGGCCTTCCTCCTTGAGGAGGTGGCGAGCCCTGGCCGCCTCGGCCTTGTCATCCTTCTCGTCCCTGTCCTTGTCCTTGTCCTTGTCCTTGTCCTTGGAAGCACGCCGCTCCTGAACACTGCCACGGAGGGACTCGAGCTCGGCGAGCAGCAGGGAGCGTTCGGCCTCCCACTCATCCGCCATGCCCTGGCGTGCGGACGCCCACAGCTGCTGCCGCTCCTCCGCCTCGCGTCGGAAGCGAACGACCTCCTCCGCCTGCCGCCGGTAGCGCTGCACCTCCTCGTCCTTCTCCTCGAGGAGGCGCTGCAGCCGCGCGGCGCCCGTGGCGGCGGCCGAGGGAGTGCCTGGTACCGAGTTCGGGAGGAACGCAGCGGCGACATCGCGCATTCTTGTCGTCGCCGGCGACGATGAGGCGCGAGCCTCACGGGCCGCTCCGAGTGTCAAGGTCCGGCCCCGGCCCTCGTGCGAATCTCCCTGCCGGCTCGAGCCTCCGACCTCTCTGCCATTGTCGGAGGGATGGCCCATCGTGGACGCCGCCTCCTCCATCAGGTGGCGATGGCACGCGCCCCACCGACGGTCCGTGCTGCGTCGGCCAACGCCTGCAGCTCCGCCCACGACGGCGCCACCTTCCTCGGCGGCACCCTCCTCGGCGGCACCTTTGTTGGTTTCGTCACCATGCTGTACGTCGTCCTCATCGGCAGCTGCACTCTGCCCCGCCGCGGCCGCCGGCGAATCCCTCTGCTTGCGCACCGCCAGGCGCTCACGCACAGACAGTCGCGTGCGCCGCGTGTTCGGCTGGTTCGTCTCGAGGCGCGACTTCAGACTACCGGTGAGGCGCGCCGGCTTTGGATGCCCTGCCGGCGGCGCTGCCGCTGCCTGCGACGCGACGCCGAAGTTGCGTGCGCTGGCGGCACGCGCGGCGATCACGAGGGCGCCCGGCGCTGCCTCTTTGCACTCCTCCTCCGCCCCGGCCTCGCCCGTCACCTCGGCCTCCTCCTCCTCCTCCTCCGCCTCCTCCTCCTCCGCCTCAAGCTCGCCAGGCGCGGCCGGCCGCACGCGGGCCAGCACGGGTGTTGGCCAGCCATCGTCGAGGCGCTTCGAGGGGCGAGGCGGCGGCGGCGACTCGTCCTCCGAGTCGTCCTCCCAGCGCGGCGGCATTCGATGACGGGGCGGCGGCGGCGGCTTCAGCTGGCCGCCTGCCAGATCGTCGTCGCCTTTTGGGCGCCGTGGAGGTGAAGCCTCCTCCCACCGCGGCATAGGCGCCTTCGGAGCTGCGACAGACGCGTCCTCGTCGTCCTCGTCGGCGAACGCAGCCGTGTTGGGCACGCGGCGCACGGAGATCGCCTTCTCGCGCCGCTCGAGCTCACGCCGCTGGCGCTCGAGGGCAACGCGCTCGCGCTCCACGCCAACTCGAGCGCGCTCGAGCGCGGCTTTCTCGCCTACTTCGTGCCTTTCGCTTCTGATGGCACCGACCTCCGCCTGTGCTGCTGCCAGAGATGCCCGTAGCTCCTCGAGCTTCTCCGTCAGTTCAACCACCTTCGGTGACGGCGCTGCCTCCTCTAATCGGCGCACGGCGTCTGCCGCCTGCGCCCTCGCCACCTCAAGGTCGGCCGCCGCCTGTGCCCTCGCCACCTCAAGGTCAGCCGCCGCCTGCGCCCTCGCCACCTCAAGGTCAGCCACCGCCTGCGCCCTCGCCACCACAGCGTCGGCGAGGGCCTGCGCACTCTTGCGTGCCTCGGCGCGGGCCGCTTCGGCCGCCGCCTCAGCCACTTCAGTCGCGGCCCGCGCTGCTCTTGCCGTCGCCTCGGCCGTGCGCGTCGCATCCTCCGCCGCCATCTGTGCCGTGCGCGATTCCTCTACGGTCGCGCACAAACGCGTCACCTGATCAGCACGCTGCGCCGCCGCAGCCTCGGCCTCGGCCACCTGCGCCTGCGCCTCAGCGAGCTGCGCACGCCCATATTCCACCTCAGCCTGCACCTCAGCCGCCTGCGCCTGCGCGGTCGTGAGCGCCGCCTTCAACGCCGCGTGCCGAGCGTCTGCCTCAGCCATCGAGTGCTCGAGCGCCTCGCGTGCCTCCGTGCGCGCATAGGCAAGCGCCGCGGCCGCATCGGTCTGCGCGGCCTCGAGCGCCTCGCGCGCCTCGGCCTGCGCCTTGGCCCGCGCCTCAGCCACGTCAGCCTTGGCCCTGGCGCGAGCCTCGGCCGTCTCGGCCCTGGCCTTGGCCGTCGCCTCGCGCTGAGCACTCACCTCCTCGGCAAGGAGCTGCAACTCCTCCTGCGCCTTCTCCACCTGCATCTGGCGCGACGCCGACTCCTCTCGCGCCGTCATGAGCGCGGCGGACGCCTCGTCGACGACTTCCTTGGCGGCCTGCTCGGCAGCGCCCGCGCGGCACTCGGCCTCGAGCCGTGCCGCCTCCGCTGCGTCGAGCCGCTGACGCGTCGCTCCGAGCTCCCCCTCGAGCACCGCGCGCTGCGCCGTCGCCTGCGCCGCCTCTGCCGCGACCTCTTGGTACTTTTGGGCGACTAAGCTAGCTTTTGTGGCGGACTCACGCGCTGCGCGCGCCGTCGATTCGACGTGGGTCAGGCGCTGCAGTAACGCCTCGGCGCGATCGGCCTGCGTGCTCGCCTTCGCCTCGGCCGCCGCCACCGCCGCCGCCGCCTCCGCCGCCGCCTCCGCCGCCGCCGCCTCCGCTGCCGCGAGCCGAGACCGCAGCTCATTCACGAGGGACGCCGCCTCATCCGCCTTCGCCTCACGCTCTGCCAGCAGCCGACGCCCCTCGTCCGCCGCCTGCGCCGCCGCCACCTGCGCAGCCGCATGCTGACCCTGCAGCGCCGCGGCCTCCTTGGCTGTGAGTGCGCGAATCTCGGCGTCCTTGTCACGAAGCAGAGCATACGCCTCAGCAGAGCGTAGCTCGAGCTGGCTCTGCGCCGCCTGCCGCTCGCGCTCCGCTGACTGTGCCGACTCGCGGGCTTTGGTGGCTTCGAGCGTCGCACTCGCGGCGGCGGCCATCGCAGCACCTTGCTCCCGGCGGGCTTGCTGCGCCTCAGCCGCTGCTGCTTGGCGGGCGGCGCTCATCTCACGCAGCTGCCGCCGCACCTCGAGTAACTCGCATGCCTGGAGCTCGAGAGCCTCTGTGTCGCCCGCCGCCCCGCCCGCTGTGCCGCCCGCCGTGACGGGCGCCATGTCGGGCGCCGAGTCGACCGAGCGCGCGCCCGCGGGCGGCGTGGCGATGCGCCTGCTGGGGCTGAGGCGAGAGCCAGCCCAGCCAGTAGGGGAGCCTTCGGCCTGTGGGGAGCCTTCGGCCTGTGGGGACCCTTCGGCAGGCGACGTGTGCACGCTGGCGGCGGGTTGCGACGCCTGCTGGATGGACGCTAATGCCCGAGTGAAGCGCGGCGTCGGCGGCTCAGCGGAGGGTGGCGGGTGCGCCAAGAGGATGCCAATTGAGCCTCCCACGACGGACGCGTTGGAAAGCGCCGATGGGCTCGGCACCAGGCTTGCGGGGTCCTCAAGCGCTGCATCAAGCGCTGCGTCTGTCGCGCCTTGCACCTCCGCAGCGAAGATCGTCATGTCGGCGGCGGTCAAGGAGGCGGCAGTGCGGCCGCCCTCTTCGCCCGCCGCGTGCTCGGTCTTGTGCGCTACAGCGGTCAGAGCGCCGACCTCGTAATCCTCCATAGAGGACAGCTCGGCAGCGTCGGCATCTGCATTAGCCGCGGACACAGCGAGGTCCGCGAAGCTGTGCTCGTCGTCGATCCCGAAGCTGGTGCTCGGCCATAACGACATTGGCGGCTGACCAAGCGTCGAGCTTGATAGCGGGGGCGCTGCAGCCGCACGCGGTGGCGTGACTGGAGCCTGCGATTCCTCGCTACCAAGCCATGCGAATGGCGGGGACAAGGTCGCCCGCTGCATGGGAGCATCAGAAGCGCCTGCCACTGAGAGCGGCTGCAACCCCGCGTACGCCCACGCGAGCGAGACGCCCTGGGTGCTCGCGGGAGGCGACGACCCTGGCGTCGCCGCCCTCATCGTGGCACATTGGCGCTCGAGCTCCTGCGCCTGCCCACGGAAGTGATGCATCATGGCGGTCGCCTTCCTGGCGATGTCGTTGGCCTCTAGCAATGCTGCCTCCTTCAGCTGGAGCTCTCGCTCCGATGATTTCATGGCGGCGAGTCGCTCATTCAAGGCGGCCTCCATGGCGGCGACCTTCCTGCGCAACTGGCGGTCCTGCTCCATGATTGACCAGTGCCGCCAGTTCCAGCGCGCGGTCGGCCCCCCGCGCCTATCGGCCGCCTGTTCACACGCAGTATGTAAGGTGTGTGTTTTCTGAGCGGGCAGTAACAGTGCCGTAGCACCGGTTGTCGCGTCTGTCGAGTTAACGTTTACGCAGTCACTCCTAAACCTCGTTCGATGTGGTTGAGGATAAAGCAAACGTTTAACGTTTTACAGGGATGGTTTTGTGTATCAATCAACGTAGTGCTCGCCGCTCGCATGTCCTTCTAGTGTAAAAGGACTGAAGATCACGCATCGTAGAACGCGTCCGGCCTGGAGGCTCGAGGTCGATGGCCGCCTGGCGGATCGAGCAGAAATTGCAGTGAACCGTACTTGTAGATGGGTTCTCTTGCCGGCAACATCGGGAAGGGCCATCGACCGTCGCCGTCCTCTTCGAGCGTGTGCTTGAAGAAGGGCGGATCCCAGTGAAGGCGATCGCCGTGGGTGTTGAGGTAGTGCAGGTTGGCATCCCATCCTGCCTTGCCCTCCTGCGCTTTCAGCTGCGCCCGCATCGCAGCCCGTGCCTTTTGGCGATCCTGCTGCCTCATCATTTCCACCTGAGCCCGCCGGCAGGCCTCAGCCTCTGCGCTGGCCTGACGGTCGAGCGCCATCCGATGTTGCTCGCGTCTCCTTAACTCCACGAGTTCCCGCTCGAGCTTCTGCCTATTCTCGGTCATAGCCTTTGTCTCCTCCTCAAAGTGATGCAGCGCGTGGACACCGCTCGTGCCCGCTTTGGCTCGCTCTCGCTGCGCCCTCCGCTTCTTGTAAAAGTCATCCCAATCGCGCTCCCTCAGAACGCACACCAGATGCCTGCCCTCATTCTTGTTGCAGGCTTCTCGCGCATCGGCGTCGTCTCTCGTTGCCTTGCGCAGCTTCTCAATTTCCGACAGCGCCTTGTTGCGACCACGAGCAGACTGCGCACGCTCCGACTTCTTGGCTGCACGTCTTGCGCCCTGCACTGCCTGCCATCGATGCTTGTCTTCCGCTTGCTGCAAGCGCAGCTGCAATTCCTGTTCTTGCTGCCGCGCGAGACATCGCTCACGCAGCTCTTCGCTGGCAGCTTGTCGGCTCAGCTCTTCTTGTCTGTCTTTCATAGCGCGATGCTCCCATAGCGCGTCCTGGCGGACCACTGGCGGAGGCATTGGCGAAAAAGGAGAATACCGGTAAGTCCGTTTCTCGGCGCAGGTTCGCTCTAGAGACTAGACGCGCTCGGGGCACCTATGGGATGGCACGCGGCGCCCTTTTCCCGCGGCTCGACCTGCCAAATGCCACGTTTCATAAAACGTCACACAGACAAACAAATCTAAAACAAATCTTCCTCGACAATGCTGTTTGTGTAGAGTGTGTTACAAGAACTCCCTTACACCCTTATAACACCCTTACAATTGTAGGCTTAGCCTTACGACCCTGCCGACCATTCCACTCTTGTCTCAGCACTTAACGAGTTACCGTAACCGTTAGCGACGCGTCCCTCGCTGACGTACTTCATGCCCCCGGGGGCGCGCGTGGCGCGCAAGGCGCAACGGTGGCGCGTGTGGGGTGTTTGGGCTGGTCGCGCGAGCGCTTGCCCCCGCCCTAATCCCTAAATGCTAAAAAACACAAAAGCATAAACAGGAGGACGCGGGCGGCCCCCCCCAGGGCGCCCCCCGACAGGCGCCCCGGGCATCGGCGTTTGCACATAATGACTTAAATGAATAAATCATAATCGGCGACGGCGTGCGGCGTTTGGCGTTTTAAAACGGGCCGTTAGCGTTACCGGTGTGTGCGTGTGTAATGAGTAATCAGAAATCACGAGACGCCGTTGCCCGTTCGAGGTTCGTAGCAACCAGACCTCACACACTAGACTCACACATGAGCACACGGTAACTGACCGTCACCAGATCGCTAGGCGCAACCGGTCGGGTGATTTATTCCTTTTACCGGCCCGTCGATTAGCGACCGTGTTCGATTCACGCGAAGGATGGCGCACCATGTGGCGCACACACATCCACCCACCCTCACATCGGGATAGCTGAATCAGTGCTGAACTGAAGAAGTTGCAGAGTCCCATGGTGTAAAATGGAGGCGTGGTCTGATCATTCCACACCGCCAGGGACGCGGCGTATGCGCCTGGCCTACCCGTCCTCGGGGAGGGCTGCAGCGCGGCGGCAGGATGCGAGTTTGGTTGGAGGTCAAGTCCACGCCAACTGCTCACTTGTCCTTGTGGAAGCACCTGTCTTGTGGGAAGGGACGCACGCCGCCGCCCCGCCACGGCGTGGAGAGCTCGGCGCGCGTGAGCACAGGTGTATGGCGCGGCGTGCTGCGCATCTCCTGTGGAAGGCCGAAGGTCGTGCACGAGCGCTTCCACGCGGGGGACGACGTGGCCGAGGAAGACACCTCGGAGCGCGACGGCGAGAGCGGCGAGGGCGGCGAGTGCCCCCCGAACGAGAGGCCGGAGCTGCTCATTGTAAGGCCGGCGTGCTTCGGCTGGTTGCGTCTGATGGCGCGCCAGCGGAGCGGATGCTCCGAGTTACGCATCGTCGATTCACTCATCATGCTCGCCTGCGAAGCATGCGAAAGCTTTGGGGATGCGAGTCGATCCGGAGCCTGTGAGCGCACACATTAGGGCGAAGCGCAAGACGGGGGCAGGTTGATGAGGTCGAGGGTCTCCAACATGCCTACCGCACTGCAAGTTGAGTAGCCCGCCTGCGAGAACGCGCCGCTGCTGCCTAGCTTGTCGGCAAGGTACCGAGGAGACTTGCCGAAGCCCTCGCGCTTGGTCCAGTCCTCCATCTCGGCGACCTTTCCTGGCCACGGAATTGCCGGGCGGCCGAATGGCGGGGTGTGCCGCTTTGCGGTGATGTCGAGCGGCTGAGCCATGCGAGCAAAGAGTTCGTCATGCACCGCTGAAGGGATGGCAATGTACGGCCGGTCCGGCTGGCCAAAGACTGGCACTGGCACACCGCGGAGAGAGTAATTCGGGAAGACGCCAAATGGGCATCTACTCATTCGCGGGGAGACTCAGACTCTCGTCGTCCCTCCCGATAAAGAACGTGCAAAAGTTTTGTAACCGAAACGTCAACTTGACGCGAAAAAAGTCTGGCGCAAGGAGGTGTTGCTTGCCAATTCTTGTATGGTCTGCAGTTACATGTACTTCTTCCCTATCCCCCCCAAAATGCAAGTTTTTTTGGTGACTCAACTCTCACAAGGAGCTCTTTGTGTGGACGCGCGTGGGTCGATGGAGTTCGTACCCCACCATATCAAGCCCACGGTTGCGGGGAACATTCGCGATCACCCGGAGCCACTTGCGTGGTCACCGGCCAAAGGCGGCTGGGTGAAAGAGCAGCAGGGAAGCCCGCAGTCGTACCTACAAGCGCCACGCGAGTTCAGGACGTCGCTCGACCCCGATGCGGGCGTCAACGGCGGGTGGGGCTTTGGCGGGCGCGCGCCACTTGTCGCGGCCATGGGCGGCTACGGCGTGAAGGACAAGAGCGCCGAGACGTACGCCTACAGTGGCGCCCGCGGAATCTTTCAACAGACCGAGAAGTACGTGCCACCGCACTACATTACCGCAAATGCACATGAGTATGTGCGACCCGCGAGCGCAGTCGGCACCGAGATGGCACCTGGCACAAGCACTGCCCTCAAGGGCGGCTGGCCTACGGCGACGACGTATGGGCAGAAACCTTTTTCGCCCGGCTGGTCCATTGAAAAGGACAGCAGGCCTGTGAAGCCTCACTGGATCTCCAGGGCAAGCGCCTAGACACGTGTTGACAATCTAGCTTGTGCACAGCGACAAACAGGCAGAGAGAGAATGAGACGGAGGTCCCACACGCTCGCAGCCCTCTCTCTTGTGAGAGACGGAGGGCTATCTCATCACGAACTCGGAACTGAATCACATCATCAGCCTCACTGATGGATCGCAAGATGGATCAGCTATCAATCGCTCCTATAGATCTATACATGCGTTCAAATTGCCATAATATCGGCTGATCGTGGAAATAATTACTCGCTGTAGATGCGCTGTAGGCGAAACCGAAAGTAAATAATGGACGCACCCGATTCGCGATTGGATGCACCGTTCCAAGTATGACGCTCCAAAAGTGGCGCTACAGTTTTTCACTTATTTCACACCGTATTCTGAGCGGACAGTGCCGTAGCACCGGTTGTCGCGTCTGCGTGTTAACGTTCATGCACACTCCGCGCACCCCTAAGGGGCTGACCTAGGATTCCTACAATTGTACCCCCTTAGCACCCCTGAATCCTGCGTGGAAACATCGCGGCCGAACATGGTGTCTCGTCGTCTCGGCTGTGCGGCCGCTGATGTCGAGCGGTTGTCGAGCGGCATTGTTAGCCGCAGCAGCGCGTGCAAAGCGCGTGCCGACTCCTACGGGCGGTAGTAGAGCAGCGATCGCCGCCATCTTTCGGCAAACGGCGGATGGAGCAGACGAGGTCCTTTTCATTCGCCGACAGGAGCGTGATGGTGACCCGTGGAGCGGACACGTTGCCATGCCGGGCGGCAAGCAGGAGGGCGCCGATGCAGACGACGAGTATACCGCCATGCGCGAGGCACACGAGGAGGTTGGACTGGACCTTTCCGATGCCACCATTTATCAGCGCTTTGGCCGTCTGGTGGATGATCGCATCGTCCAATCGCGAGGGCGCTCGATGGTCACCGGTATGTTTGGGTTCGCGGTCAAAGGCACCAACTCTTGCCCGCTGCTCGCGCCGCAGGCAGACGAGGTCGCCGATGCATGGTGGGTTGATATTCAGCATCTATCCAGCAGTCGCTTATCGTGGCGCGTTGTGGGCATTGAGGAGTGGGGCTCGGTGGCGCGAAATCGGCCCTGGCTTGTCTCGCTGCTACGCGCACTGGGTTGCGACCAGGTGCAATTCGCAGCCATAGACATGCCGGCGCCGCCCGGTGCTCAGCCGCTGTCAGCAGAGGCCACGTCAGAGGCCTCGAGGTGCCCAGCCGCTCTCGGGTCGGCATCCCACAGCGCTGTTGCCGAAGGGACCAGCATCGAGGGTCGCACGCAGCTCACTAAGCAATACCAGCTCTGGGGCCTCACGCTCGCCTTCTACTCGGACTGGCTGCGCGCGAGCGGCGTTGGCCAGCCACTCGTGGGGGAAGGCGCGCCACCTGCGTTCCGTGATGCGATTGCGCCCGGCGTGCGTGGCACTGTGTTGAGCAAGCCTCTCTTCAGCGCGATCAAGTTTGCGTTCTCAAACCGTGCTGCCAAGGCTCGAGCGGCCCGTCGACTAGGTCTCTGGTGTGCCGCGGGGCTTGCGGGCATCGGGCTCGCGACGGCGGTGCTCAGGGGAGATTAAGGGGAGATCGAATGCCCCCGTTGGACCGCAATGTCGGGCTGTCGCGCCTGTCTGCACGGGTGTCGAGGCAGCCGAACCGCCGACCCCGCGTCGGGGGCGGGAGCCGGAACGCGGGCGCGGGGCGAGCGGGACCGCGCGCCGGCCGCCGCGCACCCGGCCACAGCCGGTCGCATTTTATTACGGCCGAAACTGATCATCCGAGTGTCCGCGGGTCGTGGCCGGGCGCGGCGGCTGACGTGGTCTGTGGCGCCGGCGCGACATGTTCTCTAGTAGAACAAACGATTTCAATTTTGATTTTAGATTACAAATTAAGATTTTATAAATTTCAGGAATATGTCCGGGACTCAGTCGTCAGTGGCCGCGGCCTCGAGCGCGAGGACTTTCCGAAGCGCGTAGCGCACCTCTCAGCACTGCTCCATGCACTCCGCGATGCGCTCCAGCTGCTCGTCGTCCCACATCCAGCGCTGCAGGAAGACGAGCCACGCGTCCTCGGTTTCCGCGTCGACGCCCATTAGCTTTTTCTTCTCTTCGTCCGTGGAGAGCGCTGCGCGCACTCCGAGCACCGCCGTTCCGAGGGTGGGCACCCGCTCGCGCAGCGCGCGCACGAGGAGTTTCGCGCGTGTCGCTGTGCGCTGCGACATGTCCGCCTGGTCGCGGCGGCCAGCGCGTCGATGGTAGATCGCTGTCGCAGTGGCCATGATGACGTTCATGACCATCACATCGGCCACCTCCTGAGGAGCGCCCTCGAGTGCCACTTGCAGGGCCGCCGGCGGCGTCTCCTCGTCCGCGCGTGCCCAATCGTCTCTCGTGAGCCAATGCACGAAGAAGCCGCGTGCGCCCTCGCTCGTACCGAGGAACGAAGTGAGCGTGGGAGGCGATTCACCTTGTTGGAGTGCCTCGCAGAGCTTGGGAGCGGTTTCGACAGCCTGCTCGAAGGTGAGAGCCGACATGTGCACCGTCGAGCGGGGCGGTGGTCGCAATAGGGGCTCTGATCGAAGCATGAGAGTGGCGGAAGTGGTGACCAGCGCCAACATCATCGGCGACCAGGCGACCCCGTGTGCGAAGGGGCTGTGATGAGGGGATGAAGATGGATGTCGGCAAACCTCGTCCTCAATCATGTCCATGTGAGCAAGTTTGAATACTTTTCACTCGATGAAAGGGCAATTTCCGGGCTTCGGGCCCAAGTCCACGCGATTCAGACTCGCTGCCCCGCGACAGAAGCTGCCAATGACTTTGGGCGGGGCCAAGGGCAACCGGCCTCCGCCACCGCGCGACCTGAATCTAGCTGGCTACGCGGGCGCGCACGCGGCGGTTAGCGCGCCCAATGCTGAGTGGCAATCGGCGGCGATCGACAGCGGCCGGCACGAGCTGGAATTTCTCAAGCAAAAGACGAAGAGCGACGCCCGCAAGATGGTCGCCAACATGGTAGCTGAGCGGCTCGCGCTCTGTGGTATGAGCGCGGGGGCGGCCGGCGAGCCGATGCGGCTAACTTCGACGCCCGCACGCGGCGGCAACGGTGCGGCGGCGTACGGCACCGCATCGCCCATGGGGCTTGCGGATGGCCTGCGCACGCCAGCCGCGTACGTCGAGCAGCCGCCACCGCCGGAAGCCGCAATGGGCCTCATTGCGGCCACGGGCGCCTCGACGTTCTATCGAAAACCAGCGGTGAATGCGATCGTCAGCGCGGCGGTGAGCCAGGCCATGCAGCAGTCCCAGCAGTCCCAGCAGTCCCAGATGTCTTCGCAGCAGCAGCAGCAACCGAAGCCGGAGTGGCGGCACGCGGGGAAAGCCCCGCCGCCCAAGCCGCCCTCGCCCTCGATGGGGGTCGGTTCGAGCCCGTACAAGGGGCCCCGCGCCTGGCACACTCGCGAGGAGCTCGTCGCTTGCGTCGAGGAGACGACGAGGCGCGCCGAGCTCGTCGAGAGCGAGAGGGACGGGGCGCGTATGGCGTGCGAGATGCTCAAGGAAGAGGTGAGCCGCGCAGAGGCCAAGGAACACGAGGCCCTCGCCGCCGCGAGCGCCGCCAAGGCCTATTCGCTCACGGTCGGCGAGAACGAGGTGCGGTTACGCATGATGCTCGAGGAGCAAGGGGCACAGCTCGCAACGGCCTCGAGGGAGGAGGCGAGCGTGCGCGAGGCGCTGCGGGAGGCGCAGTCGAAGCTCCTCCAGGCGAACGAGCGCCTCGATGCCGTCGACGCGCAGGCCGCCGCCGCTACCAAGCGCGCGGAGAAGGCTGATCGTGCCGCGCGCGAGGCGCGTGAGGCACTCGCTGAGGCACGGGCGACGCAGGCGGAGGTCGACGCGCTCAGGGCGGCGCTCGCGGAGGCGCGCCAGCAGGCGGCGAACTTGAAAGCGCAGGTGGCCGAGGAGGCGAACGCGCGCCGCTCGCTGGGCATCGCCGCCAAAGAGTCGAAACAGGCTCTCGCCAAGCTGCGCGAGGAGGCGGACGCCCAGAAGGCACAGTCCGATGCCGTGATGGCGCGGGAGCTCGCCTTGCAGCGTGAGCGGCTGGGAGCGCTACGGCACGTCAACGGTGCGCTCGAGGGGCGGCTGCGCGCCCTGTTCAATATGCGCACGGATGAGAAGAGCAAGGCCACCACGCTGCAGGAGGCCGTCCAGATGCTCACCGACGAGTACGTGGTCGTCGTCGATCAGCTCCGTTCAACACAAGAGGCACTCGCACAGGAGCAGCGCCACTCGGGCGCGCTCGAGGGGATGCTCGCGGCGGCGCGCGACGAGGCACGCGCCCTCATGCAACAGACGCGCGAGGCGGAGGCCAACCTCGCGTCGATGCTCGTCGAGGTTGCCCAGCACGACGCTCTGCTGGTTCCGCTGCTCTCTCGCCAGGCCGTGGAGCTCGCGCAAGTGCGCACCAACCTGTCCGAGAAGCAGCGTCGAGACGCTCAGGACAGCGCGACCACGTCCCGGCGCGTGCAACAAGCGGAGAGCATCGCGGCCCGTGCGGCCGAGAGCAGCGCGGCCCTCGAATCCGAGGTCGCGCTGCTCAAGAAGCGGTTGGCGAACTCGCTCAAGAGGACGCGCGAGCTCCAGGAGCAGCTCGATGCGACGGGCGGTCCGGGCGGCCGGCACTGGGTACCACCCGCCGCGGGTGCCGGCGGCCAGCGCGGCACTCCGAACGCGAGCACGACGAAATCGCCCTTCCTGGGCGGCGCCGCTGGCGGCGGCTCGACGACGCGCGGCGGCATGCCGCCACGCGCGCCCGGAGCTGCCGGCGGCAAGCCTCGTGCACAGACGGCGGATGAGGAGTTGGCGGCGCTTGAGGCGGAGGGTGGTTACGCGCGTCCTCTCGAGCGCGAGCATGTGCGCATCGAGCGCGACTACCGGTACGTACGAGAGGAGGAGCAGCCATCACCTCTGACGGTCACGCCCGTCGCGTTCACCGTCAACTGAGTCTCCGGCCCGTTACCTGCCTGCTACCTGCCTGCTACCTGCCTGCTACCTGCCTGCTACCTGCCTGCTCCCTGCCTGCGCCTTCGTCGTGGCCGGTGCGCCTGATGTCATGTGACGGGGCGTGTGCGTCGACCGCGGCTTAGTGGCCATCGAGGACGGCGGTCAGCGCGGGGCTGTGCGGGCCTGCCGAGATGTCTCATGCATCGCTGGCCCATGGAGCGGGAGTGGGAGTGGGAGCGGTAGTGAGGAGATTATGGGAGATGATGGGAGATGATGGGTTAGCCCCGCGAGACGAGTGGTGGGTGGGGGTGATGGGGCGGGTCGTGAGCTTTGGGGAGCTTTGTCCGGCGCAGCCAGCGAATATGCGCAGATGGGGGAGCTTAAGGGGGAGCAACCCCCTCGCTGGTTAACTCGCTGGCGGCCTCCAAGACGCTGTGGGGACAGAGCATGCTGGTAACATGGATCGATTGCGTTGGTGTGGAATTGCGCGACGTGGAGTGCGCGCAGAGATCATGTTCGGCGGTCGATTCGCAAATGCGAGGATTCGCGGGCGAGAGCGAGGGCCGTGCGTATGGAAAATCTATTGCAACGCACGCGCGCGGTGTGTACGATGACGATTGACGTTCGCATGGTCGATCGGCAACGGCATGTGGCCCCGCCGCGCGGCTAACATGTGGGGGTGGAGACTCGGTCTCTCAATGCCTTCCGTGGCAGTAAAATACCCTAATACGTACTTATACGTGGTTTTCTCACACGACACGGCGCACTTCCTCGCGCGCGCGACGAGGTCGCGAACCGAGCCGCACACACAGGGTCCCGCACGTGCCAGCTTCCTTGAGGAGTCGCCGTCGAAGGTGCGCACGGCAGCGCCTACGCATTTCCTTCTGCCCCACCCTTCCTCCTCCTCTCTCCCCTTCCCTGGTGCTGCGCGGGTCAGCGATCGGCGTAATCGGAGCTCTGAAAACTCCCCAGCCCCAGCCCCAGCCCCCCTTCCCCCCCTCCCCTCCCCTCCTCCCCTCCTTTTCCCTTCCGTGTGCTGCGCGGGCACACGCAGGCAGATGCACCATTGTGCTATCGATACGCGTCGCATTACCGCATGCGATGGGCGCACTGATGGCACGGTTCTCGAGCGGCGGTCTTCGTCTTGTTACAAACGTTTTGGCCACCGCTGTCATGTGTAGCTGCATCGGCTGCGTGAAGCGCTGCGCGGCTCTTCGGAAGTCGCGCTCGCGTTCCACCCCTCAAGCACGAACCTTGTTCTTCGACGTCAATCTTACGCGCCCACCTTCGCTCGGATGGCGTCGATGATCGCGTCGAGCTCCTGATCCGTCTCACACTTGCCGTGGCCTTTTCCAGACATGGTGAGCTTCGAGTGGACCAGCTGGTCGCCGACGGTCACCTCGAAGGCGCCGCTCTTGCCCCCAGGGTAGGGGCCGGAGGCAATCTTGACCTTGGTGCCAAACTCGTCCAGGAGAAAGGCACTGAGGGCGGTAGCAAACTTTGCGTAGCCTCATCCCGAGCAGTATTGGATTGTGACGGGCAAACCGTGGCCGTGGCTGTGGTCGTGAATGGCGACGTCATTGTGGTCGTGCGTCGCACAGCTGCCCTGGGCGCAGCAGGACATGCCTCCCTGGGATTCGTCGTGCATGTGGTCCGCCATGAGCTTCTCCGTGGTCAACAGTTGGGAGACGGGCTTGATGAGTTTGTCCTTGATTCTTGGCAAGAGATGAATGTTCGATTCTCCGACGAAGAATCGCAGCAGTTAGATGAAGAACATCGGAAGGATCGGCTGTACACGTACGACACCCATTTTTCATCACATCAGAAAAGCACTTCTCACCTCCCTCTCCGGCCTCTTCCGCCGGAGAGTCCGCACGCAAGAGTCTTGTGCGCGGATGCTCCTCGTCGCGACCTTGCTCGCCGCCGGCATCTACCCGGACGGACACTGGACGCGCGCGACCAAACTCACACCGGCTAATTTCGAAGGCTTCGTCGAATCGCAGGTGGACGCTGGCAAGACCCTCTTTGTTCGTTGGATCGCCTCTGAGGGCTGAGGCTGATGAACAAAGCAAGCGCCAGCGTGGAACTATATCACGCAGGCGTTGGCTAGCAACGGCAATGTGGCGTTTGGCGACGTCAACCTTGCTGCTGATCCGGTGCGTGGAAAGTACGCCGGCAGCCCGGGTGCGGGAGGTTGGCCGTCGATCCGCGTCTACAACAAGAGAACGGGCTACGACGGTGCAGATGCGGGCGACTGGAAGGATGCGAACGGCCACGCTGGGCAGATGTGTGACGTCTTCGGTGATGAGGATATCATGCAGTCATACGTGGAGGAGATGGCGGGTGTGTTGCTGTGCACGAGCGGGATGGAGTGCATCTGCAAGAAACGCGAGTCGGGCGAGTGCAAGAAGGTCGAGTACGAGTACTACAAGAAATTCAAGGACGCGCCGATGGCTGACATTGAGAGCCGCCTCAAGCTGCTCGCTGGCTCGATGGAGAAGTCTGGCCACAAGGATGAGTGGATGAACCAGCGGGTCGCCATCCTCAGGCTGATCACCAAGCTCCGGCAGGCACAGTCGGGCGCAGCTGACGACAAGCAGGAGCTCTAGGTACACTAGGGTGTGCGGTGGAGCTGGTGAGGGACCTGCTCCTCTTGGACAGGAATGGTGTGAGGGCATGGGCGTGCTCCGTGGAGGAGGGCCGAGCGCCAACTCGGCTCTCGCGTTGCGTGCGTGGCTGCATTGATGACTCCCGCTGGCTCAACCGACGCCATCAGGCACTGGGGCATGCGAGATGAGAGGGTGGCCTAGTGCCACTTGCGGTGTGCGCGCAACGCGCGTGGTGCATTTTGCGTGGGGTCCAGCCTCACGCACTCACGCGTTGGAAAAATGACGAAACCCACTCTTCATGTTCGGGCACCAGCGCACAAACCGAAGTTTTTGTTCCGGAGCGCGGTGCGCGCTACCGAACATGCCGCCCAAAATGGCGAGGGCCGCACCCAAAGCAGCTGAGTCTGAGGAGCCGGGACCGAGCATCGAAGACATGCTGAACGTGGATCTCGATGAAGACGCCGACCAGGTGTCGGATAAAGAGGCTCTTGACGTTCTCAAAGAGCTGGGCTTGATTGACGGCGGCGGAAAAAACCCAGTCGCCAAGACTGCCACGAAGCCAGTCGCACAGAGCGGAGCAAAGCCGGCCCCTCACACTGCTGCGCCTTTGGTGTTGCCTACTCCACCAGGGAGCTCGAAGGCAAGCTTACCTCCGCCTCCACCTATAGCCACTGTTGCGGCCACCATTGGTGCGCGAGTTGAGGAGCGGGTGACTGAGTACCAGCGTGCCGCAGTGATGGCGAAGAAGGAAGGGCGCGGAGAGGATGCGCTGGTATGGCTGCGGCGTTCGAAGGAGCTTGCACGTGCAATTGAGGACGTCCTGCAGCAGAATCCGCCTTGCGAAGAGTACCCGGCAAATGCTGGTGCACCTTCACCTTCTTTATCATGAAAGGCGAACTTAGACTCGTGGCCCGATCGTTCACGTTCAGTGGAAGTCGTAGATAATCGCAGTTTGTACTAGCCGTAATACTAGCCGAGCTGTCAGTTAATACACGCCCGGACTCACATCAGACAGCAAGGCACACCGGTCGGCGGACTCGGCACTCGGAGCCGCCCGGATATGCTTCGGGGATTGCAACACACCCCGCGATGGCCGTATCGATCACTGGCGCTGGCTTCGCAACGATCAACGATGGCTGCGGCGGAGCCTATTCATCGCAGAACGGAACCGCCACATAAATGCCGCATAATTGTGGGGCTGGGGGCCGGCATAAATTCGCGCGGTACACTAAGCGCGCGGTATAAACTCTATAGGCTATTGGAATTGTGGTTAAAATTGTGGGAAAACATAAGACCTACTACCTCTATTAGCCTTGATACTTCGCAGTGCTGTGGCTGCTGCTCCTATTGAGGCCGGTCCTATTGCTCTTCTTCAGGCGTTGGGGCTTCTTGCGCCTATGGTGTGCCTTCTCGTGATGGCGCGTGGCACCGGCGGCTGTGCGCGGCAGCTGCGCTGGTGCAACTGCTTTCGGCGGAAGCGGCGAGGACGGCAGCGGCGGCGACGCGCGCAGCGGCACGCGCACCAGGCCGGCTGAGCTTAGCGCGGTCCCTCGCGGTGGGCCGAAGTGGCTGCCGAAGAAGACGCAATTGCGCGGCAGCGGCTCCGACCGCCAATTGTACGCCGGTGTAACGGCTAACGGTCGCCAATTGTACGCCATGCAGCCGCGCTTGCGCCGGCATGCCTCGCAGCAGCCGCCGAGCCCGCGCGTGCTCGCCGAGCCGACAGAGGTACCATTGAGGTAGGTCGCAGGCAACACGAAGCAAACGTCGACGGCGGCGGCGGCGGTTGTGGTGGTGGTGGTGGTGGTGGCGGTGGACGAGGCGCGCGCAGCGGCGGCGGAGGAGGCGGAGTCCGCGGCTGCCGCAGCGGCCATCCTCGCTGCGCCCGCGTGCGTGAGCGGCGCGCCACCACCGCCGCCGCCACCCTCGGGATCGACACCCTTCTCCATCCCAAGCGGCAGCATCGGCAGCGGGCGACCCTCTTTGCCGCTCACATACTTGCACATGTAATTGTGGACCCAGCCGTCGGGGTCCTTGTCCATGGGCTGTTGCAGGTCGAACAACCACCGCTGCCGCGTTCCAAAATCGACGAAGAACTTGTACCGATAGCAACACACGCCCAAAAGCATCAGGTTGCGGCGTGGGCAGTGCTCGGGCAGATAGACATCGGTTGCCCAGACGTTGTCTTCGTCGCGCGCCATGGGCACACCGGACCTCGACCAACCGGTCCAATCGCCGCTCACGGACACAGACAAGGCGTCCGCACCCAGCCATTTCAGCCGGTAGTCGGGAAGCCGTCCAGGTGCGATTGATGGCGGTGGCGGCGGAGAAACTTGCACGTGCACGGTCGGCTGCGGCACGGAGCGATCTCCAGGCCCGAAGATGTGCCAATATGTGGCAGCTGTGACTGCCAATGCGAGGATGGTCGCGACGGCTTCCGTCGGGAATGGAACGCGAAGAGTAGGTCCTTCCATGCGACGCGTCGTCGTGAGCGGGATGCGGTGAAAGAAGACAACGGGGGGGAGCCGGGACACGCACGAGACAGACACACGGTACCCGGTCACCGGCCATCCAACGCGGATGTGACCCCTGTGCTATGTGCATGGGGTTCGGTTCGGTTGAGTTTCACCAACCAGCAGAGAGCAGTTCCTAGCCGCTCGATGTGGGGTCGCCCACCCGGCCTCGTTATGAGTCGACGTTACGAGGTACGGACCGGTGAGACAAAAGACAAACTTTTATATGTGCTTAGGGGTGGCGTGTCGCTTCGCGGTTCGCGCGCGTCACGTTGACGACCCGGGGATCATGAATCTGCAGATGCGCGTCATGTGTATTCTTGGTCACATACTCCCATAACTGTTGCAACCCCAGCTCAAGCACAAATTGAGCCTCACCTCAAGTCTCCACAATCGCCACAAACTGCCGCCTCTCTACGCGCGTACATACTAGGCATTGCTATCGACTTGCCTGTCAGGGTGTAGAGTGTTGCTGTAGTGCGTTGGTCGTTGCAGCGATCGATTACTGAAGACTGGAGGAGGAAGCGTCGTCCAAGTATTAAGAGAAGATCTGGATCACATCCTCGATGCCCATCCTGCACAGCGGGCAGCGGCCCGAGCTGCCCCTGACGGTCGCCGCGCACGGCTGGCACAGCACCGCGTGCTTGCACGGCAGGAGCAGCGCGCTACGCTCTGTGACCATGCACACGCAGCACCGATGAGCATCGCGCTCCTCGCGTAGCTCGTTGGCGATCGTCATCACGAGGCTTAGCTGTGCCTCAACGGTGGGCGTGCCGTCGTCGGCCGCCGCTTTGCCCTCGCCTGCATCCACCGCCGCAGCCGCCGCCGCTGCCGTCGTCTCGCACGATGCCCCCCCGGACGAGCCCACCGCCGCCCTGACCGGCGCGTGGATGGCCGAGTCGAGGTTCAGCCCAATCTGGAGCATCTGCTCGGTGCGCTTGATGAGCTTCGAGCGCAGCGCATTGAGCTGCTCATCCCGGCGCGCCTGCCACGTGGCGTTCGCATCGCGCTCTTTGTCGAGCCGCGCCTCGGCCGCTCCCTTGGCCTCCCGGCATCTCGAGAGATCTCCCTGGAGCGCTTGCAGCTCGGCGCGAGCTCGCGCGAGCTCCCGGTCGAGATTCGACTTCTCGCTTTCGACCTGGCGACGGGCAGCCACCATCTCAGCGTCCGCCTGCGCGCGTAGCCTCTGCTTTTCGAGCTCGTTCATCTGCGCGACCTCCATCTTCATAAGCTGGGAGCGCAGGGCGTCCAGCTCCTTCTGGATAGCCCGCACCTGTTGTGAAAGAGGCACCCAAGGAGCCATCAGTGGTCATTCATGCTCAGTTGTGGTCATTAGTGGACATTAGTGGCCATCTATGGTCATCAGCGTCGCGAGCGGTCAGTACCTCGTCGGCATGCTCCTCGCGCTGCGCCTTGGAGCACTGCTCCTGCGCATGCAGTTCGCGCCGAAGCAGCAGCTCCCGTCGCGCTGCCTCCGTGAGCACCAGAGTAGCAGGGGACTCCTTGGCATCTGCGTGGGCATCTGCTTTGATATCTGTCGAGATACCTGCACCTGTCCATCCGTTCAGCAGCACCGCAAGAGCGCGGTTGAGCAGCGCCTCGGAGCTGCGTGACGAGATTTCACGGCTACTACCGCCCAAGAGTAGCGATGAGGGCGAGGCAGCGGTCGGCGAGAGCAGAGGCCTGATGCCCGGCTGCTCTGCTCTGGGACCCGAGGCAGGTGGGCACCACTCCCGCGATTGGCAGATCCGTCGGAGGATTGGCAGATCCGTCGAGATGTGATCCCGCGATTGGCAGATCCGTCGGAGGAGGACCACATCTCGACAGGCACAGGTTCCCCCGGCGGCGGTCTCGGCCGCGGTCCCGGCGGCGGTGCTGGTGGCGGTACCGGCGGCGGTGCTGATGGCGCTGGCGGTGGCAGTGCTGGTTGCAAAGAGGCAGCCGCCTGCAAGCTGCGCGTGCACAGCCTCCAGATCAAAGCAGCTCAACGGCACGCGAATGCGCGGCGGTGGGCGCGGCGGCATCCCAGCCATGCCCTCAAGCAGCGCAGCGGTCGTGCTCGGCCCCTCGTGCTGCTCCTGCGCCCTCGCACGCTCCGCCTCTGGATCGACCTCGCCTGCGACCAGGTCGATCAAGCCGAGCTCAAAGTGAGTGGCACCGGCTGCACAGAGGATGGCAGCGCATCGGCGCGCAATCGCCGCGCCCTCCTCGCCGATCGCAGTCCAAGCGACGGGCGCTTCGTGCGCTGCGGCCGCCTGCGCCTCCTCCTGCGCCTTGAGGATGTCGAGGGACGGGATGCGATTCGATTGTTGGAGGATAGAGAGCAGCTGGCTGCCCACGACGATCACCCGCTTCTGCAGCCGCTGCTCAAGGTTGGCGATCAGACGCAGGCACGTGCCCTGCGCGCAGGTTGTACAGTCGCAACAGGCGCGGCCATCAGTGATCATCATGGCCATCAGTGATCATTATGGCCATCAGTGATCATCATGGTTGCGCAATCCGTCGCAACCCGTGGAGATCAGTAGAGACGACCAGTCGTCATCAGTGCCCATCATATGCCCATCAGAGGCCATCCGTGGCCATTACGTGGCCATCGGTGCACCTGCGCGACCGGAACGGCCTCATGCCCCATCGTCTGCAAAAACTCGAGTGCGATCGCTTCAACGGCCCGAGGCCGCTCGCCAGGGGAGATGAACTCGGCCACACGTCGCACGTCCGCCCCGGGCGCTTCCGTCGCAAGCAGCTTGTACAGTCGCTGTGCGAGCTCGGGGCGCGCGTCGATCGCACGCACCCAGAGTGCGGCTGCCTGCGACTCGAGGTCCGAGCTGTGCACGACAGCGCGCCGGTCGCGATCGAGGCGCATGTGGTAGAGGTTGAGCCCGCTGCCAAGGTTATGGTCTTGCTTGCCGTTCGTGACCCACACGCCTTTGACGAAGAGCTGGCCCATGTGCTGAGGGTCGAGGAGCAGCTCGCCTGACGAACAGGCCAATCAGAAGCGCACTCAGAGGCCAATATCAGAGGAAACTATCAGAAGCCATCAGAAGCCATCAGAAGCCATCAGAAGCCAATATCTCACCAAGCTCGGAGCTACTAAACGAGTCCGTCGGCGGCGTGAGGAAGAGGAAGCGCGTGCAAAACTGCTCCCACTCGGGCGCCGTGAGGGATGAGACGAGCGTGCTCGTGTCGGCCTCGCCGAGTGCGGCCGTCAGCCGTTGCTGCTGCCGCTGCTGCCGTGGCACGTCCTGGTCATCGTCCTCCTCTACGAGCAGTGCGCCCTCGACCGACCCACGCGGCTGCACCTCGACGGTGAGCACGCGCACGCCGAAGCTCGCGTCCACGCGCCGGCACCAGTGCCAGTGCTCGTCGCGCGTGCACATGTCCACCTGCCGGCCCTCGCGAAGCAGTGCGAGGGTGCCTACCTTCATTCCCTCGCCAAACTGGCCGATGGCCTCCTGCGAGTCGGCCTTGTGCGAGGAGCCGAGAAGCAGCACGCGCCGAGCCAGGCCTACGTCACGGTTCACGAGCACGAGCTGCTGCTCTGCGGCATTGTAGGTCAGCGAGCCGACGACGACGCTTCCAATCCGTGCAACATGATCGTTTGCGTCGTTGCGCACCCACTCGACTCGGCCGTTGCCGCGCAGGCAGCCGTCGTGCCAGTTCTGGACGAGCTCTCGCACGCCCTCCCACACGCCCCACTGTGGTGCGTAGTCCTCGGTCAATGAGAGGGCGATCGTCGTTTTGGCAGGGGGAGCAGCACGAGCGCCGAAGGTGCTCTGCATTTGCATGACACTTCGTGTCCCTTTTTTATTCAAGAGAGAACGAGCTTCGAGAGGCTGCGCCAGTCGAGCTTGCCGCGACGCGGCTGGAACGCGAACGGCTGGAAGGCCATTGCAGAGGAGACGGGCGGACTCGTCGCGAAGCCGGAGCTAGGCCATGTTTGCCCTTTCTGTGCCCTCTGGTTGTGTGTGTGAACATGTGTGAATTGGGGGGTTCGAGTACTCTGAAACAAGGGTCCGGTCTTCTGTTTGGGACAAGCGGCCGAAGCGCACCGAGGCCGACTATCAAAACCGACTCGCCAGCAGATTGATCAAAAAGATTCGCGCATAACGGCGATTAGGCCCTCAGCAGCATAACGGCGATTAGCTTTAGGCCCTCAGCAGGCGATTAGCTTTAGGCCCTCAGCATGCGCGTGCGCGAGCGGGAGAGCGCCTTCTTGCAAAACGGGCACTTGAGCTCGATGGCCACCGGCCCGCGCGTCGACTCCACCAGCCTGCCGCGCTCTGGATCGTCCGGGGTGAGCCATCGCCCGAGGCAGTCAAAGTGCGCCGCCTGCCCGCAGCATGGGGTGTATCCCCACCCGCCGTCGGGTTCGGACGGGTCTGGTCGATCGCGCGCCGTGCCGATCAAGGTCACTTCCCCGCCCAAGCAGCAGCCGAAGCAAGGACCCTCCTCCTCCAATTCCACCTCCACCTCCACCTCATCCAACTCGTCGTTGTTGCCAGCATGCTCCATGTCGAAGCTGGAAGAAGCGCCTTGCATGCGAGCCGATCGGCCGTCCCGCCGCTGTCGCCTTTCATCGGGAAGGCCCGCGTCTGTGACGGAGGCCGACAGGGCCACAGCGAGCTGCATGCCCTCCTCGTCCTCGTACCAGTCCTCGGCCTCCTGTGGGCGCTTGCGGCTGCTGCCACTCGAGCGCTGCGGCGTTGATGGGAGCACGGCAGGCGCTGGGCGCGCTGCTGGCGAGCTGGCTGCTTGCAGGCCAAAGTCCACGGCGAGCTGGCGGCGCATGTCCCGCCGCTGGACGCACTCGAGGTCGTCACACAGGTGCTCCGGCGCATTGTGGCTGCACTGGCCATGCGAGCTTGTGCGCATATGTCTCTTGAGGTGGCCCGACCGCGAGAAGCGCTTGCCGCAGCCCTCGTGCTCGCAGGCGTACGGCTGATCGCCCGTGTGTGTGCGCTTGTGCCTCGTGAGGTCGTCCGACTCCGTGAAGCGCTTGTCGCAGCCCTCGTGGTTGCAGGCGAACGGATGGTCGCCAGTGTGCGTGCGCTTGTGCCTCGTGAGGTGGCCCGACTGCGAGAAGCGCTTGCCGCAGCCCTCGTGCTCGCAGGCGTACGGCTGGTCGCCCGTGTGCGTGCGGTTGTGCGCCGTGAGGTCGCCCGACTGCGAGAAGCGCTTGCCGCAGCCCTCGTGCTCGCAGGCGTACGGCTGATCGCCCGTGTGTGTGCGCTTGTGCCTCGTGAGGTCGTCCGACTCCGTGAAGCGCTTGTCGCAGCCCTCGTGGTTGCAGGCGAACGGATGGTCGCCAGTGTGCGTGCGCTTGTGCCTCGTGAGGTGGCCCGACTGCGAGAAGCGCTTGCCGCAGCCCTCGTGCTCGCAGGCGAACGGCCGTTCGCCCGTGTGTGTGCGCTTGTGCACCGTGAGGTTGCTCGACTCTGAGAAGCGCTTGCCGCAGCCGTCGTGCTCGCAGGCGAACGGCTGGTCGCCAGTGTGCGTGCGCTTGTGCGCCGTGAGGTGGCTCGACTGCGAGAAGCGCTTGCCGCAGCCCTCGTGGTCGCAGGCGTTCGCCATTCAACTCGACACAAATTTGGTATTTTTCGTTTCCGTTGCGATTTTAATCCACTCCACACACAAAAAACCCAACAACAGCGGCTGAAGTCCTGCGGTGTCCATGCTCGGCACATCTCGCAAGCTTCTCGTGCATGCGCGCGCACCCAAATTTGGCGATGCGAGTTTCTGTAAATTTTGCATGGCGCGGTGTGCGCCTACGTACAGGCGCGGCCTCGGTGGCACGAAAGGCTCGTTTCCATCTTGCTCGTGCTCACGGTGTTAATTATTCGACTCCCAGCAGCGGGACCAGCTCGCACAACCGCTCGAGCCGCGCAATCCGAGGAAACTGTTCGCATCTTGGGCATGCCAGGAGCCCGTCTTCGCCACCAGAGTTCTACCCTATTCACACTGATCGAACACCACGATGTTGGCCAGTCCGCGGACAACGCCGAGTTGCCGTACGAGCTCGAAGTTTCAGCTCTCCGTACCCAGTTACGTGGCGGCGCTGCGAAGAACGGTACTGCTCGGCCTCCTGTGTTGGGCCTGCCCCTCTACGGCAGGAAAGCGGCATTCACGCCGGACGGCGTGCTCCCGGAGGCGGGCTCCCGCGAGTTTGACGCGCTCTGTGGCCCACAACTCTCAAAGTACGGCAGAGCACAACTGGGCGTGTTGCGACAGTTGACGTCGGCGGCGCCTGCGTCGGCCCACCACGTGCCTAAAAAGGTTCTGGCGGTGAGCGGGCCGACGGAGAGCGAGGGCGTGGCTGATTTCATGACGCGCTCGCTGCTCGCTGCGGCCTGCGCGATCGGCACGGGCGCTAGACTCCACCTCAGCTGGTCCGGCGTCGACCTGAGCCGCGTCCTCATTCCGAATCTCATTGACTGGTCATCGGGAGGCGCGGCGCTCGAGGCGACGTGCAATGCATCGCGCTCGTGCGAGGTGGTACACCACTTTGGCCAGTCGCCAGGCGAGTGCGAACCGCCCAGCACGCCAGGCTTCTCCGCCGCGCTGCCGCTCCGCTCCGCCTATCACATCGACAGCGCCGCGGTGGGCTCCGCTGCCGAGTATAGGCCGCCGTGGCCGATGCATGCGGACGCGGCGGCCGGATGCGTGCTCTCCGTGCTCTATACGCCGGCCGCGAGCCTCGCGAGCAGGGTGGGCCGATTCGACGTGGTGAGGCGTGCGCTGCGAGACCCGAACACCCTCTCGATAGCCATTTACGTGCGGAGCTTCGACTCCGAAAATCTCAACCAGCAGATGAGCGACGCGGCGCTCGATGGCGCGACGCTGCCGCCGCGCACACGCTGGACTGCGGCCAAGCGGCGGAACTATGCGCAGACGGCGGCATGCGCGCTCGAGCTCGAGAGGCGGTGGGGCCCGGGCTTCAAGCGCATCGTCTGGTACGTGGCGGGCGACAACGTGGCGCTGCGGAATTCACTCGCTGCCGAGTTTGACGAGACCTCGATTGGAGGCCGAGCCGTGCTCTCGTCGGGCTCGCACGGTCGCCATTCGCGCCCGAGGAGCTCGCTGTCGCAGGGGAGCGCCAAGTACGAGCTGTCCGTCCTCGAGGCCCTCGCGGATTGGTGGCTCCTCGGGGAGGCCGACCTGGGCGTGCTCGGCGCCTTCGACTATGGCGGCGACCATGGTGTCGGCTCCTACGCGACAAGTGCATTCGCGCGCGCGGCGAAAGGGCGCTCGGTGTTCGGTAACGTTTTCGGCAAGCACTGCTCGAATGGAGAGAGCGACTTCCTCCCTATGTGGCCGGTGAGCTTCAAGAGTGCCTCCGCGGGCCAGCGCGCCGGGCAGCCGTTGCAGACGATCCGCCCGGGCGAGGTGGAGCGGGGCGACCTCGCGCGGTACGTTGAGCTGAGCTCATGAGCACAGGAGTATAGAAAGAGCTCGGGGGGTGAAGGGTTGCGGTCCTTCTAGAACCTTGTACCTTCTAAACCTCTCATGTCTCATCAATATCCATATGATATCGAGCCTTAGTTTTCAAAAGCTAAGCCTTTTCGTGCTTCGACGTCTCCCCCACTCTGTCTCGTGAATTTGAATCGTCGGGACGCCGTTTCGACCCTCGCAGGGACTCGCTGGGCTTTCCACTGGAAAATAGGTGAGCAAATAGAGAGAGAGAACGTCCCCTTCACACCCAACCACCTGCATGTGAAATCCGAGCCACGCGCGCGGAGAAAGACGCCGCGTCGCTCCGCGTCGTCGACGGACGAATACCTTGGCGCCGTGTTGCGTGGCGACGGCCGCGCTGCGCTGCCCGGTCGGTCTGGCGCACGCCCCGGTATTGACCTGAAGAGACAGAGTACTACGAGCCAGGCGCATCGCATCACCGTATCCCACCCTAGGTCAGATCCGTCGCAAGCACCCTAGCATGTCACCCAAGGGTCCTCCGGGGTTCGGACCGAAGGTTGACAAGGTACCCACGCGACGACATTCGAACCCACGCAGGCATTCGACGAAGCTCGTCACAGGCCTCTCTGCCCTCGGGCTGCGTCAGCTGCTGACCTCTGGCTGATCTCGAATCTCGCCATCTGCAGAAGAAGGAGGAGCTCAAGGCGGCCATCATCCCTGAGTCCGAGCGCTACTCGCTGCGGCTCGAGCGGCAGGAGGAGGACGTGCTTCGCCAGGTGCTGCACGCGGCGCAGCTGCACGCAGGGCCCGGCTCGCAGCGGCTGCTGCGCGACCAGAAGAAGCTGCACCAGCTCTACCAGCAGCTCTTGCGCGTGGGCTTCTCGACTGCATCGGTGGAGTCTTGCCTGCCCCAGATGCGCGCGGACGCGACGCTCAACGATGCGCTCGACTGGTGCTGCCTCCACCTGCCCGAGGCGGCACTGCCAGCCTCGTTCAAAGTCTCACGGATCGGCGAGGGCGCCGACGAGGACTCCGCGGCCGGCGGCGGCGCGTCGGGCGCGTCGGCCGCCGCGGCCCATGCCGGCAAGGCGGGAAACGCGCCCACCACCAAAGGCGGGCTGCCGGCGAACGCGCCGCCGCGGATCGCCGCGCAGATGGCCGAACGCGAGGCGAAGGCGAAGGCAGACGCGGAGGCCAGGGCCAAGGCCAAGGCGGCCGCCGCGGCCGCACCTAATGTGGCCCAGAGTGCGGCGGCGTTCAACAAGCGGCTCGTGACGCAGCTCATGGCAGGGGGCAGCTCTGACGAAGAGGAAGAGCTGACCGACGCGCTGGGGATCCTTGAGCTCGATGAGCTCGCGGACACGGATCTCAAGCGGCTTCTCACGCAGAAGACGGAGGCGCTCGAGGCGATGCGCACGCAGCCCGATGCTCGCGCCTATCGCCTCGCGCGCCTCGAAAGGCATGCCGCCCAGCTCGAGGCTGCTATCGATGCTCGGCTGCCGAAGGCAGAGAAGCTGAAGAAGGAGGGGCTCAAGCGCAAGGCGGCGGCGCAGGCGGCGAGGGAGGCGGCGGCCACCGCCGCGGCGGCTCGCTATGGTCTCAAAGTGGCGGGGGTGGACCTGCCGGTAGCCGTTACAGCCGCGCCACCGAGGGGCGGGGCAGCGTCCGAGGAGGACGGTGAGGTGGACGAGGGCGGCGTGGCGGCGTTAGGCGAGTCGACGGATGCGTGGGCCGCAGACGAGGCGGGAGCACCGGCTGAGGCGGCGGAGGAGGACGAGGAGGCGGCGGAGGCGGCGGAGGCGGCGGAGGCAGCGGCGGCGGCGGAGGCGGCGGAGGCGGAGGCGGAGGCGGAGGCGGAGGCGGAGGCGGAGGCGGCAGCAGAGAGGGAGCGCGGGGGGCGGGAAAGGGCGGAGGCGGAGGCAGCCGCGTCGGAAGCGACCGCGGCCGAAGAGGCGGCGGCAGCGGCAGAGGCAGAGGCAGAGGCGGAGGCGGAGGCGGAGGCGGAGGCGGCGGCCGCGGCAGCCGAGCGGTCGCGGCGGGAGGCGGAGGAGCGGCGGCGCGAAGAACGCGAGCGCGCTGTGGCCGAGATGGAGGCCTCCGCCGCGGCAGAGAGGGAGCGCGAGGGGAGGGAGCGTGCGGAGGCCGAGGCGGAGGCCGAGGTGGCGGCGGCCGAGGCGGATTGGGAAGCGCAGGCAGTGCGGGAGGAGAGGGCAGCAGCCGAGGCGGCGGCGGAGCTGGCGGCGGCGGCGGCGGAGCGGGCAGCAGCTGAGGGGAAGGCAGAGCGTGAAGCGGCCGAAGCGGCGGCCGAGGCGCAACGAGAGAAGACGGAGCGCGAGGCCGCGGAGGCGGCGTGGCAGATGGCTGCCGCAGCAGGCGGCAGTGACGGCGGAGGCGGCGGAGGCGGCGGTGATGAGAGCTCAGCCGCGGCAGCCACGGCCTCAGCCACCACGACCGCGCCCCAGGCCTCGTCCGCGGCCTCAAAGAATAAGAAGTCGAAGGACAAGGAGAAGAAGAAGGGCGGCGGCGGCGGCGGCGGCGGCGGGGATAGTGGCGTCGATGCCAAGGCGGCAGCGCGCGCGGCTGCGATGGCCAAGTATGCGACGGCATCGGTACCGAAGCCAACCCAGTCCGCGCCGCCGCCGCCGCCGCCGCCGCCGCCACCGTCGGCGGCGAACGAAGCGGCAGCCGCCGGACCGGACGGGGCAGCCGCCGAGGGCAG
>ENA-UOXG01000303-UOXG01000303.1-mixed-culture-metagenome-genome-assembly--contig:-NODE-303-length-32858-cov-44.696308_pt1 | contig 32858 bp, 21 predicted proteins | sample MGYA00238159_ERZ761634 | MGnify/ENA primary metagenome ERZ761634 (study PRJEB28908, sample SAMN08776845) | mixed culture metagenome | isolation source: Freshwater growth medium | place: USA... | reverse complement strand
AAATGTTACCCACATGAAGACGGAACACCAGCCCTTGGCCTTGGCCCCCTAATTTAGAGGCGCGATTGTGAAATGTCTGTGAAAAATGTGAAAAACGTGATCGCCTACCGTGACGCCATACTTGAGCCGAGTTCTAGGCGTCAAGGCCGTGCGTGGGGCGCCGTGGCGGTGCGCGCGTGCGGGCCGGGGCGGGGCGCGGCGTTGGCCCTGAGGGGCCGAGCCTGTCGTGCCGTCGGCGACATCCGTTTTGCGATCGCGCGCTCGCGCGCTCGGTTTCTGCTGCTCTCAATTACAAAACTTAACAACTCAGCTCATCGGCGCCCTTCACATCCTCTATGATCTTCTTGTTCTTCTTCTTGCCAAACGCACGCGCCACCTCCTCGCGGCCGCGCACACTGAGCTCAAAGAGCGTTTGACTTGCCTTGAAGTGCGAGCTGTTGGCCCTGCCTCGAAGCCTTGCTCGGAGCGCGCTGAAACAGCCAAGAGGTTCTGCCATGAGCTTGCTCCCCTCCTTTCTCACACGTGTGCGGAAGTACAAGTAGCCGACGCCCATAGCCAGCTCGACGATGGCAGGGAACAACAGTGTGTCGATGCCGCACGTCCAGTACATGTACAAGCCAACGTAGCCGCCGAAGAAGAAAGCGAAGAGGAGTACGAAGAGGAGCCTGAGCGACTCCAGCTCCACGTTTGTGAGCTTCCGGGCAGCCGACAGCCTATCTGCCGCAATCTCCTTCATCTCGAACTTCTCTTCATATATAAGCATGAACTCACGCCGCAGAATGTTGCCCATGAGTAAGCCGATGTCCGTAGCGGCGCCCGTCATGTGCGTCGTGCGAATGACCGCGTGCGCGTGCTTTGAGGTCATCCCATTCTGCATGCCCATGGCCATCGCAAGGAAGGCAGGGGCAAACTTGACACTGTTGTCGTCATCTTTCCAGCCGCCGTGTTTGGTACCCGCCCAGCCAATGAAGAGGAAGATGGCCGCGATGATGAGCACGATGCTGGCGCGGCGGACAGGACGATCGGACATTCTGTAGAAGTCTTTGGGCGCTTTGCGAGCGGTGACCAGAAGGCCGCTCAGCAGCGAGCCGAATACAAACGCCCAGAACTGCGTGAAGAGCTCACCATATTCGCCCGACATGTTGGCCAAGTCGAGCGAGATCTTCGTGACTACGCCGGTCAAATTGCCGATGTTCTTTTGCCAAAGAGCAACCCCAACGGTGTTGATGAGCCCCGCGAAGAAGGTCAGGAGGCCAGTCACCCAAAGGATGACTGGTTCATATCCTTTCTTAGGGTGCATCACCGAGACGGTATTGCTGCACCGAAAGGGATGGCAGCACAAAGCGAGGTTTGGCACCGCAGAATTCGCGGCTGGGGCCGCGGCGGCCACGGGCGCTGCGGCGGGCGCTGCAGCAACCATAGGCTTGATGTTGGAGTCGACAGCACCCAGCGGCTTACATGCAGGTGTCTCCATGCACGAGGGTGGGGACGCGTTTGGGTTTGGGAGCGCGTGTGGCGGCGGCAAACGCGGCATCGTGTGGTCGCACTGAGCGGCCATGCGTTTTTGGCTTCCCGACTTCTCGTGTGAGTGTGGTGTGTGATAGTAGTACCCCTTTTGGATGAAGAATCCATCTTCGGGGCCTTTTGCCGCGAGAACGCGACTCGTCGATACACGTCCACAAAAACCAGGGAAAAACACAGATTCATTCCTGAATGCGTCTGAATGCAGACGAGGCATTGTGAGACGAGATGCCGATGTGGGACGTCGTTTTGACGTACTGCGTGGTAGGCACGTAGGCTGGTAGCTTAGAAATGTTGATGACTCAAATACGAGGTTGTTCCGCGGACTTGCTAAGTCCGGGTTGAGCATATGTTTTGCGTGCTCAACCCGGACTTAGCTAGTGTGATCGTCCTCAAATACGCATTAAAGTAAGTAAGTAAGTAACAACCGCCGCGGAGCGGCAACGGCACACGTGGCGAGGGCACAGACCCAAGCATGCAAAGCGTGGCGTTATGGGGGGAACACCGATGTCAGGCATCAGCCATGCTCATCCCATTTCTACCCCCTCCCTCGCACGCTTACGATTTCTAAGCCGTACCTCCCACTGCTTCTTGTCCTTGTCCTGCGGCTGCTGCGCTCGTCTCTGTGCGACGACCTCCTTCCGTGCTTTCTTCCCCAAGTCCTCGGGCGCATATCTTGCCTTCTCGAGGCGTCGTGCTTCTGCTCGCTGATCCGCGGTGAGCCTAGTGATGCCAACCCAAGAATCCTGCCACGGGTTGCCATCTTCGTCATCTCCGACCCACTGCACCAGGACCTGCAGCGGCCTACCTCTTCTTGAGGTTGCGGGTCGTACAACTTGGAGGATCCTCTGAATGGCCCATCGCCCCGCGTCATCCGGCTCCAAGCCATCATATACTGCTCTCATGACGACCCTTCTCTGACGTTCTCTGCGCTCTTTGTGTACCGCTTTTCGCCGTGCCTTATTTTGCACCGGCCCCCTCCTGGGCTCGATCTCAATCTCGATTTGCTCCCCTTGCTCCGGAGCTACCCCTCCACTGAGCGTGTTGTTTGATGCAACCTCCCCCGGCGCGTAGAAGAAACCTCCTTGGTCGCGCACAAAGTGTCCGACTCTGAGGCCTAGTGCGCATCCGGCCACCACCATGTCGGTGATGGCCATCCGGAATTTGCTTGAGTTGTCAGCCTGATTTCCAGTTCGGTCAAGGATGCCGGCGGCCGCCCGCAGCCAGCCGTCTATCTCTCCTCGTCGTGCGCGCTCCCTAATGTACCCCTGATTGGCGACCGAGCCCGCTGCCCCATCCTCGGCCTCCCAGCCTCCAAGTCCTTGATGTAGGAGGACTATCAAATCGTTCAACTGGCCATGCCCTTGCCCACGCCCCGCCGCATCGGGTCCGATGATTTTGAGCAGACAGCTCCGCGCTTTGACCGCTTGGAGAGCATAATGTTTCCTTGCCGTCACCATCGTGGTACCCATGCACTCGAAGTGGAAATGCCACCAGCTCGGTTCATGCGCGTCTCTGATGAACCATCGTCCGCTCCTAGCTTGTACCGCGTGGGTGTGTGTCATTTTGTCCGCCTGTAGCCTCGTCTCCATTCTTTCGGAGAGCACCACAGTGTCACCTGGGCCCACCCCCATTTGCTGATGGAGGTGTTCCGCGAGTGACGGTAGGCAGATCTTTGTTTTTGTCAGCGCGGCCGCTGGATGTACTTCCCGCCAGCGCCTCTCGTGTTTGAGGCATCCGAAAGGGCAAGCCTCTGCCTTGATCAGAAGACTTGCGCGACGCCCGGGGTACGGCTGGTCCACATACTGGCACCTCCGAGCTCCAATCGCCTCGCAAAAGGCGGCCGCTTCTTCCGTAAGTTTAAAGAGCGCCACATGCTCGTCGGGTTCCCGAAGAACCGTACGCTGGACTCGCTGCCGCAGTCGGGAAGCTACCAGCGCGCCCATACCCTTGATCGCAAATTCCTGCGCCGATCGGACGTGTCCTGGGAAGGTGATAGAGGCAAATTGCACCTCTCCTCTTTGTATGGGGCAGAGGTCCTCCAATCCAAACTTGTCGCACGTGATGTCGGCGTACTCGTTGATCGGCTCACCAACGTGTGATGTCTGCCAGAGTAAGACCAGTGCTGCGCATCTCCTGCGCAGCCGTTCAAAGTGTTCGAGGAGCTCGGCCGCGAGCTTGTCTCCTCTCGCCCTCGCCCCTAATCTTCCAAACCTCAACATCGCTAACACTGGTGAAGTGGCGTCGAAGATTATGATGACGCGTTCGCCCAAGTTGCGCGTTGCTTCATGTAACGCGTCAAGTTGCGCTGCAAGCTCGGCGTGATAGTTGTCCTCGGCGACCCCTACCTCTTGCGTGAAGCGTCCGCCAACGATGTTGCCCTCGTGATCAACCGCTGCTCTAGTGCAAATGGGCATCCAGCCACCCTCTCCAGTGGGCACCATCCTCCTCGATCCATCCAAAGTGAGCACTTTGGTCGCGCGGATACGCGCAGCCCACGCCGTAATGTTCGTCCACATCCGGTACTGTGCGCGCAGCTGGACGTGCGTCTCCTGCCTTTTATTCCCATCGCCATCAAAAACAGGTACGTCGCCGAGTGCAAGACGCGCCCTCGCTACCATTTGCACTGCCGGCTCCAATTTGCCAAGATCATCCTCGATAATCCGGCCGCAGGATGAATGACATAAGAATCCCTGTGAGTCAAATGAGAATCCGCGACGCATTTCCTCCACTCGCCCCTGCCAATCGACCAGGAATCCGTGCTGATCCACCTGTTCCAATTTCATCCAGCTGGCTTCCCCGCCCAAAAACCGCGTGCACTCGTCACTCTCGAAGAAAAGACGTCCCCCTGACGCGTCCGCGACAACGTCTGCGCCACCTAATGCCCATTCCTCGGCAACGGGTTCAACGGTGCCTGGGAAAGCTCGGCGGATTGCGCCTTCCCAGTCCACGTCGCCGTCTGCTGGTAGTCCTCTTTTTCGCCGATCGACGCTCTCGCGAATCGCCGTGCGCAGCTCGTCGAGTGCTTCAACGCCCAAACGGGTTTCCTTCCCCCGCGTCTCACTCAGTTGTACGTCGCCGTTTACAGCGCGCAGATTCCGTTGACCCCAAATCTCTTTCACTTCCCTTTCTGGGAAGACGCCGCTCAAGCCGCCCTCGTCGAGGGCTGCAACCGTCCTGTTCCATTCTGCTTCCGCCTTATTTGGTAGGTGTTGATAGCACGCCTGGGCCTCCTTGAATGTCATCCATCTGGGTCCATCCACCCCTGAGCATGCCATCTGTCCCGCTGCCCTTATCCGCGCTTCGAGCAAGGTGGGTGCGACTTCGATTCCTAGCCCGTGACTGTTCTCGGGCTCAAAAAGCGCCAGAGATTCCGTCTCTCTGAAATACGACCTCCGATGATGTAGAGGATCGTCACGTGGAAGCGGTGTTGTGCAGATCCAGTTGCAGTCAGACGTACCTTCAGGCTTGTAAGCCCTGAGTAATCCTGCAATCAGCATGAACGCGTCGCCCAGGTATCTGGTGTTTTCCCCCTTTAGTGTTTGTTCCATTGCTGAGAGCATATGTCCCCACTGAAATATCTGTGGGTCGCCTTGGCATCCCCATCTGCTCATGCTCAGCGCAAGACTTGATCGTGCTGCGGCGCGCTGGGATGTATCAGCCGCGTCCGCCATTGCCCTCGAAAAAGAGACGTACAGGGCCGTGCACGAGATGGTCCATAGATGCCTTCGCTTGTTACCTTCTGCCTCTGTCCCGCCTCCGCCCTCGTACAGGAGACACACTGGAGTCGATTCGTCTCTTTTCGTTTTCTTGTTGAAGACACGACGCCACTCTTTTTCGATGGACTCCATGAACTCGAACGAGTAGTAAGCGGTGCTGCATTTGAACCCAGCCAGTCCTTGGAACAGGCCGTTGCTAACTAATACGATGTCTTCCACCCGCGGCTTGTACATTCTTTTGATGCGAGCGATGGCCGCTCTGAGTTGCTTTTTGAGCGCTTCCTCCGCCGCAAGCTCGTGGCCACACGCTGCTCGCAGCACCCCAAGATGCTTGTAAGCCTCGCCCATTGACATTACCGGTACGCGCGTGCCGTCCAAGGTAGTCAGGCCTGGGTCCGAGATGTCGCGCTCTTCTCCTTTCTCATTTCGAATGACCCCGGTGAGCACCGTCTTAAGTTTGCACTTGATGCCTATCTTAGATCCTGAAATGGGAACCCAAGTCTCCCATAGTGCCCATGCCCTTCTCAAGTCCGCCTCCGAGTTGAACGTGCCCGCCCAGTCGTCTGCGTAAGCCATCTGTGCAAGAGTCCGAATGTACCCGTCGGAGTTTTCTTCGAAGCCAAAGAGCGGGACCCCATGAACAAATAGCTTGATTGCACACAGGATGGAGTTGAGCATGATCTTTGCCCGATCTGGGGATAAGACTTCCCCCATCAGGGCTCCCATATAGTTTTTGAACGTCTCGCCAAGTCCGACCGACGAGTCGAATTGACATTCCACGGCGTGTATTGCCGACGCCCGCCCAGCTCCGTATATCTTGGAAACCAGGTCGATCACCGGCTTCGGGAGCCCGACCAAGAGCTCTGCGACGGTGAGGACCTCTCTGTCGATGCGAGGGAAGAAGGTCGCCAGGTCAATGTACAGAATCCACAGCGAATGCCGCAGCCTCTTTGCCTGCTGGATCACGACCGCGAGCGGTAGGCCCGAGTCAATGGTCCCGTAGCCTGGTAGCCACCCACATTGCTCTAGTCGAAGACGCCCAGTGATCCGTCGGTATGCCGTTGCTCTCACCATGTGCATGATGAGCTTCATATCCTGCGCCATAAGCGCAATCTCCCGGCGTTCCGAAATGAGCGATGCGTTGCTCGGCGCCGGCTTGACCAGCAGCACATAGATCACTCTTTTCCACTCCGGCGGATACACCTCTCCCTTGAGATCAGCAATAAGACAGTTGAAGAACGCCTGCTTGACCTCCTCGTCGGCGTTGATGAGAAGCTCGATGGAGAATCCTCCCGCACCCACTGCCTTGCCCTTTGGGACTCTATCGAGCACTTCCAGAAAAACCGGGTACGTGAGCTCGTTGAGAAGCTCCCATTGTCCACCGTCTTTCCCACGTAATGTCTCATATGTCGGGCAAAAAACCTTGCAGAATGCCTGAAAGGCCTCTATGATCGGCGGTGTAGATGCGAAGCCCTTGACCATGCGTTCACCCTCCTTGGCAAGTCCTGCGATGAAATTTGGATCGTTCGATTTTACAGGCGTCGCGCTGATGTCGTCGTTGGGGAAGTAGCTTTCGAATGCAATGTGTTCGATCGGTTTCTTGATGGCGCGCCATGCATCCATGGCCTGTCGCATCGCATCCGCTCCCTTTTTTCCACTTATGATGCCCAATGAGAGCTCTTTGATCCGCTCGTCCTCTCGCTGCTGTTTTCGTATGAGCTTGCCTTTCGCCCTGTTGAGCTGTCGCTGACATCTCTTGATTATTTTGTCCCAGATCTGTTTGGTGTCCAGTTTGCTGTACCGATTTCTAATAGCTCCGAGCCCGGTGTGTGCCATAAACAGCCCGCCTCTGATTGCGTGAGGGTCGGTGTTGCTGCTGCGCAAAGAGTACGCCTCTCGCAGCCACGATCTCCACCGGTGGCTTGCCTCTTTTGGCTTTTCCTTTCGCTGCTCACAGATTTGCCCTGTCGCTGCTTGTGCCACGCTCCTGAGCTTATCGACGGCCTCCTTGGTAGCAAAGATTCCGTCTGGGTTGCCTGCGCGTAGGGCTTCCTCTTTCCTTCGGGCGCTCTCTTGCAGCGCAAGGGCGACGTCTCCACTTCGTACAAGTTCTTTGTATCTATTCTTGACTTGCGCGTCCTGTCTGGGGAGCGCCGATTTGGGGCGTGGCTCGCTCTGCATCTTCATCGTAGGTATCTCCCGTTGGAACGAGAGCCAGGCATGGTCCGAGAGAGCTTCCCCGTGATCCTTCCGTGCAAAGTCAACCGCGGAGCGTCGCCATTTGTGAATTTCCACTCCGAAAGCCATTGCCCCGTCCAACATCGCGCCTTCTCCTTCTCGGTTTCCTATGTTTGCTCCAAATGCGCCCGGTCTCCTTGTCCATGTGACGTAGTTTGACTGTCCCACCTGATCTGAGACGTATTCCGCTATGGGCGAGGCCCCCGTAATGAAGCCTCGAAGAAACTTATCATTCGGCGAGAGTGGAGCTGTCGACGATCGCCAGCTTATGTCCGCTACGTAGTTGAAATCGCCAACCAGGAGCGCGCCCGCTCCTTGGCCGTTGTCCTTCTTGGCCCAATCAGAGGCCGCCATCATCTGCTTCTGGAACGACGAGGAGCCTTCATCGTGAAGGCCGTGTATAGCGGCTACACGAAGATGGAGAGGATTCGCGCCGGTTGTCTGGACCGTTGCTCCTAGGAGCCTCTCCTCCAGTCGTTGATAGCTGACGAGCTTGCACGTTGACCGCCTGGTCAAGATTGCAATCCCATTCGTGTGCGTGTCGCTGCCCGTCCTCTCTCGAGAGCTACCCCCTTCTCCAACAATCCAATGCGTAGTGTACCCCACGTCGTGCATCTGCGCGCGCAAGCCTTTCCTTTGTTCGGTGAAGTTATCTCGCGTGCCCGTGAGCTCCAGTAGAAAGCAAATGTCCGGTGCCTCCCCGTCAAGTCGCAGTTTGAGCCACTTCATCTTTTCTAAAGAGACGGAGTTGTCTGACGTTTGCTCCGCATTGAGTTGTCGTGCGTTCCAGACGGAGACCTTCAACTTGAGCTCGACCGTATTCCCTCGCAAGGCTCGCATGAACCTTTTCCAAGCACGTCTTGTGAGATACCATCTGAGCCGCGTGCGATAAGCTTCCTCTGCTGCGCCTTTGCTCACATGCTTGCGCCTGCGCTCATGCCAGTTCACCTCAAGGTGATCAATGAGATCCACCTGATTGCCATCATCCCAGATATCGCTGCCTACTGCCGCACTGGTATGCCCTATGAACAGCGCGAGCAGGCATCGTGCCCACGCGTCCTTCGAGTTCGCGCATGGCCCGTGTTTCCATCGAGCTTGCGCCAGCAGCGAGGCGCTCGCGCGCGCGCTTCGCAAGTTTCGTTGATCAACACAGCGCTCGAAGTTTCGTCCGCCGTCACAGCGCTTCCTTGTTATCGGCTGGTTCTGTTTCCATTCGAGAGACATAGTTTGTACCTTTGATTCCATATTCCGCATGCGCGTAGGATCCACACCATATGCACTGACACTAGACGTCGCCTCGACCTTCGAGTTGCGAAACCACGTTCCCTCACATACTCCCACGCTCTTCGTCCTTGCGCCAGTTGCCTGCGCAGGAATATACTCTCCCTGGTTCTCGATGTCTCCTCGAGTGTGATGCCCCTTGTCACATTTTAGTCCGGTTCCTGGCTCCACAGACTCTGTTGACGCCTCACTCGAGAATTTCTTCCTCTCCTGTGATGTGGGCAGGGTTGGTGAGGGCGCGCGTGCTGCATGGCTGCGTAACGTACGCACGCATTTCTCACCTTCTTCTTCGTCATCTTCGTCTTCTTCTTCTTGCATCTCTCCTTCCTTAGCTGACGAGCCACGGAGGGGGCTTGCTGGCTTGCGACGCTTATCTCCGCTGGTCTGTGAACCTGGGTCGACGAACGGCACCAGCTCCTTGATAGCGAGTATCTGCCTGTCGTGCGTCTCTTGCTTCTGAGTCTGCAGCTGGATGCTTTTGTTGATCCCCATCATCATCTGCGCAATCTGCTGCTTGAACTCCTCGTTGATTTGGTGCGCTGCAAGCTGCGCGTCCTGAAGCATCGCCTGCTTCTCAAGAAATTCTTGCTGCTGCATCGCCATCTGGTTCTGCATCATGTCGATCTTTTTCTGGCTCTTTTCCTCGTTGAGCAGCGTCATCTTGGTCAGCTCAGTGATGGCCTTCGCCTGTTCCTCCATCAAAGTCTTGTGCGACTGCATGATTGCGCGAACGCTGCCATCTGTCACCGCGAGCCTATTCTCGAGTGTCTTGACGGTCTTGACGAGTTCCTCGTTCTTCTTCTCCAACTCCTTGGTGTCTACTGCTCCTTCAACGGTCGTTGCCATGACAGGGTGAAGTCCGTTCCGTTCGCGGGCCTTGGAAAGGTCGCCCGACCAGATGAGGGTGACATCGCCAAAAGAGGTAGGTGTAGTGACTCCCTTCGATATCTTGGAGTCGTTGCGTGCGTCATTGCAGAGCATCGCAAGCTTTCCTGCAAGCGCCGCTTGCTTGATCAGTGGTATCTTGAGGAGCACCTTGATGATGTATTGCGACTCCGTGTGCTCGTCAGTTCTGGGGTACATGGTGATAATCCCGTCTCCGAGCTCCGTGCAAATAGCCTCAAATCCAGGGGCTCCCTCGCGAAAGCCTGCCTTGATCGAGTGTACGCCTCTCGTAGGCGAGATGAACGCCTCTAGGTTGATCGTGAGTTCCTCCGTGCTGATGAACTCGCCCTTGTGTCCCCACTTCGTCCCGCCCATGGCGGACATGCCATTCGCGGTGATCTCCGGGCCCGCCTTGTCGTTGAGGACGATAAACCAGCCATCTTCTTTTCCTGGGCCGGTGATCCCCATCGTTTTCTTCATCTCGTTGATCATGGCCTTATTGAATGCCTCCTGATCCCCGCTAGCGCTTCCATCCTGCCAGATGTGTTGCATAGCTCCGATGACCTTCTGAAACGCCTCCTTCTCGGCGAAGCCGATGGCCATGCCGTCTTTGCTCTCTTTGATGTGATCCTTGAGTCTGTCCGTGGATCTCTCGTAGGTCATGCGTCCAATGTCCTCAGCGTTGCCAGAGAACATGGCCACGTACGCATCCTCCAGGGCTGCTCCGTCGTTTTTCATCTGCTTCATCAGCTGCTGTCCGAGCTGCCATACATCGACTGCTTGTGCCCACGCGCCCACGAGCGCGGAGACATTTGCATCCTTCGGCGTGATGACCATCAGCTTGCACTCGTTCAGCCCTTCGGAAAGGAGAGCCAGTCCCGCTTCTTTCGCAGCGGCTTTGAACTCCGTGTCGTCTTTGCTGTCGAGAGTGATCTTCTGCATCCCATTTTTGGTGAGCTCGATGGCAGGGCCGCGCATCTTCTCGTGAATCGCCGCGCAGCCTAAGAGCTTGCGCTTGATGTTCTCGCATACCTCCTCGAGAGTCGCGTAGCCCTCGCGCGTGCGAGGCCCGACCACCAGTGAAGTGCGGTAGATCTTCTTCGTCTCAGTGTTTGGAGTTTTCGGCGGAATGTCAGCCGGAGCCGGGGCCGCCGATGTTCTCTTGTCGCGGTTCTTCTTGGGAGTGGACGCGTGTCCCGTGTCCGACTGCTTCGACGGCGACGCGACGTCCATATCGCTCATTTGCATCGTCGCCGCGGGTGGCGAGAGAAGCGAGAAAGCGGTTGACATTTTTTCGCGGGGTGTGAGGGTACACCCCCTGATCGTCCTCAAATACGCATTTGGTTACGGCGTGTGAAGAGGCGACTCGACTTTCCTTTTAAAATGGCTATTTCGAAACTTAAGAGAAACCGGTTAGTTAACCTCGGGTTCTTTATGAAGTTGGACATGAAGCGATCTGGACTTAATCAAATCAATCTACAGAGTCTAATCAGAGTCAGACACGGGTAATTACTAAAGCGCCCAACACGACGTGTCATCCGATATGAAAAGCGCCCAACACGGCGCGCCGCCACTCTTCAGTATGGGGTCGGGTCGGAGGGGGTCGGGTCGCGGGATAAGATATGAAAATTGGGCTCCGAGGTCGAGATCGGGTCGGGTCGGGTCGGGTCTGAAGCGAGTCCAGGAAATTCAGATGTGTTGTTTTCGGGAAAACACCCCGCCCCTCCGACCCCGACCCCGACCTCGGAGGTCAACCCCTAAGCGGACCCTAGGCGACCCGGCCCGACCCCCCGAGCCGTAGATTAGAGGTTCGTTGAGGTAGTCTCGTCGTCGGAATGTGTGCGAGTTGAGATAGCCATGGCCTTGCGTGGCCCTTCGCCCCCGATCCGGGATGTGCGATTAAGTTGGCAATCACGACTCGACACGACTCGCTGACTCGCACCACGCCCGCCGCGATCACCCCCGCAATTGGCGGCGAGGTTGAAATGCTGAGCAGCTTGAGGAACAGCGTGAAGCCGGCGGGCAGCTCAAGCGTGGGATCCCGTCACAGTTGACGTGACGTCCCCACCTCCCGTCCGCGTACCGTACCGCCGTACTTTTGAGCCGAGTTCTAGGCGTCAAGGCGTGCGTGGGGCGCCGTGCGGGCGGGGCGTTGGTCCTCGAGCCGAGCCTGTCCTGCCGTGCGACATCCATCTTGCGATCGCGCGCGCGCGCTCGGTTTCTGCAGTATTTCTGCTGCTCTCAATTACAAAACTCAACAAGAATCAAGACAGCTCATCGGCGCCCTATACATCCTCTATGATCTTCTTGTTCTTCTTCTTGCCAAACTTGCCTCGAAACCTTGCTCGGAGCGCGCTGAAACAGCCAAGAGGTTCTGCCATGAGCTTGCTCCCCTCCTTTCTCACACGTGTGCGGAAGTACAAGTAGCCGACGCCCATAGCCAGCTCGACGATGGCAGGGAACAACAGTGTGTCGATGCCGCACGTCCAGTACATGTACAAGCCAACGTAGCCGCCGAAGAAGAAAGCGAAGAGGAGTACGAAGAGGAGCCTGAGCGACTCCAGCTCCACGTTTGTGAGCTTCCGGGCAGCCGACAGCCTATCTGCCGCAATCTCCTTCATCTCGAACTTCTCTTCATATATAAGCATGAACTCACGCCGCAGAATGTTGCCCATGAGTAAGCCGATGTCCGTAGCGGCGCCCGTCATGTGCGTCGTGCGAATGACCGCGTGCGCGTGCTTTGAGGTCATCCCATTCTGCATGCCCATGGCCATCGCAAGGAAGGCAGGGGCAAACTTGACACTGTTGTCGTCATCTTTCCAGCCGCCGTGTTTGGTACCCGCCCAGCCAATGAAGAGGAAGATGGCCGCGATGATGAGCACGATGCTGGCGCGGCGGACAGGACGATCGGACATTCTGTAGAAGTCTTTGGGCGCTTTGCGAGCGGTGACCAGAAGGCCGCTCAGCAGCGAGCCGAATACAAACGCCCAGAACTGCGTGAAGAGCTCACCATATTCGCCCGACATGTTGGCCAAGTCGAGCGAGATCTTCGTGACTACGCCGGTCAAATTGCCGATGTTCTTTTGCCAAAGAGCAACCCCAACGGTGTTGATGAGCCCCGCGAAGAAGGTCAGGAGGCCAGTCACCCAAAGGATGACTGGTTCATATCCTTTCTTAGGGTGCATCACCGAGACGGTATTGCTGCACCGAAAGGGATGGCAGCACAAAGCGAGGTTTGGCACCGCAGAATTCGCGGCTGGGGCCGCGGCGGCCACGGGCGCTGCGGCGGGCGCTGCAGCAACCATAGGCTTGATGTTGGAGTCGACAGCACCCAGCGGCTTACATGCAGGTGTCTCCATGCACGAGGGTGGGGACGCGTTTGGGTTTGGGAGCGCGTGTGGCGGCGGCGAACGCGGCATCGTGTGGTCGCACCGAGCGGCCATGCGTTTTTGACTCTTTGGAGCTTGAGCGTTTGCGGGCATGGGCGCCGACCAGGACGGCTATTCTGTGTCGGCGAAAAGCGGCCACTTCACACGATTCGTCGATTCCTGCAGACGATCCCGGGCTTTTGGTGCCCGCCTTTTCCGTTCACACCGGCTCAGTATCAACGAGAACGCGACTCGTCGACAGAATTCATTCCTGAATGACCTTGTTAATAGAAGCGCATGTTTTTTCAGATTAAAAATCAAAAATCGAACCCTACATGTTATCCAAACCTTAATCTCCAGGACCTATAACCAACACACGGAATCTACCATGAAAATCACCACGCGGAAAGCTGTACATGTATGGTTTGTTTGTTTGGAGCGCTCAAGCTGTCGTGTGAACGGTGTGCTCCTGTGGGGTCTCGGCTCTGCGCTATCTTCGGATTGTATCGGATAGACGGATACATGTAGTTCGCCTGCCCCGGCGATAAGCACTTAACAGTAAATTGCTCAAAACCTTTGGGGATTCGCGGCTGCTCCCCGCCGCGCCCGTATCAGCGCGCTCTCGTTTGGATCCATGCATGAATCTTGGAACTCGGAGCTTAGCACACTTCTGGGGATAACTGGGGATTTTAGGGATGGACGCGTCTCGCGAGAAACCTCGAACTCTTTATGAAAAAAACTTACCCAGTACATTTACATGAGTATGTTTCGTTCCAAAATCATCGAACCCAGGTGCACCCAGGGGGATCTATCGCCAGCCAGTACTGTACCAGTTACAAGGAATTTGCCGATTAACGGCCTGTGTCAATACATCTACGGGTAGTGTTACCACGGGCTGTGTCGGCCACACCTCCGTCCATGGTGATAGTGGCTCCTGTGCTTAGGGTCCCCCAGGCATTTTTTTCTCATTCTGTTCACACCCTTTCTGTTCACGCACTACATGTAGGAGAAGAACATGAATGCAAACGAGTGCACGTCATGCGATTTACGGCCGCTGCACCTCGAAGCGGAGTCCCTGAGACATCTGAGAGACCTCAGCACCTTCGATCCAAGGCACCCCAACCTGTCAACAAAGGGTATGCTCACCTTCACTAACATGCCGGCTGCCTGTGTGCAGCAGCCCGAGTTGACGAGCTCGTTTTCCAAGCTGCGCGATGCGCTCGTTGGCCACAACGGCGGTTGGGCTCTCTTCATTGGTGACAGTGACACACGCTACTTTGTCTTGACGCTCCTGCAAGCCATCGCTGCTACTGCTTACTCGCCTGCTGTGGCTGCGCGAAACTCTGGCCCTTGGCTGGGCGTTGGGGTTGAAGGGTTTGGACCGCCTGAGGAGAAGAAAGATTGGATGCGGCGTTGCTTGCTTGACTTTGTCTTCGATGCAAGCGGTCAGCAGGTCTCTAGTCGATCGATGCACTGCAGAGCAGGTAAGAACAGGCGCGAATACGCGATATGTGGCCAGGACTTCAACCTGTCCATGACGCCTGCGCCCAACGCGGGCCTGCGTGTCACATTCGTGGCGACTTCCGTGCCCCCACAAGTGCTGACTACGCTCAAGGGCCTCACGACTCAGCTGGCCGCGGCAGACTTGTCAGCACGGCCGTCCGTTCTGTATGCAGCCGTTGGAGCATGGTACATGACTATCGATGACGTGAGCAAGTATTTCAAGCTTGCTGGGCTGTTGCACGCAGCGCTGGATGGCGTCGCGAGAGAGATAGCGCCCCCGCAGGTGCTCGTCTACGGCACCACGCTGGGAATGGAGAATCGTATCCGTAACAATCAGTCCTTTGACCATAAATATCTCCTGCCGCTGCTTCAAGAGTTGCAGCTAGACTCGCGATCCAGTTCAGCAGCCACAGTCCGCCATCGGCGCCGTATGCAATCGAGATCGCCGTGGCGATTGTTTGACCGCACCTTTGGTAATCCACTCTCGTGGAACGTCACAAATGACGGGCGTCACGGCCTGGTCGCGGTCGAAGGCCATGCACCACCCGTGGTCAACTTGGTCGACTTGTATCGCATGTTCGCCTCGGGCCTCTTTCGCCCTTCGCCCCTCCTGCATAGTGACGGGAGGCGACCTGCAAACGGAGACCCGCTGAGCTCGATACCGACGCCACAGCCGCTGACGCCCACCCAAGCAAGCAAGCTACTTAAGCGAGCAAAGCTGGGGACGAAGGAAGGGGAGTCCGCGGTCGTCCCGGCTTCGTCACTCGAGGGGCACAATGCAGTGTGCAAGCGCCTCCAGCTCCATTTCTCGCCTTCGTGTGCGGGCTATGGTGGACTCGAGCTACCAACTGCGCCGACTCGAATCCGACGACTCGAGCCCGCATCGAGCCAGAAAGGTAACTTTGGGGAGGCCTACTTCCACTTCTGCAACGCGTCGTTCCATGTCCTCTAGCCGACCGGCCGCCGCGGCGCTCCCCGACGGGCGGCCTGAGGGCTGTGTATGAGTCGTTTGGCGTGTGTGGGGTCTGATAGCCTGTTTCAATCGGTGGTGTCTAGTGGTGTCGGACACCATGTCGGACACACACACGTAGCACCGGTTGTCGCGTCTGTCGTGTTAACGTTCACACACGCACTTACACGCGGTCCGAGGCCCCGCGCACCCAGAGATGGATATCGCCGTACACGTTACCCTGCGCCGAACGATATCTCCGCGGACGCAAGAATGATCGGATTTTAATAGGAAATAGCCGATGCATCTCGCCCGAACTCGATTTTACCGCTCCGCTCGCCGCGTGTCGGTTCGGTTCGAACTTCGATTTTGCCAGGTGTGCGGGTGCATGGGAGATGGTGTGTATTGACTTCATAATCATATCCAAACTGCATCATCTAAACCACCAATTGGTATATTAGCATACCTCCGCATTCGAGCCACAGGCGGTAAAAATCAGCTCAGCAGTTTCACCTCGAGCGCGCACGTAGAGCTCAGCAAGAGCCGTACAAGCGCCGCCCATCTAATTTGCTGGCACATCAGGCGGTGCCACTGGGTCCTGCGCCACGCTGTGGCGGGTGCTCACCTTCGCTGCCGCGTTCCACTTGGGCAACGACTGCCCCAGGCCGTTGATTGCCCATCTCGACCACGCTTGCAGCTTCTGTAGCGCACTGGTCTGCCATTCCGCAGCCTCGTGCTCGGTGCCATACCGGTGCTCGTAGCTCTCTCGCACCTGCTGCTTCTTGGCCATCATTCCATCGTACGCGGTGCCAGAATTCAGACTTTCTGCGATCTTCTGACGGACCTCCTCGGCCTGCTTCATCTTCCGCCGCAGGACCGCCTTCGATTTGGCCCGGATTGAGGCCCGGATCGCGGCCGACCGGGCCTTGTTTGAGAGCGCACCCTCGAGGTGCTGCACCTCTGTGATCTCGCGCAACGCACGACCCGACTCAAACTCTTCCCGCCCGATCTGCCCGCGTTGGGCCTGCTGCTCGGCCAGCTGCTGACGCGTCGCAGCCAGTGCCGTCTTGATCTGCCGGACGACCGAGGCCTGCTCGCGCCTCGCGGCAAGCTCGCTCTCACGCACCTCCTTGAGTGACCGCTCCATTTCGCTGCGCATCTGAGACGCCTCCTCACGCTTATGCGCCGCCTGCGCCTCTTCAAGGGAGTCGAGCCGGCTATCGTGCCCCCGCGCCTCGTGATAGCGCCTGCGTGTCTCCTTTGCGGCCTTGGACAACTCCTTCTCAAGCCGCATCTGGCCTCGTTCCTGCTCGGCCTTGAGCTGCGCCCCATTGTCGAGCCGCTCCTGTAACAACTCCGAGTGGAGTTTCTGGACAGCGCGCTGCTGCTCCCGCTTCTTTTGCCAGCGCTTCTGACCGCGCGACACGTGCGCACTCTCACTCTCTGCGCGCTGCGTGCGCCACTCCTCTTTCTGCTTCCGGATCGAGTCGCCCAGCTCCTTGGCCTTCACGTAGCTTCGAAAGATACGCAGTTCCGACTCAGGCATCGGGGACGGTCGCTTGAGCTCGTGGCTCCCGACGAGCTTCCTGAACCTCTCTTTCTCCTCGTCGTTGCCATCCTCGTCCGTTGCGGCCGCTATACGCTGCTTGAGGTACGACGACCATTTCTTACGCTCGGCGACCTCCCTCTCCTGCCGCTGCCGCGCTTCGGCAGCTAGTTTTGCCCGGTAGGCTTCCACCGCCGCACTATCATACTCATCTACGGTCGCAGGCTTCACTTGCTTGAGCTTGCGCTGAAGCTCTGCGTTTTGGTGCCGACGCTCTTTGTCCATCATCTCTCGCTGCGCCTTGGCTGCCGCAGCCATCGCAAGACGAGTCGCCTGCTCTTCAGGTGTCTCAACGTCATCTACGATCTTCGGCCCCTGGCTCTCAATTCTCCGCAACAAGTCCCGCTCGTGTTGCCTAGTTTCGGCTTGTTCGGACTTGAGCCGTGCTCTGGTAGCTGCATGCAGCTGCGCAGAGGAAGGCGATGGCGACGATGGCGGCGGAGCTGAAATTGGAGCCGGCGCGGTAGGTGGATGTGTAGCAAGACCATTGGAGCTGGAGAACGGTACCTCCGACTTCATCGTCAAGTCTCTCGTTGCCGACCGCGAGTGTACGTTTTGGTCTCTTTTTTCAGGCTCATCCATCCTGACCTCACACGAGGTTTGCAAACTTAAAACTTTGTGGTTGTTTCAGATCGCGCGCTTATCGTGCAACAGCGCGTCGGCCCATTTGAGCTGATTTTTCTGGCCGAGCCGGCGGTTACTAACCGCACGGCCCCTTCAACCTTCTGGCCCATGTTCTGATTGAGTGTCCATCATTGTGTTCAAGCTCATCGCAGGTGTGTGGTTGTGTTCAGTGGCTGTGAGAGGCCCACCTTGTACGCCGTCGTGTTGTTGTTGCTGCCGTGTTCTGATTGAGTGACCATAATTTTGTCGTGCGACCCGAGTCGTGAGAGCAACCCCCTGTCGTCATGCTGCGTCCTCTTGCGTTGATTATGATCGTTCCCCTCGACCTGCGACGTGTCGAGATGTCGACCCGCGCTGTCGGGCCACGCCCGTCAACTCAGAGCGCATGCCGGCATCTGCCGATTCGTCTGATTCTCCTTCATTTCGCAATTCTTGGCACGCGCAATCGCCAAGTAATAACTCGAATTCGACCACGTACCCAGCATCCAATCACCGCTTTCTGTCGAAGCTGCCCGAGTCCACTGTACCGTCGCCAGTGCGCTGAGCTTGCCATTACGCGTCCGATCACATCCCTGCTTCGTCCGAGGAAGGCGATGGGGGTGACGTCAGAGGTCCCGCGCCGTTCGATAATGCGAGACCATCCGCGAGCTGCGCCTAGCCTCGAGCGCGGCGGCCGAGGCGCTGGGCACTGGCGGCGGGCGGTGGTGCTGGCAACGGGGCTCGCGAGGGCGGCACATCTCCCACGGCTGGCGGCGGGGATCCGCCATCGTCTCTTATTGTATGCAAGCGACCAGATAAAATCTTGCAGGAGCTAAGAGTATCGAGGGGGAAGGCGCCGGAGATCGCTTCCTTCGAGCTCTTGCGACTTCGAGAGATCACTTCCAGAGACTTCGAGCGCTACCTCCAGAGGCTTTCCCCCAGCAACGTCATCGAGGCGGGAGATTTGCCTTCTCGTCACGGGGCTCAGAGCAGGCGAGAGATCGTCGAGGTGCTCCTCGGGGCTCAACTCTGAGTCGACAGCAGGGACCATGACATGGCTCAAGAGGATGCGGACGAGAAGCACCGCAAGCGCGCAGCGGCCGAGCCCAAGAGTGATCGCGATCATCGGCCTGGTGAGCAGGATGGCCTCATACGATCGGTGTGAGGCGACCGTGAGCGGTGTGAATGGAAGGCCCGAGACGAGGAGGATCCCCACCGAGACGCTCATCACCACAGGGAAGCTCAGGTTCCACCGCGGCCATGTGCGCGTGGAGGCCACTGGAAGGCGAAAGAAGCTCGAGATCTCGAGATCGAGTCTGCGGAGGGCCCACGAGACGGAATAGAGCCAGCTCGGAGGAGAGAGGAGGCCCCAACCGTCAGCGTCTGGCGAGCCATCGAGCTGTGCGCGGCTCTCGGTAAAGCTCGCAAGCACGTCCGGCGCCAGCAGGATCTGCTTCATTCGGTAGGCTGCGTGGCCAAAGGAGACCACGAGGGCTATATCCACGTAGCCCAGCGCGAGCACAATGTAGATTTGGCCAACGGACGCTGAGATTGCGTATGCAAGGGCGCCCTTTCGGTCTGCGCGGGTCTGCGCAATCAGCGTCGCCATGACCGCGGTGAGCGCCCCCACTGCGCCGACGACAGCTCGCGCCCAGGCATAGACTGACCACTCCGCTTCCATGCTCGCCAGCAGCACGACGCCCAAATGGGGTGAGAGGCCGCCATACCCGAGCGCGCTCGCGGGGGTTGGCCCCTCCATCGAACGAGGCAGGAGAGAGCACAGAGGGAATTGAGACGACTTGAGGAGGGCAGCAGCGATCAGTGCCGCAGCCGCCGGAGCGCCCGATCTCGCGCCATCTCCAACGACTCTCGCGTCCTCGCTGAGCACGGCGGCGCTGAGCAAGCAGAGGTCCGAGAGGCAGTACGCACCGAAAGCGAAGGTGGCGTTCTGGTACGCGCTCATCCGCTCATTGTACAGTCCGATGAGGAACGTGGACGCGAAGCCGACGAGGGACCATCCGCCCAATGCCTGCTTGAGGTCGCGGGCCATCGCGACGAGGTTGAAGCCGGTGACGAGGCATGCCGAGCAAATGCAGAAGAGTGCAAATTTCGTATCGCCGTGGATGAATCTCCTTGAGAAGATGAGCAGTGGCACGGATAGGAGCGTTCCACATGCCGAGGTGAGCACGCCCCGCAGAGACGGCTCTCCGAGCTTCTGCGCGAGAACGATGGGCACGATGCATGCACACACCGTCGCAAGTAACGACAGAACGTAATATAACGTCTCGCGGGCCGTGACGCCCTCCGCGAAGAATCGATGGGCTCGTACCATCCGGACGTCGATGGGCACGTAAGGCTCTGACGCGTTGAGGTCAACCGGCAAGTAGCTGCCCTGCCTCTGCTCGAGAAAGCGGTTGGTGAACGGGTCGCGGCACACGAGACGAACCCAGTCGTTCCGCACGAGACGCATCAGTTGCGCGTTGCGGGCGAGCACCGCTTCGACACGGGCAGGTGGCGCGTCCACGACGTACTGCGCGCGCACCGGCGTGTGCATCTCCGTCATCTGGGAGGGCAGGCCAGTCCGCAGGTCGCCGCACGTTCCTTGCATCACGCCGAGGTGGCCGACCACGTTGAGGGGAGCCTTGGTGCCGGCGGAGTGGTCGTTACCAAAAGTAGAGAAGAGGAGCTCGAGATTGATGCCAGAGCAGACGATCAGAGCTGGCGTCAAGATCCTCTGAAGGCTCGTCCCACTCTCATCGTCCGTGAACGGGTCATACGAGACTAGGAATGACCGCCTGTCGAGGTCGACTCCTCGCGTCAGGCTGCGCCGCCCCACGACGACACCGAAGTTGCCTGCGTGGTCGAGCTCGGGCCGGATCTCCGACGGATTCGTCGCACGGCCGGTGACGCGCTCAAGAGCCTCGGTGGCATCACGGGGCACGTCGAGCAAGAATCGACGGCAGCGTTCCAAGGCGTGCCGACCATTTGCAACCTCGAGGGCGCGTTGCATAGCCTCGAGAGCTTGCACATGGCTGCGCGGCAAAATCTCGACATCGAAAAAGCGCAGTTGATCGCGTGAGGTGTTGACGCCGCCGCCGACGAAGCGGGTCCCTGGAGGGATCACAATCGAGTGCTTGGTCGCGAGGATCTCGCGCACGCGCACGTCGTTGGCGACGCGGGCGATGAGCCGGGCGCTGTTCGAGCCGTCACGCCCGGCGCAGGCGCCGCACTGGTAGGCTGCAAAGTAGGGATTGTTCACACTCGAGGAGCCGTGGCCAATCGTGAGGACGAGCGGGGCGAAGCGAGAGGCGCTACCGATGTCGGTGAGTGTCGTGGCGAGGAAGGCAGCGGCTTGCTCCTCTGAAAACGGCAGACGAAACGTCGTCCTTGGTGCAGGGGGCATCACTTCCATCGCCACCGCTGTCGGCAAGAGGCAGCTCAGCAAGTTGCTCAGCGCCTCGCCCAGCCAGCTCACCACCCTCGGAAAGGGCAGGAGCAGGAGCTGGAGCAGCGACCACGGAGCGAGGCTCGTCACGACCAGAAGCGAGAGGCCGGGTAAGAACGACATAGCCTCGGCCGTACCCCGCCAGCGAGCTTCGATGCGACGGTTTCGCTTCCAGCGATGGAGGATTCCGGCTCTCTCGTCGTCAGGGTGTGCCTCCTCGACCAGTGTGAAGTTGGGCTTGGGCAAGGGCACGTTCCCCTGCGGCGCGAGTATCATCATGTCCCGTCCATCGAGCGGCTTGTACTTCACAGGCACACCGAAGAAACCGGCGACGCCAAACGTCTCGACCACCAAGCCATTCTCCTCGCAGACCGATTCCGCCGCGCGGCGAAACCCTTCCATCCTGTCGTCGAAACAGGTCCAGATTTGGTACTCGGGGGGGGGGCTCTCCTTGGGCACTGGAGGGATGTCGTTCGTGCCGATCCCAACAAGCAGAGTGCGAAGGTACTGGTCCTCCACCACCGGCTCGTGTGCCTGTTGGTCGATGAATGCCAGACCGCTCGGATGGCGCCTCTTTAGACGAGGAGCCGCCGCATGAGGGCCACCACGATGCGAGTACTCGCCCTCTTCATCTCGGAGAGGCGCCTCCTGCAGCCACGTGCCCAGCGAACTCGGCTCTCGCCCCATGCCGGCCATCATGTGCACCATGGAGGAGTACATGAGGATCGAGCGCACGGCCAGGTAATCCACCAGCCGTACCGGAGCCGCGCTCGGGCCCAAGTTCGGGCTGGGGCCCAATCGACCGTGAGGACCTTCGGACGGTTCGCCTTCCACGCGATGAAACATGCCCGCCCCTGCGTACGGCAACACCGTTTGTGAGCAGGCAAGTATGATCCGGAGGCGCAAGGACGAGGCGCGGCTAATGGGCCTCTCCGGCGTGTGCGGAGCGCGAGGGGCGAGGGGTTCGATCTGAAGCGTTGGACTTACATCCTCGGAGCTCGAGCAGAGACGCACGCAGCGAGGCCGTCCAGTTGTGGCGTGGCACACGAAGGGCGTCGAGAATCCACAAGAGGCATCTATGCCCGAGGGTCTGGAGACTCTCATGCTGACTGCTGACCCCCTCGCATTCGGACAAGATGTGACGAGCGATCTCCCTCGCACCGTCTCGCCATGTCGTAGACCCGAGCAGCTCAAGCCTGGCGAACACGAAGACGAAACCACGCTCACGGCCGTCGACGGCCCACCGTGCAGCACCTCTATCGAGAAACGTGGCGGCGAGCTCGCACAGTGCGTCATCCACCCGTGGGCGCGGGTCAACTGACGACAGGTGCTTGAACTGCGCGGCTGGACTCAAGAATTGTTCGAGCTCATGCACGTAATCGATGGCTGCATGGAATGTCAGCTCATCAAAGTGGCCGAGGGGATTCTGATAGACAAAGTTCTCGAGGATTGGCTGCCTCGGTAGCACCTTTGCCGCCTCGGCGATCGATGCATTCAAAAGAGTCTGCTCCTCTTGTTCAATTGTCGTTGGTGGGAGCGACTCGATGAGCCGTGTGTACGGAGGCTGAGTAAAGAACTCCGCCATGAATTGGAGGACGCTTTCGTGCTCTGCCTTCGTGATCTACCTTCCCGACTGTTGCCTAACCACCGGAGGCTCTCCAGCGTGCCAGCCGCTGCATTATTTGCGGTCCCTCGGCCGGGAGATGTGTGACTTTTTGGGGCTTCTCAAAAGTTTCGGTTCAAGTGAACGTAAAAATAGACTCGCGCGGGGGACGTACATATAAACTCATGGACTTCCGGTGTGTCCACCGCCGCCTCCGTTGATGGCGCAATCGGAAGGTACGAGAGGTGCCACTCTTTTTGTTGGGGGTCGAACGCGTACGCGTACATGTAGTAACTACGGTCCAAGATGGCCGTGCCCCTAACGTGCCCCTGGCCCATTTCGGTCGGTGACTCGGGAATAGAGAGAGAGTTGTAACTGAACAAGCTACCCTACCAATTGGCGTATAATCGTTACGGTGTCGTTACCTGAGATGTCTTCACGGGACACACTGACTGTAGGCAAATACGCGAGAACGCGACTCACGACAAAACATCTTTCAGTCAAGTACATGTACCGCACATTTCTGGCAAATGTTACATAAAATTTCGCGACATCTACGCCATGCAAGGGCAACAAATCAATTATCTGCAATTTGCCAGTGTGGTGGGCTGGTGAGTGAGAGTTATTGAGACACTCACTCACTCACTCACTCACTCACTGGGCTGGTGCGTGGGCCACGACCCACGAGATCGTGTCGGAGCGCACGGGAGCGCAACACTGATGGGCTCTCGTTCCGGTTCAAGACTCAATTGACCCCGGACGTCTCGAGGCAGACTACAATAGAGAGGGTAACCATGCTCGTCTCGTACCATGCGGCCACGGGCCGGGGCGGGGATACGCCTACGGGGTGGCTACGGGGCGGGAAGACGGAGTACCGCCGGCGGTATGGGCAGGTATGGGGTCTGGCGCACGACGTCGAGCACGATCGACGTACGTTTGTACATGTCCATTTCCGTGTGCTGGGGCGTGTGTATCCTTAGCCGCCCCCCCCACTGGTTTCTAAATTAATAACTACACTTCATAAAGGAGAAGGACTTGAGAAACGAGGCCGCGAGGCCGCACCATGTCTGGAGTGATGTGGCGATATCTTGTGTCACCAAAAGGTACTGCCACCAAACATTGCGCTCAGCGCTGCATCGTGCGGCGCAAAGAAGGCTTGCAGCCGACGAAGGGACGTCTCTGTGACGGCGCCAGACTGTAGCAGCCGGGAGATGGTCGTGTAGTTCTCCCGCCCAATCTCCACCTTGAACCCTACCACAAAGGGCGGCAATCCAAGGAAGGCGCCGATGCGCTTGAGGGTCTCGAGCGGCCGGAGCACCAAGTCGTCGAAGCGCACGAGCAGAAGGCTATTGCGCGCAAAGGTAGCGAGCCAGCGGCGCAGATGCAACGCGTACATCGAGTGCACGAGCGGCGTGAAGTAGATGTTGCGGCACTCGCTCTTGGACTCGTCGTGCCACGTCATCGTCTGTGCTGCTGCACCGAGGCCCGAGGCGTTGCCCGCGTAGCATGGGCGCACGCACAGCAGGTTGGTCATCATAATCTCCTCTGAGGTGAAGACGGCCGTCCGGTTGGGGCCTTGCGCACCAGCGGGAGGCACACCCGCCGCCACCTGGGCCTCTTTCGCCTTGAGCAGCGCGCGGAGCGAGCGTTGCATGCACGGGTTCTTACCCATGTGGTTGATCGGCGACCAGCCGAAGCGCAGCTGCATCGAGAAGTATGAGTACATGCGCGCGATGGGCTCGCGCAGCGTGACGATGATCCGGAGCTGTGGGTTGACGATGTGAAAGAGTTCGATCGTCTTGGCACTCATCACGATGTAGTCGGGCATCTTGAGGCCCGTGATCCGCTCAGTCGAGTTGCACACGTCCTCAAAAGCTTCCAGGTAGGAGCTGAGGAGAGTCGGGTTTTCCTTCGTGTCCCACGCGGCCACAGCATGCGGTCCTCCGTGGAAGGCTTCCTCCTTTGGAATGTCAATCGAGGGGTGTCTTGAGAGGTACCAGCGCAGTTTGGACGTTGCCGCCTTCTGCGAGCCGATCACCATGAACGACGGCAGGCAGGATCCGCGGTAGGCGTGCGTGTATGCGCCGTGGCACCGGCACTCGACCGCGGCGCGCGCGGCCGCGGAAGCCGCCAGCACGCCACCACTCCCTCTCTCTGCGGGCCGCTTGCTCGAGCGTGGCGTGCGTTCTCGCGATTTGCCGGTTGCGAGACTCGCGCATGCCGTTGGCATGCGACATGATGTCTGTCCGACAGCCGTGCACCTTGCCATGCTGCTGCCATTGGGTACCCAGCGAGCAGGGCAGCACAAATCAGGCCCAGCTATGTTGTCGGCAGCGCCACAGCCAGGGCCTCCGCACTTTACTGCGCACCGATCGGAACAGCAGTGCTGGAGCCCGGCGTCGAGCCTACCGGCACTGCAGAGACCCGCGATGCAAGTATCAGCAAGCGAGCCAACGAGGCGAGCGTTTACGAGCGCGATCAGCATTCGCATCTCTCAACCCGCACCGGGGCGTCGGAGTGCTTGAAAGTCGATCCTCCCGCGATGATGTACGAATCTGTTTACGTTCCGGGGCTTGAGACCAGGCTCTCCCAGACCTTGAAACCAATCATCTTCAGCGCCGCCCGCCAGGCGGGAGATGACGCCACTAGACTGCTCGACGCTGACCGTCCATGCCGGCCTTCAACTGGACGAGACCGGCACACCACCAGGCCCGTGCCCCCGTGCGGCGCCCCTTTGCAGCAGGCGAGGCGGCAGCGCAACCGATTTCTGGCCAGATCCCATCGCACGGTGCTGCCGCAGTGCTGGCGCCCCGCCGCTCATTCGACCTAGTGGCACTCTCCTCGCGCAGCCTGACGGCTGCGGTGCCGCGCGAGCACGAGCCTATCACAGTCACTTGTGATGGCCGCGGCGCTGCGCGCGCCCCGCCGCTGTCGCAACCGCCTTCGCACGAACGGACAACGCCACCATCACATGCCGGCACGCCACAGGACTGCGAGGGCCTTCGCCACTCTGGGCTCACGATGCCCGTCGACGATCACGAGGAGGCAGCACGGCGGCCATCCTCACTGATGCACCTGCGGCTGAGCCCAGAGTCGCTGGCCCCGCCGCAGGAGTGGCCGTCGTACGAGCACCGCCGCACGCCATCGCTCCACATGCTTCGCGGGCGGGAGGGTGAGCGTGCATATGGCTGGTCGTCATCCTCCGCCCCCGCCCCGGACGACGTCTGCGGTGACGAGGGCGACTTCGATCTCTCGTTGGGTGCTCTCTTGCCGCTCCCAGCTCTGCGGCTCCAGCCGGGAAGCACCTTTGCGGAAGCCGGCTGTGCGACCTCGTCCGTGCTGCGCCCCAGCCGTCTGCCAACGGCCACGCTACAGCGCCAGCTCGAGAGCCTTGGGACGGACCTCTCTCCGATGCTGCGGGCGCCGGCGCCGCACGGCGCATGGTCCACGAGCGAGGACGTCGAGCGCTACGTCGAGCGCTACCCTGGCGTCAGCGCCATGCCTTGGCATGCGCCCGCCACGGCGCGTGAGCTGCCGTCGCCACGGCGGCCGCCGCAGAGCATCGTCTCTGCCGCCTTCCTCGACGCTTTCCGACCGAAGCCAGCGTCGGAGCCAGCAGTGGTGCTCTCGCCACAGCGGCCTACGATGACGGCAACAGGCGTGCTACTGCCCTCGTCGGCATGGACGGCGGCGCCAGACGAGCTGTCGCGACGCGGATCTGCGCGGAGAGATCAACGCCTCGTGGCGGGAGGTGGCTGCGGATGCAGCGCTCGCGTCTCGGAGCTCGAAGAGGACGACGAGGCGACGTCGGCGGAGGCGCAAGCTCAGGCAGCCGAGGCGGAGGCTGAGGTGGCCGAGGCGGCGGCCGAGGTAGCGGTGGAGGCGGCACTGGCGGCGCGCTCGCGAGCAGGGGGCAGACCGCCCCTTCGCCCGCTGCCAGCGCAGCGCAGCCTGCCGCCGCCGCGCCCAGCTGCCGTCCACCCATCGCCGTACGTCGCTCCCCCCGCGTCGCCGCTTGTGCCCACGGCGGCGCGTACCCACGAGGGTGCCGGTGGTAGCCGTGACGAGGCGCGTGAGTATGCATGCGGCGCAGTGGCGCACACGCTGGTACCGGCAGTCGAGGGCGCCTGCATTCATGAGGTCCCCATCCACGAGTACGGCTCCAACCTCGCGCCCGTTGCCGCCACCGCTGCCGCCGCCGCCGACCACGACGACGATGAGGAGGAGGCGGTGACAGCGGCGGCGGTGACAGCGGCGGCGGTGGTGCAGCAGCAGCAGCAGCATGCAAGTGCTCACTACGGCGCCCTCTCCTCCCCAGCTTGCACGGCGGCGCGGCAGCAGCCGCGGGCGTCATCGATCGACAGTGTGGATGCAATGGACGATGTGCATGCAATGGACAAGGGCCCGATTGCGGCGGCGGCGGCGGCGGCGGGTGGAGCGTTGCGCCTCCGTCCGCCGATGTGCTCTACGCGTACGCAGACGATCGCCGGGGGCGGAATCGACTGCGCCGTTCAGACCGAGGCGACCATGAAGCTACGCTCGCGGCTGCTCGTGACGGCGCGGCGCACGCTGGCCAGCCTCACGCGCGAGAAGGCCACACGGCTCATCGCCAAGGCGGCGCAGCGGCGCCGGCGCGCGAGCCTGCTGCCGCATCATGCGTCGTTCCGTACGACGGGCGGCGGTACTCGCGCTGGTGCACCGCAAGCCACCGCCGTGGTCGTCGGGCGGGGCAGCGTTTTCCTCGAGCGTGCCGCGACGCTCGGTGCCGCGTGAGTCGCCCGGGTCACTGGCCTCGCCGTTCTCGGCCGAGCCACGCGGGAGATCGCCCAAGAATGGGAGGCGTGGGAATGAAAGGGTCGGGTTGAGGAACTAGAAATCTAAGGTGTGTGCTGTGAGTCGAACAGACGCGATTGAAAGGTGCGGCTTGCACACAAAGTTAAGCTTAGAGACGCGTCGTTTCGGCGCAAATTGGGTGTGGCGCGCGAATTTGGCTCTCACGCCGGTGCGGAAAACCTCCGCGGCATGGCCCCCGCCGTCAAGGGGCGCCCCGCAATCGCTGCGATCCCTGCGCGGGGAGCCTCGAGCAGGCCTGCTGCCCATGCCCCAGCAGCTGCGCCAGCGGTAAGTGGAAAGGGCGGCAAGGCAGGCGCTGGTGCTGCGGCAGCTCCAGCCGCGGCAAGACCGCGTGAATCCACGAGTCCAGGTGGATCTTTCTTCGGGAAATGCATCGGCAATATCAAGGCCATTCTCGGGAATCGTCTGCCCATGGTTGGCCTCCTTGCTGCCATCCTGGCCGTTCTCGCGCTTCTGGGCTTCATCGGTTCCTTGTTTGTGGCAGCGCCCTCAATGCTGCCTCCGCCCCCGGAACCATCGCCGCCACTGCCGGTTCGGCGGGCCAAACTGCCACATCCTTCGTGTCCGGCCCCGCCCTCGCCGCCCTCTCTGCCGCCGCCCTCACCGCTGCCGCCGCCGCCGCCCTCGCCTGCATCGCCGCCACCAGACCCGCCGCATCCGTCGTTGCCTAAACCGCCGCACTCGCCCAAGCCACGCCCACCGCGGCCGCTGCCGCCGCCTCCACCCGCGCCACCGTCGCCGCGCCCGGCGCCGCCGCCTCCCGCGCCGTCGCCTCCCACGCCGCCGCCTCCCGCGCCGCCGCCACCATTTCCGCCTTTGCCGTCGCCGTCGCCGTCGCCGCCGCCGCCGCCGCCGCCTCCGCCGCCTCCGCCGCCCTCGCCACCCCCGCCCTCGCCGCCCTCGCCGCCGCCACCCTCGCCACCCTTGCCGCCCTTGCCCTCGCCGCCGCCGCCACCCCCGCCCTCGCCGCCGCGGCCACCTGTGCCCTCGCCGCTCCCGCCGCCTCCGCCGCCTCCACAACCTCCGCCACTTGCGCCGCCGCCACCATTCCCTCCCTCGCCGCCATCGCCGGCCAGGCCGCCCCTACTGCCCGAGGGCGAATCGACGCCCGTCGCAGCGAGCCTGAGCCTGTTTTCGGCGTGGCGCGAGGGTGAGCTGGTCGAGACGGTCGCTGCGAACGGCTCCGTGCTCAGCATCGCTGCGCCCATGCTTGGGATCTTGATTGTGGTGAGCCTCGGCTGCGTATGCTGCAGCCTGCACTGGTGCGCCATCAACTGCTATGCGGAGGACTTGGAGCTGCCCTTTGAGCCACTCGAGGATACTCACAAGGACGCGCGCCCTTGGCGAGCTACTGCTGCTTCGCCGAGGACGTTAGCGCTCGAGGATGAGGAGGAGGGTGACGCCGCCGGACCCCCCGACTGGTATTCCAACGGGCATTCCAACGGGCATTCCAATGGGTATTCCAATCGTGATTCTAAGGAGTACGCGAATGGGCACTCCAATTGGCACACCAACGAAGGGCGGCGCGGCAGCTACCGGTACGGAGGTGGCGGAGGTGGCGGCGGCGGTGGCGGCGGCGGAGGCGGCGGCGGCAGTGGCGGTGGCGGCGGCGGTGGCGGCGGCGGTGGCGGCGGCGGTGGCGGCGGAGAAGGCGACGATGGGCACGATGACGGGTACGGCAACGGGTACGGCGAAGGGCATGCATCTGTCGGCTTCTGCGCGCCGGCGGCCGAATTCGGGTCGCACTACATGCCCCTCGAGGATGATTACGGTTTCGGCTCAGGCTCACTTGGCAGCCGTCGCAAGTACGATGACGACAATCTGAAGGCGGCGGCGACTCACCAAGCCAACGGTGCCAACGGTGCCAACGGTGCCAACAGTGCCGATGACGCCAGCGGGCGGCGTGGCTGGATTGAGCAGCAGCCCTTGAGACAGGACGAAGTGGAGGCGACGCCCGTGCCATCGCTCGCGTCGCCCTTCCACGCGCCCTCGACGGCTTCGCCCCGCGTGATGTGGATGCCCACGGGAGATCGAGGCGAGATCCTCAGCCCTCGAGCCTCGAGTTTCGTCAGCCCGAGCACTGGTTCCGCCGGCGGCCGCGGCCCGCGCGGTGGTGATGGCGAGGAGGCGCGAGAGTCTTCATCTCGAAGTGCTCGGGCTGACGAAACTCGAGGCTCGAGGGCTGACGAAACTCGAGGCTCGAGGGCTGACGAAACTCGATGGGAGTCTTCATCTCGAAGGCCGGCGGTCAGTCCCAGTCCCCGCGCAAGCCCAGGCGCTTGGGCCCCGAGCCCTAGTGGCGATGCGACGAGCCAGGCGGACTTTGAAGACAGCCAGGCGGCATTTGAGGACAGCCAGAGGTTTTCGGCTGCCAGAGGGTTGAGCGACGGCGTCACCAGCGAGGATGAGCGCGCGCGGCTGCGCGACAAGCTGCGTGCCGAGGCGGCGCTCGAGGCGGCGCTCGTGTCGCCTGCTGAGCGCCGTGCTGAGCAGCGTGTCCTCAACACCGATGAGCGCCGTGGTGAGCAGCGTGCCCTCAACACCGATGGTGCGCCCGCCGGCGACGCGTCGATCGCGGGCGCCCGCGCATCTGCTTTCCGTGGCATTGCTGCCACCGGTACCTCTGCTCGCACCGCTGTCAACCACATCCAGCAGCAGATGAAGAGCGCACTGCAGGCCAATCACGCGAAGGTGCTTGACCTCTTCCGTCAACGGGGGAGCGCGAACAAGCTCTTCCGTCACGGGGACGTGAAGGCTGACGGCACTGTGGGAAAGGAGGAGTTTCGCAGGGTGATCGCCGCGCTCGGGATCGAGGTTCCCGCGCACGAGATCGACCTACTCTTCGACGTGTTCGACAAGAGCGGCGATGGCCATCTTCAGATCGATGAGCTCCAGAAGATGATCTGGCGGAAGCCCGAGGCGCGGATCGCCAGTGAGATCCAGCGGGCCGTCTGGCGGAAGCCCGGTCCGGTGGACGTGGGCACGCCACGCATTCGAGAGTCAGACGCCGAGAAAATCGAGCGCATGAAGCAGGTTGCTCTCCAGCAAAAGGTCAAGAGCGCTCTGTCTGCCAGCCACAGCAAGGTGCTCGACCTCTTCCGTCAGTGGGACTTGAATGGTGACGGAAAAGGGGGAAAGGAGGAGTTCCGCAGGGCGGTCGCCATGCTCGGGATCGTTGATGTCCCCTTGCACGAGGTCGATAGGCTCTTCGAATCGTTCGACGAGGACGGCGATGGTTTTGTCCAGATCAATGAGCTGTGGCATGCCATCCGCGACCCACTGCAACAGCACGTCGCGCGCATGGAGGCGGCACGCAAACCATCGAGCCCGGGACGCCCGTCAAGCCCGGGACGCCCGTCGAGCCCGGGTCGCAGCTCGAGCCCGGACCGCAGCCGAAGCCCGAGCCCCGGCCGGAACCCGAAGTTGGCCCACGTCACCTCCAAGTACCTCGAGCCTGCGAAGGCGTCGAGCCCACGAAAAGAACGGCCCAAGGCTATCGACCTGCTGGATGGGCCGCCGACGGCCGCGAAAAGGGAGACGAGGGAGGAGCGTGATGCGCGCATCACGCGCATGGCGGCCGCGGCTCAGGCGCACGCGCAGCGCCTCAAGGCAGGACGGGAAGAGTCTGCACGCGTCGAGGCCGAGAAGCAAGCAGCCGAGGCGCGGCGCATCGAGCTGCACTTGTTGCCCCGGCGTGTGGTGGAGGAGCGCATGGAGTTGGCACGCCACGAGGCCGCGCAGCGACTTGAGCGAGAGCGCGTACTCGAGGCGCAGCGCCAGGCAGCCATGGCTCTGCGCAGCTCGGGCAAGAGGCGCGCGGACACGCCCCATGGCAAGGCCATGCCCAAGGGCGGCAAAGACCACCCACACGAGGACCACCCGCACGAGGAGGACTATTACTACCCGGCGCCACATGGCGGAGGATATGAAGAGGCCGGGCCGCCGCGCGAGCCTCCACTATTCCTCGGCACGCCTCGGATGCCGCCGAGGAGTGGCGCGTCGCCCTCGTCTGGGCGCTTCGACGACCCTGAAACGGACGACGGAAGCACAGCCGCGGCGCCCGCCGAGGCCGACGGCGAATGGATGCCTCTGCCCTCGCCCGAGCCCTCTCCCGAGCCCTCTCCCGAGCGCTCCCTCGATGCCGAGCTGACAGATTCCAAGTGGCCCACCGCCCTGCCGCCGCGCGCCTCGCCGCTGCGGGGTCCGCGCTCAGCTCCGCGCGCGCCCTCGCCTCCTCGGGCGCCCTTCCCGCCTTGGCCTTCGGCGCCGCCGCCGCCGCGCACGCCCTCATGTGCCTCATGTGGCTTGGCACGCGAGAGCCATCACATCCTGCGCGATGCCGCCCTCAAAGACACCACCGAGTACGGCGGTGCTGCCGCTGGTAAGATGCGCGTAGGCTCGATGCATGAGCCGCCGCCGCAGCGCGCACGCCTGGACAGCGTCGTGCCGAGCGACTCGCAGTGCGCTCGCAGTGCCCCGCGTGAGCTGTCGCAAACCAACAGCTTCGGCTACGCCGTGCCACCCGCGCCGATGCCGCCGCAGCAGAGCCCACGATACCCGACGCTGCTACAAGAGTATGAGGCCATCGGCGCCCGCACCGCCCATGGCGGCGGCGGCTACGCTGGCGGAGCCGGCGATGAGCTCGAGGAGCCGCGGCCCAGCGCGTGGAGCGTTGTGGACATCGCGCCACTCTTTGTTGAGGATGCTAGCACCGCAGCCGCGGCGCACGAGTGGCGCAGCGCGAGCGATCGGCCGTACGTGCGCATGCCTATCGAGTCGCCTCACAGCACGAGCCTCTACTGCGGCCAGGCGGGCACGAGCGACTCGGCCACGTCGGACGCGACCGGCTCGCGGCAGTCGCGCATCCCCGGCCCGCCTCAGAACTTGGCGCGCCAGACGTCTGCGCGCGCCCAAGCCGCGATCCGCAGCGCAGCCGCTAGCGAAGATCGCGTGCAGAGACTCGTCGAGGAGCGACTTGGCCGCGCACGCTCCTCGCGCAAGGGTGCAAAGTGAAGCACTCGAAGGCAAAAGGGGGTGGTGGAGATTTTTGGGTGTGGTGTTGAGCTCGGCTCCCGTCCTCCAGATACCAGACAGCGCTGTGCAGTGTGCTGCGCGCGCCGAGTGACGTGCGGCGCCGCCCCTCGCCCGCCCGCGCTGAATCGTGTAATACTAACAGGTTTTGCACCGTACCGTACCGATAGTAGAGAGTAGAAGCTAGACGCGCAACTACGCGCAACTACGCGCAACTACGCGCAACTACGCGCAACTACGCGCAACTACGCG
>ENA-UOXG01000298-UOXG01000298.1-mixed-culture-metagenome-genome-assembly--contig:-NODE-298-length-33207-cov-54.366343_pt1 | contig 33207 bp, 21 predicted proteins | sample MGYA00238159_ERZ761634 | MGnify/ENA primary metagenome ERZ761634 (study PRJEB28908, sample SAMN08776845) | mixed culture metagenome | isolation source: Freshwater growth medium | place: USA... | reverse complement strand
CTCGATGGTGGCAGAGCCGCGGCCCCGGTTTCTTGCCCCGCTGTCTTGGGTGGTACGCGCTGACTCGCGCTCGTGTTTCCGTCGCTCGTTCACGCGCGCGCGCAGCGCACACGCGCTCGACTTCAGAACCGGTACATCTTTCTCATTTTGATCCTTCACTCTTCACGGCCCCCTACTGAGAACGGACGCGCCGACGACGCGCCCCTTCGTCGTCTCTTGTGAGCCGCGCTTATCATGAGGTGTCTTGTGCTGCTCTCGACATGCCTACAGCTAGCAACGGCATGGCAGGGAGCCAATTCGCACGCACCGAAGTCTCATCGCGCGCCACTGCTCTCAGTGCTGGCTACATCCAACGACAAGGAGGCCGCCTTGCTTGCTCCGGCTGATCTGCCGCTGCTCAAGCTTAGTTCCGCTGATGTTCGCTCGAAATCGCGCGATCAGCTCGAAGGTCTCATCGATGAGCTAGAGGCGGCGGCAGCCAACTATGCTGATAAGGCAGGCAAGCCGAGCGTCACGCTGAGCCGGTTGCTCGCCACTGCGCACACATGCTACGGCGATCATGAGAGCTCAGTGCCGCATGCAAAGGCTGCTTTGGCGGAGGGTGGCGAGGACGCGGACATGCATTTCCTGCTCGGCGTCGCCGCCGAACGACGTGACGACGAGGATGAAGCGCTCAGTGAGTACGAGACGGCACTGTCGCTGGATCCAAAGTGCTGGCGTGCGCTCTTCCACGTTGGCAAGATTGCACTCGCCTGTGGGGCGATCGACATGGGTATTGAGCAGTTTCGGAAGGTACAGTCCATCAATCCAGATCACGCTGCGACCAATGCATTCCTCGCCACCTACGACGCCTCCTCAGCTTCTGTGGGCGAGGATGACTCCGAGGTCCTCGCCTCCTCTTCCCCTCCGTTCGAGATTGACCAAGAGACCGTTCGAGATCGACTGAGGTCGCTCGAGATCGACTCGGATGACGACGATGATGACTTTCTGCCGCAGCCCGATACCCTGAAGAGCTTCTACGTCGACCCAGGGGCATCGTAAGATTGTAAAGCTCAGCCATTAGCATTCACGGGCGCGTGTGAGCCGGGGGAAAACGGGCATCGGCGTGACGTGACGTCCTCGGTACAGGAGCTCGAAGCTTTTCTGTCTCGCTCTGTTTTTGTGGTGATGGCCCCTTGGCCCTTATCCATGCCCATGTGCAGCATGCCGAACGGTGTACGCGGTATCCATTATCGAGGTTCTCGTGCCTCTCAGTACTCAGAGTCGAGAGTGAGGCGGTTTTGTCCGGTCTATGGGAGGTGCTACTAGACTCTCGACCGTAAGCACTCGACTCGAACGACTGTGCGCAGTGTGCACTGTCTCGCAACGAAGGAAACGGAATATGACTATGAGTAAGTACCGCGTACGCGCTACCCTACGGAAGTAAAATGCGAACGCCGGTCGCCGCCGACGCTCGAAGCCACGAAGCGCCGCGAACGCTGTTCGACGACTGTTTGACCGGATCCGCAACGTCATTCGTCACCGCGCGCCCGTGAAGTGTGGACTCGGAGAAGCGAGCGGTTTCGTCGTCGAGCGGTTCCGTGTCAATGCGCCAAAGGTCAGTATCTGCGTAGCCTCGTCGAGGTATGATTAGTCCCCCGGGGCTCCTTTATGTAGCGGCCAGTCGACCGCTGCCATCCGCGTAGACATGACTGTCTTCGGTTGGAGCGCACCAGAGCAGAGAAAAGACCGTGCCGCCAGCAACAGGACTGCCCGCTTGTCAGTCAGTCCGACAGGTGCAGTTCTTCGACTGCGACTTCAAAGCGCGGCGGGTAACCTCGAACAATGACGCCTGGGATTGCGGAGGTGCACACGTCCTCGTATCGAGGCACATTCGCCTCTTGATCGTGCCCATCTACCTCCTCCTCTTGCTCGGCATAGGGCATGCCAACGACAGTCACGATGGGAGCGGACTGGATGGGAGCCATTGTAATGCAAGGATCCGTGCGGATGCTTGCATTGCAGCCGTGGAATGACGCGTGTGGAAGCGGATCAACCACATGAGGAGCGCGTGCAAGCAGGATAGGACCACGCACTCGCAGCCTCGGGAGCTGGCGGGTCGTCGGTTGTCTGCATCCGCGGCAAATGCAGCACAGGAGGGCCATGGTGGTCGCTCCAGCGAGCCCTGAACCTGCATACCCGAACCATTCTGGCGGTGGGTTGGGAAGTGCAGGCAGCAGCGAGGGTGGTCGAGGACTCGGGAGCGGAGGTGGCGGCGGTGTCGGCGGTGTCGGCGGTGTCGGCGGTGGCGGCGGTGGCGGCGGTGGCGGCGATGGTGGCGGCGGCGGTGACGGTGGTGACGGTGGTGATGACGGCGTTGGTGGCAGTGACGGTGGTGGGGGCAACGCGGGTGGGTGCGGCGGCACCTCACACGGTCCATAGTTCGTGCAGAAGGAGCACTTACTGTGCACGCAACCGGGCACGAGGCAACAATCGCCTTCCTCGAGCATGGAGTTGTAGCAGGGCGCACAGGTATCTGGAGGCGAGCCTGGTGGCAATGGCGGCGACGGGTCTGGGATGCAAAAGTCACAGGTGGAGTGCGAGCAGCCCAGCGAGGAGCAGTCGCACGAGGAGGATATGCCACAGTCATGGCCGAGCTTCATGCATCGTGCGCAGCAATCACCGCACTGTGATGGGGACGCAGACTGGCCGGCCGAGGGTATTTCGTTCCCTCGCATGTGTCTCGCGGCCTCGCGTTGTGTCGTGCAATCGCGTTCTGTCGGGCTATACCCTACGGAGGTTTACGACCGGTAGACTGACTGACGAAACCCACTGATTTCATAATAAAGAGATGACGAAACTCAGTGAGATCAGTGACGAAACTTCGACGAAACTTTTCCCGAAATTTCAGTGTCAGACACTCCAAAGTGTGACACCGTCGACACTCAAAATCCTCGGCTCGGGGGCTATATCTCGCCCCCACCCTGCGTGTGTGAGATACTGGTGTGAACAAACCCTTTGCTTGGAACTCATTGACTGCTATGCAACAGAGGGCTCGGGCTGAGGCTCGGGACTGACCCGAACTGGAACTCGCACACCCCTTAAAACTGCCGCGTTCGCCACGATTTCGGGGGGCGCGGCCTGCGGCGGGGGCGCCTCCGGCTCCGCGCTTGGGCTTGGTCGCGGGTGCGACTCTGCGCTTGCTTGCAGCGATGTGCTGCCATCGGCGTGGCCGGTGAGGACGGTGCGGCCGACGTCAACGAGCTCGATGCCAGCCTCCTCGTCGCGCCGCGGCGGCGACCGCGGCGGCGAGTCGTCGACGACTGACTGTGCGATCATGTCCGTGATCAGCTCCGCGACATTCATCTGGCGAAACCGCTCATGTCGTGCCGAAGGGCGCCCCGCTCGCCTGCGAAGATTGAAGCGGCATTTCGGGCACGTACCGTCTGTCTCGAGCCAGCGGCCGATGCATGCTTCATGGAAGAGATGCTCGCACGGCAGCCGGATGAGTAGGTCGTCCGCCTCGTACCTCCCTAAGCACACCGCACACAAATCCTCCTCCTCCATCTCCTCGAGCTTGCTCGTGCCCTCGACCCAAGCTGTCGCGGCCTCGGCGTCGCCCCGGGCGGTCGCGGTGTCGCCACCGCCGCCGCTGCCCGTCCATGAGCTCTCGCTGCCCTTGTGATTAACGAAATCGGCCCACTTGACACGCGGCAGCGTACAGATCTCATCGGGAGATATTCCGCGCCGGCGCGGGGGTCCTTGCGCGTGCGTCGGGGCTTCTTGCGCCTGCACGGGGGCGTTAGGCCGGGTGCTCTGTGGCAGATACCTGTTTAAACGGCGTGCGAAGAGAGCCACGAGGACGCATGCATACGCAACGAAACCCGCTGCGCCGAAGAGGAGCGAGGAGAGCATGCTCAAGGCCACGGTGGGCGCCTCGTCGCCGGAGGTGAACTCAATCCACTCGTTCAGTTGCAGATCGTACACCCACATGTCGTCGAAGATCTTCCGCCCGCCGGCGCCCGCGTACAGGAGCGGCGCGTTGTACAGCATGCGATTCGCCCGTGGGTGTCGAATCACGGGGGCGAGGACCATCGTGTGATCAAAGCGCCAGTCGGGACCCCATGCGAGATGCGTGACCATGCTCGGATTCGAGCGCACCGCATTCAGCGCGACGTGCAGCCAGTCCCTCGCAACGTAGATGGTACTGAGCGTCTCATCGGTGACGAGGCCGCCGTAGACAAGGAGAGTCTGGGGATAGATCATGAGCACGGCATGGTCCGACCGGTTGACCTTCGCGTTGGGCAGTACCACGCCCTGCGCGTTGCGCTCGTTGAGCGGCATGCGCGTCCACGTGCCGTAGCCAGGCCCTCGGAATGCGTTCCCGACGTTGAAGGCCCAGGCGTCAGAGAGGGAAGGCCACACGGGGTCATTGGCGCCGGGCGGTAACCTTGGGGTGCGCCCTCCGAAGACGAGCATCCCCTCCGATGCGGGCGCCGCCGCGTGTGCGCAGCGGCGGCCGGGCGTGATGGATCCCGTCCCTGGGCTGGTCGTGCCGGTCACGCTCGCAGCACCCACCGTCAGAGCCCTCCATGAGGCGTTGGCATTTCCTGTGTAGTCGAGCAGCCACACGTCGTCGAAGGCTGAGGCGTCGCCCTCGCAGCCACCATACATGAGCACGGAGCCGTCATATGCGACCGCCGTGTGGTCGAACCGCGGCACGGGCTGCTCCAACGTCGAGGCGTAAAGGCGCGACCACACGCCAACCACGAGCGTGCCCTCGCCCGTGACGCGCTGGTCGGTAAGGCGCAGGCGCCAGACCTCATTGGTGGCCACCACAGCCGTTCCGACCTGGCGCTGGACGCGGCCGCCAAATGTGAGAAAGTCAGCCGTGCCCGCGACGGGGTTCTTGTTGACGATCGTGCAGCTATGCGAGGAGCGCGGCGCGGGCATGCTCGTGAGCATGACGCCGGCGCGAATGTCCTGGATGAGCGTCCATGAGTCGCGCGTCATGTCATACGCCCACGCGTCGCCGAGCGTCGATAGCGACACGCCGTCGACAATACCCTGGCCACCGTAGATGATCATGTGGTCGCCCGCGCTGGTCGAAAAGACATCGGCGCAGTGCGAGTAGCGGCCGCTGACCTCGCTAGCGGGGCACCCGCCTACCGTGCAGTCGCGCGATAAAACCGATGCGCCCGAAAGGTACATTTGTCCGATCGCAGCGAGTGGGTCTTGTAGGTAGGGCCCAGCGAGGACCGCCGTAATGCACTGCATGCTGGAAGGAAAACATCGAGGTTGCCGACGACGAGAACCTACCTATCGTGAATCGCCCCTAATTAGTCGACTTCGCACCAAATAATTCTTGACCAATCTTACCCTTTGCTGATGACAGCGCAATCTATCCAGCGCGCGCGCGCACCGTCAGCAGCCGAATCGAAGTGAAGCCTTGTCTGAATCCGCCTGGCCGCTCGCCTTGCGCCCTCAAAGTGAGCAACGTCGCTTCCCGTCCATCTGGAGCGCCAACAGCCGTGCTGACCGCATCGCGTGTGCCTGCGAACAGATCTGTGTGCGATGGCGGATATCAAGTTGCAAATCAAGAAAGCCAAGGGTGCGACTGCATTAGCGCGGCTCGCAGCCTCGCGCGGCACGCGCCTGCGCGCAGCCTGACCGACCGGCCAGAAACTCCAGACTGCGCCGGGTTGTCCGGCCTGTCCGCATGCCACTGGCAGCACACGGCACGCACGCATGCAGCAGCAGCGGGATGTGACGAAGCTGAGCCCGTGCTGCTGCAGCTTAGCTGCTCGTCGCGAGACCGTCCTCACTCGCTGCCGGCTTCCGTCCGCAGATGAGGCGTTCGCGAAACTCGGCATCTCCCAGGCCGACCTCGACAAGCTCAACAGCGTGCCGCTGATCGTCGCTTTCGTTGGCCTTCTTGTCAACCTCCTGCTGCTGGCGTCAATGGCCAACTTTGCGTGGCTGAAAGCGACGGCGCTCAACCGTGGCCAGCCGTTTACCGCCTACCTCTCGCTGACCAACGTCCAGTTCGGCACGGCCTCAAACCCGACGGTCGACTCATACATCTTCTGCGGCGGCAAAAAGAACGACTGCAGCCTGGGCAGCTTGTGCGCGATGACGCCTGACCCATCCAAGTGGGACAACGGCTCGCCCAAGAGCACGCCCGTCGAGGCGTGGTGCGCCGCGGGGCGTGCGGGCGCGACCGCGGTCGGCCTGCTCTGGTTGGCCTTGATCCCAGGCCTCGCGGCCACGGCCTTCACAGCCCTGTACGCTGCCAAAGAGATTCCGATGGTGGCTAAGATGGCGCAGCAGATAGAGAAGGGGTTCGGCTTCACTGACTACATGCAGAAGGGCATCATCTGCTGCTGCTGGGCGGCACTGTGGCTGCTCCTCTTCGTCGCCATGACCATGTATGCACTCATGATCCCCGACACGCTCGGCTGGGGCGTGGTCGAGCTGGAAGCCTCCTTCGGGCTGCTCCGGTTCTCCTTTGTGCTCGTCTCGCTCGCGGGCGCCGTGCTCACCATGACGTTGTTCAGCCTGTGGAAGTCGGAGAACGTGGCCGAGGCTTGGATGGAGTTCCAGTCGACGAAGCTCCTCAGCTTCAAAAAGGGCCTCTACCTCGCGCTCATGCTGCAGCTCGTGCTGTACTTGTTAATGATCATCGACACCGTCGATTGGTCGGCGCTGCTCATCGTGCTCGCGGGCTTTTACCTGGACGCCAAGAACCGCAACTTCATGCTCATGTACCTGGTGCTCGTGGCCGTCTCAATCCTCTTCGACATTGTCAAGCTTGCCGGCATGCCCTCCTTCGAGAACATGACGCCAGGACAGAGCTTCGGCGCGACCCTCTGGATGTGCATCTTCTCCCTCAAGTTCGTGATCGTCGGCTTTATCTTCGCGTATGAGACGCGCGAAAAGGAAGCCGAGGTGGGCGCGTTCAGCCGCTTCGACGAGGCGCAGCTCGACCTGCGCGACGACGAGATCGCCGAGTGAGCGAACCGAGTGAGCGAACCGAGCGAGCGAACCGAGCGGGGCGCTGCCGCTCGCATGGGCAGTGCATGAATAGTCTGGGGTAAGTCCGGGGATGGCGCCGTGCACGACCGAGCGTGCACAACACTGCCGTCGCGGAGAGTCTTGTAATGAGTGAGACGCTGAGCGTCGCGCCTCGAGCATCATGACTCCGTTCCCACATCTGCCGCGCCGGTTGACCCCTGAGCCCTGGGGCGGTGAGGAGTAACGAGCGACGTCCGAGTGGCAGTGGAGCTCGAGCGCGCCGCACTCCGTGCGTGGGACAGCCTTCACCTAGTCATCGAGCCCGCAAGGCGTGCATAGAAAATTTTGAATTATTAAATACTTGTGAGCAACATACAGTCCTGTGGCTGTCGGCCCAACACATGTAAATGCACACGATCACGACACTGACACGAGACGGGCGGGTACCGGAGCGCTACCGCCGACACAGTGACATGTCCACACTCAGCCACCCGAAGAAGCACTGATACAGGGCGGGAACATAGGCAAAGTCCATATCCGATGGCTGTCACCACTCTCGAAGAATGCGCCGTCGGAGACCACTGGCGCGCTCGGTGGGGCATGCCGCCCGATGTTGAGGAAGGAGCAGCTTGAGCTTCAGGCCTCGTCAACGTCGGCCTCGTCAGCATCCTCGTCGGCCTCCTCCTCTGAGGCCTCCTCGTCGTCGTCGTCCTCCTCCTCCTCACCATCGTCGTCATCGTCCGATTCATCCTCCTCCTCCTCGGCGGGCTCGAACTCGTCGTCCTCGTCAGCATCGTCCTCGTCGGCCTCGGCAAGCTCGTCAAGGAGAGCGGCGCTTGCTGGAGTCACGGTGGCATCGCCGTTGGCGAGCGCATCAAGCTCGCCGCGCTCCTTGATCGCGTCCATCTCGTCGTACTCCTCGTCGACCTCATCGGGCTCCTCGGGGACATAGTCGCCATCCTCCGATGGCCGGTCCTCGGCGTCCTCTAGCAGCGCGACCATCTCAAGAGGTGCAAGGTTAGCAGCGAATTCAAATTCAAGAGCGATCTTGGAGCGGACAGGGTAACGCTTGGAGGCGGTGGTGGGCTGCTCCTCGAGCACGCGCTTCTGGCCGACGACGGGCGAGCGCAGCGTCCGCCGCGGCGCGACTTCTGCCATTTGAGGCGCGAAAGTGAAGCGCGCGTGTAGGAAATTCCTATACGGCGGCCGATATTTCGCGCGTACTGCACGCGTCGTTTCAAGCAGGTCGTGGGGTTAGTGTGTGAATCCAGAAAGAATACCTCCCCCTACCCCTTTGGGTCAAATTGGGTCTTCGTTGGTACCGAACATGAATCCAAATCGGTATCACACACGTGTTTTGGGACGCTCGGGAGCGCCCGACTCGCGACTATAGGGTCCCTACAAGAGAGCACCCTCAAAATGCGCCATCTGCACCCGCGGCGCGTCCAAGCTCTCGCGCAGGGCAGCCATCGCCGCTTTGCGGCAGAGCGCGCTCAGCTGTGCGAGGGAATAGCCCTCGGTCAGCGCGACGAGCCACTCGAGCGACACGTCACCTGCGCCGGCCGCGTCCGTGGCCGCTGCCTGCTCTGCCGCCTCGTGCTCTGCCGCCTTCGCCCACGCGACGGGGGTGCTTGCGAGCAGCTGATGCTGGAGGAGAGCGCGCCTCTGCACAGCGTCCGGCAGGCCGACGTGCAGGTGTACGTCGAGACGACCGGGGCGCAGGATGGCAGGGTCCAAAAGGGAGCGCTCGCGCGTGGCGCCCAGTAGCACGAGGGGCGGGCTGCCATCGCTGCCGTGTTGGCGAGCGCCGTCTAGCTCGCACAGCAAGAGCGAGAGCAATCTGTCCATCGTCCCCTCTGTCGTGGTGTCCGCCCCGCGCACCTGATGAGGGAGGCAATCAAGAGGTCCTCAAAGGCAATCAATAGGCAATCAGAGGTCATCGGCGGGTGTCCGCCCCGCGCACCGGAGCTAGCGACTCGAGGCCATCCAGGAAGAGGATGCACGGCGCGGCGGCGCGCGCGGCGCCGAGGAGCCTCGCGAGGTTGCGTTCGGACGCGCCCACTGTGGAAGAGATGAGCGCCGCGGCGGGCACTTCGACGAAATTGGCCGCGGCCGCCGCGGCCACGTAGCGCGCGAGGGTCGTTTTCCCACAGCCGGCAGGCCCGTGCAGAAGCACGCCGCCCAGCGGGCGCACGCCCAGGGCCGCGAGCACGTGTGGCGAGCGCAGCGGCGCGATCAAGCTCGCCAGCAGGGCCTCTCCAGAGGGCATCGTGCGCAGCGCCTCGAGCGCCGCGGCCGCGGAGATACCATCTCGAGCACCACTCGGAGATAGCGTCGGCAGCCGGAGCGCGCTCAGAGCACTCGATCGCGCTGCATGCATGGCAGCCCACCTGATGAGGGAGGGGGCGATCGGGGGCGATGAGAGAGGCAACCATAGGCAAGCGGGTCGATCGGTCTCTCATGCATCACAGCCCACCATTCAGCCTCGCTCGGCCGGCCAAGGGGCACACTCAGGCCACCAGCCTCCGCCCCGTGTGCCTCGCCCACTTCGGCCGGCCGCTCGTGCTGCTCTTCGTCGCGAGGCTCCTCGGCCACCACTTGCTCGCATGTCAGCTCTGCCAGGAGGAGGGCTGATAAGGGAGCAATGACAGCAGCCGCGTTCGGATCCCCCTTGATGACTGTGGAAGCTTGGCCTAACGGCCAAGCGACCTGAAGCTCAACGAGCACCAGGCAGCTCGTCGTCGCCTCGACGGCATACAAGTAGAACTTGGACACGTCGGCCTGTGCGCCAGAGGCCATGCACTTCACGTGCTTGGCAGCGAGGCGGTCCTTGAGCCCCTCGACGACACCTGAGCCGCCGACGACTGCTGACCACGTCGCCGCTGTGGGAAGGCTCTCCCATTGCTTCTGGAAGGTTTTGGCGTCGATTTTAGCCGCGGGAGACAAAGCGAGCACCGGCGCCGCAGCTGCTCGCGCCTTAGCCTTCGCCGCTGCATCCGCCGCCTCCGTTGCCTTCGAATCCGCCTCCGCCGCCTTCGTTGCTGCCTCCGACACCTCCGCCGCCTCTGCCGCCGCTCGTTCCCGCCTCCACGCCGCAGTTGCCGCGTGCTGGCACAGGCCGGCGAGCTGCGCGCCACACAGCCCGTGCGCGTCCGCGCCGACCGCTCGCACGGTCGCACGCATACGGTCGCCGGCTTCTCCGGACGGCAGCAACTGCTCTGCGAGCGACTCGAGGATAGCCGAGCGCTCCGCCGGAGAGGGCGCTCGCAAGCCCAGCTGGTGGTGAAGGCGACCACTGCGGCGCACTGCCGCGTGCAGCGCCTCGGGTTCGCGACAGACGCCCACCGTGTACACAGCCGATGCTCGCAGCTCCTGCAATGCGTCGGCCACTTGGAGCGCCAAGCGCGACTCCATGCTGCCGGGCAGCGCGTTCGCAGGTGCGAGCGCGTGCAGCTCGTCGATGATGAGCACGCAAGGCGCTCTGGCACGCGCCGCATCCAACTCGGCGTGCAACGCGGCCTCGGCGCCTCCAATACGCGGACGGCACACGCGCTCCACGCTCACGCGCACGATGGGCCACGAGAGCCGTCTGCCGAGCGCGTCGACTAGCCTCGTCTTGCCGCAGCCTGCCGGCCCGTGGAGTAGCGAGGCGCCGCCAATCGATGCGGAGAGCGCGGCGTCGATACGAGCCGCCAGCTGCGCCAGCGCGTGCGCGTCCGCGGGCTTGTTGGCGTCGGAAGGCATGAATCGTGACGCGTGAATGTGAGTGAGTGCGTGACGTGTGACCTCTTCCCGCACGAAACCAAAATTGCCATCGCGCACATCTCATGCCCATTTCTCCGTCGGCGCGCTATTCCTTAAAAAAAAGCGATTTGTGAGCGCCGCATGTCAAACGTCTATTACGTCAAAAAACAAGTTTTGCAAAATTGTGACCTCCGCGTCACGCATCTGGGTCTCTGACTTTTGTGCACCGCAACGCGCGCGCAGCGCGACGCACGCTTGTCACGGTTAGGTGCGAACAAACCCCTCTTGCGGGCTTGTATGCGTGCCGCGCTACCGCCACGCCCTCTGGCCGGGGCGATTGCGCAGCGCAACTTGTTATTGGTTGCCACTGCGTGCGATCAAACGTCGGTGCTCGACTCGTGTTGCTTTTCGTTGTGCCTCGAACAGGTTGATCATGACAGATGCTCTGGAGGCGACGCCCATGGAGCTTGCGGAAACCACCAGTCCAGCGGCGGACGGGCCCAGTCGACCCCCATCAACAAGCGATCCGATGGAAGGTTGCCCCACACTCCCCGCGATTCCCGATGCTTACGGCACATCTGTTGAGTCGGCAGCCGAGCTACATGCGCAAGGGGCACAGTTGCCGGCGGCGGCGAGCAGCGGGTCTGGTTGTTTTGCGAAACTTCCGGACACGCACGTCGTCACCATTCAGCCCCTTACCCGAGCGATCGTCAACGAAGAGCAGGTGTGCGTTTGCACGGCACTCATCTCATCATCCCCGAGTCAGCACGGGCTACGTACCAGCGAGCATAGCCCGTGACCAGGTCATGCACGTTACCTGCTCCCTGCATGCTGACAGCATACCCTTGTGTCGCGTATCGCGCCCGTGCTTGTTTTCAGTGTCACACGATCCTCATTCCAGCCGCCTCCGTCGTCGGGCTTGAATCGGTTGCACAGCACGTGGCATGCGCTACCACGTCATTGCAGCAGGCTTGGCTCTCGGCGGACACCTCATTGCTTGGCTACGGTACAGAGGGGCGCCAGATTGCTGACCAGATCGCGCCTGAGCCGGGTGTCACGCCCCTCATGGAAGTCGACCCAATGACTCTGCCAGCAGTCCCCCCCCGCCCCGTCGTGCTCGTGGCAGCAGCACTGAGTGGCACTGCCACCTCAGATGGGCGCGTGGATGGGCGCATTGGTCTCGCTGCTGCTGCTCCTGCTGCTGGCAACTCGACGCCCGTGAGCCACGGGCCTCTGGGCAATCGGCCATTGGTGCTGCCTTCCAACCCCAAGCGCGGAGCTAACGGCCCTCTTGCGCAGGAGCAGGCGGCGGCGCAGGTCCAAGCTGCTGCCATAAGGGCTGCACAGGCGGCGAGCACTTCCTATGACCAACCCCCCTCCAAGAGGCCTATGTACAAGGCCCGAGGGATGGCCCCACGCGGCCTGACGCAGAGCACTGGGCCCGTGTATGCTAGCTGTCGAGACACTCGAGCCCGCACGCCATCGACCCCGCTCTCTCCCCTCCTCTCTCGGAGGCATCCCCTTGTGTGCCTGATGTGCATCGTTTCACAACGCTCTCTTCTTGCGCAGGTCGGCCGGCATGCTCAACATGCTCAAGCCTGTGCAGCCGGTACCCGCAGCGATGGTCATTTCGGAGACGGTTGTGGTGAGCACTACCGATATCCGCTCCGACACTCTGAACTCGGAGCCGGGCCCAATCGTCGCGGCCTTCGCCGACCCAGAGCACGACATGAACATTGTCTGCGTCACCGCGACCCCTGCTGAGCTCGAGGCCACCCGGGAGGGCCCCAGCGAGCTGTGGGTGAAGCTCACCTTGACCGTATGCCACGAAGTATGCAAGGCCCTCAGCATGGATCGCCTCTCTCTCTTCCCGATGTCCGTGTGAGTGAGTGCTCCCCCATCACCGGACTCTCCTGAAGGCTGATGGCCGTCGCGTGCGCGTGCGCGCGTTGTGTGCCACCGTGTGTTTGCATCACAGGGACCCGACAACAAGCCCGTAGCCCTCGAGATCCACGACTGCGGCGCGTGCCTCTACTGCCTGGACAAGCCACGTTTCGGCGGCAAGGGAACCAAGCGGCAAAAGTGCGTCAACAAGAAGATGGCTCATGTGGGCCCTGTCAAGGCGTGGGCATCGCTGCGCGTGACGTCCACGCAGGAGCTCCAGATGGTCGAGAATTTCTCCAACCGTGAGCCGCCCACCGAGCTCACGGATGCAGTGGAACAGAATGGGCCGCTACCGCTCGTATGGGCATTCCCACGGGCGCGCCGCGCGCGGCCGCTCCCGCCCGCCTACGTGCTCATGTACTACTGTGAGAAACGTGTGCCGCTTGACCGTCGCTACCTCTTCCGCTCACTCGAGTTCCGTGCCAATCCGACCAAGCGCAGCCTGGACAAGGTCGCCAACGACTTCAAGGTGTCCTCGATGCTCTCTCTCCCTTACGCAGAGGAGGAGGCGGGTACCCCTTCGAAGCTGCAGGCGCTGCAATCCATGCCAGTGGGCTCGCCAGCGTCCACCGAAGCCAGCGGCGAGCCACTTGCCGCGCCCGTCGTGCCCGCCGCAACATCAGGACCGCCCCCGAGCCTGATCGAGATCAACACGGCCATGGCGGAGGCGAGCATGGCGGTCGGCAAGGCGAGGGCGGCGGCAGTTCTTACTGGAGGCGCCTCTGCCGAGCCCGCGCGCAATGCCAATTCGAGCCGCGCGAAGCCGGTGCCGGTGGCGATGGACGGACTGTGCATTGGCACGCCCCTCGTCACGCTGGCAATGACGGAGGCGATCCATGCGAGCAATCAGAGCCTCCAAGCTAAACTTGCCGCGAGCCAGGGCAAGCCGCTACCCGCCAAGCCTAAGCCGCGCAAGCCACGTCCTCCGAGTACCAATGTGCCCGAGGCAGCCATCAGGGGGGAGGATGACAAGTCCAAGGGGGCCTCGAAGGGGACCGAGCAGCAGCACAAGTTCATGTGGAACTTCGACGCGAATTGTGGCCGCTTGCCAACGTCAGAGGAGGTGCAGCAGCATCTGCGCTCGCTCGGCTGCGCGATGGGCGGCGCGATGGGCAGCGGCCAGATAGGCTGCGGCCAGATGGGCGGCCTGCCGGGCGGCGCCATGGGCGGCGCCATGGGCGGCCAGACGGGCGGCGCCATGGGCGGCGCCATGGGCGGCGCCATGGGCGGCACGTATGGCACGCAGCACATGTGCATCCCGATCAACTGGCTCACGCCCCACGCGCTCAGTCACAGTGCGGCGCCCGCTGCCCCCGAGCATGAGAGCGGGGGGATGGTGGCCCCTTCATCCATTGGAGCACAGTCCATGATGGCGATGATCGACGGCAGCCTGCTGCGCGCGGTGGTGCAGATGGAGGGGGGTGGCCATGCGTGCCTTCCGTTCACGCTTGCCACCGCGGCGCCGCATGGCCTCTGCTCCACCATCGTGCCCATCGAGCAGCTCGACAGCACCGGACCACCAAAGATGACCATCCCTGCGCCGGACCCAGCCAGTCATGACTTCGTGAACACCCCCATCGCCCCCATCGAGCAGTACACGCCGCCGCAGCTCACCGAACGCGCGCCGCCGCCCGCCGACGTACTCGATCTGGTCGCCCTGGAGCGTGGGGTCGAGCGGATTACATCGCCCTCGAGCGCACCGGCGCCACGGAAGCCAGCGAAGGCCGCGTCGATGTCCACACGCGATGAAAAGGCCGTCAAGGCGGCGGTTTCGGCAGCAAAGGCGGCGACAAAGGCGGTCAAGCACCCGACGATCGGCAATGCTGCCAGGGCCGCCGCACTCATGGCTGCGAGCTCGAAGTTGGTCGCTGCAGCCAACATGCTCGTCACGTCATCCGAAGCTTCGGATGCGCGTTCAGCAGCTGTGCGCCACCAAGGGCACCCATTGCTTCTGCCCTGTAACGAAGACGGTGATCCGCCCACAGTGTCTACGAACGCGGCTGCCGCCGCCGGCGCAGCCGTCGCTGCCGCCGCCGCCGCAAATGCCGCAAACGCAGCGATGGCGGCAGTGTCAGGTGATGCCACAAGCACTGCCACTTCCGCGGCAGTGGAGGCCGCTGCCTCGTGCGAAGGTAACGCGGCGGAAGACGGCAAGGCGGCCAGCAAGCCAGCACACCCCACCTCGCAGGTGGCGAGAACAGGCAAGCTTCCGCATCTACCGTCGACGGCTGGCGCTGCCGCCGCTCGCGGCTCTGCGGCAGCCAAGCCTCGCCCATCGTCCAGGAAGGCCATTGCCGCCTTCCTGAGTGTGGGCCTCGAGCCGAGCCATAGCAGCACCCCACCACAGCCGCAGGCCAAGCCTATGGGTTCGTCACAGCCGCAGGCCAAGCCTTCGGGTTCGTCACAGCCGCAGGTCAAGCCTCTGGGTTCGTCACAGCCGCAGGCCAAGCCTCTGGGTTCGTCACAGCCGCAGGCCAAGCCTATGGGTTCGTCACAGCCGCAGGCCAAGCCTATGGGTTCGTCACAGCCGCAGGCCAAGCCTATGGGTTCGTCACAGCCGCAGGCTAAGCCTATGGGCTCGTCACAGCCGCAGGCTAAGCCTTTGGGTTCGTCACAGCCGCAGGCTAAGCCTTTGGGTTCGCTCAAGCCCAAGTACGCACCTCCGACGGTTGCACCGGTGGCATCAGCGGCGCCGACGCCAGCGGCCACGAGGGAGGATCAGGGTGCAACAGCAGCTACGGCGCCTCCACCCAAGCGCCGGCGCACGTCACAGTCGGCCTTCTGCGGCCCGACGTGCAGGCGGTGTGGCATGCCATCGGCAGGCGTGCAGCTCCAGATGGGCATGTGCCCCGAATGTGCCCTCGAGTACGTGCTCGCGGGGATGCCGACCTCCGACCGCCAGATCGCCGCCGCACAAGCGGCCTCGAGCCAAGGGGCGGGGCGTTCGGAGGCGCGTGCGATCGCGGCCGCGGAGGCGCCGAGGCGTGCGGCCCGCGGCCGACGACTCGAGCCAGCCGCGTCAGCCGAGGACGAGCTCGAAGAAGGTGCCTTCGAGGGCTCGGCGGGCTCCTCAGGACGAGAGGACGAGGAGGACGAGGAGGACGAGGGCGCCGTCGAGGGCGATGCAGTCGAGGACGGGTCTTGGTCGCCCAGGAATGCGCGGGGCAGCGGGCAGCTCGGCCGTCGTCGAGGCCGTTACGGCAAGCGGCGCCCGACGTCGGAGGACGTGCTCGAGGCTGAGGCCCTCGGTCTGCATCGCTCGACGATCTGGAGACGTAAGCAGAAGCTACTCCAGCTCGAGCGGCAGGCGCTGCAGGCGGCCTCTCGTCACTCCCTCGTGCAGCGCCGCCGCGGTGAGCACCGCGGCTCGAGCGGTGAGGCGGCCGACGACACTGGCAGCGAGAGCGCTGGAGGTGGCGGCGAGAGCGGCAGAGACGGCGCCGACGCTGGAGGCGGCGGCGAGAGCGGCAGAGACGGCGCCGACGCCGCCGAAAGTGAGGCGGGCAGCAGCAGCGACGCAAAGGTGCTCACCGAGGAGGCCACTTTCGTGGCAGCGGCAGCCGCAGCCACGGTTCAGGGACGCGGGCGCGGGCGAGCACGTGGGCGTGGGCGTGGACGTGGGCGCAGCCAGACTGTGAGCCGTGGGCTGCCCGGCCGACCACGCATGCTTTTGCGCCCCGAGCTCGAGCTTGAGGGCGAAGAGGACGTGACGCAGCAGGTGCGCGTGAGCGGCTCTGTCGGGGGTCTGCTGCACTTCCTGCACTGCGCCGTGTGCTTGCAGGTGCTCGAGCGCACCGTGGTCGCGCCTTGCATGCATCGCTTCTGCCAAGAGTGCGTTGAGAAGTGGCTACGCGTGGGCCGGCATGATTGCCCTGAGTGCAAGCTCCACACGCACACGCGGCGCGCGTTCAAGCGTGATGTACGCATCGACAGCCTCATCCAGAATCTTATCGAAGAGGGCACGATCGATGACACGCAGGCCGCACACGACCCGGAGGCCGTGCTTGTGCGCATGCCTGCCCTCGAGAGCGTGCAGCTGGCCCTCGCGAAGAAGAAGAAGAGCGCACGGCGTGTCGCGTATTACGCCCGCCGCGGCCGGGATGCCAATGTCGCGTTCGCTGCGGGCATGCCGACGCCTGATGAGGTGGCGACGGGCGGTGCGGCCGAGGCGGCGACGAGTGAGGCGGGCTCGAGCTTACGGCAGTTGCCTTGTGCGCGCGCGACTACGCCGCCTTGCATCTTTGTGGCGGAGGACGATGGCGAGGAGGGGATGGAAGACGAGGAGGGCGAGAGCGAGGACGAGGATGGCGAGGATGGCGAGGAGGACGGGGAGGAGGGCGAGGGCAAGGGCGAGGACGAGGACACGGCGATGGACGAGGCCAAGGTGAAGCAGTCCTTCGTGCCTCTCACTGATGGTGCGCCCGTCGCCGCGCCCGTCGCCAAGCGCCCGCAGCCTGAGGCCGCCGCGCAGGTGAATGGGGAGGTGGAGAAAGAGGTGGTGAAGGGGATGGTGGAGAAAGAGATGGAGGAGGAGGAGGAGGAGGAGGAGGAGGCTGCGGGCGAGGCCTTGTATGAGGCAGAGGCAACTCGGCTCTCGCAGCACTCAGGGCCGCCGACCGAGGAGAGGGAGGGAGACGCTGAGAATGCTCTCGACGACGAGGAGGAGGGCGTCAGCTATGAGGAGGAGGGCGTCAGCGACGAGGAGGAGGACGTCAGTGACGAGGACGAGGACGAGGACGCGGACGGTGAGGAGGAGGACGCGCGGGAGGATGCAGAGCTGGCAGAGGGGCTGGTAGAAGAGATGGTTGAGGAGCTGGTTGAGGATGAGCAGCAACCCCAGCTTGACGCAGGCCCTGCCGTCGAGGAGAACGGCATGCAGAGCGGCGACGATACGGTGCTGCTCATGCACATGGAGCAGAACGCCCAATAGGACGCCCAGTAGGCCCTGCGAATAGGACGCGAGGCCGTGGAGAGCAAGCAGACGTCCGCCTAACATGAGGAGGCGGAGTTTCTCCACGAAGTGCACGTGGTGTCCGTGCATGAGGATGCAGAAGAAAGAGGGTGGACTGATACGGACTGAAGGGTTGCATGTGCGGCGCGCTGTGATAGCCTCTATGGATGGCGCGCTGAGCGTGTGGCTATCATGAGCCCATGGAGGACGTTCACATTTGCATGGAAAGGCTGGCGTCTTGCGCGGCTTATGTAAAGAGATGTGGTTTTGGCTCATGAGGGGACAGGCGATGTAAGAGAGGGAGAGAGGGCTGTATGGGCGTACCCGCCGTGCCACGCTTGTTTGGCGGCGCGCGTGGCTGTGACGATGGCGCCCAAGGTGACGGACATGGCGCCCAATGTGACGGACAGGCCCGCCATACAAGGGCTTCTTGCCCTCTGCTTGTGCCTTGTGCGTTGGCGGGATGAGCAGGTTCGTCTGGGGCGCCGCACCGGACGAAAATAGGCGCGAGTCGTTCGGTTGTGTTTACATCGTCACGCTGTGCTGTGACCCGTGCGTGTCGAACGCCTACCGAACGGGAACGGAATGTGAATCGCATGGGCATGCCTGAAGAGATGCTTTGACATCGTTCCCGTCGATCTAACGCAATGTGATATCACAGATACAAGTCGTGCATCAACGGGATAGCGCCCAAGGGCGCTGAAAAGGACTTTGAGAAGCTGGCTGGCATCTGCGAAGCTGTTGTGTGCGTCAAGAGGACCCTGCCTGGGGAGGAATCCTCAGTGATCCGCTGCAAGGCGAATCCATTCGACCTCGTATGTGAGTGCAAGGGCAGCCGAAAGATTGGCATTTGCGCTCACATCCTTGCAGTCACGCACTGCTGGGTCAAGGAAGGGACCCTGGACGAGCAGAGGCGGCTTTCCTTTTGCAATGTACGGCTCATGACCCAAGCCCTGACGACGAAGAAGGGGGCGAAATGGATGAAAGGCAAAAGGGCGACAAAAGTACTCCACTACCTGTACAAGGAGGTTGACAGCTCGGACGATGAAGCAGACGTAAGCTTCCTCCCTCGCGTCACATGGTGAGAAATGTCTCTCTGCATCAGAGAACCTCTCACGCTGAGGTCGGCGAGCCTCACACCCTAGATATCACATGATACAACATGATACAACATGATACAACATGATATGCCATGATACTGATAGATATCAAATGATATAATTGTATCATTGTAAAGGTCAAGATTGTTCGTCATCTCATATCCCAGGTCATGCCACTCCGGTATCAAGTCCATATATCATGTGTCTCACAAGATGATACCGGAGTGGACATGATACGGGACATGAGATTTGGAAGCGATGTATCATCATTTTATTTTTTGTGATATCATGTTGGTATCATGTTTTCCAAAAGGCGAGTTATATCATCATATATCATGTCATGCATTTGTATCATGAATATATCTATATATCATGTGTCGACGAGGGACATGATATATGAGATACATGATGATGATACACATGATACACAATGATATAATCAAGATATAAGATGATATATAATGATATCTTGTATTGAAAATTCCCTTTTCTTGTATTGAAAATTCCCCCAATCCCAGTGACTGCCGAGGCCCCGAGCAGGGCCGACTGAGTCCATGGCCGGCGTTTACATGAAACAGGGAAGGACGGACTTGCCTACCCTGTTTCTGCGCAATCTGCGGTTCCCCCCAATTTAAGTTAGCCCCATCGATGTTCCCCCGGCCGCGCGCCCCGGTTATTAACGGTTATTCGATTTGAAGTTTTTCGAACCAAGAACACCACACCGGGGGGCGTTCGGGCGCACGCACGAGACAGCGACACACCGCATGCGGATCATAACATAATACTAATCGCTATAAATATCGCAACACTGACCGGACGAACGAAATTAGAGTTTCAACTACCACTTCACGGTATGGCGTATGGGGTGTGCTTCACCTTCATTCTTCGCTTCCATGGATGCCACGATGCCTACCGAAGTACCGAAGATGAGGCCAAACCCCAACACCCATTCAATAGATGCATCACCTCTCCCGGTGGTCCAACACGCAACAGATGCATCACTGTCTCCCCGGGCACTGGGCCGTCGGCCCCGAGGATGATCGGGGTATGATCGGGGACACATGGTGATGCAGCACTTCCGCCACGGTGCTGCTCACAGAGCACCTCTTTCAGTCGTCTGATTCCAGCAGACGGACGGGAGACACTACACCCTGCTCTTGCTGCAGGTCAAGCCCACTGCTCTTCGGAGTTGCTTTCATTCGGCACAGCTTCCACGCCAGCCCGCAGAGGCCGGCCAGGAGAAGGAGACCGCCGCAAACACCTCCTGCGATAGGGCCGATGTCCATGGCCTGAGAGGGCGACAACGAGGTGAGCGGTACGGAGCTCACATACGTGAAGTGAGCGTCGAGGTTCGGATCTGAGCCGGCGGGTGCGGCGCAGAGCTTGTAGATCATCGGCCCGCTGAGGCGCACGGTGACCAAGCCGCGCGAAAGCACACCGCCGGTCGGAAAGAGCCCGCCGGCCGCGGCGCCCGCGCACGTGTCATCGCCCGCGGGAAGGAAGGCGCACGTTGCGCCATCAGTGAGAGCGGTGCCGACAAAGGCGATGGCCGTGGGGATGTTGGAGGCGATGGTTGCGGGGATAAGGGCGAGGTCGGGCGGCGGCGGCGACGACGGCGGCGGCGGCGGCGACGACGGCGGCAGCGAGGGCGGCGGTGCCTCACAAGTTGAAACCGTGCCATGCACGCCAGTGAGGATCGTTGCCCAGGAGCAGACTGTGGCTCCACAGCAGCTATCGACATTAACGTTGGGCCCATTGGGCCCTTGATCAGCTGTGTTCCCACCGATGGTGCATGATGAGATGGCCACTGTGCCACCCTGGACATAGACACCGCCGCCATTGGAAGCTGTATTCCCGTGGATCGAGGAAGATGTTATCGTGACCGTGCCGGAAGAGACGATGACACCGCCTCCCCAATTTGTAGCTGTATTCCCGTAGATCGAGGAAGACGTTATTGTGACCGTGCCAGAGCCAGATAAGATGTAGACACCACCTCCATATGTAGCTGTATTGCCAGTGATGGTGCAGGATGACAAGATCACCGTGCCAACGACGTAAACACCGCCGCCGGATGATTCATAGGTAGCTGTGTTGGAGTAAATCTGGGAGCTCACGATTGACACTGTGCCACTCTGGACAAAGACGCCGCCGCCATTGTGAGCTGTGTTCCCGTAGATCGAGGAAGACGTCATCGTGACTGTGCCGGACTGGACATAGACACCACCACCACCACCACCTCCATCGTTCATGTAGCCTCCCGTGATGTTGAGCCCGATCATTTTCACGACGCCCAACGAGCCGGCGTCGATGATCAGCACACGGCGCAGACTCGAGGAGCTGGCTTGTGCATCCAGCACGACCGATCCTGCCACCGCCGCCTCGAGGACGACACTCCTGGTGATGTTGAGCTCGGCGCTGAGTATGTACGTGCCAGGGGCGAGGACAATGCAGCTGACGGCTGTGTTGGCGAGTGCACTGAGCAGGCCCGCACTGGTGCTCACCTGGGTCTGCAGCTCGCGGCGGTGGCTGGGCACCGCGAGCTGCAGACCTCGGTACAACCCTGGATCGTTGCTGGCCTCAGTGCAGGGCAGCACGGTGCACGGGAGTGCCATCAGTGGCAACCATGGAGGTGGAGGGGATGGCATCCGAACGGGAGGTGGCGGCGTAGGCACAAGCAAACGTTCCCGTGGCCGAGGCGGTGGCGATGAAGGAGATGAGGAGGGCCATCTGCATCTCTCGTGACGATGTTGTGCCGTGATCGTGCTCGCATTCTTCCGGATTGACGTGCCGAGGACCAGATGTGGGGTTATCGCGCTCTGAGTAACGGGCTGCACAGAAAACATCGATAATACAAACAGCGCGATCGATGACGAAGCGACGAAATCCCCCTGGTTCGAGATTTTTGCTCATGACAGTCCGGACCGTGGCGCTCCTCGCGCCGACGCTGGCCGCAGCTCTGCAGCTGCAACCAGCGCTCCCACGGTTCTCGGCAGAGGTACGCCGCCGCGCATCGCCTCTGGTTGCAAAGGAGAAAGGGCCGCCCACGCGTGAGCCTGACGTGCTCGTGCCCACAGAACAGGGCGGCGTCCTCTGGGATGTGCTGCCAGTCGCGCTGCTGCTCGAATCACAGTCAGCTGATCGAAGCGCCGATCCGTTGGTGGGCGAGGATGCGGGCACGTTTGCTTGGAAGAATGAGCGCTGGGGCTCGCTGCGGGCCGAGGGCGGCCAAGTAGGACGCGACTGGCTGACCTTTTTCGTAGCTGTCGCCACGATCATGACTGCAGTCATTATGACCTGGGTGCTGCCGGCCACGGGGTACGGCGACGACTTCCTCGCCGGGCTGGAGTCGGCAGTGGGTGGAAACTCGCACCTTGTCACGCTCGCCCTCGGCATCATCTTCCCGATCGTCCATTCCGGACTCGCATCGCTCCGGCCGTACGCAGAGCCAATCGTCGGCGCGCGCGCGTGGCGCGTCGTGTTCGCGTTCCCCTCGCTCTGCCTGTCATACACGTGGATCACCTACTTCATCAGCCACGCGCACGACGGCCTCGTGTGGTGGGATGGGGAGCAGAGTGCCCTGGCGCACACGCTCGCGTGGGGCGTGAGCTTCCTCTCATTCTTCTTCCTGTATCCAAGCGTGTTCAACCTGAAGGAGGTTGCGGCCGTCGAAAAGCCGAAGGTACACCTGTGGGAGACGGGCATCATCCGGATCACGCGCCACCCGCAGATGGTCGGCCAGGTCATGTGGAGCGCGGCACACCTCGCTATGGTTGGCTCCTCCTTCACCCTGCTCACGATGGCTCTCCTTGTCGGCCACCACGTGTTCGCCACATGGAATGGGGACCGCCGACTGCTCGATGCGCACGGCGAGGCCTTCCTGCGGATCAAGGAGCGCACGAGCATCGTGCCCTTCGCGGCCGTGCTGGAGGGTCGGCAAACGTTGCCCAAGGATTACTACAAAGAGCTCCTCCGCGCTCCTTACGCGCTGATCGCTGTCGGCACGCTCGGTGCATACCTGGCACATCCCTACATGCAGGCCGGCGCGGCACTCGCGCGCAACACCGGCCTCGTTCCCGGCGGAATCCTCGATGGCTTGCTCCCCGGAGCCTGACCTGCAGGTACACGGACATGTAGAGAGGTGGTAGCTAGGCCCGGGGCTCACCCGCCCCCTGCGCCCAGGGGTGAGGTTTCCTGCACCTGGTTGACTGATGACTCTTCGAAGTGTTGCACGGGACATCGGGGCCCATGTGGAATTGGAATCTTTGGGCATTGGGCTTAGGGCTGCAGGCCCGCGGGGCGCGAGTCATCCAGTCAATCCAGGTCGAGGCCGCGGCCGGCGCAGGTGACGGGCACGCGTGAGTCGGAAGGTCCACAAACCCCTTTGCGAGACTGTTTCGCGAGGGTGTTGGGGTAAGAGGCGTTACAGGAGGAAATGTGAGAGCCACAGAGATAGGTTGCCGAGAAAGCGCCGAGACCACAGCGAGAATGCGAGAGACCGGATTCCCGGTCGCGCAACGAGTCGGCGCCCCACCTCTGCTGCAAGGTCGTTGAAGTTCCTCGGTGCCCGTTCGCACTCATAGGCTACTTCTCGTGCGGGTGAGGCGCGATTGGGCAATGGCGCGCATAGCATGGGGCCCAGGAGCACCTGCGCTGCGAGCGCCGTGCGTGTCGCTGCGAAATCGGATGCCCGAAGCAGCCAATGCTCCCTGGCGCTCGAGCCCCTCTCCGTGTTCCCTTGTAGCAAAACCTCAGATCTCTCCCTCGTGCGCTCTCTCGCGCTCTCTCTCAGGTCTCGTGAGCCGACGGTGTTCCGCGTGTCGTCGGACTATCAACGGCATGGCGAAAGTCGGACCCTCTCACCACAACCCAAAATGGCCAACGATGGAAAACCTCGTCAAGATGATGGAGGAGAAGGACTCGAGCCACTTGAACTTGGACAAGGCGCTTACGCCTGCGCAAAGTCTCGCGGCCATGCTCGACACTGACGTGATGACTGGGCGTACGCACACGGCCGACGACTTTCATCACCGTCAGAGCGTTTTCGGCGCGAACATGGTCGAGGAAAGGAGGCTGACGACGTACTGGGAGTTTTGCAAGGACGCGCTGGGCGATACGACGATCCAGCTGCTGCTCGTCATGTCGGTTATCTCCATCGTCATGGAGAGCACCGTTGGGGACCACAAGACAACTGGTTGGATCGATGGCTTCGCGATCATGGTAACCTGTGCTTTTGTTGTGAACTCTGGGTCCATCATCAACTATCGCAAGCAGGCCCTCTTCGCCAAGCTTCAGGATGCCCTCAAATCGGGCAACCTGAAGCGCGTGATTCGGAACGGTGTGCAGATCGACATCAAAGATTCTGAGATCGTCGTGGGCGACATCGTCTGCTTCAACTCGGTCAACCTGGCGTCGATCCCAGCCGATGGCCTTCTCGTCGACGGCACGGACGTGAAGATGGACGAGTCGGCTCTCACTGGTGAGCCAAAGCTCATCTCGAAGGAGCCGGCGGGCAAAGACCCCTACATTCTCGCCGGCACCAACGCCGTGTCCGGTTCGGGCAAGCTGCTCATTGTGGCTGTGGGGCCAAACTCGACCGCCGGCAAGATCGCAGCTGCGGTGTACGGCAAGCAGGGGGAGGGCGAAGATGAGGGCACGCCCCTCGAGAACAAGCTCAACGGGATGGTGCTTAAGATTTCCAACACCGGCCTGGCGTTAGCTCTCATCGCTCTGATCGCCTTGTTGGCTCGTGGGCTCCCTCAGAGGGTCGAGAAGGATGAGGGCGTTGCGGCGTTCGTGGTCAAAGCGATCATGATCGCAATCACCGTCCTCGCCGTCGCCGTGCCTGAGGGTCTGCCGCTCGCCGTCACCCTCGCCCTCTCGATCTCCTCGAATAAAATGATGAAGGAGAACAACCTCGTCAAGATCCTCAAGTCGTGCGAGACGATGGGCTCTGCGACCACCATCTGCACCGACAAGACAGGCACCCTCACCGCTAACCGCATGACCGTCCGCGCGTGCTTCCTCGGCGGCGAGTACATCCTGCCTTCGGACTATGGGGTCGACGATACCGCCGGCTCACTCCTTGCTAAGAAGATCCCCGCGGCGACGACGAAGCTGATCGCCGACCTCATGGCGATCTGCACGATGGACGATTCGTTTGTCCAGCCGCCCCTCGCCCCCGGCGGTTGGCCGGTGTTCAAGGGCAATCCGACCGAGTGCGCGTTGCTCATCTGCGTTGGCACCCTAGGCCACGACTACGAGCAGATTCGTAAGGAGACGACTGGCCGGTCGCTGGAGACCCAGAAGCAGGGATGGAGCCAGATCTTTTCGTCCGCACGCAAGATGATGAGTTACGCTGTGCCGCTGGGCGACGGCAAGTGGCGCCTGTATGTCAAGGGCGGCAGTGACGTCATCTTTGAGCGGTGCACCACCATGCTCAGTGGCGAGCAGGCTGTGCCCATGGACATGTCCGTGCTCGATCCCAAGGTGAAGAAGATGTCGTCGTTGGCCATGCGCAACCTTGCGCTCGCGTACCGCGATTTCCCCTCCACTCCCGATTGGGAGGCGACTCACGCGTCGCAGCTCAACGTCGATGGCTCCCCCGCTCTCGCCGTCGAGACGGAGCTCGTGTTGGTTGGCATCATCGGCATCGAGGATCCGCTGCGCCCCGAGGTGGCCCCGGCGATCAAGGCGTGCTATACGGCGGGCATCGACGTGCGCATGGTCACCGGCGACAATCTTGACACGGCCATCGCCATCGCCAAGGACGCCGGCATCCTCAACGATTCACACTTTGAGAAGGATGCGACGACGCTCTCCGGGTTTCGCACCAAGCCCAAGGTCGCCATGGAGGGCAAGGTGTTCCGCACGACCGTCTACATCGAGGACAAAGAGACTGGCAAGAAGGAGTTCGACCAGGACGCGTTTGACGAGATCTGGCCGCACCTCCGCGTCCTCGCGCGCGCGGCCCCCCAGGATAAGCTCACCCTCGCCGACGGCCTCCAAAAGTCGAACCTCTTCAAGAACAAGAAGAAGTGCGCGGCGCTGCTGGCCGAATCTGGAATCACGATCTTCCCCGATCGCCAGGTGATTGCCATGACTGGCGACGGCACCAACGACGCCCCCGCCCTCAAGCGCGCCGACGTCGGCTTCGCGATGAACATCGCGGGAACCCAGATCTCCAAGGACGCTGCCGACATCATCCTGCTCGACGATAACTTCGCCTCCATCGTGACCGCGGTCAAGTGGGGTCGCAACGTCTACGACTCGATCTGCTGCTTCCTCCAGTTCCAGCTGACGGTCAACATCGTGGCGTGCATCCTGACGATCATCTGCATCTTTGTCCACGCGCAACCGCCCATCCAGGCCATTCAGATGCTCTGGATCAACGTGATCATGGACTCGATGGCTTCGATCGCCATGGCCTCTGAGCCGCCCAACCCGACTGTTCTCAATCGTCCGCCGATCAACCGCACGGCAAGCATCCTCAAACCGCGCATGGTTGCGAACATGATCGCGCAGTCCGTCTATCAGCTCGCCGCCCTCCTGGTCATCTACTTCAAGGGGCCCGAGTGGGGTGGATTCTTTGAGGGCCACTTGGCTGGTGAAAAAGTCGTTGTCGGTATGCTCCCCATCGACGCACCCATCGACGTTAACGGTACGATTGCTGGGCGAATGCTCGCGCAAATTGGAGGGTGCCCAGCAGGAGCCATTTGCGTCGAGATGCCTTCGGAATCCGTCCACTACACGCTCATGTTCAACGCGCTGGTCATGATGACCCTCTTCAACGAGCTCAACAGCCGCAAGCTCAATGGCGAGATCAACGTCTTGTCGGGCATCACGAAAAACCCCACCTTCATTGGGGTCCTCCTCTTCTCCTTTGCCGTTCAGGCGATCGTCGTGCAGGTCGGAAGCCTGGCCTTCAAGACTGAGCCCCTTGACGGCCCCCAGTGGGGCGTCTGCATCGCGCTGGGCTTCCTCGGCATGGTCTGGCAGTTGGGCATCAACCTCATCTTTTACATGATCTCTTCGTGCATGGGCAAGAAGAAGGGCAAAGAAGTGGTGATTGAGATGGAGAAGCCCGTGCTCAGACGCTCCTCGACTCAGATGTTGGCTGAACAAGCTGCTGCGGGCGCTGCTGGGCTTGTGACTTCGCATCCGGCCTCAAGCCCTCTCATCCTACAGCCGAAGGACAGCCGTGTCAAGTTGGCGAGGCAGATGACCTCGGGCAAGCCGGTGGGCTCGTGAATTACGCGTGGTGCCACCTGGTGCCGCCTGGTGCCGTCTGGTGCTGCCTAGGCCGCTCTCGCGCGAGAGGGGCGTTTGGGCGGGCGCAGCCACCCTTACTCTTGTCGCAGGTGCTCTCGTTTGCCATGGCGCCCAATGAGGCGGAATCGGATGGAGAGCTGTCGAGTTAGTTGAGTGATATTTGAATTGGATGGGATTGATTGCCTAAGCACTACAGAGAGGAGCCGGGGGGGCGCACGGGCAGGAGCAGAATAGGGGCCCTAGCGAGGACGAAGGGGCCACTCTTCTCCGGCTGTAGGCAGCTCGCGCGTCTCCTTAACAGGAGCGCGCCGAGGAGACGCCAAGGCGCAAGGGGTGGACGAGCCCCTTCATATGTCCTAATCTGCTACTGGTTGCCGAAATCCCCGTGTGTTGCTACCCCGAGGCTTGCTTGGTGGTGCGAAAGGCGAGTCGATTCCGAGTGGCGAGTGCGAGTGGATGATCTCGAGCGTGCGAGCGAGTTTGAGATGGTGTGAACGAGGACGTCCGGTATTGCTTTCACGGTCGTACCGTTTACATATGTGTGTTTTCATAATCGTGAACGAGGACGTGTACCGGTACCGGGATTAACATGAATGAACGAGGACGGGCGGCCAGGTCCACAAGCAAGATCCGCCTAGGAACATGGGGAAAAACAAAAACAAGAAGAACAAGCAGATGGCCAAGGTAGCTGCCCAAGTAGCTGCCCAAGTAGCTGGCCAAGTAGCGAAACACCAGAAGAACAAGGGTGGCGGCAACGGTCGTGGGGGCAAGGCTGCCCAAGTAGCTACGTGGGGCCAAGGTCGCGGGGGAAACGTTCCACCAAATCATCGCTTACCGGTGGTTCTGAGAGTACTTAAGCTCAACGACGATTCCAATGAACAGCTCGATAAACTCTTCAGCATGATAGACGCCGACAACAGCCGCTCTCTCCAGCTCCACGACTTTGAGATACTAGCCTCCAAAGCCGCGATTGGACCGATGGTCGCCAAGACGAGGTCGTTGGAGTACTTCACGAAGCTGCAGCAGGAGCTCGATGCCAACGACGACGGCTACATCACCAAAGAAGAGTTTACCCGGGGCATCATTAAGCTCGCCCTTCAGAAGCCAGCTGGACCCATGCTACACTCCCTCGCGGGTTCATCCGACCTATCGGCCGTCATGGCGGCTTGTGAGATGAAGACTAACTTTGAAGTCCAGGAGCTCTGCAAGGTCCTATACAACTGGATGTGTGGCTTAGTCCGCGAATGAGATATCCCTCCGCGCTTCGATGGGCGGTCCGCGCGTCTGCGGAGATGTCGCGACAGTCCATCTTCGACCCATGCAGTCGCCCACTCGGCACTGGCTCGCGGGCAACTTCCACCTGGACGTGGGATTGTGGGATGTGTGAAATTGGACGTCGCCGAGATGGCGCGGGATGTGCGGAGGGATGCGATGCGCGCGCGCGTGCCATCGGTCGAGACGCGCATGCGTGCGGCGCGTGCGTGGAAACGGCGTTACAAACGGCGTCGAAAGGTGTGCAAGCTCACGCTGGACATCGAATCGACGAATGGAGTTACAATGTATTATATGTGGGTAGGTCGGGGTGGAAACACGAGTCACGACCGAAGAGCGCGTCTCCTCTCCTCGAGTCGTTACACTTTTCAGTGCTTCGGAGTTACATCATGTAACGAAACGAAACAACTAGGGTCACGATGGATCCGCAAGTCATGTTAGCCGCCATGATGGCCGCCTCAAAGTCTTCTCAACGGATTGCAGCCAAGGGTGGCAGGGGCGGCAAGGGTGGCAGGGGCGACACGGGCCGCGGTCGCGGTCGTGGGGGCGTCACCAAGCCAGCGCACAACCTGCAGCAGCAGTGGCACGGCGACGAGTATCTGCAGCATCAGCAGCAGGGCAGGGGTGGTGGCAAGGGTGGCGGCAAGGGAGCCAGAGGCAAGGGGGGGAGGAATATCTGGGAGGCAAGACCCGACCTTGCTGTACTAAGAACCCTCCAGCTCGACGCTGCCGCCAAGGAGCAGCTTGGCGCCCTCTTCGGAATGATGGACGCCAACGGAGACGGCTTTCTCCGGCTCGACGACTTTGAGATCATAGCCTCCAGAAGCTCAACGCTATCGCAGGCCGCCAAGACGAAGGCGCTGATGTATTTCACGAAGCTGCAAGAGGAGCTCGATTTCAACTCGGACGGGAAAATCGAGCCCGATGAGTTCATTCGGGGCATAATTAAGATCGCCTACCAAAAGCCCGTTGGCCAAATGTTACGCACGCCCCCGGCTGGAACCGACCCTATCGACTATGCCATCAGTCGGCTTGAGGTTGCGGCGAACAATGCAGTCAAGGAGCTCTGCAAGGGCCTCGCCGCCTGGATGCAGTCGATAGGCGACTGATGGGGATGGCAACGGTGGTGATGGATCGACTGATGCACCGTTAGATCGGAAGCACCGAGCCATGGGCCGATCCATGGGCTCATCCCGATCCCACCGGGCCACGACGCGAGCAGGCGCGCGAGAACATAACGAGAAAGTGAGAGACCTTCGTGCGTGTGTGCGGTGTGTGTCCTCCGCCCTCCTCCCCGACCGGACATGACTGCGACAAATGCGGCGGTGGACGGTACCACATGACACTGTGCGTTATATTACGGTCTCCTCGTACCTGTGTGTTGTGACTTGGGTACATAGGGTGAGGGCTCAAGGACCTCTACAATTGTACATGAAGTAAACAAAACCAATTGAAACAAACAGGACGTGTCATTGCGAAGAAAGGAAAGTTGAGCCGCGGCCGGCCATTGATGTCTTGAACCCACTGCGCGGCCCGATGAGCCGCGAGGCCCCAACTCAAAACTCACTGTTGTAAAGCATCGTCGGAAACTTGACTTGATTTGCAGTGACTTTACTTGACTTTGCGAGAACTCAAGCCGGCCGTGGGTTCACGTGGGTTGGTGACGCCGACAGCCCGACCGTTGGCGGCCACGGCGGCGGCCACTGAACGTGCGCACTCGCCTGCCAGTGGGCAGGCGACGAGTGCCCAGGAGGCGCAGGAGGCGCTTACCGCTCTGGGCTTGCTGGCCACGCCGCATGCCCGTTCGACGACCGCATGCCCTTTCGACTGCTGTGAGTGCGACGGCATGATGCTGTTGATCCCTGGGGCGGGTCATGCAACGGCCACGGAGCACACAGACGACAACGTACCGTCCGGCTTGTGGTCTACGGCCAACTTGGCAGCGGAGCGAGGCCTCGAGGTCGGATCGATGCTAAAGTACATCTCATGGGCACTTGGCGCACGCTTGAAGCCGATTGTGCTCAGATCGAACGCAGCGTCGGCCGTGCTATCAGCGATCGAGGCGATCGAGACGGAGTTGCGCTCGCGTGGTCGCCGTCTGCCGGTCGTGATCGCTGCGCACTCTGAGGGTGGGGCCAGCCTCATGGCAGTGCTGCGTGATCACGAATGCTGGGCGTGTGGCTCGGACGCCGAGGTGGCAGTTGGCATAGCCGGGGTGGCCCTGCTCGATTCGGTGCATTCCAGCAAGGACATGCCGCCCCAGGGCAGCTGCGGGGCTGCCTGGCTACAGGGCGGCGCCGTCATCAACTGGGTCGTCTCGCCAGAGCCTCTTGGACACGAGAAGCCGAAGCCGTGGGTGAAGAGCGGCATCATGGGTGGCGTGCGCGTCCGCTCCGCTGGAACGACGGCACATCTCTTGGTTCCGTGGACCGCATGCGAGGCCGCGTGCGCCTTCTTGGGGGGGCGATTGGATGCTTGGGCGCAGGACCAAGGGGGCCGCATCCCCTCAAAATAAGTTCAAATTTCTTTTCTCTACATGTCCCGCGGGTCGCCGAGCGGTGGCCGGGCCAGGTGCGTCTTACCCGGGCACTCACCACACACCAGGAGCACTCTCCACTCTGTGCCTAAATCGGAATATCGGAACAAATCGTCATTGCAAATCGTACTGCTTCATTGTTCATAGTAAGACACCGGGGCGAGCCAGACACACACACACACGGTTCACACACTCGAACGAACCAGTCCATCGGTGAAACCTCGGGGGGGGGGTGCCTCAGGGGCTTCAAATCGGTTTACAAGTCGACTTTATCTGACAAGGAGACGTGGTCGGTCGTCCCCGTCGGCAGACAATGCTGCGCGACTCCGGCGGCGTCTACGAGCGCCTTGCCTCGCCGCTCGGCGTAGTAGTCCGCGAGGCTGCGAGCGTGCGCTTCGGGGTCTACTCCGACGACGACATCCGGCGACTCTCTGTGGTGGAGGTACGCTCCGCCGAGCAGCGAGACGCTCTCAACCGACCGCTTCCGGGTGGTCTCTATGATCCCAAGATGGGACCGACGGACCACTATTCGTCGTGCCCGACATGCGGCCTGGATTACACCCTGTGCCCGGGTCACCTCGGCCGCATAGAGCTGGCGCTTCCCGTCTACCTTCCGGTGCTCTTCGGCACTCTCAAGGACCTGCTGCGCGGCACGTGTCTCTTCTGCCACAAATTTCGCACACCAAGCGCCAAGCTGGCGCCGCTCGTCGACGCACTCGCCCTTATGGATGCGGGCCTACTCGTCGACGCAGCCACGATGCTCGACAACGGCGCGGACGGAGCAGCTGGTGGCGGTGGCGCCAACGACGGCGCAGAGGACGGCGCAGAGGACGGCGCAGAGGACCAAGAGGCGGCCGAGCTGATGCGCGGGCGCCGCCGCCGCGGAGAGGGCGCGAGCCGAGGCGAGCTCTCGGAAGCAGCACGCGCGGTGCTCGAGCGCGCCCAGCGGGCGCACCTGCCCACGCCACCGTTGAGTGCGGCGTCGCGCTCGCCGCACATCAACACGCTGCGCAAACAGACGCTCAGTCGATTTTACCGGTCGCTCGCCGCTTCGCGCAAGTGTGCCTCGTGCGGTAAGCACTCGCCCACCATCCGACACGAGAGCGGCTGCAAGCTCTTCTGTGCAAAGCTGCCTCGCAAGCTGCAGGAGGCGAATGCCGCCATCAGTGCCGCCCGTGGCGGCGCCGGCGACAGCGAGGAGGATGAGGACGCCGACGTGGCGATGTCCCTGGCCACTGCCACTGCCGCCACCAACGGCGCTGAGGACGAGCATGGCGGCGAGGATGGCAGCGATGCCGATGAGGAGGACGAGGAGGACGACGACGAGGACGAAGACGAGGACGCCGCCCCCCGCGGCGCCACTGCCAAGACGGCGCCCAAGACGGCGCCGCGCCCGAACGGAGCGCCGCGCCGAGCGCCGAGGGCCGAAGATGCCGCAGCGGTCGACGAGGGCAGCGGCGATGGCGACGATGACGACGACGACGACGGCGGCGGCGGCGGCGGCGGCGCAAACAGCGGCGGCCAGCCCGGCTCGACAGGGGCCAAGCCGAGCAAGGACGTGCGCCTCGTCTTCATCTCGCCTTCGGACGCTCAACGCCATCTGGAGCAGATGTGGAAGCGCGAGGGCGATCTGCTCGCGCGGCTCTACCGGGGCCTGAATGCGCAGAGCTTCTTCCAGCGCGTCGTGCCGGTGCCGCCTAGTCGCTTCCGCCCGCCGTCCACCGTGGGCGATGGCGTCTTTGAGCCCGCATCCAATGTGCTTCTCGGCCGCGTGCTGGCTCAGGATATGGAGTTGCGCCGCCACCTCTCGGGCCAGCCACGCTACCCCCCCGCAGCCGCGGGCGCGGCAGCGGCAGCGGCCACGGCGGGTGCGCCGCCCGACACGGAGCGTGTCCTCAAGGCATGGGAAGAGCTGTGCAAGAGCGTGCAGGCCTTGACCGACTCGTCCAAGAATGCAAAGTCCGGCTCAGACCGCGAGCCTGCCGGTGTGAAGCTGACCCTTGGCTGTGAAGCTGACCCTTGGCTGTGAAGCTGACCCTTGGCTGTGAAGCTGCTCCTTGGCTGTGAAGCTGCTCCTCGCGCGCAATGAGGGCGTCCTGAGGGCCACTGATTGCCTCTGATGAGCACTCATGAGAGTGTGAATGACTTCCCTCCTCAGGTGTGAAGCAGCTCCTCGAGCGCAAGGAGGGGCTCTTCCGGATGAATATGATGGGTAAGCGGGTCAACTTTACGTGTCGCTCGGTCATCTCGCCAGACCCGAACATCGGCACCCACGAAATCGGAATCCCCGACCGATTTGCAAAGGTGTTGACGTACCCGGAGCCCATTACGCCGTGGAACGTGGCCGAGCTTCGTCAGGTGAGTGCCACTGATGACCTTTGATGAGCCCTGATGAGCCC
>ENA-UOXG01000274-UOXG01000274.1-mixed-culture-metagenome-genome-assembly--contig:-NODE-274-length-34017-cov-41.286438_pt1 | contig 34017 bp, 20 predicted proteins | sample MGYA00238159_ERZ761634 | MGnify/ENA primary metagenome ERZ761634 (study PRJEB28908, sample SAMN08776845) | mixed culture metagenome | isolation source: Freshwater growth medium | place: USA... | reverse complement strand
CACACCGAGCGGAGCCTCTTCACACTCCGCTTCGTCTTCACACACCGAGCGGAGCCTCTCTGCCCTGGGGCCCTACCATGCGTCCGCCATGAGCGCGCGGGCCACCTCCAGTGCTAGATGCTAGAGGACCGCCAGAGCCTCTGAGGACCGATCGACCCGCCCCCCCCCCCGCTGTGACCTTGGTTATGAGGTTCGTGGCGACGGAGCGCGAAAAGAGCGACACGGACGCGCCGACCGCCCACTTCTGTCAAATGCGGTACCTTTGCTCATGTGAGATGTTGTCTAACACTTCGACGAAGGGAGCCGCCCCGGCATCCAAGCGGGCCATGCAAGGCTGATGGTTCTCGGAGTTGGACCCATTTGCAGTTTTGCACCTGTTAGAGTTCGGCAGTTGTGATTTGAGATCAAGCAGCGCGGATAAACTTCTACTTCAACCATTTATATCGGCGAGATTACCCCTTTTTAGGCGACCGGGGTAATTAATCAAACGGAACATTCCCTACATTAGACTTCGTCAAACGCGACGTCCAGACCGAAATCACGAACTCCAGATGCGCATCTGCGGGGAAGCCCGACGGGAACTCGCAGGACGTGGCCGGCACAGTCACGCACGACGCGCACGACGCACGTGAACGCGCGCGCCGAACCGTCGCGGCGGACCCGGCAGCATCCTCAACTGAGATATGTCGTCTACCGCCCTTGATGACTTCGACTCGCGGCACGACGGCGCCGGCGCCCCTCGGTGGCACATAGACTCGTCGACCCTCCAGGTCCTCGAGCATGTTTTTTCTATCGACCAGTTCCCCAATGTGGATGTGCGCAATCAGCTGGGCACCGATTTGAACGTCACGCCCCGGCAGATTCAAGTGTGGTTCCAGAACCGGCGGCAGCGCGAGCGCAAGCGGAGGGATCTCAGCAGGAAGAAGCGGACCTTGGAGGGCTCGTCGCCCTCTAAGGGCTCCTCGACGGCCACCCTCTCCAGCCAGTCGCTCTCCTCGTCGTCGGCGACGCTGTGCGCCTCGAGCGAGGACATCTCCTCGGCGCTCCTCGACGACTACGACGAGGTAGGCGACGCGTCGGACGGGGACGACGATGCGGATGCGGAGCGGCATCTGAAGGAGGCACTCAAGAAACGGCGTGGCATCCCACTCGCGCCGATGCCCCGGCTGCCCCATGCAGAGCCATCCGAGGAGCGGCCGATCGCGGACGTCGAGACTTCCTCGGTCTCGTCCGGCGGCACCGTCCACGTTGCCGAGGGCTCGCCCGCGCGCGCGGTTGCCACGTCGCCCTCCCCCGCAGCGCCGCCCCCATCGTCGTTGCCGGAAGCGCGACATGCGGCCCCGCGCCCAGCGGCCCCACGTCCCGCAGGGCCTCTGCCTGGGGAGGGCGAGTACGACTGGCAGGCAGCGATGCGTAGCCTCCTCCCGCATGCGATGGGTCGCCTCGGCGGGGCCAGCGGCCAGATGGGTGCGGGCAGCAGCAGCAGCAACGGCGGTAGCGGGATGGGCGGCGGCGGCATGGGTGGCGGCGGCACGGGCGTCGGCGGCATGGGCGGCGGCGGCATGGGCGGCGGCGGCATGGGCAGCGGCAACACCGGCAACGGCGCGAGCATGGTCCAGCAGCTACAAGCCGCTCTCCACGAGCAGCTCGCCGCCGACCTTCTCCATGCACCTTCCCAAGGTGCAGCTAGCCCCTTGTCGATGCCGAGCGTCGCCGCTCGCCTCGCCGCGGCGTGTCAGAGCTCCCTCCTCGGACGTACGCTGCAGCAGTACGGGGGTGTCGTGCAGTCGATCACAGATGCGGCACCGCCGTACCGACTCCTCTCCGTCTCCTCGGGCTGGCAGTCCCTCACCGGCTACCACCGGGAAGAGGTCCTCGGGCGCTCGATGGGATTCCTGCAGGGCCCACGCACTCAACGGCCCGCGATTGCAGCCCTCATGGAGGCTGTGCTCACCGAGACGCCGGTCTCGGTGCGTTTGACGAATTACACCAAGGCGGGGCTTGCCTTCACCCATCAGCTCTCCGTCGAGCCGCTGAGAGACCCATCCGGAGTGACCCGATGCTTCCAGGCGACCAGTCTCATCTTGCAAGGACCGGGCGAGGCCGAGAGCGCCGAGGTGGGCGCCGTCCAGCTGACCCACTTGCCGCACATGTCGACGAACCCTTTGCCGCCGCTCTGGCCTCTCCTCGGCCTTGCCGTACGCCCCGACGCGCCTAGCGTGCCCAGCTCAGGCATGGGCTTCTCACACTCGTCGCTGCCCTCGGCGCCGCCGATGCCGCCGCCGCCAACGCACACGCCCGACACGACGCGTGGCACGCATGGAAGTAGCGCCGTATCAAGCGCCCACCTCGGCGCCTGCACAGTCGAGCTCGATGACGACGACAGCTACCTCGCCTGGCTGCAGACGGACGCCTTGCCGTGTAGCAGCCAAGAGGGCGCCTGCGATGAGTACGGTGCGGACGCGGCGTGCTCCGAGGAGCGGATGAGTTTGATCATCAACGGACTCACCAACGACATGCAGATGGGCCAATGAGAGGATGATGAAGCCTCTCATCCGGATGATGAGGTCTCTCATCCGAGGACGACAGCCGGCGCCATCTAGCCTTGCGTACGAACCTCGAACTTTCTGGACACGAACACGCCACCACCTTGGCAAGATGCATGCAAGATGTGCATGCAAGATGCATGCAACCGCACACATTCGCTCTCACTGAGCGTGCCATATCGTGATGCTCGCTGTTGCCCCATTCCATGATGGTTACTGCCATGCCTGCCGCGGGAACGCAGAAGGTTCACGCATGGGAGCGCCCGGTCACCCTAACGGGCACGACCCCACACCCCTGTCCGCTTGATCATATCGCCATCGATATGTGCGAGTTCGGAGGGGTGCTGCACAGCATAAATGAACTTGTGTCGGCGACGACCGGCGTAGTCAATATATATTTTAGTGTGCCATACCATACCCCATATCCGGTGCGCGCTGCCGGCGCCCGGCCCTGGCGTGACCGTGAAAGCTGTGCACGTGATAGCTCGTAGAGCACCCTCGACCCTGACGAATCGTTTATCGCCCTGTGTCCACGTGTGTGGGGAACGGTGCTCTCGCGTAACGGTGGGTGCGGCCCCCTGTCACACCGGCCTCAGTCAACTTCTACTGATTCATACGACGCAGTCAAGGTTCCTAGAGAGGCCGAACGTTTTGCCTCAACTGGTAATGAGCTCGGCGCGCTCGTCCACGCCGACTCGTCACGGACTTTCGAGCGACCTTGGGTTCGGTCGAGCCGTCGCTCTTGGACCAAGTCGCTCGAGAAGAAGCGTGGATCGAAGTCCGAGAGCTGTACTGAGACCCGCGGCCCCGTTACGGCTCCGGGTGCGATGCCGTGCGTCCACTCATAGCGTGCCTCGCCTTGCTGAATCACCACCGTGCCTGGGGTCAGCAGCACTGCGCATCGCCGTGTGGCTTCACTCGCATGTGCAAAGTCCATGGTACAGGTGGAGCCGAGCGAGATGCCGATGACGAGCTCGGCGATCACCACCTGATTATCGATGTGCGGCCGCAGCCCCTCGCCTGGCTCGTAATAGTTGATCGTGAGCGTCCCCGGCATGCGCGTGATGAGGGTGTCTCGCTTCAGCCGTGCACAGATGCTTTGTAGGATGACGTACAGGTCGAGGTTGGGGATGCGAGGGCATGTGACGCACACGTGCTCATAGGGTGACCCACAGAGCCACTCCGGACGGGTGACCGGCTTCTGCGCCAGCGCGAGCTTCAGAAGTAGTGCCTGCTCCTCTTCGGTCACGTACTCCTCCAGCACGGTCAGCCCTGGCACCACCACAGCCGTCCTTGCGGCGCTGGGGCCCATGGGCCAGGGAGGTACGGTGAGATTGCACGCCGTGGCTGCAGCGTCGTATGCTGCGTACGCATGAGCATTTAGAAAGGAGCACTCGTCACTCAACAAGCGGCGACGATCGGCTTCGGCATAGGCAAGGCTCGTATCCATGTGAAGTCAAGTCAAGTCAAGTCATTTCAAGTCTGTGGAAGGGGACTCCCCACCTAGATACATGTACCGACACCGCTGTAGGACACCTGAGTATCGTGTACGCGTCCAAAAATTAACGAAATAACCGCCTAAAAATATATAACCTCGACGGCGATTGAACGGCAACAGACTCTCCAGTTGTGGGCGTCTCCCTGCGCCTCTGCCTCGGCTGGCTGTCGTTGACAAGGGCTTGGCCATCGTATCTGGCGGCGCTGGCGCGTTGGCGGCCGAGGGGCCTTCTGGGGTGCCACTGTCGCGCCGGCCCCCAAGATGCTTCGCATGGCGCGTCGTTATCGACCTAGTCAGGTCAGAAGCAGGAAGCGAAAATCTCCTCGCTTTATAAGTGAGGACCTCGATGCCGTGCTTGAGGCAGATCCCGATCCGGATGAGGCTGAGCTCGTCTCCTTCGAGGCGCACTGCAAATTGCTCAAGACGCACAGATACCGGGGGCTGGAGTGGTTGCAGGTGCACATTTGGCTGCTCTTTGAAGACCCGAACTCGTCGTGGAGCGCAACAGTGGTGCAGGGTTTCATTTTCTTCATGATCGTCTTTTCGATCCTACTCGTGCTGCTCCAGTCGCTAAACGAGTGCAAGTGGGCGTTTGCGCCCACGGCAGGCATAGCGTACGACGACCTGCCATACTGCGACGTCGAGAGCGAGGCCATGGCGAGCAGCGTGTGCACGCGTGTGTGCAGGGCGCGCCTCGAACCCTTCGACGAGGGAGCGACAACAGAGAAGACTTATTTCATCCTCGACGCGCTCTGCATCGCCGTATTCTCGCTCGAGTTCTTGCTGCGCCTCTTCTCGTGTCCTGTCACCATCGGGCTCCGGGCCTTCATCAAATTGAAGGCCAATTGGATCGACCTCGTTGCCATCGTGCCATTTTACATCGACGTGATCGTGATGCTTTCATCTCCGGATGGCGCGAATGGCGCGCGGTGGCTCGCGGTGTTGCGGGTCGTGCGCCTCACGCGTGTGCTGCGCGTGATTAAGTTCTCCCAGTCGCTCTCGGGCATCGTGGTGCTCGTGCGCACGCTCTCATCGTCGGGCTCAGCGTTTGGGCTCATCGCGACCTTCACCATCCTCAACTGCGTCCTGTGCTCGTCGCTCATGATCTCGACGCCCGAGGTGGGCAAATATGTGCAGGAGAATGAGAATTACCTGCGCGAGGATGGCACGCCCTCGCCGTACGGGTACATCTTGGAAGTTTGGTGGTGGTGTGTGCAAACGGTCACCACCCTCGGCTACGGCACGCCGGCGCCAACGACGGACCTGGGGAAGCTAGTGGCCATGTTCACGGGGATGCTGGGCACGGTGGTCCTCGCGCTGCCGATCGCAGTCGTTGGGCTCACCTTCGACGACGAGTGGAACAAGCAGGCAAAGTCGAACAGCTTTATCAAGGTCAGCTGCGTCTCTGAGTACAACCGCGCAACCCTCAACTGCACCCACAGCATTCTGCGACCGCCGCCGCCAGCGACCACGCGAGAGGCCATCAAGAGAGCCTGGGCGCGCTTCCGGGACGTGGGGCGTGTCGCGCCGGAGCCCGCCGACGTGACTGAGCACGACCCATACGACATGTCCGAGCCCAGCCCCGGCGAGGGCGAATCGCTTGAAGAGCAGTGGGAAAGCTTGTCGCAGAGAGGCACGCGCTTCACGGGCCCCGACCACGAGAATAATCAGGCGTACAACCTGCAGGCAGACATGGCGACCCTGCTCGACATGCACTTCGACGCCATCAAAGGCGCCGCCGTGCAGATCATGGAGGAGCAGAATGAGAGGCTGTGCCGGACCCTCTCAACGGATCTCCGCGTCGCGCTCAAGAAGCATGAGCACGAAAAGATGGGGGGGCGCGGGATGTTCCGGCATTCGATGAAGATGGCCATGGCGAAGAGGAGACTCGAGGCGGCCGGTGTGGAGACGACCCCGGTGGTCCCAGTCTTTCGCATCGGAGACGGGATTAGCCGCAGCGGACTTGCGCTTGCCGTCTCACTCGCGGATCAGAGGAGCTCGGTTACCAGGGTGACGCCCATCCAGATACCCCCACAGCCAATCCAGATACCCCCACAGTCGCCGGGCATCAATCCAGGATTGCCGGGCGCCATGCCGGGCGCCAACGCTGAGGGCCCACAGCTAGGCAAGACGGCGGACCAAACCGACGAGCCCAACATGGAGCAAATAGATCTCTGATGCCCTCCGACTCGGCGGGTGAAGGACCCTTCGGAGGAAACCTCTGGCCGGTGGCGGGCCGGCATCCCCGACGTCGTCGTCAACTGCTACTTTCAAACTTTGCATGCTGGTTTGCGGACTCTGGCATGTGGTTGCGTTGTTGCCTTGCTAATCACCTCCCGACCGTTTCGCAACTCTGCGTACCTCTACCACTCTGCGGGGTGCCGTGAGAGCGTGCGTACCGGAAAATGGTGTCGTGTGTTTTTACGCGGTACTTATTCCCGGGTTGGGTTTTGGTTTCTATTTCATTTTTGGCAGATCTACGGAAATATCATGCCGACGCGGCCCGCGACGGCCCGGACGCTGAAATCTGGGCGCGGTCCGGAACCGTGGAATCAGCAAGATCACCGCCGCTGCGCATCGAGGTTTGCCGCGCTGTTGTACTTGCTCATCCGCTTCAGTCGCTCACCCAGCTCTTGCGCCTCGTTGGCGCGGCCAGCCGCTCGGTGCGACACATTGTCGGCGCCAGCCGTCGCCAGATGCGGCGTACTTCGAGTAGTACTCGAGCTGCCATCCGGTGCCACCATTGTGCCCTCGTTGGCCACGGCAACAAAGGGCAATGATCGGAACCTGTGGCGGCAATCCATGCCGTACCCAAAGATGAAGACGTCCGGGCATTCGAGCGCGAAATAGTCCGGGCGGAAGGGCACCTTGTGGCACAACGGCTTGTCAATCACACAGACGGTCTTGACGCTGCGCGCGCGCTTCCCTCGCAAGGTTGTGCAAATCGAGCTGAGCGTTCTGGCCGAGTCGACGAGCTCGTCGACTACGATCACATCTCGGTCGACGAGGTCGAAATTGAGCGCGGTCGCCAACTGAACCTCCCTTGGTGTCGTCGCTGTGCCATAGCTCGAGGCTTTGATGAAGTCGACATCATGCTCGAATTCCAGCTGCCGAGTTAAATCGGCAAGCGTCATGTATACGCCCGAGAGCACCCCGATGATGAGTGGCGGCGAGTCTCGTTTGCCTCCATAGTCCCGATTGAGCTGCGCAGCGAGGGAGGCGATCGCTGCCTGTAGGTCCTCGGCAGAAAAAAGGATGCGCTCGCAGTACTTGTCCGCCCACTTGATGGGCGGCTTCTTGCGGCGACCCAGCAGGTAACCGACCGCTAGCCCGCCAAGCGCTGCTGACACAGCGATGGCAGCGGCGGTCGTCATTGAGGCCGAAATCGGCATCGTGAGGAAGAGAAAGGGTGCCGCGAACTGTGTGAACCGGAAAAAAGACACCGGGGGGAGCCGGGACACACACGGGACACACACGGGACACGCGGGCACACGGCACAGCAACGGATAGCACGGTTCTAAATTTGGGAGTCGTCGCTTCCATTTCCCCTCGGCGGTCTCGTCGCCGCCGCCGTCGCCACCATGAGCGTCTCCATTTCGAGTGCATTCGACGCGGGCAACATCGAGGTCGCTACTCCTCCGACTGCCACCGACGTGAAGCTCAACATCAAGCCCGACCCGCACACCGAGCTCGAAAAAAAGCAGCACTCACAGTGGTTCCACTTCCGCGCGACGCCCAGTGCGCCAGGCGTCGTCAACTATGAAATCAGCAACGCCCATGCTGTCTCGTATCCCAAGGCCTGGCCCGGAACGCAGGTGTGCGCCTCGACGGACCGCAAGGAGTGGGTGCGTCTTGAGTCGACCCACTTCGAAGAGGGTGCGCTGCGCTGGTCGTATGGCCATGCGCGCGCGGGCCAGGCGGTGTACTTCGCGTACTTCGATCCGTACGACTATGAGCGTCACCTGCACTTTGTGGCGCGCTGCGCCGCGGTGCGCGGCGCAACAGTGCGCTCGCTCGGCCAGACACTCGACGGGCGCGAGTTGGACTGCGTCGAGGTTGGCCACGGGCCGCTGCAGTGTTGGGCTGTCCACCGGCAGCACCCGGGCGAGTCGCAGGCGTCGTGGTACGCCGAGGGCCTGCTCACACGGCTCCTCGGCCTCAGCGGCGCCACGGGCTCGGCGGCCGACGGCCTCGCGCTCCGGTCGCTCCGGATGTTCACCTTCCATATCGTGCCCAACATGAACCCCGACGGCTCTGTCCGCGGCTACCTGCGCACGAACGCGGCGGGCGCGAACCTGAATCGCGAGTGGGCGAGCACGGGCGACTACGTGGCGCCGACGCTCGAACGCTCGCCCGAGGTCTTCCACGTGCTCCGAGAGATGGTCAAGACGGGTGTCGATGCCTTCGTGGACGTGCACGGTGACGAAACGCTACCGGTCGCTTTCGTCGCGGGCGCCGAAGGCTGCGCGTGCTGGGGACCACGCATCAAGGCGCTGCAGTCCGCCTTCGTGGCCGCCTACGCGCGCGCCAACCCCGACATGCAGACCCAGTTCGGGTACGAAGCGGATGCGCCACTCAAGGCGAATCTCGCGCTCGGCTCCAACCAGGTCGCCGATCGATTCGACTGCCTCGCAGTGACCCTCGAGATGCCCTTCAAAGGCGACGTGCCTGGCAACCTCGCGCACGCTGCGGGTGCCACCTTTCAGGGGCCGCGCGCCGCCGCGCTCGGCGCCTCCCTCCTCGATGCGCTCGTGCACGTGGGGCCTTCGCTTCGGGGTGTGCGGGAGCCCTCCTTTGGGTCTGAGGATGCGTATGTCTCGCCGGTCGAGGACATGGCGGCCGTGGACGCCTTCATCGCCGTGCAGCGCGAGGCCCTCGAGAAAGAGAAGGTAGCATACGCGGTCCGAAATGGTGCGGCCCATGGCAAGGAGCTGGCTTAGGTCCAACATGAGGGCAAGGGCGGCCATCGAGATCTCTCGCGTCTGGTAGAAGCCGGCTTTGGAGTCGGCTGGCTGACAGAGTGACTCGTGTGCCATTCGATGAACTGTTATGGCGCGGGTCCACGGGTGCCGCGTCTCAGTTGTTAACATGGCATAAGTAACCACACGTACGTACACACAGTCACTCGACCACGCTCACGCTCCACTCGCAAGCCGGACGGGAGCAAAACCTACTTGCGTATGTCGTGCATGCAAACCTGCATGGATCCCCACATGTATCCGGAACATAATCAGACATCGTTTTCCGAGAACGTGCTGTTAAGGGGGTAGGTCAGACCTACCCCCTTAGTGCTGTGGCGAGACATCACTTCATGGCGCTCTCTCAGCACTATGCTCTTCGCCAGCGACGTCCTCCGTCAGCTGGCGCTCTGGCGGCGTTGCCGGCACCAATAACGTGGGACTATGGGTTTGCACCTCCACGGCCGCCCCTGATGAAGGCGTACGCCCTGCCGCAGTGGCGGGAAGGGTACGGCAATGACCCGAAGCGGATCCCCGCATGGTGGGCCAACCGCAAAGTTGAAGTGGCCAAGCCGCTCGAGCTCACACCTGAGCAGAAGGCAAGCGTTGCCGGCGTCATTGGCCAGATCAAGATGAAGCTCGCCAAGAATCTCAACCGGATGATCGACACGTTCCGTGAGTTTGACGAGGACCAGTCGGGCAAGATTGACAAGCGCGAGTTCCAGCTCGCGCTTCGGAAGCTCGGAATCGTCGCTCACAAGTCCGCTTTCGACAACACCTTTGACACGTTCGACGATGACCGCTCCGGCACCCTTGAGTACCACGAGCTCAACAACAAACTCCGCCGCCGTGTTGATGACCCTTCGCACACAAGCGCCTTGGGGGGCGGCGGAGGGGCAGCCACTTCAAGGAGCAGGGCGGCTTGGCCCCAACCGGCCGAAGAGTTTGCCGAGGCTGTGCCGTCGCTGCCATACACTGGCCCGCCAATCCGCGCAGCTTCCGCGCCTTCCGTACAAGCCAATCCGTACGCCGGCGCCTTCGGCGCGCGCCGCTACGAGCACTTCGAGCCGCCGATGCAAATGATCAAGCTCCCGTCGGGCCTGTGCGTGCCCCGGGAAGTGTACGATGATGTGCTCCGAAGTGCGCAGCAGCGGTACAACCACAATGGTAAGCACGTGTATTAAACACAGCATCTCATAGCGCTATGCGCTACGGTGAGACATGATAGGGAGTGTGTAAGGAGGCACGTGTATGTCCGGTGCACGTCGAGACGCGAGACCGAGAGCGGTGACGGAGAGGATTCCGGTTTCCGCACCGCCTCGCGCACCGCACACCGCGCACGGCGCACCGCGTCGTTTTGCGGATTAGGCATTAGCGCACCGTCGGGACCGTGGCGTCGGAGACTGCAACACTGCTTAGCTCGTGAGACGTGTGTGCGTCGCAACCATGAGCATTGTCGCGTGTGGATGATTGTGCACGCATGTCGTGAGTCTCGTGTCGTGATCGCGCGGTATCGGTGCGAGCGGCGCAAGCGAGGGTCGCCCAGCATGTCTCGTCTGTCGTGTTGTAATCTCGAGTGAGCAAGAACGCAGGCGTTGAGAAGGGAACATATGAACACTTATTTCCCGCGCGGCGGTCGCCTTAAAGCTTCTAGAGCGACTAGAGCGGAGGGAGACTTCAGACACACGTCCAGCTCGCCATCTTGCTCACCCACGGCGAGCCTCGCGCCACCTCCCAGCACGGCATCGCAGACCGGTTGATCCGTCGTGCGTGGCGGCAGCAGCCACGCTCCGTGTCGAACCCTTCTGGCGTTCCCGACGTCGGCACGGCCTGGGGGCATACTGCATCCAGGGCGCTCGAACCGTTGAAGATTGACGTGAGAGCCGTCAGGTTATACTTGAACTGCGGCGCTCTTGCTATTTCAAAGCTGCCCATGATGACCGTCTCTCCTTTGCTCCATTCGGCAGATTTGGGGCGTGCCCCGTGACGTGCCCCGTCGGCAGCGAGTTGTTTCTCGAGCGCTGCGAGGCTGCGAATCCCATGGTGGATGAAGTCGTCCTCACTGTACGTCGTCCCGGAAGCGATGGCCGCCCAGGATCCAGGATGAGGAGGTTGCCACTGAGGGTCCCTTCGCCGGTAAAAGCGCGCCGTCGGCATGAGACGCACTCGAGTGCCCCATGGCGTCTTGGCGCCTGAGAGGGCACCATCCGCAACCGTGGCGGCACTCGCATCAGGCGCTGATGGATGGACAAACGAGAGCATCTTGGCCATGGGCACCTGCTCCCAAGGGCGATTCAAATTGAATGTGGACCATCGGCCGTCCCACCAGCGTCGCAGGATGCCGCACGCCTCGCGCCCGGCTTGCCCACTAGCGCGCAGGAGGAAGACGCCAGTGTTCGCCTCGTCTGGGTCAAACCAATAGTTGGAAGAGAGAAGCACTCGCCAATCATTGTCGAGTAGCAAAGCCTCGTCGCGGCGCTCTCGAGCCCTCTCGAGCCAACCGTCTATGCTCAGCGATGCGTTTGATAGCACCGCATCCGAGTCAAGGTATAGAATAGAGTGGCATCGCCGGCCGTCGATGCCGTTGAGAAGTACGTCAGCCACGACCAGGATCTTGCACCAAGCTGCGACTCGTCGGCCAAGCCTGGGGTGTGGGCACCGATTCTCACTGAGCTGAGCATACCTGAACAGGTACGAGTGCCGCTGAGCATAGTCGTGATTGGCGGCCGCTATTGATAAGAGGTAGTTTCTCATCACAGGAACATTTTCGCTGCGGCCCTCGCTGGTCACGACACACCATCGTGCGGCCATCTCTTCGGCCGTCGTCCTTGTGGACGCAACGACCATCCTTCTCGCCGCCCCCGCCATGAAGTATGAGCTCACCGCGGGCTTTTCGCCCTCCTTAGCCGGCTGCCCCTCCGCTGGGCGGAACGATGCGCTGTGGCATTCGGGTGTCGTCAAACCGATGTCTAGACGCGTCGAATCACATGTGGATTGCATGCACAAACAGGCAAATGTCTTCGGTTTCATGATGGTTTGCCGCCCTTGACGTTGTTCGCCACAGCCTTAAGACTTCTACCAATCAGCAATACTAGCGCTAGATCCCTCCTCATCGCACATAGGCGTGTGGTTGTGTTCGGTGGCAATGAATTAGAGCAATGAATTACAATTAGAGGCTCCCCGCAGGATAGCCATCCAACCAGCCCGGCTGATGCGGAAATGGCCGACGGAGCGACTATCCGAGAATCCCACAGGTATCCATAATATGCGGTACACATACGACGTCGGGGGGTCGCGCCTCAATGCCCGGCCGCTTCCCGGCCGCTGCGCCGTTACTGCGCCGCTCTCCGCTGGCTCACTCCCTGGAGCCATCACACATTCTGCCACATTCACACTGCCGACACTGGTCACACTCTGTGTAACGATTATACGCTTGGCGTGTTGTATAGGGTTGTTTCGGGGATGCCGGCGCGCCGATTCCCGACGGCGGGCGGGTTCCGGGCGGGCAGGCGCAGGGTTCATCACGGGCGCACGCTAAACACAGACGACGTACATTTACGAGGAACCCTTCGAACCCTGTGCCGACACCTTGGGGCTGGGTGCGGACGACGATCGGCGGGTGCTCTCGCCTCCGCTTTTGCTTGTGTCCTTGCTCCCCCTCGCGCTGATCACCTTTTCTGGATGGCTCCTCGTCGTTCCCTTCGGATTGGGCTCGTCCGCATCCTCGGCATGGCCTTGCTTCGAGGGGTGAAACGCACCTAAGGGGTGCCCTTGTTCGGCGGTGTTCGGCCGCGTGTCGAGTGGGTTCACACCGTCGTGGTGTGAGCCAGGGTTGCTCTCCACGTCACTCTCACTCTTGACGAAGTTGAGGTTGACCGGCGGCAACTCGCCGGCAGCACCGGGCAGGTTCTTGTCCATGTTCACGAAGAGTTTCACATTACAGCTGAACGCGAGTGTGACGCTGATGTGGTAGGTGCCGTCCTGCCGGTCGTCGACCTCGATCGAGTGGTTCTGGGGCACGAGCGCGGTCTGATCGTGCACACTCTGCTTCATCAGCTGCAGCCGCGTGCCAAACTTGTGCCCACCGACGACGCACGCGTTGCCGTACTTGTCGTACGTGCGCAGCACCGAGGCGTACGGCCGATCGACGAGTAGGATTGCGTCCTCAGGTTGAAGGAGCTTGCACTTTTCAGGGTCGGGTTTGTCGGGTAGCACGGCAAAGGTGACGGGAGAGCCCTTGATGGGTGTCGTGCCGAGCATCACGTGGATCTCGTGCTGGCCCGAGAATGCGGTGTCGTGCTTGATGTCGTAGAGGGTGGTGCCGCCGCGCACCTGCTGATTGTACTTGAGCAGCGCGTGGGTCCCGTTCGGCAGATCATGTCGTATGACGAGCTGGCCCTCCTGCACCACGGTCAGATTCCGGAGCTGGTCATAGATCTCGGGACGGATGGTGAGCGTATCCCCTGCGACCAGCGTGTTTGCGTCCGCCTGCGTCCCTTTGCCATACTTGACCTTCTCGTCCTTGATGAGCTTCGTCCAGCCGTCGACCTGCGAGACAGTGGCGCTCGCCTCGCCCGAGCTGACGGCGAGCTGGAATGGCGAGTTGGGGAAGGGCAGTCGCTCGCCCTTGGACTGCGGGTCGCACCAGATATGCAGCCGGCACGGGCCCGCCTCGGATGCCGAGTAACGAATCCGGTACACGCCTGTGTCGCCCGGCTCCCACTGGCCCTTGTGTGGCCTGGGCTCTATGTTCGCGAGCTCAGCATTCGTGCTTTTTCGCGCAGCATTCGTGCCTTCCTTGTCGTTCTTTGTGAAGGCCAAGCCAAAGGCGAACTTGGCGCCGGGGAGCGCTGTGTTGCCGTACTGGTCGAGGAATCTGATCGAGATCTCAGTCTCGATGCCGGCGATGCATGCGGTGAGCCCGGCGCCCTCGAGCACGGACTTGGACAGGTCCGGCTCGCTCGAGATGAGTGTGAACGTGATCGGAGAGCCGATCACATCGTCGCCGCCAATCGTCACGCGAGACTTGAAAGTGCCCGAAGCCATCGAGAGCCACTCGAGCAGGTACGTACCATCCTTATTGTCGCGCACCTTGGTCACAGGCCCCTTGGCCTCGCAGACCAGCTTCACGTCAGCGCCGCCCGCGATGCAATAGTTGCCCATCTTGTCCGCGGTGCGCAAGGTCACGCGAGCTCCGATGGCCTTCTCAACTGCGCTGCCTACGCTGCCTGCGCTGCCTGCGCTGCCTGCGCTGCCTGCGATGACTTGCCCTGCGATGACTTTCTCTTCGAGCCCCACGTTGCCGCTCACACTGCTCACCGGCAGGCGCGTCGCGCTCGCATGGGCAGGAGCCGGTAGCACTTGGAGCGCAAAGGGAGAGCCGGGCACAGCGGCGGCGGCGTGGCGCAGCCTGACGTGCAGCAGGTAGTGGCCTGCGAGCCCGATGGAGTAGTACACCGAATGCTTCTCGTGCAGCTGGCCGTGCGCGTGCAAAGTGCCCGGCTCGACGCCGCCGAAGCCGAAGCCGATGCCTGCAGGGTCGGAGGCGAGCTCCAGACGGAGATTTGCTGAGGACAGCCGGTTCGCGCGAAAATCCTTGACCACCTCCGCCGACTTGACCTTCTCTGTCTTGTCATTCTCGCACCGGTGGATGTACCGGTGGAGGTATTGCTGCCGGCTCTCTGGATCGAGCTTCACGCGCGAGGTGACGAGCTTCTTGCCGTGCGTCATGAGCAGCACCCAGGCCGTCTGACCGGATTCCCACAGCTGCTGCTGCTGCTGCTGCTGCCGTGCCTGGACCTCCTCAGCGCTGCTGCGAGATGCAGGGCCAGAGGGCGCTGGCGAGAAGTAGCCGGGTCGCCAGGAGTGTGTGCCTGCCACCCAGCCTTTCAACGCCCTCTCGTCGACGCGCGTGCTCGGACGAGCTGAGGACTGCCCTGCCGTCAGCGACGGGTGCGGTCCTGGGGCTGCCGGCAGCGACGGGTGCGGTCCTGGGGCTGCCGGCGGCGGCGGCACGGGGGAGGCATCGGCGGAGGGCGCTGTGGAGGCGGCGGCCACACCCGATGATGGTGCGGCTTCCGCTGGTGTTGCTGGAGGCGGAGGCAACGACGTCACCATCGTCGTAGCTGTTGGTGTCCTCGCTAAGGCTGGAGTAGCAGCACGCCGTGCCATTTCGCGGTTCCACTCCGCGGTTTGCTGCCGGGGCCGCATTGGCGTCTTGGACACATCCGCCTCGTTCTCCGAGACGACGGCGTGCTTGAGGACGTTATCAAGCGCCTGGCCAATCGAGTCGAGTGCCACACAGCCCCACACGTCGACGCCATCATCCACCACTCGCTCCTCAAGAATGGTCACCACCTGCTCGGCGAAGAGGCGCCCGACCTCGGGCGCTTCTCTCGCGGGCTCGGTGCGCACCACCAGCGTCTTCTCGATGCGCACGCGCATCGTTCGCTTGCGGCTCGTGAAGCCGCCAGCCTCGCCTCTCGTCTCCACAGGCGCAGACGTGATGAGCACCTCAGCCGGCTTGGCCGCCACCGCCGCCACGACCCGCTCCTCCTTTTTGGAGCTCTTCTTGGCGGCGAGCTTAGCCTCACCCTTCTTGGCCATCTTCATGTTCAAGCTGGCTTCCCACTCCTCGGACTCGGCTTCTCGCTTCGCCTTGAGCTTCATCTCCTCCTCCTTGGCCTTCACCTCCTTCTGGTTGATGCTGCCGGCGCGCGTGCGTGGCGAGTCGGGCCGCACCTCCTCCACAAACACGTCGAGGTCGACCGCGTGGGCCACCTGCCCCAGCCGATCTCGAAAGAAGATCTCGAACGAGTGCGTGCTGCGTGAGATCGCTTGGTAGAGCGCGCTACCCCGTACCTCGCATTTGGTGTGACATGGCTGGTTGGTCGACGCGTTCGCTTTGAAGGGCACGCCGGGCAGCGAGATGCCAAACAGGCTGATGGTGATCGAGTACTGGCCCGAAGTCGACGGCTTCCACACCACAAGATAAGTGCCGTCTGCGTTGTCGAGCACGCGTGCACGCACTGCCGCCGGGCCGCGGATGGCGCAGAAGAAGATGTCCCCGCCGCTCGTCTTCTTCTTGCCGTCCATGTCGACCGCCTGGATCCAGAAGTATGTTGCCTGCCTCACCGTGGCCTCGTGAAGGCCCTGTCCGCTGAGCACGCACTTGCTTGCGTCTGTCTCGGTCGTCTCAAACGGGGTGAAGCCTGGGATGGGCCCATTTGGAATCTCGAGCACGCCGAGGCCGATAGCTCCAGGCGCCGCGCTCGGCGGAGCCGCTGCCGTAGTTTGCTCCTTGCTGCTGCGCGCGGCCTTCTCGCCGCGAGGCGCTCTTGTAGACGGCATTATGAGATCCGTATTTTTGGGAAAAGAAGCCACGTCAGTTACGTTGAATGCATGCCGAATTTCTCGACGACGCCTCAATTCAGTTCAGTTCAGTTCAGTTCAGTCAATTCAGCCCATTTCCGAAGCGGTGCTGTGGGGGGCGGAAAGACCTGCCGGAGCGAGTTTTATCTGGACACCGGCTACATGTACCCGGAAAGTCCTATAGTATCGTATGATGCGCTTGCCTCAACTCGACATCGAGCGCATAATCGCCGGTTAACCGGTCCGTTCAATCTACGACGTACTAGTGTAAACGCGAACTGCCAGTACCAACTGCGGCGCCGTCGTAGACGTATACAGCTGTAGTGCACCCAGACCGTGCGCAGGGCGCCGGCGCCAAACCCACGATGCGTCCATGCCCGCACCCCGCGTCCCGGGAGGAACGGTGCAGGCATCAACGGGGCTACCGCACGGCACGCCAACAAAGCACTCCGATCTCCGCAGCAGCGTGGCAGGTTGTGCTCGCACTTAATAGATCGAACTGCCATAGCTGCCATCCGCTCCGAAGAGTGTGCTGGGGCTTGGCCCCAAATCACGTGCTGCGCTCAAGCTCTCTCGGCGCACGCACGACCCTTGCACCGCCCGCACGGTGTTCAGTCGCCCCAGTAGAATGCCACCCTGCCCATCCCGTTCGGGATTTGGTCGCACAACTGCCTATACTCCTCATCTCCGACGGCGAGCTCATCGAGACGCTCGAGGAGTGACGAAACTTTGGCGCGCTCGACAATCTGCGCCGCGCCGCCGCAATAGAGGATGCGGACGGTCTCGTCGTCGCGCAGCTCGAGAGTGATGTGGCTCGTGTGCGGCGGCCACTCGCCCAGCGGCACCCTCGCGCCGTCGGCATCGAGCACATTGAGGAGCATCATCAAAGTGGTGTCATGGCCGGAGAGGAGGACCATGCGGGGGCCCGCCAGCGCGTGGCGCGGCGCCGCCTGCAGCTCGCGAAGGTGCCTCGCGAGCGTCGCGCACAGCTTGCCCGCCGAGAGTCGCGTCGCCAGCACCCCACCCGAGCGCAGCGCGTGGCGAACTTCCCTGGCGCTCTCCCGACTCGACCAGTCGCATAGGGACACGTGGACCGACTTCGATGGCGGGAGGCCATAGAAGCGGCGAGCGATGCAGTCGTCGTGCACGGCGAGCACGGGCGGATTGGCGTTCTCGCCGTTCGCCGTCAGCCCATACGCGCGGCTCACCGCGGATCGCACTGCGGAATAGCCACCATCGCTCGCCCGATGGGCGGCGCGACCGGCGGCCAAGGTGGCGGCCAGAGCAGAGCAATGGGTGTCGAGAGGCAGCGGCGAGATGCTCTCGATGTCGATGCGCACCGGATGTGCCGGCGCCGGCGCATCCTCAAAGAGTCCGGTGAGCACCGCACGCGCGGTGAGCACCGTGCGAGACACATCTGTGGAGCGCACGATGACCTCGGTCGGGACCCCATATTCCTTCTGCAGCATGCGACCCAACGCCTCGCCTTGTTTCCAGCCGATTTGCGTGAGCAGGCCGTTGCGCGGTACCACAGCGTTGTACTGCTTGCCTCCTACCAGCTCTGCTGGCGTTGCGTGTAGAGGAGCAGAGGTCATGGTCACATATTCCTCCTTGCCTGAGTCGGGCAGCTTGAAGACCGGCTCTCTGGCGCCGTGGCGGAAGCAGACGATTACCCCAACGACCCGCGGCTCAGCTGATGACTCAGCGGAGCGTGGCGTGAGCACGGCCACCGCGGGAGCCAATGCGACGACAGCCCCCGCCGCCCGCCGACGAAGCGACATTCTTTCGCGCTCGAGCACAGCTGACCTTTTCGCATTTCCAAAAGGGATCGCGCAGTAAGGCTACCTGGCGAGGCGACTTGTGTGTGTTCACGATCACGTTCACGACACGCCGCTTACACGAATGGGCTGTGTCGGCCACACCTCCGTCCATAGTGACCGTGGCCCTCGTGCTTGGGGGTCTGGAGTGTGTGCGCGCGTTGTGTTGAACAGCAGCAGCAGCACGGTGTGCCGTTTCGCGCCGACACATAGACGGACCGCGGGCTCGCAATTTGTTTGCCACCAGACGCCTTGGTCGTCTTAAGAGGTTAAGTGCACACCCGGACTCTCTCAGTGTTTTTGCAACTTGGTTCTTCCATGTTAAAATGACCCAGCCTGACCTTACCGTGGAACTACGATGTGCCACGGCGGCAGCAGCCACGCACACACGAGCACGATGCCAAAATTGCTCAGCTCGCGACCCCTCCTGGTCATGTTGAGCGCAAACGAGAGCAGCGCCGGCAGCAGGCGCACCGCCTCGAGCACCTCCAGAGCGGCGGTGGTGCTCACGAGCATGAGCGTCTGTTGCATGGCGAGCATCGAGCTCTGGCGGAGGTAGCCCCGCTTCACGAGCGTCTGCATGAAGAACTCCATCACGTAGGCCGTATTGAGGCACATCCAATAGAGACGAAAGCTCCGAGTGCTCGCCAGCCCGGGCGCGGCAGCGGTGGCGCGCATTCCCTCGACGGCGACGCTTGCATTCAGCCCGTGCAGCAGGCAGTGCTTGTAGAGCAAGTACTGATACTTCTTGAGCCGATAGAGGAGCCGTATCAGTGGAGTGCGCCCACCCACGCCCGGCTGCTCGTAGTTCTTCGAGAACGAGTTGACGGGGAAGTGGGCGCGGAAGAGCCACGGGAGGGTGGCGAGGAATGCGAGCGCGGTACGGCCGGGGGCGCTGTCCTGGGCGCTGTCGGGCGCTGTCCCGGGCGTGAGCCACGGCACCGCATGGAGGAACGAGATCTGGACGAGATTGAGAAGCTGGTAGAAGCTGTGCTCGATCATCTCGGACTGCGTCACGGTCGCGTCGGTGTCGAGCACGCCCGACGCCTCGTTCTTCACCTTGCGGTGCGACGGACCAAAGTCACGAGCCGCGCTCAGAGCCACGCTCGCGCCGAGCAGTGAGAGCCCTGCATCGTATAGCCAGAGCCCTGATGGGGGCACGGTGAAGCCTCCCACCCGTCGTGCGTCGGCCATGCCCAAGATCAAGTACAACGTGAGGGCGAGGCCGAGGAGCCGATGGGTGCGCCCGTACCTGTGGGGGAGAGAGCGCCGTGGTGAGCACATGCATGCTGGGCGAGGCCGAGGAGCCGATGGGTGCGCCCGTACCGAGGCCGGAACATAGGGTAGTGCCACGCGCTCACCGCGCAGATCGCGCTAAAGAAGAGAAGGAGCCCGGCATCGACCGAGTACGCCATCAGCGCCGACGCTGTGGCCGTCGCGCCTCCTTGGGCGCCCATCACGGCGCCTCCTCCGGGAGCAGATGTCAAGGCGCCGTGGCGGGCGCTCGATGTCAAGGCGGGCTGGCGTACGTCGATGCGGCTGCCGACGTCCAGGCGACAATTGTGCAGCGTGACCGCGGGCTGTGCGCACGCTGGCGCCTCGCATGTGGTGAGGTCGAAAAGCACCACGCCCACATTGTTCAGTCGCCCATGCTCGCCAGCGAGGAGGACGCATTCGGGCGCGTTCGTATGAGCCCAGAGGAGCAGCATGGGCGTCGGCTGGCACGAGCGCGCCATGGGCAAGGCGACGGGCGCCGACAAGCGGCTGGTGTGGAAGAGGAAGAGAAGTTCCCGCAGCAGACGGCTGTGCGCGACGATAATCGTGCTGGCTGCAACGGCCTCACCGGCCTCACCGGCCTCACCGGCCTCCATGGCTTCACCAATTGCTGCACCGGCCTCCATGGCAAGAAGATTCGAGATGATCTCACCGATTCGCGTGGTGAGCGGTGCCACCGCCTGCTCCAGCGACTCCGTCGTGCCCTCGGCAACGGCGCTCAGCTGCTGACCATCGGCGAGCCGACGGCGGTCGTCGTACGTCGCGTGCTCACGCAAGCGCAGCTGGCCGTACTGCGCACGAAGATAGTCGACCTCCGCCGTGCCTGCAGCTTCGCCCAGGGCCGCTGACTGAAGAGCAAGCGTGTGCGACATGGAGGAGAGGGCGGAGAAGGACGGCGGCGGCTCAATGCGGTTGCCAGCACCAAGCGGCAGCGGCATGCAATCCGCGTAATGGCATGTCTCTTGTAGAGCCGGCAACGACTGCACCCTTGTGCTCCCAGCGTCAAGTAGTGGCCTCAGGCCGAGCAACGCCGTGTCGATGGCGCGCCGAAGATTGGACGTGAGCACATTTGGTGGCGCGCACTCGCCATCGATGGAGCAGCGCACGGCTCGACCGAGCTCGCCACCCTGCTCAGGCTCATTCACGAGGCGAGAGCGCAGCGCCAGCGCCTGAGCAACACCCTCGGCAGAGAGCGGCGCGTCCACAAATCGTGGCAGATCGCCGAGCCGACGAATCTCCTCAGCGCTGGCGCCGCTCGCCAGCGCGGCCTTTTGCTCCTTGTTCCACACGCTTTGACCGTGCCGCACGTACAAAATGCGCATCCTCGTGCGCTTCGATGACTTCGACATCACGTTCACGTCAATAAGCCGTCACGGCAAGACGCACACCCACCGGTCCCGTGGAGACTCACCGTGAGGGAGGCGCAGACATGATGCCTTCGCGACCTTTTGATCGACGCGCGCAGGCTTCGCCCCCCTGGTGTGAACGTTAACGCGACACAAGACAATGTAACAGCCTTTGGGGTTAAAATCGACACTTTGGTCACGTGTTTACCGGACACACAAGGCTGTAACATTGTTCACACCACTCCTGGGATGGTGGTGTGAACCGTCGACAACGTCGACTAAATGCCGCCCGACGCGCTCGCACTCATCCGGCGGGCTAAGGCCGAGAAGGCCAAGCAGTCTACAGCTGACGTGACACCGCCGCCTCCGCTCCCGTGCCCCGCCTTCGCAAAGACACCGCCTCTGCCGCCACCGCTGCCCTCACCGCCACTTGTGCCGTCCATCTACGTCATACCCGACTTCGTCAGTCAAGAGGATGAGGAGCTGCTGCTCGCACACATCGCTGCGGCTCCTCCCGAGCGCTGGACGGGCGGGCGGCCCGGTAGGCGCACGGCCAACTGGGGAGGGCTGCCAGGCAAAGTCGGCGTGGTCGAACCGCTGCCGGCGTGGATCTCTGCCTTGGTAGATGCGCTGGTTCGATCCGGTGCGTGGCCGGTGGACGTCGTCGGCGGGCCGCCAAACCACTGCCTGATCAACGAGTACGAGGCGGGTGCGGGCCTCACCCCGCACACGGACGGCGTCATGTACGCTCCGCACGTGTGCACGCTCTCCCTGGGCTCCGACGTCGTGCTCGACCTCCACCTACCGTCTGCTGCGAAGGACGCCGACGCATCCGCGCAACCACACGCGTCGCTGCTGCTGCGCCGCCGCTCACTCAATGTGTACGCGGGGCCCGCCTACTCGGAGCTCTTCCACGGGATCGCCCCCCGGGCGGAGGATGTCGTGCGCGAAGGTATCGTCAACCTGACCCAAGATGACGAGCGCGGCGAGGTCATACCTCGGCGGCGGCGCTGGAGCATCGTCTTCGTGCACAAGCTAGGCGCAAGCTACGGCGGCGCTGCGGCGTAGTGGTCTGAGGGCGGACGGATGAGTGAGCGAGCGAACGAGCGAGAAAGAGCGATGGAGCCCATTATGGAGCCCACATTAGCCATCTGACGGAAAGATACGGGCCCGCGCGCGGCGGCCGCGGCTCCGCGGCTAGGAGCAAGCGCCGCGACGAACTCGCGCGACGCGTGCACTTAATTAAGGTGTTTACTAGTGACGTCTGAACTGACAATAAGACCAATTGAATAAGACCCGACTCTGAGAAGGTCCTTAAAGGACCGCGCGCACACCAATTGGCGACGACACGCATTTTGAGTCTCCATGTTGTGAGTAATATGCACATACGGCCCCAAATAAGTACTGACGGCAACAGTGGATACGTCTTCGACGACCGGGGGCTCTCTATCTCAAGAAAATGCTGTGTAGCAGCAACGCTCGCCACAAGCCCTTGGACGGGCGCGATGGCGGTCGCTGCTGTTTCGCGTGCGTCGCAGGCTTGCTAGTCCAGCTCGACGCTAGCAGCGCAAACGCGAGAATATTGTGCGCACTCACCAGCAGCACAAGCGCGAGCAAGCTGCTGCTGCTCAGGCCGAGGAAGCTGTCGCTGCTGGACCAGCTGTCGCGGCTGTACCCGAGGACCCACCGCAGCGAAGGGCGCTGGTGAGTGAGCAGCTGATCGGCCTCCAGCTGCGCGGCGGCGGCCTCGGCGCGGCTGCGGCGCCAGCGAATAAACTCCCGCGCAGGCGGCAGGCCCAGTCGATCCACCGCAGAGCTCAGAGCGGTGACCGAGTCGCGGAGCGATGTGCGTTGCACGTGGCGTACGATCGAGCGTGGAACGCCGTTTGTCGCGGCACTGCTGACTGTCATGTCAAGGCTCACCCTGGTACGATCATTGGGCAGCGCCTCGAAGCGCCACGCCGAGCGCTCCATTTCTATGCGCACGACACCCGGAATGAGGGGCACCGCGGGATGGTCGACGGAGTGGCAGACTGACTCGAAGACGGCGTCACGAGAGTTCGAGCTAATGTCGCAAGACAGCACCAGGTCGCGTGATGAGAGCGGCCACGGGAGCGCGTGCTGCTGGTACACAAGAGTGCCAAGATCGTGTGTGTGCACCAGCCGCTGCTCGATGAGACGATCCGCCCACTCGTGGTTGAGCTCGTAGCTCGTGTAGACAGGCATGATGCGCGAGATGTGCATGTCGACGATCGTCGAGTATGAACTCGAGAGGTCGCTCGTCGCAGACACGCCGTAGACGGTGAGTGCAAAGAAGATCATGCCCATTTGCATCTCGAAGACGCCACACGCGATGCTCGACTTCGCGAGAAAAATAAAATTCTGGATCTTTCTCGGACGTTTCTCTGATTGGCCGTTGCACGTTGAGCAAGCAACAATACATCTGCTGCTGGTTGCCGACATCGCTCGTGTTGCAAGCAAGCAAGCAACACGCTACCCCACTTGGTGGTGCGAAGGCGTGAGTCGATTCTGAGTGAGAGTGATGATCGATTCCGTTTCCGACTGTGCAAAAAAGTAGCCGATGCCGAGAAAAATGTGTTAGATCTTAGATGGTATGAACGAGGAGGAAACAGACCTGTGGTGGATATAACTAGGGAGTCCCGACAAAAAGCAACTCATCTTCTCCGCCCACTCTATTCCTACTCGGTTGCCATGTCGGTTGCGATTGTTTTACAGTCTGTAACGTTCTAAGATACCAATAAGTTACGAGTTAAGATTTATCGTAAACGCCTAAACGCTTTATCCTTTAAACGTGCAATTGGATCGTAAACTAGATCATATTGGCTTATTGGTACTACCCTATTTGAGTTGAGTTCGTTTGTTGCGCGCTTATAGCTAACTAATTACAAATTTCAAATTAGCTTCATCCAAGCTTGCTTCGTTGCTTGCCCCGTTCTGGGAGGAACACAGACGATAATTACGCAGACCCTCATATACGATGTAGCAGTAGGAGTACCCTAGCCACTTCGTGCCATTGGCCAATTGCTCGAGGATACCGTCACTACGGTCTGGCGTCTGCAGTACGGTCCTGTGACTCTCATGCCGCGCACGTTACACCACACCTCTCGTGTGAATCACGCGCGCGCGCGCTCACACGCCTCTCGAAAAGGGAGAGACGAGAAGAGAGGGGCGGAGCACATGTTATGTGCTACCAGCGCTCAGAGTTGTGAGCTCGTCGGCCGATGGAGGCGCGCCCCCATCACAACGCCTCCTTCCAGCCGCTCATCACAACGCTCATGCTTCGGCATGCAGCAGCCTGACGACGGTCGAGATCACCTCGGCATGCGGCTGCGTCGTGTCCACGCAGGCCTCCTCGATCCGCTCCAGCTTGCGGATGTAGAAATCGGCCTCCTCCCTTAGGCTGTGCGACTCGGCGCGGCTGGCCTTGAGCTCACCCTGAAGCTGTTCGAGCTGGGCGCGCAGCTCTTCGACCTCCGCGCTCATCACAACGCTCGTGGGGGCGGCGGCGGCAAGCTCGGTGGCGATGCTGCCAGCGGCGGCGCCCTCCTCGAGTGGGCCCGCCATCTCCTCCGCCGACCGCTTGAGCATCTGGCGCTTGCTGCCACCGTGCTTGCTGCTACTGGCATCAAGTGAGTTGATAGCACCGCGGCTATTGGCCGAGTTAGCATCGAACGGCCTCAGGCCCTTGGCCGAGCCGGGCGTGGCGGGCGGAGCAAGCGCGTAGATTCGCTGAAGCAGGTCGAGGTGCGCAATCGGATTGGCCTTGCACAGGTTGGGCAGGTCGAGAGGGTGCTCGATGCCTGCCTTGAAAAGTGCTGCCTCGAGCAGCTTGTAATTGGGCAATGCTTTGTGCTCCTGCGAGGGTGACATGGTGGACAGGACAGTCGTGAGCGAGTTGCAGCACTTGCGGTGAGTCACGAGTGGGCGTGCGCACCGCGTCAGCCTCCTTGTTGACCTTTTGGAGGTTGATGCTACCAGGGCGCGCAGCCTCGAGCAGCTCGCAGTAGATGGCTCCGTTGCTGCACTGCTTCTCGATCGGGAGCGACTTGCCGATGCTCATGCCACACACCTTGGTAGCCCAGCTCGCGAGCTGCGTCTTGGAGGCGACAGTCGTCATCCTCCTGGACTGTGGCGCTCGGTCGGATGCGACTCAAAAGTTGACTCAAACACAGCACATGAGGCGGGAAAACGCGTCCGTGCGGCGAGCAAGGCTCGCGGAATGCCGCACACTGCGTATGGTTGTTTCGTTTGGAGCGCTCAAGCTCTGTGAATAGTGACCTGTGGATAGGTACACAAGATTAGCATCTTACTATGCTATAGGGACATACTCGGTAATTGGGTCCGACCGATCCTCGGTTGCATCTCGTGCCTTGGGCACTTCACCGGAACTCGCCGAGATAATCTCCGAGATTGTGTATCTCGGCGATCATCTCGGCCGTTTTGGCTACTGTCCCGGCCACGGTCCGTGCCCGGACGTCAGCGGGCTATACAATACCGCTAGGATGTCTGCAGGTGGCTGCTGGGGTGGTCGGTGGGTGTTTTATTGCGCGAGCTTGAGCGTGTGCGCGAGCGGGGTGCGTGAGGATCGCGGGGGTGCCGATGCCGACGCCCATGGTTCGCGATTCCCCAAGGGGGCAAAAGCGGGAGCGCCGCCTTTTGCGTTCACACCCGGTAGTGCGCTACTTTTGCCCCCGGCGCTGGCCCTAACCCCTTTGGGGGTTTTGGCGGCTCCCCGCCGTGTGCGCCCGTAGCGGCGCTCCTTGTCGTTAGTGTCCATACACTCTTGGAGCTAAGGCTCAGCACACATTTTGAGGGTTCGAAGTTGGCGTGATGTGGAAAACTTGACCGGTGATTTCATTCTCCGATCGTGAGGCTTGCAACACGACCGCGACTCGCGTTTGGACGGCGCGGACCGACGACGTGCGTCCAGAGGGCAACTTTCTCTGTATGCCCACGCCCTTCAAAAAGGAGCTGCAGGTCAAGTCAGACCAAAAGATGTCGAATAAGGATGTCAAGAAGCTCAAGGAGCAGTCGGCCACCACGTTCAATATCTCGAATGACGCGGCAGCCGCACTCGTTGGAAAGGACGTCGCGCTGCGTAAAACGGGCGGCGGCCTCATCGCCAAGCTCTACTGTGACGGTGCAGCCAGTGCTTGCTTATTCGAGATCGACGACGGCAGACCGCTGCCGACGCTCACTGCGCTGTGGCGATTGCCCACGTTGTTGCCGCCGCTGCTGGTGCCACCGGCGGTCTCCGAGTTTGTGCTCTCCGGCGCCGATTTGATGCTACCGGGCGTCATCGGCATGGCCGAAGGTGTGCTGGAGCTGAGTGCAGGCGATGCGGTGTGTGTCCTCGTGAGCGGCAACCCTGCTGCGGTGGCGATCGGTCGCATCGCGATGGGTGGTGCCGAGCTCGGCGCGGCTCTCAAGGCGACGCCGAGACCCAAGGGCCTCGCCGTCGAGGTGCTCCACGTCTTCGGCGATACGCTGTGGCGCTACTGTGGCAAGCCGATCCCTAACGCCGGATTTAGCCTAGGCTGCAAGGCTGTGGCGCCGCTGGGCACTGATGCACGAGCGACACCGCCGCCGCCACCGCCACCGGCTCCTGCCGCCGTCGCCGCAGCGCTGCCGCCGCCACCTCCGACAGCCAAGAGCGAGCAGAGCGAGGAGGAGGAAGAGGAGAGGACAGACGGCGAGGACGACGAGCATGAAGCTGACGGTGACGCCGCGGCGCCGGTTGTGCCCATCGCCCGGGCGACGCCCACGACGGCGCCCCTTGCAGCTCCCGACTGCGGCGAGGGGGAGGGGGAGGGCGAGGGGGAGGGCGAGGGCGAGGGCGACGAGGGCGAGGCCGTGGACAAGGAAGCGAAGGATGAGTTGCTGCGGCGCTGCTTCCTACGCGCGGCGCACGCGATCGCCGACACCGATCTGCCCATGGGGCTCAATGCTGTCTGGGCTGGCAAGATGCGTCCGCTACGGCCCGCAGGCACGAGCCTTGAGCTCAAGGGGAGCTCGTACAAGAAGCTGAGCGCCTTCTTTGCGGCGATGGAGGGGCGCGCGCTCTGCACGCTCAAGCAGCCCGCCGCCAAGGGCAGCAGCGGCAGCAAAAAGGGCGCGCCATCGGCGGGTGAACCGCTCCTGTTCGCGATCGGCCGGGGCGCACACGAGTATTCGAGTTTTGAGCCGTGGCCGATCGAGGCGACGGCAGAGGCTCGTGGGGGCGCGGGCAGCGGCGGCAGCGGCGGCAGCGGCGGCTTGGTGGCGCGCATGGTGCTGAGCGACGTGTTCCGACCACTCGAGGGCATGCGACCTCTCTTTGAAGGCCAGGGGCACGTTGATCGCAAGACGTATTACACGCTCGCCGACGCGCTCGATGTGCTCGCGAGGCATGTAGCTGCGGCGCGGTCTGGTGGCATCGAGGGCGGCGGCAGCAGCAGTGGCGGTGCTGTCGGCGGTGGCCGCGCTCCAGCGGCTTCGGATGTGATCGTTCTCGACCCTCTACTCGCCGACAGCTTGTACAAAGGCGCTGGCAAGTCCAAGGGCGGTGGCGGCGGCAAGGAGGGGGCGGGCGCCGCTGATGTCCCCGTGCCCACCCACCTGCCATACAATGAGATCTGCGCGAGATTCAAGGCGCGTCTCGAGCCTTGGGTGCGGGTGACGGGCGGGCAGCTCGAGAAGCCGCTGATGCGCCCCGGCCACGAGCCACCCACGCTCACCGTTCAGACGCAGCAGCGGCGCGGGCACATGGTCACGCTCGTCGATGAGCTAGAGGTGCTCTCGATCGAGCCTGAGAAGCTCGCTCGCGCGCTGCAGGCCAAGCTCGGGGCCCATGCGACCGTGTACGAGGCCGAGGTCAAGAGCGGCGCCGTCAAGCGCTCGGTGATGGTCCAAGGGCTGTGGGACCTTGCAGTCTCCGAGTGCCTGCAGCGCGACTTTGGCGTACCTGTACGGTGCGTGCACAACCTCGCCGCCGACAAGAAGGGCATGCACCAGAAGAAGGAGAAGGCGGCAACCAACGTGAGAAGGGGCTGACAGAGATCCGCCACCGCCCGCTCGTCAGTGCCGTACGACACGTCGACACCGGTGCCGCGCGTCGCACGTCGTCGTGGTGCCACGCGTGCCATATCCTCGGCGTGTTTGTAGTTTGATCGCGGTGCGGGTGGCCGACCGCGCGCCCGACTGCGCGCGCGCGCCGCCGCGGCCCGCCGCCGCCCCGCGGGACGACGGCGTCGACGCATGTTCGCAGTTCGGTTAACATTCCAAACACGTTGCAACCGTTGCGCATGCGTACCGAGCGCCCGGTGCTCCGCGTTAAAAGCGACTCCTGATTCATCTGATGCATCACTCATGCATACTGCGTGCTGTGCGCACAGACGCATCCCCGAGTGTCCTCTGCCTGGATGGCCTCTACGACAGTGAGTACGATCGTGTAAACCACATGATACCGCACCTGACCGCACCACATGCGTGTCCCACGGAGAGCCGAAAGTCGGGCATGCCCGCGATGATTCTAGCTGGAGGCTCCTCTGTTCCGCGCCATGCCGTATTGGTCACGCATGATTATGGCTCCTCTGCCGCCTCCTCTGCCACCTCCTCTACCACCTCCTCAGCCTCAGCTACTGCCGGCTCCTCCTCCTGCGCTGCCGCGGCCGGCGCCTCCGTGGAGGCGGCGGGAGTTGCGGCGGGAGTCGACTCCGGCACCGGCTTCGACTCTGCGGGTGCCGTCTCGCTGCAGGCCTCCTTTGCAGGCTCTGCCTTTGCTGGCACTGAAGCTGCGGCGACAAGCGGCCGGGTGACGCAAGGGCCGAATGTGCCCCAGCGCGGGGCAAATTTGAGTTTGCACTCCGTGCTAGGAGTGCAGCCGAGTGCCTTCCACGACCACTTGCACCCGGCGGCGTCCGGCTCCGCCGGTGCGGCGCATGCGCACGCCAACGCGCCGATGAGGACGACACCGACAGTGAGCCTCGTCATTGGAATTGATCTCTTAGAAATGAGAGTGACGTGCGGGCGGCCGACCTCGTTTGCCTTCCGCGGCACCCTACCAAATATAGATATAGATTAGGTGTAATAGCCGTGGGTGTTCTTTGTGAACGGGGTTTTGGCGTTCCTTGCGACAACCCTATTCGGGTCCTGAGAAAAAACCGACGAGAAGTCCGACGAAAGTCTACAGGACGGACCAGGGACGTCTTCAGTGTTTCCATGGCGGCCGTTTCTGGTCGGACTCAGGTCGATGCCCCTCCGATGCCGGCCGGTCAGCCTTCGCCGGTGCACGTGCGTCTCATCGGCAGCACGGTCGTCGACAAGAAGAAGGCCTTTGTGACCTACTCGGTTCTTGCGATGAGCAAGCGGACGACGCACGGCGGAGGGTCTGACATCCTCTCGCCCCCCTCGGAGGCCGGCGTCAGCAGTGTCCTCGTGCAGCGCCGCTTCAAGGAGTTTGTCGCCCTCAGGTCCAGGCTTGCACCTCTGGCCCGCCAGTCCAAGGTTGCGCTGCCTCCGCTTCCAGCGAAGACGCTCCAGCGCTCGGCCGCTGCGGCCTTCACGGCAAAGCGGCAGGAACAGCTACAGCTGTGGCTCAAGCAGGTGGCAGCCACGCTCTGGTGTGTGGAGCTCGAGCTCTTCCTTGGCCTCGCCACGGAGGGCGGCATCAGCAGCTCTGGCCGACCTGAGGCTCACACACAAACGCAGTCCCCCCCGCGCCGCTCCTCCTACTGGCCGAGGGCGTACGTGGCGCACCTTTCGAGCAGCTCGCGCCGATCCTCCTACTGGCCAAAGGCCGTGCTCTCGTACTTATCGGGACGGTTTCAACGTGACCATGTTAGGGATGACCAGGCCGGCACGCTCGCCGCACTTGCCGGCGGCGACGCGGGCTCCGCTGCGGACACTCCCCAGGGACGTCTCATCGCCCTCAAGGGCTCAGTGGGCACCGGCATCGGCGGCACCCCGGCGCCATCGCTCATGCTGCTCGTGTCGCGTTTGTGGCGGGTCGCCCTGGCGAGCGACGACGCCACGGTCTCTTATGATCCCACGGACGATACCTCGAGGAGTTCGATAAGTTCCATCGCCGACACGCCTCCAGCGCACCTCCTTCAATCTGGGGGGCAATCTGGGGGGCAGTCTCGTGGGCACCGCCGCTCGTCCTCGTGGTCGCCCAGCAGCCCCGCCGGTGCCGGCGGCGAACTACCCACCAGCCCTTCGCCCGCCGTCCCCTCCCTCACTAGGAGCAGTAGCAGCAGCAGCAGCGGGAACGGCGCAGTCACAAACAGGCACCGGCGTGCCATCTCCAATGGCTCGCGAGAAAACACATTCTTCGGATTGGGCTCGTTCGTGGGGAGCGCTGTGGGGATGGGGAGCATGCCGTCCGTGCTCGAGAGCGTCGAGCCCCTGCCGCCGGTAAGGGAGCGCCGGGAGAGCCGGGAGAGGCGGGAGATGTACGGGGAGGGCCCCGAGGAGCCCGAGGAGCCCGAGGAGGAGGAGGCCGCCGAGGTGCCCATCTCAGCGCCCTCCCCCACCTCCACACGCAGCGACGTGAGCAGCGCGGGGGAGGCTTCGTCACCCTCTGTGAAATCACACCGAGGGGAGGCTTCGTCACCCTCGAGCGCCGTGGACGCTTCCGGGCTGCGCCTTGAGCTGCGCCTCGGACCTTTCCTCGAGGCGGTGGCGCAGACCTTGATGGTCGTTGACAAGCTCGGCCCCTTTTGGCTGGCGGTGAAGAACGACCAGGCGAACACGGCCAAGATGCACGCCGCGTGGACCCGGCTCGGCAAGGGGCCGGCGGGTGCGATCAGTACGCTGCGCGAGCTGCTTGCCGCAGAGCTCGCGAGTGGGGTGCACGGATTCTACGGCCCGTACTCTCTCGCTGACCCTTCGTCCGCGATCGCGCTCGTGTGGCTGCGACGCTCACTGACCTTCCTCTGCCACGTGCTGGAAGGGGTTCGCACCGACCGGCGGCCATGCTCCGTCACCGACTTTGGGCGGGCAGCCTACAAGGTCGAGCTCGAGCCGTTGCACCCGTGGTTCATTCGCAAGATCTTCACCACCGGCTTCGGCGCCATGCCAACGCGCGAAGAGTTCCTGCGCCGTCTCGCGCCCAACTGGCGGCTTGAGCACGGCGAGGAGTGCCGTCAACTCGAGCTGCTTGAGCTCGTCGAGGCTCTTGCACAAGGGCTCAAGTGCATGAACGCGCACCTCTCCGCCTTCGGCATGAGGACATTGAATGGCGTGAGCGGTGAGCGTTTCGACTCGAGGTGAGCGAAACAATCCGTCTGCGTCTCAAACTCAACGATCGTACAACAGCCTGCCGATGAAAACGGATCGTACTTCGCAGGACTTATAGCCCCCCCGCGGGCCCGCGCGGTTTTATCGGATCGCTGCAGTGCGCAGCCGGCAGTGTGGGCCCGCGGCGCGACAAGCCACGCGTCCCTGATTTTATCCTCCCCGGGCGGGTCGCCCGCACTCGAGGGTCCGGCCCGCCGTTAGTTTTTAGTCAATAAAAATACGTTTCATTTGGTTTATTACGGTTGGCGCTCCGCCTCCGGTAACCCCTAGTACCTACCGTACGCTAGTACGTATCATAACGAACGCCCTATCTCTAACCTACTACGTATAAGATTACCGAATCGACGTTCGCCTCGACGCGCCGGTGGCCCACTGGGAGGGCCGTCCACGCCCGCTTGAGCGCCATCAGGCTCTTGTATGAGAACGGGACGGCGCCAATGTCGGTGAAGGCGCTCCGGTCGCGGCGCAAGTGCAGGCTGCTGCTGTCAAGCCGGCAAGCACACGGCAAGCATACTTTTTCAAGAGATGCAGTGGTACTTGTGCAAGAGAAACACGAGCAGGTCGCCGCGCTCGAAGGCATGCGCTCAAAACGGCGCTCGTAGGTATGCGCTCAGAGCGGCGCTCGCAGGCATGCGCTTGCAGTCTGCCGTCTGACCAGCGTCAAGAAGACGCCTCCGTCAAAGTCGGCCGCGTCCGAGAGCATCAGGTCGAGCGTGAAGAGGGAGTGTGAAGAGGGAGCCGTTCGTCGTAGTGCTTCTGGATAGGCAGCCCGCCCGCCTCGAAGACGGTGTGGTACTCGGCGCAGCGCATCGCCATCGTCGTCGCCTCCAGCTCCAGCACCTCGAGCACGCCCCAGTTGGCCACGTCCGCCTCACGCGCGGCCAGCTCCAAGTAGCAGCTTGCCGAGCCGGCGGTTCATGTGCACGGTCTTCCAACTGCCCGCGGCGGCGTTGCCCGTGAGGCTATTGGAGCGCGTTCCCCTGTCGTTGACGCGGGCAGTTGCCCGTGAGGCTGTTGGAGCGCGTCCCCTCTCCTGACAATTGCCTCACCTCGGCACATGCTGCTTGGATCGCTCCGAGTGTCTCGTCGAAAGCGAAGCCTGGGATGCGCACCACCGCCGGTCGTTGCGCTACGCGGCTGCGTCTCATTCCTCTCGCAATGTATACCTCACAAATGGTCCACGAAGACTTTCTCTTCAGGCTCCGATGAGCTTGACGTAGCGCCACCCCCACAGCGACGGACGTCTTGAACAAGGCTCGTGGCGGGGGACATAGGCGGCAGATTTGGGGCAGAAGCTGGGGGCAGACCTGGGGGCAGACCTGGTGGAAGCTCGCCAGGGCGCTTGCCAAGGGATTTGGCGGCACTGAAGATCCCAGGAACCGAGTTGGGCAGCCCGCGGGGCAGCGAAGCGCGCGCCCGAGTTACCCGTTCGCGCACGGTTTCAAAACGGTGCACGCGACTTGGCACTTCCCGCTCGTCTACCGCTTTGTTACGATCTGGATGCTGCTCTGGCCAATCGACGCTCATTCCATCTTCGTCATTCTTATCCTCATCAGCATCAAACATCAACACGGTCCTGTTCATGCTCTCAATCAGCCACCGCATCCCGGGACGCATCTCCACACTCGATGTGGCAACCTCCGGGTCTGAGTGTATCGACGCGCCTGCTGCCGCTCCAACCGAGCCCTCTGTACGGTGGCGCACTTGACCTTGCGAGTGATTGGAATTCTGACTTGAATCTTCGAAGGAGCTGATAGAGTCCCAGCTAGCATCCAGAGTCCCGAAGTTGAGTAGTGAAATGTCCCGCTCGCTGACAACGCCGCCGCCGAGCAAAGTGGCAGCAGCAGCGGCTTTCTGATCTGCCACAAACGCCAAGAAAGCGAGGTCGCCCCTTGCGGCCGCCTCCCTCATGGCCGCCTCCCTTGCGGCCTCGGCAGCGGGTGGCACGGAGGAGGGTTCGGTTGCGGCTGCTAACGGCTCCACCGCCGCTGCCGCCGTTGCCACGGGCTCAAGCACGGGCTCCACGACCACCGGCTCCGTTGACGCGTTCACGTCTGTGAGCAGTGACCGACCTGGTGGTTGTTTGGAGCTCGAACTCAAAGCTTTAAAGAAGCCAAAGGAGCTGAGAGAGCCGTATTCTTTTTGTCCGGACACCTTCTCTTCGCCTGACGTCCACGGCTGGATGTTGGGACACGTTGCAGCTTTGGGCGGGGGCGCGAATCTGATCCTGAAGAAAGTGATCCAGTAGCTTTTGAGATTGGACCGGCTGCTTGACCGCCTCCAACTGAGCTCAAGCCTCCCGAGCGAATTTGTTCAAAGTAGTGCTCGTCCACCTTGATGAAGCTGTCAATCCTGAGGAGCACCTCAAAAGCGGCAACTTCCTCGTCGCCGAACTCCTGCTTTGTGCGCAGGGCAGCTGCGAGACGCTTGCTGAAGATCTCAGAGCCCACCGCGGGCTTCTCAGGACCGACGTTTGTCCAGTGCGAGCCAATGCCCACGCGTGATTTCAAGGCCGTCCTGTACCGAATCTGATTCATCTGAACCTTTTTCAGCGAGACGCCCTCGCGTTTCAGGTTCCTCTTGGTGAGGAAGGCCCTTTGGATCAGGATGGCTGCGAGTTCCCTTTGTCCGGCGCCTTGCCACCGCTGTCTGGTGCGCACTTGGTCCCCCCGGACCTTGGATTGAACTTTCATGGCCGCTCTTTGCTTCTTCTCGTATCGTTTTCTGGCCGCAGCGTTGATCTTGTTGGCCGCGTACTTTTGGCGCATGTTGAACAGAAGGTTGTCCATGACAGCAGCGATGGCTGCAGCCTCTTCCGCCGCGTTTGCGGCAGCATTGACCCCTTCGTCCACAAACGTCTCCAAGAGGCCATCCCCGGTATCCATGCCTATCAGCGCCGCAAGCATG